>JAEAMF010000439.1_pt1 | contig 53248 bp, 47 predicted proteins | sample 8958721 | NCBI WGS metagenome assembly JAEAMF01 (sample SAMN16933255, study PRJNA681124) | bioreactor sludge metagenome | isolation source: anaerobic bioreactor treating anionic surfactant - SDBS | place: India: Bengaluru | collected 2019-02-28
TGGCTAATGCAGCGGTGGCTGCAAAAACCTTGGTATGGTTGAAATAATTTGGTTTTGTGTTCATACTTATCTCACTCACAGGTTAGGTGTGGGTCTGGCCTCAGGTTGTTGTAGCAACGCTGGGGCTTTTGTTTGTTCATGAGATAAATATGAACTATTGGTTCAATTAAGTCAAGAACTAAAAGTTCATTTATTTTTATGTTTTGAATTATTGGTTCGTTTTTATGATTTAATAGACAAAAGAAAACCCACCGCTGGGGTGGGTTTTGTGTAAATTATTAGGAATTGAATAATTTATTCAGACTCCCTTACTCGATCAGAAATATCTAATCCTAATTTCTGTATTTGCATGAAATTAGCAATAAAATATAAAATTCCAAGGATATTTAAGAATAATGTGGCAAAAGCAAGATCGAAAGTAACCTGTACCTTACCAAAACTCTTAATAAAGTTTGCTTCAGGGTAAATTTGGTATATTAAATATATGATAGATATAATGAAAAAATACACCAAATACGAATCTCTAACAGCTAATACATTAGCTTTAATTGCTTTGTAATAAGCATCATTTTTCACTTTATCAGGATTGAGTGTGCATAAAACACCCATGCCAATTGAGAACATTATCCCAGATACTGTGTAGATAGTATTAAGAAAAGATGTACTAGGAATTTTTGAAGTAGCAGAGGCCACGGCAATTGAAATCACCAAAAATAGTGAAACATTAACCAGTAGCTTTTTTACGTTCATTTTCCAACTCTCTTATAAGTCTACTCATCTCTTGAGATAATTGAGCCTCATTTAACAGGTTTGAATCTGTAGTTTCTATAGTAACGTCTTTTACTCTTAATAGTTTTTTCCCTTTGATAATTTTTTTATTATTTCTCGTCATAAATTCGAAGTTGTCTAAATCTGATACAGGCTTTAATAATGCCCCAAAAGCTCTTTTAATTTGCTCATCATCATCTTTTTTAGGCTTTTTGAACTCGATTACCAATTTTGCCGATATCATCTGCTCTAATTGGTGGTCAGTTATATCTTTTGTATCATTTAAAGCCTCTCTAACCATGTCCAAAGCCACTTTACCTATGTTAAATGTTTTCCCGAATGTAGATTTTCCTGATGAAGGGGCAATTGTTCCTCCAGTTACCGGGTCTCTTACAACAATATCTTTAATATCAGATAATTCATGCATAGCATCTTCTGCTACTAATGGATTGACTTCATATAGGTCGTTAAGCAGCCAATTTAAGTAGGTTTGCAATCGAGTAATTGTTAGATTACCTGGCATGTTGGTTATAAGAAAATTATTATTCACAGCAAAATAATAGTGATTTTTATAGATTGCTTCTGCGTTAACTACACTATTGTTTAGCTCAGCAATGGTGAAATTCTGCTTTGAAAACAGTGTTCCATCAATGTGTTGAACATTGTTTCCTAATGCTACTCTAAGCATGGTACAGAAAATTGGATCTCCAATAGAACTATTTTTTGCAAAGTCAGAAATTAAATCCTCTTCTTTTTGAGGGTCTTCTGCATTTAACAACATACGTCTATCATGAACCGCTGTTGATGATTGTAACTTAGCTCTTAACTTATCCCCCAAATCAGACTGTTTTTTATTTATGTCTGAATTAATAATTTCAAATGCACGTAGTTTTGCAATAGCCACTGTTGATCTCCAATATATTCCCGATCTGTTCTAAAGGCTGCGTCGGGTTCGCAGTTTCAAATTTCTTTTTGTCCTGATATTTCTATTTTAGAAATAAGATCAAGTGGTAATACACGATTTTCACCTGTGATGGTTTCAAAGCGCACCCAAATGCCAGAATCTTCTTTCTCAAAATTAATACTGATAAGTTTCACGAGATTGTAAGGTTTGGCATAACCAACCATAATAATATTGTAGCGATAATCTTTACGAACAAGAGAAATAAGCATTTCATGAACAGTTATTTGCTCGCTGCTACTTAACTCTTTGTATCTGCATAGTGCGGGCAGTTTATATTTCCTAGCCATTAATTATTTGCCTATTCAAAATAGTACATCACATATAGTGGTGTACTTTATTACCAAGTCTCAGCGGTAGGTGTCTGCTATATTCATCCAAAATATTTATTTAACTCTTGTATTGCCTGCCAAAACATCTTAAGTGCTCAACAACCACACCAATAATTCTAATTTCCTGTTTGGTTGAACACATTATTGGAAAATCAGGGTTTAAAGGAACCAACTCAAAAGTTTCTCGCCCATGCTCATCATATCCAATGGCGCGATACTTCTTGAAGGTAGCCTCGTGACTGCCATTTTGAGCAATTACATAACACCCTGGATAAGGTGGCTTTGATGCATCAACCACTAATTTATCACCTGGATTAAAGTCAGGAGCCATACTCAAACCAGACACTTCAAGTGAAAATACGCATTCAGGTTTTGCATTTTGATAAGTTGTGTAAGCATCACCCTTAGGGTTGATCCCATCATAACCAGTCTCATGAAATAGCCCTGCCTGAACAAAATCCAACACAGGGATTTTGCGTAATGGCGAGTGATCAAAAAGAACATTCTTAAAGCCATCATCTGGTGCTGAGCTAGCCAACACATCACCGTTTAAAAGCCATTCAGCAGATACACCTAAAAAATCAGCAAGCAATGGGATTTTTGATGTCTCTGGGATTGCCTCACCTTTTAACCACTTTCCAGCACCCTTGTCAGAAATCCCAAACTCACGACTTAAAACACGCGCACGGCCACGCAAAGGATAATTTTTGTCATCCATCGCCTTGTTTATACGCTTTGCGAACTCTTCTTTGATTTTTTCTGTTGAGCTATTCATTGAAATGCCTTGTGAACCATCAGTTCAATAGTAATTTATGTTGAAAGAACTATCAGTTCTTGTTAAAGTTGAACTATTAGTTCATATTGGAGTTAGAGATGAACCTGAAGTCATGCATTGATGATGCTGGCGGAGTAAATACGGTTGCCGCATGGATCGGAAAAACACCACGAGCTATGTACAAATGGATCGAAAAAGATTCATTGCCGCGCACCGAATACACCGGACAAACCAACTATTCAGAAATCATTGAAAAAAATACAAAAGGGAAAGTTTCCAAAAAAACCCTTTTAAAGGTCGGTCTACCAAAGTAGGAAAAATTATGAGTCTTGAAAAGAAATCTACACATGTCCGTTTATCTCCGGAAATCCATGAGCGAGCTAAAACACTCGCTGAAATTAAGGGTAAAGACCTTGCTCAATACCTGGCGTTTCTTCTTGAAAAAGAAATCGTTGGTGAGTGGCATGTACTTAATTTACAAGCAAAATCCTTTGAGCGCTTGGGATTAGCAGCTTTGGTGCGGGATATCTCTACTGAGGTGAGCTTCGGAGAGGGATTGGAAGGGATTAACGGGAATTTAGGCAAAGAAAAAGCCTGATCTTGGGGATCAGGCTTTTAGGTATTCAAGAATTTAGGAACCCTAGAATGGAAACAAATTTACCACAACACCCATGCGCTAACAAGTGCAGCGAATTTAAAGAAGAGCAGTGCGGGCATTGCTTAGTGAACTTTGAACCTAAGGCTAACTTCCTGCCTGGCAATATCGTGGTGTCGATCTGTAAAAGTGTTAACCCAAGCCTGTTTGAGGTGAGGGAGGAAGAACACGCTTCATACGAAGAATTTGTGAAGTGCAAACCATTGGGGTGCACAACAGGGTTTGTGTGCTTTCTCGCTATTAATGAAATTCGCCATGCAAACGTGCAGGAGTTGAATGCCGGGAAGCGGTTAGGGGATCAAGTATGAAATTAACACTCGCTCAATTGCTTGAACTCAGACGCGCTGAGTATCGCAAACAATTGCACAAAAACAGCATGCCACTTGATCCGTATGTTCAATCGGTGAAGGTGGATTTTGTGGCTGTGCTGGATAGACATTTTCACAAAATGGGGGATGCAGCGTGAGTATCGATGCAACAAATTGGGCATGGTCAGCTCCAGTGAAAAGTTCAGCACAAAGATTAATTTTACTCTCATTGGCTGATCGTTCTGGTGAGGATCATAAGTGCTATCCAAGCAATAAGCGCCTTGCTGAAGACACCGTTTTAAACATTAAAACAGTTCAAAAAGTTGTAAACGAGCTTATTGAATTAGGGCTTGTTTTAGACACTGGTGAGCGAAAAGGCCACACAAAACAGGTTCGAGTTTTACAGCTCATTGGGGTTACTTCTCGTGAAGATAACAGACCCAATTTAGGTACAGCTAAACAAACCCAAAATAGGAACAATACCGAAATTGGTAACGATACCAATAATGGTGCAGTTAAAAACAATCAAACGAACCCAATTTTGGATGATAACGAACCCAAAAACGGTATATGTAACGAACCCAATTTTGGGATAGGGAATCTCCCAATGAATCTTTCAATGAATCTCTCTTGTGAACACGATTGGATTCCAGATTCAAAATCACTCGAAACAAAAATAAAAATCGCAGGACATGAAAAGAATCTTGCATTGATTTTTGGATTGCCAAGTTTTGAGTTTGAGTTAAGTAATTTCAATTCAAATTTTGATGGAAGAGTTTTATCTGATTCTCAAAAACTTCATAAATTCACCGCATGGATTATCGACAAGTTTGAGCGTCATGTGAAATCACATCCTGAATACCTAAACCCGAAATCAACTCAATCTGAACAACAGGCACCAGTTCAACCGTTGATCAACCTTCCTTCAAAACCAAAAGGTTTCCTTGGAGCTGCTCAATGATTAATACAACGATCCATAACGTGCAAATTGAGCAGGTTGTTCTTGCTGCTTTGATGACCGTGGCTAATTCATACACTGAGGTTGAAAACCTTCTCACTGAAGAGGATTTTCACGCTACACGCCATAAATTGATCTTCAAGGCTGTAGTCGATCTGGATTCTAAAAACTCGCCTTATGACGCTGTACTCGTTCACCAGTGGTTAGAAACTCATGGTCATTCTGAGGCTGCTGGCGGTGAAAAGTACATCATGCAAATTCTAGGTGATGCGCCATCAAGTTTTTATAACCTGGTTTCATACGCTGAAAAACTAAAAGACCTGACCACTTGTCGTAAAGTCGAGGCTGAGGCTCAAAAGGTTATTCTGAGCGCACGTAGCTTGACTGTAAGCCGTGGTGATCTAGTTTTGAATGCACAGACAGCTTTCGCGGAAATAAGCACAGAGCAGAGCAGTGAGAGCCTTTTTCACATACATGAAGCTGCTACCAATACCTTTGTTGAAATGCACAACAAAATGGAAGCCATGGTTGCTGGTAAAACCATGATCAAGGGCATTCAAACCGGTATCTATGATCTAGATCAGAAACTCGGTGATATCGAGCCAGGTTGTTTGATGGTTATCGCTGCACGTCCTGCCATGGGTAAAACCACAATGATGCAGGTTATTGCCAGCAATGTATCAATATTTCAGCAAAAGCCAGTTTTGATTATGTCTGGCGAGATGCCGAAAGAACAGATTGCCATGCGTATGTGCTGTGCAGCTGCCCCTGCCGATATCAGCAAGGTTCGTAATGCACCACATACACTGCAAAAGGAAGAATTCACGGCTTACACCAAAGCGGTGACGATGCTTAAAAATGTGCCGATGCAGATCAATGATACATCGCGTCCATCTATCGCCAACATTCGTGAATCTATGCGGAAAATCAAACACCAGTATGGATCTATTGGTGCGGTGTTTATTGATTACTTGCAGATCATGAAGACCAGTAAATCATTTGCCCGGGAAGATTTGAAGATTGCCTATTTCACCGGTGAGCTCAAGGCCATGGCAAAAGAGTTTGATTGTGTTGTGGTTCTTTTATCTCAGCTCAACCGTGAACTTGAGAAACGCCCTAATAAGCGACCAATGATGTCGGATCTACGTGAATCAGGTGCCATTGAGCAAGATGCTGATCAAATCCTGTTTTTGTACCGGGATGAAGTCTACAACAAGGAATCTAAATACCAGGGAATTGCTGAGGCGATTTTGGGTAAAAATCGTCATGGAGAAAGTGGCACATCATACATGCATTCGCAATTGAAGTACTGCCAATTCTCAAATTTGGATAGTAGTGCAATTGAGCAGTTACAAGGCTTAGGGGGTGGGGTGTGAGTTTTAAAGTTCCTGAAAAATTCAGAATTAAAACTGGCCCATTGGCGAGTGATTCAAGTTATGGGAATAACGGTGCTTTTTGGGTGAAGACCAAGAAATGCGTTTTCACTGTTATTGCTAGCGATCAGATGGGTTGGGAGCATGTCAGCGTATCGCTTCCAGTACGTTGCCCAACATGGGAAGAGATGTGCTTCATTAAGTCGCTATTTTGGGATGAGGATGATTGTGTAATCCAGTACCACCCACCTAAAAGTGACTATGTGAACAATCACCCGTATTGCTTGCACATGTGGCGACCAACCGAGCAATCATTACCAATGCCACCAAGTTTTATGGTTGGTAAGGCAGGTGCAGCATGAAACACCCATTAGACAATAAAACCGTGGATTGGGTGGAAGTCATGGCATTGCGGTCTGCATACAACCAAGGTGTTAGAACTCAAGAAACACGTGAAGCATGCCGAGTCTATAACAGTGAGCGTCGGAAGAAAGATAAGCAGGTGAAGGCATGAGTACTGACGCAGATAAAACCTATATCAATCTTATGATTTTAAGGACCCTAGCAACAACAAAAGGGCGTATCTCAGTTAGGCGAATACACAATGAGATTGAGCCAAAAGTGGGCCTGACTGTTCGAAGCATACAGCGATATCTGGTTGGGCTGGAATATTGGGGTTTAGTGAGGGGTGATGGTGAATGCCCTCAAGGATTCTCCCTGACATTGCAGGCACAAGAATTAATAAGTGACATGGCGAATGGGGTGAACGCATGCAAAACCACGACTTAAAAATATTGCGGGACAAGATCAATGGCTCAATTCCACATGATGAGGATGAGGCAGAGCTTCAGGAGCAATGGAACCGGATGCATGCGGAAATGGAAGCGTTGAAGGCTGAGGATGAACGGAATTGGGTGGAGTGCGGGCGATGAGTGATTTTAAAGACGTGGCACATAAGACTGTTGCTGAATTGTTCGACATGCTGAAAGAGAAAGTTGCTGAAGTTGACTCACTTAAAACTCAACTCAACAACATGGAGACTTGTTATATCGAGGTGAAGAAAGAGCGTGACGAGCTGTTAAGTCGGGTTACTAAAGCACAAGGCTGTTTTCAAGACTTCTACTCTACTGGTTATCACGTACATATATTTGAAGCCGATGAAGCCCTGCGAGGTGCCAATGACTAATCGCATGACCGTAGCTCAATACAGATCCTCGCTTAGCCCAAAAGCTAAGCCGAGGAAAAAACGAAATCCAGATCCAGCGCCAAAGGTTCCAGCTCATTTAATCAAGGGTTTTGCAAGTGATGGATTGTTTGAAGATGACTTGCTGATGTGTGAAATCCAGATTGTGCCACCATCCGTAAACAATTACTGGATTAAGGGTGCAAATAAGACAAATCGGTTAAGCCTTCGAGCAAAGCATTTTACGGCTGTTATGGCTCGATTTGTCAATCCATGTAGGTACGATGGGAAAGTATCAGTAAACATTGAGTACGCGCCACCTGATGATAAAACAAGGGATATAGACAACATAGTGAAGCCTATCTTCGATTCACTCTCAAAATGCGGGCTGATTCTGGATGATAAGCAGGTGGATAAATTGGTAGTTGAAAGACTGCCAGTTGAGAAAGATGGGAAGTTGGTTATTTACGTGAGAAAGATTTAGGGGAGTATGACAATGAAGTCTAACGCTGAAACAATCCTTGAAGCCGTTGAGGATTTACATAATCAAGAGCAAATCGTTACTAGAGAAACTTTGTCACAATTGACAGGCTTCAAATTATCTATCGTTGATGATCGTTTAAGCCATCTTGTCGATAGTGGCCAGATTATCCGTGTACAGCGTGGTGTATTCATTCCAGCCCCTAAACATCGCCCATCTCGTATTATGTCCAAGATGGTTTTACCTGATGGTACCGTTAAAATTGAAATTGGTGATGATCAGATTTTGACATTAACGCCACGTGAAGCACGTAACCTTGGCAATCTCATGGTTGCTGAAGCGATGCAATATGCAAATATTGAGATGGGTCATCATATGGCAATACTTCAGAGTGAAGTTTCAGGTCAAGTACGTAAATTATCGAAGCAAGTAGGGGATTTATTGGATATAGGCAAGCAAGGAGAGCTGTTGTAATTTATCAAAACGGCTTCACCCCCCTCTAAGGTTAGACCTCCCCCACATATATACATGATCATTAAACCAAGAGAGGTTTCTTGCGGAATATATTCCTCACATGGCTGAAAAAAAAGTAATTGATTGGGAAAAGATCGAACTCGATTATCGAGCAGGTATTAAGTCTCTACGTCAAATTGCAGGTGAGCATGATATTGCAGAATCAGGCATTAGACGTAGAGCAAAGCAATACGAATGGGTTCGTGATCTATCTGAAAAAATTAAAGCTAAAGCAGATGACATTGTGCGCAAGGAGAGTGTGCGCAGCAGTGTGCGCACGAAAACGACCATTTCAGAAAAAGACACTATCGATGCAAATGCCAATGAAGTAGCGTCAGTCCGATTAGCACATCGTAAGGATATTCAACGTTCACGCAAGATTGCTATGAGTCTTTTTGATGAGCTCGAAATGATGGTCGGTCAAGAGAATGTCAAATTGCTAGAAATGCTGGGTGAGCTTATGTGGTCACCTGATGATAAAGGCAATGACAAGGTGAATGACCTTTACATGAAGATCATCTCAATGCCTGGTCGTGTGAAGTCTATGAAAGATTTAAGCGACACACTCAAAACATTGATTGCTTTAGAACGTCAAGCGTTTGGACTTGATGATGAGAACAATAAACCTGTCGATGCACTGACTGCATTACTTGAACGAGTGAGCACTGGAAATAGTTCTGCATTTAAACCAATTGCCGATGATCCTGAATATTAGTGCATGTACGTGAATGGAACGACTAATCACCCACACCAAAACAATTTCATTCACGTACACGCTTCAAAAATGCACCAATGTTGTGCAAAATGGGGTAAAAATTGATTTATAACACTAACTTACAGCCACTACCGACAAATGCCGAGGAGCTTGAACGCTGCTTGGCAGACCCTGTTTGGCGTATTTTTAGTGGCTGTTTATATAAGATCAAAATTAAAGGTGATGACTTTGTAAATGAGTTAGGGCAAGTAGAAGAAGCCCCAACATTTGAATTGCCGTTTCAGCCTAATGATGCACAGAAGAAATTCTTAAATCGGTTGTGGTACCGCAATATTATTTTAAAGGCACGGCAGTTGGGTTTCACCACATTGATTTGTATATTGTGGCTTGATCATGCCTTGTTTAATGCCAATCAGCATTGTGGTGTTATTGCACAGAACCTTGAAACTGTTGGTGATATTTTTAGCGATAAGATTAAATTTGCGTACGATAACTTACCACCTGAAATATTAGAACGCTTTCCACTCAAAACGAATAATGGAACTGAGATGGAATTCGCCCATAATGGTTCTAAAATTTCAGTGGCCACATCATTCCGTGGCGGTACCATGCACCGTTTACTTATTTCTGAATACGGTAAAATTTGCGCTCAATCGCCTGGTAAAGCGAAAGAGGTTCGTACAGGTTCATTACCAGCAGTTCCAACAACAGGGATCTGTGTCATTGAATCTACTGCTGAAGGTCGTGGTGGTGACTTCTTTGATAAGGTTCAGATCGCACAGAAGAACTTTGCTTCACGCAAAAAACTTACGCCAAAAGATTTCAGACTACATTTTTATGGTTGGTGGGAAGAACCTAAGTACCGTATTGATTCATCAGAAGTCATTATTTCTAAAAAAGATCACAATATTTTTGATCACATTGAAATTGTTGTATCCAGAAACTTAGGCAAGAAGATCAAAATTGATCCTGATCAACGTGCTTGGTATGTATCGACACGTGATAATGATCTATCTGGTGATCAAGCTTTGATGTGGCAAGAGTATCCCTCATTTCCTGATGAAGCATTTCAGGTCAGTACAGAAGGGAACTACTACGCAAAAGATATGCTTGAGTTGCGTAAACGTAGTGGTATTGCTCAAATTGAAGTTTTAGATGTACCGACGTGTACGTTTTGGGATATTGGCAACCATGATGGTTGTGCAATTTGGTTCCATCAAATGATGAATCAGCAAGATCGCTTTATTGATTATGAAGAAGATCATTTTCAAGATTTACGTCATTACGTGAAACTGATTAAAGATAAACCTTATATCTATCATACTCATTATTTACCGCACGATGCAGCACATCAAAGGCTTGGCGATTACAACAAGTCAGTATTAGAAATGCTTGAGGAATTATTACCTGGTCATAATTTTGTGGTCATTCCACGTATTACGTTACTCACAACTGGTATTCAACAGACTCGTAGACATTTAAAGAATGCTTGGTTTGATGAAGAACGGTGCAAATTGGGTATCGAACGGATCGAAGGCTATAAAAAGAAATTTAATCAACAAGCCAATATGTTTATTGATCAGCCTGATAAATCCAATGGTTGCTCAGAAGGTGCAGATGCACTTAGACAGTGGGCACAGGCTAAAGATGCAGGTTTGCTTGGTGATTACGTCTATACGGCTAGTCTTACTGGTATGAATCAAGGTACAACACATCAAAATCAACATGGTTATGTCGAAGCACCTCCGACAGATTGGCGTTTATAAGGAAAAGCTATGTTTACTCAAGAAGATACAGCTACAAGTGAGCAGATTAGCGATGATGATACGCTCAGTCTGGAAGAATTAACGGAGATCATGCACGAAATTGAGGAACAACCTCATTGGCGTCACATCGCAGATAAAGAGATGGATTATGCAGATGGCAATCAATTAGATACAGATTTGCTTAACCGTATGCAACAGATCGGTATTCCACCTGCAGTAGAGGACAGAATTAGTCCAGCTTTATTGTCGATTATGGGTTATGAGCTACAGACTCGTACTGATTGGCGTGTAAAAGCCAATGGTGAAACTGGCGGTGATGATGTTGCTGATGCCTTGAACTACAAGTTAAATCAAGCTGAACGCTTATCTAAAGCAGATAAAGCGTGTAGTGATGCTTTTCGTCCTCAAATTTCATGTGGTTTAGGATGGGTTGAGGTAAAGCGTGAGCAAGATCCATTTAAATATCCTTATCGTTGTGTTGTAGTTCATCGTAATGAAATTCATTGGGATATGAAGTCTACAGAGCCAGACTTATCTGATGCACGCTGGTTACGTCGTACTCGTTGGGTTCATCCTAAACGGTTAATGAGTGCTTTCCCAGAACACAAGGAGTTAATCCAAACAGTAGGTCGTTATGGTGGTTCATGGTGGCAACAACCTGATGTATTGGATGGTGGAGCAAGTACAGGTTTACATAATGCTTGGCTTGATGCACGTTCATGGACGATAAGTGAAAACTACTGGTATAACCCAACATCTAAAGAGATAAACGTTACTGAGGTTTGGTACCGTCGTTGGATCCGTGTACCAGTTTTAAGGTTCAGTGATGGTCGCATCGTTGAGTATGACATCAATAACATGGCTCATGATTTGGCAATTTATCAAGGTGTTGCACGTGTAGAGCAGGCTACCATATCAAAGTTGCGTCGTTCATATTGGCTTGGACCACACCTTTTACATGATAGTCCTTCGCCATATTCACACCACTATTTCCCTTATGTACCTTTTTTTGGGTTCCGTGAAGATAATACTGGCATACCGTATGGCTTTGTTCGTGGCATGAAGTACAGTCAGGATAGTATCAATTCAGGTATTTCTAAACTGCGTTGGGGCATGAGTGTTACACGTGTTGAACGTACCAAAGGTGCAGTGGCTATGACAGACGAACAATTACGTCGTCAAGTTGCACGTCCTGATGCTGATATTGTATTGGATGCAGCACACATGGCTAGACCTGGTGCAAGATTTGATGTTAAACGTGACTATGAATTATCACAGCAACATTTCCAACTGATCAGTGATAATCGTGCTGCTATTGAGCAAGTAAGCAATATTACTTCTGGGTTCCAAGGTAAAAAAGGTAATGCTACTTCTGGAAAACAAGAACAGTTACAGATCGAGCAGTCAAACCAGACCTTAATGAAGATGATGGATAATTTCCGTGAGGGACGTACCCTCATGGGAGAAATGCTACTATCAATGATCGTTGAGGATATGGGTACTCAGCAGCAGACTATCATTATTGAAGGTGATGCGGTACGTGAGGATCGTACAGTTGTTATCAATAAACCTGAGGTTGATGAACATGGTTATCCTTATGTTAGTAATGATGTTCAACGTACACGCTTGAAAGTTGTACTTGATGATGTTCCAAGTACCAGCACTTTCCGAGAACAACAACTTAATGCCTTGTCTGAGATTGTTAAATCCTTACCTCAAGAGGTTCAAGTTGCAGTATTGCCTTATGTGATGGCCTTGACTGACATTCCATTCAAGAAAGATATTATTGAATCTATTCGCCAAGCTACACAGGCACCGACACCAGAACAAGTGGAACAACAAATTAAAGAAGCTGTTGATAAAGCACTTGCCGATGCTGGTATTGATCTAAAACGTCGAGAGCTTGAACTTAAAGAGCGTAAAGCAGTAAGTGAAATTAAGGAAATAGACGCACGTTCAGTACAAATTGGTGTGCAAGCTGCTTATTCTGCTATGCAGGCAGGTGCTCAAGTTGCCCAAATGCCACAGATTGCAACAATTGCAGATGTTGTTATGCAAGGTGCAGGTTATCAGCGTCCCAACCCGATGGGTGATGATCCTAACTTCCCAACCGCAGAACAGACAGCAGCGAGTAATATTCGCAGCCCATATATTCAAGGGCAAGGTGCTCAGGTTGGGTCTGAGCAATTACCAGTACAACAGAACACCAGCCCGATGAACCCACCAGTACCACAGCAAGGTTCAACAGGAATGCAGGGAATTGAGACTCAACGAACCAGTGACAACATGCCCCCTGTAAGGCAAGGATAATTACATGGTGTAGCTAATAATTAATCTGGTTATAAATTGAGGATTTAGTTAATGGCGATTACCGAAGTAAAAGTAATGTCTGTACCAATGGATCAAGTAAACAAGATATTGTCTGAGCAAATTGCTGATGACTATCAATTGTATGCTGCACCAACAAGCATGGATGATAATCAGGGTATGCTGATTGTCACTTTATATAAAGGCACGATAGATGGTGGATCGGTTGCGGTTGATGATATTACCGATGCAACAACCGTAGGGCGTAGCGTTTTAACCGCAGCAGATGCGGCAGCAGCTCGTACAGCAATTGGTGCGGGAACATCCAATCTTGTAATTGGTACTACATCAGACACTGCTATGGTGGGTGACTACACACCACCTGCTGCAACTACTGCAATAGCAGGAATGGTTAAGCAGGCAGCAGCAGTTGCTGATGCAGCAGGTGAAGCACCAACGGCATCTGAATACAATGCATTGTTGGCTGCGTTGCGAACTGCTGGAGTGATAGCAACTGCATAGATGCCCCCTGTAAGGCAGGAGTAATTTTTATTGTTCGCAGATACTAAGGCAGTCAAATCGACTGTCTTTTTTCATTTCTTGATTTGCCAGTCCGCAGATAATGTTCCAAAAACAAATTCAGGATCACAGAAAATGCCGATGAATAAATATGTGCTAAACAGCACACCACAAAAAATCACAGATGGTACAAAACTTGGCGTAGCTCAAGGCATGGTGAAGCGTGATTTTTACTTTGCAGAAGGTGTAACAATGCCAAGCAAGGACGCCTACATTTACAACTGTGAAGTGAGTTTCCCTGTGGGTGCAATAATTTGGGCGTGGTCGTCAGATGTGGACCCTGTGACCGTATCTGTTATGACAGTTGGGTGAATTATGCTAAAAACACCACTTAGCACCATGATAGGCGGTGCATTTTGGACACCTGGCTGTACCGTTATTAGTGGTCAGCAAAACATAGACCAACTCATCAAATCCATGTTCGCAAACAGTGAGCATGGTTTTACTAGAACACTTAATGATCTCTCTACACTTTATCAAGATGCGGCAGGGACTACGCCGGTAACAGGTGCAGGGCAGGTTGTTGGGTTGGTGCTGGATAAAAGTAAGGGGCTGGTGTTGGGGCCTGAATTAGTTGTTAATGGAACTTTTGATACAGATACAGCGTGGGCAAAAAATACGGGTGTAACAATCTCAGGCGGTATTGTAAATATTAATACTACCGCCACAGCGTATGCTATTGCTCAGTCACCAAGCGTACCAGCAAATAGATTTTACAAAGTTACATACACGGTTTCGTCTTATACGTCGGGCGGTATTCGATGTGTAGTAGGCGGTACGGCTGGTTTGATTAGAAATCAAGTTGGCACATATACTGAATATGTAATATCAGCAGGATCTTCTACAATACAATTAGCAAGCTCTGGTGGTTTTGTTGGTAGTGCTGATAATTTCTCTGTAAAAGAACTCGCAGGCAACCACGCCTTCCAAACTCAATCCGCAATGCGTCCACTACTTGTGGCAAATCCGCAACAATTAGACTATGACACCGTAGACGACAAGCTTATTACAAACCTACCAGCACAATTAACCGGATGCACAGTGGTTCGAGCAGTTCCGAATGTCGGTACTCAGATTCTAACAGGTCAAACAATCCCTGCGACCTACGAGGATAACACTGACCATTGTGGACTGATTGTGATTAATAGAGCTTTAACTACAGCAGAAACAGCGCAAATCACGCAACTATTTAACAAAGTAGCAGGGGTGTAACGTGTTCAATCTTAGCGTTGTAAATATCGTCCCAGATACCCACCGCGATTCTATTAATCAAATTGCAGAACTCTATGGCTGTGGCCCCAACAATATGTCTGTAAAGCTGCAAGGATTAGATGGCGTATATTGGGGTTGTCATTCCTGGTGGAAGCCAGAAGATTATGCTTTGTTTTCTGATGATGAAATGAGAGCGCAAGTTATCCCTGCTGACTTAGCACCTTCACTTGAGTTTTTGTATGAACGATTAGTCCTGGACGGTAATGCTCAAGAGAATTGGCAGGCTGCGCTTGTAGAGCGGGGCTTATCCCCAGTCGAAATACCTGAATAAACATGACCGCTGAAAGGCGGTTTTTTATGGTGGTGCAAGATGATTACCACCTGTAAGGCATGAATAATTTTAAAGATTCACAGATACTAAGGCAGTCGAATCGGCTTTCTTTTTATTGAGGATTATGTTCATGTCAAATACTGAACAGCAAATTGAGCAAGAAATTCAATCTAAAAACTTAAATGCGCCACGTTTAACACCAGATCATATTGATTCTAAAATTAAAGCAGTTGAATACATCCTACCTCGTGACGTGTGCAAGCGCGATAATGGTGTAGAAGTTTTTGATGCACCGCTTCCACTACAGACATTAACATTCTGTATTCTTACATTAGAGAATGGATTTACAGTCACAGGTGAATCAGCGTGTGCAAGCCCTGAAAACTTCGATCCTGAAATTGGTCAGAAGATTGCGTATGAAAATGCACGTAATAAAATTTGGCAGCTTGAAGGTTATTTGTTGAAAGAAAAATTAAACCATCAAATTAAAATCCAAGAACATTTTGCAAACCAAGGTGTTGATGTTGTGAAGCTGCAAGACAGCCCTATAGTTTCTGAATTGCCTGAATTAGAAATTAAATATAGTGATGCTGTTAAATCCACTGATCCTACAAATGATAACCAAGCATGTGGTAGTGCTAGTTCTAATGGTTATCAACTCAATGCCAAACGTGATAACGCTTTTCTCGTGGCACAGTTACTGTCTAATAATAAAATCAGTGCAGAATTACGCAAAAAAGCTGAAACCAAAATGACTGCATTATTAGATGAATTGATTTAAACCTATCGAATTCGAGACCTTTAAACCAGCATCAATATGCTGGTTTTTTATTTCTTGATTTTCCATTCAACGGCATGATTTCCATTGTCGCAATCATGGCTCACACATTCACCTTTGTGATTCACCTGAATTACACCACAACCTTCACAAATAACATTTGCTAGATAGTTCGGCTTACATTCATTGATAAACCCATTACTCATTCCATATTGCTTGGCGCATTGAGCACAATATTCTGCCATTAATCCTACCCCCTGTAAGGCTAACAACATCATATATAAATCCTAGACACTTGTCTCATGTTGAGCAATCAACAGCTAAACGCTAGATAACTCTAGCCATTCGCCTTTGCGGTCACAGCGATAAGTGATAGGACAGACATGGATATTACAGAGCAACAAAATGAGTTGATTGAAGCTAACGGTGGTAAAGCATCACCTGAACTTGCAGCGCAGCTTTTAGAGCAAGCGTTAAATGGCGATACCGCAAATGCGGAAAATGGTAGTCAGCCAGCAACTACCCAAGTTACAGAAGAAAATACCCCAAAAGTTGAAGGTCAAGACGGTACGTATGAGGAGCATAGCTCCGCAAGAGCTGATACACAACAGCAACAACAGGTCGATGAAAGCCAGTTAAATGCTGAAAATGCTGTGATCTTAGCTAAAGACGGAAAACACACCATTCCCTATGACAAGTTAGTGGAAGCACGTAACGGTGAAAAGGAATGGAAGCAAAAGTTTGATGAAGCTCAACAACAGTTGGCACAACTTCAAGCTGATGCACAGGAACGTAAAGATAACGGACAGGCTCCAACTACACAGGACAACCAAGCAAATATCGCACAACAAGCGATTGATCAGGGTGTAGACCCTGCAATCTTTGGGGATTTTAGCGAGAAAGACTTGGCTGCTGGTATTCAGAAACTTGTTAATTCACAGGTTTCAACTTTGGTGCAACAGCAATTACAAACTGCTTTAGCTCCAATTCAGCAACAACAGCAGGTCAGTGTAGAGCAAGCCCATTTTAACGAAATCTTTACAGCACACCCAGATGCAGAATCTATTGTTGAATCAAAAGAATTTAATGATTGGAAGAATGCACAACCAAGTTTTCTGAAAGATGCGTATGAAACAGTTCTGGATAAAGGTTCAGCTGCTCAGGTAGTAGAACTTCTAGGATTGTATAAGTCGAATACCCAATCAGGTCAACAAGCTGCTCAACCTGCCAATGATGCAGTAAAGGCAGTAGCGCAAAAAGCTGTGAGTCAGGCTCAAACACCACCACCGAACAGTCTGAGTGATTTGCCTGCTGGTAGTCCTGCTGGTGTTTCTCGTGATGAGCGTTTGGCAGCAATGTCGCCAGCGCAACTTGCAGAGGAAATGCAGGGATGGACACCCGACCAAGTGGAGCAATTTCTCAATAGACGTGTTTAAACATACGTGATGAGAGTATTTGAAATATGACTACTAAAACTAACGCAAGTTATGGCGATAAGACCAATTTAGTTACCCAAGCGGTAGGTCTGTTTGCTACACACATGCAACGTAACAGCACCTTAAACCTTTTAGCTGGAAAGATGCCTAAAGGTGAAGCTGGTGCAGAAGCTACGCTACGAAAACAAACTACACAACACATGCCAATTGTGCGTGTGCAAGACTTGGGTAAAGGTCGTGGCGACGAAGTGACATTTAACCTGCTTAACCCTGTTGGTGCATATCCAATTATGGGTAGTGCTTATGCCGAAGGTCGTGGTGTGGGCATGTCTTTGAATGAAGATCGCTTGCGTGTAAACCAAGCGCGTTTCCCTGTGGATTTAGGTAACGTAATGTCTCAAATTCGCAGCCCTGCGGATTTACGCAAGCTTGGTCGTCCTGTGGCACAAAGTTTGATGGACCGCTATTGCGACCAATCATTATTGGTTCACATGGCTGGTGCGCGTGGTTTTCACAACAACATCGAGTGGGTGATTCCAAAAGCCGACCATGCAAATTTCAATGAAATTATGATCAACCGCGTGAAAGCACCAACAAAAAACCGTCACTACATTGTTGATGGCGCTGGTGTGAAGCAATTCACTGTGAATTCTGGCGAAGTTGATATTGCTAGTACCGATCTATTCACAATGGATTCGGTTGATTCAATGAAAACCGTATTGGATCAAATTGCTTTACCACCACCAATTTGTAAGTTTGAGGGTGATGTTGCAGCAGAAGATTCACCATTGCGTGTATGGCTTGTATCGCCTGCACAGTACAACAAGTTTGCAGCACAACCTGGTTTCCGTTCTTTCCAATCATCTGCGTTTGCACGTGCAAGCCAAGCGAAACAACATCCGTTGTTCTTGGGTGATGTTGGTCTATGGAATGGATTTATCATCCGTAAAATGCCGCGTCCGATTCGTTTCTATGCGGGTGATGTTGTTAAATACTGTGCTTCTTATGATAGCGAAACAGAATCTAGTGCAGTTGTTCCATCTAGCTTTGGTGTGACACATGCAATTGACCGCTCAATTATTTTGGGTGGACAGGCGGTTGCTGAAGCAATGGCAGCAAGTGATAAGTCTGGTGTGCCTTTCTTCTGGTCTGAAAAGGATTTAGACCATGGTGACAAGTGGGAGCTATTGATTGGTGCGATTCGTGGAACATCGAAGATCCGCTTTGATGTAAACACTGGGGATCGTCAAGAGTTTACGGACTACGGTGTAACTGTAGTCGATACGGCTGTGCCTATCATTGGTGCTTATCAATAATTGTTTTGGGTATGTCTTTAACTAGGCATACCTTATCTTATTATAATCCTTGGAGATTTAAACATGGCGACAATTAAGAAAAAGCCGAATGGTTATGGTCAGTTTGGTGGGTTTAGTCCATTTGGTAATTTAACAACATTGCTGTTTTCTTTAACAACCAATGCAACTGGTGCGGTGATTGATTCAGATACAACTACCGCCATTGCAAGTGGTGATGTTATTGATTTGGGTGAACTACCAGAAGGTATGCGTCTTGATGATGCTCAAATCCTGATTAAAACAGGTATGACAGCCACCGTTACAGGCTCACTTGGCTTCAAATATTCAGATGGTGTTGATGTGGCGGCAGTACCTCAAGATGCTGCTTATTTCATTAGTGCTGGTGATCTTGCAACGGCAGGTCGATTACGTGCTAATACAGGTAAATTGGTAACCTTGCCTAAGGCTGCACGATTGATTTTAACCACTGGTGGTGCAGCGAATGCCAAGGCAAGCGACATCAAGGTTATTGTCAGTGGTGAATTGACAGGTCCTCGTTAATGTTTTGATGGTGTAGGTTTTAGACAGCCTACACCATTCTTTTTATTTTTTAACTTATTACGGTGATAAGATGAAAACGATTGCAATAGCGATGATGTGCCATGCGATTAATGCAGCATACTGCCAATCTATGGGTGATGATAGTCAACCTACTTGGGATGACACACCAGAATCACATAAACAAAGTTTGATTGCTGTCGTTGAAATGCATTTGGCAAATCCTGATGCCACGCCTGAACAGTCTCATGAGTCTTGGTATAAGGTCAAAGAAGCTGAGGGCTGGAAGTATGGTGAAGTAAAAGATATGGAGAAAAAAGAACATCCATGTTTTTTACCTTATGAAGAATTACCAGATGAACAAAAGGCAAAGGATTATTTATTCCGTACAACGGTGCATTTGGTTAAGCACTTGCCTGATCCTGAAGATTACTTGGCATTGAGTGCGGAAGTTGTGAATCTACGCCAAAAGGTTGAGCATCAAAAGAATGTCGCAATTAATACAGCGACAATCACCCCAACCAATGTTGTTCAAAAATCTGCTGGTGTATCAATTCAGTATATTGGGAATAAATCTCTATATACCGACCACTTATATGAATCAGCTTTAACCTTTGAACAAGGTCAAGTGCGATCAATTCCAAGTGATTTGGCAACCAAGTTTTTAAAACATCCTGAGTTTACTCGTTATGAGGGTGAGCCTGAATCCATTTCTGGTGAATCTACTGAGCAAGGCTTAGATGATGATACGTCAAGTATTCTCAATCGCTCTAAAGAAAAACAGCAAGAAGAAATTGATAAAGAAAATAAAATTCTTGATGAAATTGAAACAATTGGAAAAATGACAAAGGCTGGTTTGGTTCAATATGCTTTAGAAAAGTATGAGCAGAAACTTAGCCCACAAAAGAATCTTGATGAATTGAAAGAATCAGTTACTCAAATGATTCACCAATATGGGGTTGTGTAATGCAGCTAAATGACCTAATCAGCCGTTTTCGTACACTGGCCAACGATAAAGTAGAACCATATTTTATTGATGATGCCAGTGTCATTGATTGGCTTAATGATGCCGTAAGTGAAGCGTGTATCCGTGGTCGTTTATTGCATGAATCCCAAAACAATGATGTTTGTAAGATTAATATATTGATTGGTTCATCTCGTTATCAGTTACATGAATCGTTATACGAATTGACTCGAGTGTGGTTCCAGCCGAGTGATGGAACAAAAGGGCAATACTTGACTTTAATGTCAGCTGAATTACTCGATCATTACTATGATGGTGAGAATTGGCGAGTGAAACAGGGTAAACCTGAACACATTATTCAGGATGACACAGGTATTCGTCTTGTTCCAATTCCTGATGTAGGCGGTGAATTACAATTGGAAGGCTATCGTGTGCCATTGTCACCAATGGAAAATGATACTGATATTCCAGAAATTAACCAAATTCACCATGTTCAATTGATTCAGTGGGTTCTACACCAAGCGTTTAAGGTACCAGATGCAGAATTTTTTGATCCAAATCGGTCAGCATTAGCAGAGCAGGAATTTACAGATTATTTCGGTATTCGTCCTGATAGTGATTTGCGACGCATTACTCGTGAGGATATACCGCATAACGTTATTCCATTCATGCCATGACTTGCTTGTGACATAAGCACCCCTGTAAGGCTAAAGCTTTTCAGGGGTTTTTTACATAATAATCTTACTTATTTTATTTAATCATGCACAAATATGGGCAAACGTACAATTGATTTAAAGACCGAAGATACGCTTTACATTGGCGGTGCCAAAGTTCAATTGATCAAAAAATCAGGACAATTGGCTCGAATTTGTGTTGAAGCAGATAATCACATTGAAATTAAACATAAGCGCATGAGTGCTTCCGATTCAGATACGGAGACTCAAGCACATGGCAAACACACTTTATGATGAAGCTCGAAAGGGATACCTTGAAGGAGAGTTTAATTGGCTAAATGATACCGTTAAGGTCGTTTTGGTTAGTACATCAAGCTATACGGTTAATACAGCAACACACAAGTTTTTTTCAGATATTTCAGGTTCTGCAATTATTGCCGGTCCTCAAACACTTTCAGGAAAATCTACGTTAGGTGGTGCAGCAGATGCCAATGACGTGACATTCCCTGCTGTATCTGGTGGTACAATTGGTGCCATTGTGATCTATGTTGATTCTGGTCAAGCTGCAACAAGCAAACTACTTGCATACTTAGACACAGCTACAGGTCTGCCTATCACACCAAATGGAGGGGATATTATTATCACTTGGGATAATGGTGCGAATAAAATTTATAAAGTCTGATTTTTAGCAATCAGATTAAGCGAGTTGATCAAAACCAGTTTAATCAAAAGGATTCGTTGAAATTGAAAAAAATTATAGAAACAGATGTTGGTCCTATACACGTTGAATTAATCGATCTACCAGATCGGAATGCTAAGCAACTTAATGTTTATCACTCGCCTAATGGGGAGGTTGGTTTTTTTCTAATATTCCCCTCTAATTTAGCAAGCAATATCGAGAAAGCTGCGATTGACTTAATAGAGAGTAATATTCCACTTGAGGAGGATAGTGATATTACTTCTCGTGTCGATGGGTGCTTAATGGCGCACACGATGAAAAAAATAAGGTTTGAAAAGAAATTGGTTTTTGGTCAGCCATCTATTGCTTTGCTTTCTTCTAGTGAGGTGGTCAATGACTGATTTTGTTAAACCACCTCCTATCGTCGTCCAGATGGAATCAATCGCACCTGAGCCGATTACTTTTGGTGGTGTGGATCTAAAGCATGACTGGTTCAAGCTTTTAAACAGTGCACCCTTCCAAATGTACGCCTGTGAAATGACCGGTAATAGCTATTCAAATGTAGAGGAATGGATTGTTCCCTATATTGAAGATCGCATTATCAATGAGGGAGAGGATCATGTGTTTAACGCCTACTGCACGTGGCACAAGGAAAAAGGCTGCTGGAAGAATGAGACTGTGTATGGGGAACTGATTGGAGGGTAAAGAATGGCAGGTGGTATACGCTTAGAATGGGCACAGTTTGGACACTTTGATTCATTCGATGTTTATAGGTATATAACCAGTATGGCTGATATGCAGCTACATGAGTTACCCGAACCTATCGTCACTGAACTAACCACAATGTTCTATATAGACACCTCTGTTTCTACGGGACAATCGTATTTCTACAAGGTTGCTGCACATCGGGGTTCTACAACAGAACTAAGTGATGAAGTCTTTGTTGTTGCATCAGAAGCATTTATTAATGTATTTACTGCAAACGCAACTTTTACTGTTCCAGCGGGCGTAACAGAAGTTGATGTGCTTATTGTCGCTGGTGGTGGTGGTGGTGGTAGTCGTCAAGGTGGTGGTGGTGGTGCGGGCGGATTGATTGCACGTACTATTTCTGTGACGCCATCAGAAACAATATCTATCACGGTTGGCCAAGGAGGTTTAGGCGGAATCAATGGTGGACGAGGCCAGAACGGCAAGAACTCATCATTTGGTTCGCTTGTGGCTATCGGCGGAGGTGGCGGCGGTGGCCGAACCACTGACAACACTGGAGCAAATGGCGGCTCTGGTGGTGGTGGTGGTGCAACTGATTTTGTCGGAGCATCGTTTGGTGGACTGGGGGCGCAAGGTGCTGATGGTGGGGCTGGCGTAACACAGGAAATATCACTTACAGCATTCCCTTCTGGAGGTGGCGGAGGTGGTGCTGGTGGTGCTGGAGGAGCGTCAACAGGGCTGAATGCTGGTAATGGTGGTGCTGGTTTGTATTTTCCTATTCTTAATATGTATGGTGATGATGGATATTTCGCTGGCGGTGGAGGTGGTGGTGCTGGTGGTGCTTCAGGACAAGTTTTGGGTGCTACGGGGAAAGGAGGCGGTGGAGCTGGCGGTGTAAGCTCATCTCCACAAGTTGCTCCTAGCCATGCACTAGCAAATACTGGTGGCGGTGGTGGTGGATCAGGCATAGCAACTACGCCTGGCGGTAATGGTGGTTCAGGCGTTGTTATTGTGCTCTTTCCAAGCGGTCAGCTTTTATCTTAACTACATGAGCACATTGGAATATGGATGAAAAATACAAACCGCTACACATCACCGCAACGTATCAATTAAGTGCGGAACCATCGCCACTTGCTCAGCCTTATAATCTGCAAGTTCAATATGACCCTCATGCTGGTGGTGGTGAATTATATGTTCAGGCTACAGGCTTGCACAGCCTTGTTCTTGGTCAACAGTCAGTTAGATTGCAATATCGCAAAATAGGTGTTCACGGTTTAGATGCGACTTTGTTTGGCCGCCCTTCATTGGTCAATATCAACCGCTATATTAATCTGAGTGGCTTGAATGCAACCGTATTTGGTAAGCCATCGCTCAAAAGTTCTCAAGCATTCTTAAAAGCATCAGGATTAAATGCGTTTCAATCAGGGCAATCTCGAATCAGTTTTAGCTTACAAACGGCTCAGATTGTTTCTGCAAATCCGTTCAGTTTATATGGTCATGCGTTTGTTACTGATGCTGTACGTTATGTCGAGCAGAAGGACAGTCCATTATTTACGCGTTACGGTATCGCATGGGCTTCGCATTCTCCACGATACATCGAACCACGTGGTATATTCGAGCTATTCCCAGCACGACATACGATTGGCACATCCAGGACCATTTTTGCGCAAGGTTTGGATACTGCTCGTTTTGGCAACAGGATCATTCCAGAAAGCAGGTCCATCTATCCGTTAGGGTTTGCCGGTGAATTTGGCCTAACTCAAATTGAAAACAAACTTCAACATCTGCGACCACGTGGATTCCTGACTTATGGTAGCGAAGTCGGTCATCGCTTTGGCATTGGTGACGTGTGGAATCTACGCCAGTATATTCACCCATCGCATATAGATACCGAGTTTGGTCCGTTCTTTGGTGAAGATGGTAAATGGCAGATCTTTAATCGTAATCGCTACCTGCAAGCCTATGGTTTTCCACAAACACAATTTGGTTATCAACGCTTAGACAATAATGCTCGGCTGATCGCACCTGCAGGTATTGCTTCACCACTTGAGGTTGAGCTGACTAAAACAACCGTCACTCACCAGATTCGCAAGTTTGCACTGCCTTCGATTGAAGCACCTTACATTAGCAGTGGGCATATTGTTCATCTGGGCGCACGTGTCATTGCTACACCTGGGAATGTATTCTCTCATTATGGTGAACCAGGGCTGAAAAATACGCGACGCTATTTTAATTATATCGGCCTGAGTATTCAGTCCTTATTTGGTCAGGCCATGATCTCTCATGCAGTGCGAACTCTACGCATTCAGGAGGATTACAGCATTCACCCACCGGTGATTTCTTTGCCGACAGTCTTTCATGGGCAGCGTTATATAGACATGCGCGGTCTGGATAGTGGTCGATTCGGGAATAGCTATGTGGTATCCAAGTTTAATAAGGCTACACCACGATGGACACACATAGATCGTGTAGGTGAGCCGGTAATTCGCAATGTCACACCAGAAGTAAAAATGTGGGGAATTAAAGATGATCTATATGGCTTGCCATATATCGGGCATCACACAAGGGAACTAAAACCGCAGGGATTGAATGCTCATATCTTTGGTCGAGCGCGGATTGCTGACAGTACCCAACAAATTAATCTTAATGGCTTAGGGCTGTTATCAGAGCAGATAAACCGCTTGCATGAGGTGAAAAACCTGCAGACAGACGATTACTTGCCACGGAAGATTCAACCGAAAGGAATCGTCACCATTAACTTTGGCCAGTCACATAAGATTTATCTGAACGGCATCACTCCAGAATCAGAACGACCAATGACGCTGTTTGGTAATACTAGAGTAACAGCCAACACGATCCGGGTAGAGCCCGGTTATTGGGAGATCCTGATTGGTAAGCCAGTCATTGAGCTGGGCAACCGCAGCATCAAGGTCGCAGAAGGTCTAAATTTTATGTCTTTTGGTATACCAAGACTTTCACCGCATACTATTTATGCAGTTGTGGAATCGCCTGAACAAGCCAGACGTAACCACGTCAACCCTGGTCAGCTGCATTATGTTGATGGCTGGGATTCATCTAATGGCCGCTCCAAAGAGCCGGGGGTGGAGTTTGGCAGACCAAGCGTCACGCATAAACAACGGTTTTTACAAGGTGTTGGAGTGGTACTTGGCATTTTTGGCAATACTCGAATCAAAAATGCGCAGGGTTTTATCAGTCCTATTGGTCTAAATACAATGCGCTTTGGTGTGCTTGGACCAATGGGTACGCAAGAAATCCGGTTGAGAAATATCGGTAAATTCACATTGTTCGGCCACCCTTCTATTAAATCAGTTATCAGGCCAGACCCATATATTCGACCTACGGGTATGCGATCAACAGTAGTTGGTATGCCTAGCGTAGATTATTTGAATAGATCGATCCGTCCGGTAGGTTTTGATGCTATGCGTGTCGGCACCAAGAAAAACGATGATCGTCCGTATATGTGGCAAGGTTTGCGCATAGGTCCACACGTGCCAACCAACATCGGTGGTAATGTGCACACCCTGTTCGGGCAAGGCACCTGGATCAGCTTCAAGGTGCGTGAGATTCGGGCCAGAGGTGAAGACTTCTCACACGTGAACGAGTACGATCCGCACAACTTCAAACAGCGTATGTATATCTGGAACCGAACACAGCCACAGTTACCAAGTGCACAGATTATAGGGCCGCAAGGCTTTGACAACTTAACTGTCCGAGTACCAGATATTCGACCTGCTGCACATTACATCCGTCCTGATGGCAATATGGACAACTATCGCAAGGGGGGGATTTAATGCACGAACCTAAACCGTTTGGACTGTTTGTTCATGGTGAGGCGCTGACTGAAAGAGATATGAACTTCATTGAGCACTGCGCACGCATCGTAACTAACTACCGCACTGTAAACCAACTAGATAGTGTGAAATATACACGCGAACTTCCTGATGGTGGGTCTGTAGTAATCATTCAAATGAACAGCAGTTTTCGTGCAATTGCTTATAAACCGAGTGAAGAAAACAAGCCGGTATTATTTGATGGACTGGCTCAGGCAAATATCCCGATGCTATTCAGTGGGGCTATTGACGATGGTTGGGATCGAACCAATGAAGGTATTGAAATCAAGATGACGCAAATGTGTCAACTTCGTTTGGGTGGCTATCAAAGCAAGATAGGTGGCACGATGAAGTTGAGACGCTTTCGCTGCAAATACACGCCAATACTGCAGGTTTATTTCGTGCCGGAATCCTTGAGGGGAATTGCAGAAGATCGATTGTTGATTTCCCAATATGACAAATTAAAATCCGGTTGGTACTCGGGCAGCATGGCTCAGGTGGTGCAGATCATTGGTGGCTTTGGTCGCCAAGACATGTGGGACTTGTCAGATGATCCGATTGAGCGTGCCGAGTATTTAATCCCTGGAAGGATTTATCAACAGATCAAAGATCATCTGAAAGGGGTCCGCTTGCCTGGTTATACTGGACAGCCGGATCGGGAAGGTACCATCAAGTATGAGTTTCTTTTTCACTCTACAGACTTGGTGGCATTTGATGCTGAGAACAAACCCTGGTTAATCCGAGTGCAGTCAAGCGGTGTGTGGGCAATGCCGTTACCGATCATACCTGCTACTCGTCTGCAAGTATTCCATGATTATGTAGATGAGATGGGTGATACAGAGTTACAAGCCATTTTGGACCGTTTCGGGGCGATTCCAAGTGGGGAAACCTTCCCTGATGCTGCTAACTTTTACCGTTGGGTGCGTGCCGGTGTGATTATCAAGGTCTGTGATTGTTCTGATTTCTACTCACATTCCGCCTATTCAACAACAAGTGGTTGGTCTACCAATAGTCGTGGTGACCACCTGATCAATACTTGCTACAACTATAAGGGTAATTTCGCATATGGTTATACTTATGAGATTGGTCTAAAGCTTGGGGCTGCACCAGATCAAGGGTGGTCACCTACTCGTCAGATCGAGAACCTAAGCATAGAGCAAATACAGCGTATCAGTGGGTATATGTCACAGTTGAATGAAGCGCTCAACACCTTGGAGCATTATGAGAAAGTACCAAGTATCAAATATAAAATGCGACGTGTTGATTTTTCCGAGATACTGGCTAGGGCTGATGGTGGTTTTAGCACAGTCGAAGTGGATTATTGGGATAACTACAAGTGTGACCCTATAGCCGAACACAATGGTCAAGCGACCTGCTCAAGAGAAGGGTATCTGTTCAATGGTGCGAGGCTAAAATTACCTGAACCTTTAATTGGTGGCTTGGTTTCCATGTCATTTGCACCGCTAGAAATACCTGAAGGTGGATTGGATGTACCTTTAATCGATACTGTAGTCTACGCTTATTACCAGGGCGATAATCTAAAGGTGATCAAGAATTTTCATGATGAGCGTAAGATTATTAAAGGTGTCGAGGGGAATTTTGAAGATGAGATGGTTGTAGGTAATTGGGAGCAAACCGAATATGTTGGACAGACTGGTTTAGTTGGTGAATTTTATTCCTCAGATTTTGACGATCGACAAGAAATATCACCGATAGAGATAAATACCAAACTGGAAGGACGCGATCTAGGATACAGCACTCCGTATGCAACGTATCACGCATTTTTTCACGCGATGGGAACCATGTCACGGTGGCGATGCTATAGCCACAAGGAAATGAAAACATTTAAGTACGACAAGACTGTAGCACAATGTTTTCTAGTTCCATACGGTTCCAGAAATGGTGTTATTTACGGGTATCAAGAGAGTTATGGCGGGCAAAGATATATCGAGAGTGCTACCCGCTTATCAGCTATTGATCCTAACACTTATGATATATGGACCTATGACCGAGCGACACATTGGATTGATTCATCACGTGAAGTCGGGGTTAAGAAGGGGATGCCTTATCCTGTTGATAGTGTGCCTGTATGGTGTGAGGTTCGTAATTACAATCACAATGGGAGCGCAACTGATGACTTCGCAGATTCAGGAGATTGGGTAGGCGCATTACCAGCAGATGTAACGCATTGGGTAAATCCTCCCAACGGTACTACATCGCTGAGTTATGGAGGTGAAATGCCGCCTTTTGCAGACTATACCGAAACCACGGACACACCTGCAAAAACAGACTACAAATTGCGATGGGGGATCACAGAGCCAACCAAGTTGGTGAATGATCATCCGCATCCTGATCAATACTACTCTAACTCACCGGACGCACATGGTAACGTGCTTTATGAGGATGCCTGTATGGTTACATTTGGAACAAGTCAATATGCGAATATATCCGTTGAAGGTAACCATGGTCAACGCTTCTTTGTGGGCTATAGTCATCTATGCAATCACAAACATGCCCACACATTTGTAGGTGTCATTAACGAATAAGGTAGCTTTATGCCAGTCAAAAAAATACCAGCATTTCTCGGAATCAATAACGTCAAGGAAGATACTGCACTCGAAGTCGGTGGTGATGCTACAGGGCTATTTGTTCGTGATGCGGTGAATATCAACTTTAGTGATACAGGTCGTGCGGAACTAGCCAAAACTATGCAACTGCAAAGCAGCAAGGCTATCCGTGATTTATGGCAATCACCATTGCATAAGGAATGCTTTGCAGCATTAGATAGTCAGTGGGTTAAGGTTAATCCTGATACATGGGAAACAGAGTCATTGATCGAATGTGGTCAAGGCCCCTTGTTTCATATTGTTTTGAATAACCTGGTATGCATGGCCTGTGATAATGGGCTTTTCACTTACGATGGTCAAACTGCAAAACACCTAACCATCGCTACACCGTCCAAACCACAAGCCGATATAAAATATAACTATAGCCTAGATCATGGTGATTATAGTTTTGCGATTTCATGGGTAGCCAATGGGCTTGAATCGGCTTTATCTGAAATTGAGAAGGTGCAGCTAGCGGATAAAAGCGGCGTGCATTTACAATTGCCGATGTGCCTAGATAGCAATGTGACGCACGTGCGGATCTATATGTCTGATCCTGGTGGCGGTGAACTGCGACAGGCGTTTGAATTACCGATTGACACCATGAGTGTTGATATTTCAGCGTTACCTGAATTGGGTCGAGTTGCGACTTTTCAGTACCTATCCCCAATGAAAAGCGGTAACTTCCTACGTTTATGGCGTGGTCGTTTATGGGTAGTGCGTTCCAATGTGCTGTATTTTTCCGAAGCCATGACATATCACCTGACTGATGAGCGTTATAACTTTATTCAGCTTCCGCAGCGAATCCGTTTTATTGAACCGGTAGACGGTGGTATATGGGTTGGTCAAGCTGACCATGTGGTTTTCTTGCGTGGTCAGGATGTGCGCAACATGGTGATAGAGCAGAAGGCATCGCGTGCACCAATCTATGCAAGTAGTGCCGTGCTGCATAGTGATGTGGTTAAGTCGCTTTCTCAAGGTGGAACCTGGTGCGCGGTGTGGCTGGCTGAGAATGGTTTTGTAGTAGGGACAGCAGATGGGCAGTTAGTTGAACTGCAGTCTGAATCAATCAAAGGAATTAGTGCGCAATCCTCTCAGCTTGTAGGGTTTGATAACCGATTAGTGGCAGTTGTAAATTAGGTTTTATTTACAACATAGGTCATAGCTATGGATGCAAAACTACAGCGCGTTTTAATGAAAGACGCACTCAATGAGAATTTTGACGAAACTGAAGAAGGTATTTTCTTCCCGAAGCATGGTTTTATGCTTTCAGGTGAATACATGGATCGGGTCAATGGTGGCGAAGCGACCTTTACAAAAAACCTGATTCCGAAAGAAGCCTTAATCCACGTGTTAAACGTGGCGATTGGATCTAAAGCAAAACCTGCAGGTTCATATTTGGCATTGTTTAATGGTGTTACTGCGCCTGCAGATAACTGGACAGCCACCAACTTTGCTGCAACAGCCGGTGAAATTGTTTCACTGACTGAGGGCTATACCAATGCAACACGTCCTCAATTTGTTCCTTCGGATTCTACCGATCAAAAATATATCGATAACTTTGGGAATGTGGCTAGTGTAACTATTGCAACAACCTCACAGATCAATGTGACTGGTGTTGCTTTACTGACTAACAACCAGCGTGGCGGTACTACCGGTGTGCTGCTTTCAGCCACCAAGTATCCGGCAGCGCGTGTATTCCAGAACGGTGATGTGTTTGAAATCGGTTATCGCATTACTGCAACCTCATAAGATCTAAAGCACTGGTGTATTGTCGCCAGTGCTTTTTATGGAGCACAGCATGGCGATATATCGTGACGATGCACTAGAAAACATCCTCTTATCAGATAGCACTTGGTTACACTTAAAGGTTATCGCAGAAGATCGAATTGTTTTTGCGGATATTGCCGCAACGACACTCAAAGTTTTTTCAGAAGATTCCTTTAGTCTGGCCGATGAACTGAGCCAGTCTGGTGCCATTTCAATTGCTGTAGATGGTTTTAGCTTATCTGATCAGATCACAGGGCAACGTATTGCACGTGGCCTGGTATCCGATCAAGTGAAGCTATTTGATGCAGCCTATCGTTTTACAGCTGAAAATATTGAAGATCAGTTCACCCTAGATGATTTCACCCTGTCCACAACACTGGCATTGAGTACCGATTCCATTCACTTTGTGGAGTCTATTTCTGGTCAGCGATATTCAAGAATCCTGAGCAATGATCAATTTAAACTGACAGATCTGGCAAATACAGTCGCATCTGAGCAGGTCGTTGATAGCATTCTTTTAAGTAACTTCACTCAAGACAAGCTACGTGCTCAAAGTTATTTAATCGATTCGATTAGCTTTGGTGATCAGGATATATCTAGTGTACAGCTGCACAGTCATGCGATTGATACACTAAGACTTGGAGAAAGTACACAATCCAAGCTAACTGGTCGGACGGATAGCCATGATTACTTATCCTTATACGATGAAATAAAAGACAGTAAAATCTATGGCCAGGCATGGACAGCGAATACAGATACTTGGGCCATGAGCCGCTATATGCCGTATGCCTTTGATGGTATCAGTGTAATCAATGGAAAACTGTATGGATGGAATGATCAGGGTGTTTACCTGATGGATCATGCAAGCCACTTGATTCATGGTTTGATTGAAACTGGCAAGCTGGATTTTGGTGATAGTCTGGTACATCCTACAGCAGCTTATCTTGAATATGAAATGAGTGGTCAGGACAAGCAGTTGAGTATTGCTGTCACCTCTACCCAAAGCGGAAAACCTGCAACATATACCTACATGCTGCCAAATGAGGAAGCCGATCACTTGACCAATGGCCGGGTGCTGTTTGGCCGTGGTTTAAGGGGTCGTCATTTCTCCTTTGCTATTTCTATTGCTGCAACTTCTGCACAGATTAATACCCTATCCATGGACTTCACCAAAACGACTAGGAGAATATAATGAGTATCGATTCAAGAGTTGAGCCGGATGGGGTGATGGATGCAGCCATTACCACTGTAATGGATCAGATGGATAAGTTGGACAGTGTGGCCGGACGCTATCGCAATGAACTTTCACAATCTCTGGCAGGGATCAAAGAAGTTACTGTCACTCAGGTAGATCCACCGACACGAATGCTCGTCCCAGAAACACCGGTACCTAATATAGATCTAACGGGTGCTCCCCAATTTACAGCCATTGCACTCGAAAAACCTGCATTGCCTGAGTTTCAAAGCATTGAAAACTTACTCAGTGAATTAAGTTTAGATGACTTGCAAATGCCAGATGCACCAGTCATGCCAACAATGGAATTGCCAAGTGCGCCTGGTATGGCTGCAATTCAGGTGCCTGATCGTCCCCAGATAGACACAGATATTCAACTACCTGAACCGCCAATCCTAGAACTCCCACAAATGGATGATCTCAAGGAAATTGATATTCCAGTCTTTGAATTTCCTGAACTGCCGGACTTTGATGGCGAGCCACCAAGCATTAGTGAAATTACGGTACCAGAAGTATTCATCGAATGGGATGAACCGGAATATAAGTCCGAGGTCCTGGATGAATTAACAGATTATATTAAGAAGGGAATTACTGAAGGCGGTACTGGTTTACCTGCTCCAATAGAAGAAGCCTTATTCAACCGGGCACGTTCACGTGAAAGCAAGGAAACTTCACGTGCAGTTCAGGAAGCCGTCAACGATTGGTCCACACGTAATTTTTCTATGCCGCCTGGCATGTTGGTAAAACAGGTCGCAACAATCCGGGAGCAGGGACAGTTAAGAGCCAGTGAATTAAACCGCGATATTCTGATTGAAGCCTCAAAAATGGAAATCGATCAGCTGCGCTTCTTGGTACAGCAAGGCATGGCACTGGAGCAGCTGACCACCAATATTTTTAATAACGTCACTAATCGTCTGTTTGAAATTGCGCGGTATAACGCTGAAAGCCAAATCAATGTATTCAATGCACAGATTACTTTCTTTAATGCACAGAATGAAGCATTCAGCGTCTTGTCTGGCGTGTATAAGACCAAGCTCGATGGCGCATTGGCCAAACTGAGCGCGTATAAAACTGCAGTCGATGCACAGGTGGCGATTGGTCAGGTTAATGAGCAGTACGTCCAGGTCTACAAGGCCAAGATGGATGCGGTATTGTCCAACGTAGAAGTGTATAAGGCATTGGTACAAGGCGCATCGGTACGTGCTGACGTGATCAAAAATCAGTTTGATTCCTATCGTGCCGATGTTCAGGCTTATAGCGAACAGATCAATGCCGAAAAGGTCAAGGTCGAAGCCTATGAAGCACAGATTCGGGGAGAATCAACCAAGGCTACTTTATTTGATACCCAAGCACGTGCTTATGCGTCCACGATTCAGGGTGTACAGGCAAAAGCTGATGTGAAAGGCAAACAGATCCAGTTAAAAATGGAAGCGGCTCGGGTCTGGATTGGTAAGTATCAGGCAGATCTGGAAGCATACAAGGCAGAACTGCAGGCAAACTTGTCAGAAGTACAGCAAAATACCGCAGCCTTTAGCGCGGAAGTCGAAGCATGGCGAGCATCAGCCGGCATGGAAGTCAGTCATGCTGAAATGCAATCACGTTATGCTGACATGAATACTCGGACCAATATTGCTTATGCTGAAATGCAGCTCAAGGAATATGAAGCCAAAATGCAGAAGGCGATCCAGGAAGCCAATATTGCACTGGAATCTGCTAAAGCTATGGGGCAATACACGGCACAACTGGCAGCCGGTGCCATGAGTGCAGCGCATGTATCAGCCAGTATTAGTGGTAGTGGTTCAGCGAGTACATCCAGCTCACGTAGTAAAAGCGAGAGTTTCAGCGAAAGCCACAACTATAGTTATTAACCCTGTAAGGCTAACGCCTATAGCTTAGATTGATTAACCATACATGATATTTATATTGGAATAAGTGTCATGTACGGCTTAAAAAAACGTTCAAAGCAAGATGAAAATGGACTAATTCAAGGTGCAGGTACTGGCACTTCTGATGATATTAAAAAAAATGTTCCAGCAGGTAGCTATATTATGCCTGCTGATTCTACCAAGCAGATTGGTACCAATAATTTGAAAAATATGGGGAGCCCCACGCCAGTTAATCTCAGTAACGGTGAGTTCCAACTCTCGCCTGACCAAGTTCATTCGGTTGGTGTGCAAACACTTGATGCCATGAAAAACCAAACACATGTACCTGTTGATCAACCTCAATTGGGTTTTAAGCCTGGTCAAAATAAACCTGAGTTATTTTTTGCAAACGGTGGACTGGTACCAAGTGCCTACCCAAGTGCAGATGATATTCGTCGTGCACAACAAAATAGAATTGGTGGGCCACAAATGCGTGATGTATCTGGTATCACTCGTGATGTTAATCGCCCTATGCCTAGTACGAATGTTAATAACACTGCATCGAGTACCGTGACATCTAACTCCACACCATCATCTAGTCCAGCGAATCCAGCGCCAACCCAAGGAGGTGGTTTTGGAGCAGGCGTAAGAAATTTCGTTAATAACAGTAAACTTGTAAAAGGCACTGGATATTTAGGAGCGGCATCGGCCTTATTTGCAAATGCTGCCACACCAAGTGAAGATTATCGGGAACGTTTTGGTTTTGGTGATCAGTCACCTGAAGATTTGGGTACTGTAAAAGGGTTTGCTAAAGACTTCGGTATCAGAGGATTAGGTTATGCATCAGATTTGGGTAATGCCTTAACTTTTGGACAAGCTGGTCGGTTTTATGCAGATAAACAACGTATTGCAAACGAAGCAAAAGCAGCTCAACCTGAATTTAATGCTAAACAGAATAATCCAAATGCTGTTGTAAACAATCCATTTAGTAATAATAAAACACCACCTACCACACAAACACAGCCTGAAGTTCAAACTCCATCAAGATCTGTACAGAGCTCTGATCCTTATGCTATTCAGCAAAAAGGAAACAGCTTTAGCTATGCTAATCCTAGTGCAGCAGCTCAAGCACGAGCAGATGGTATTAGAGAAGGCGAAGGACTAGGATTCAAAGTAAGACCAGTGAATGACCCTCGTGGGGTAGCAAATTTATTTGCCAATACTCAAGAAATGGGGCCGACTGAACAACAGATTCAAAATGCAATCGCTCAACGTGAAATGAATTTAGGCTTGGGTATTCGAGGTTATGGCAGCAATCCTGTACAAGCACCTCAACGTAATGAAGCACAGGAAGCAGAACGTCAATCTGTAATTCGTGCAGCAAGCACACCGATTGCAGGGGCAAGAGGATTAACTGCGAATCAAGTTCGTACTTTGTCTGATTTACAGCAAGGTGAGGATAATCGTGCCAATCAACGTTATACCACCGATGCGAACAACGTTGCTGCTTTACAGCGTGAAGCCATGGGACAAGCTGGACAGAACTATCGTACGGAACTAGGTGAGCAAGGTACTAATAACCGATTTAATGCAAATTTAGGCTTTGATGCACAAAAATTCCAAGCAACCAATGATTTAGCGAATCGAGAATTTAATCTTAATGCTACTGAAAAAGGTTTTGGTATTCGTAACTCAGCACGATTAGAGAAATTGTATGAACAATATGATTCTGCGAAATCTGATGAAGATCGTAAATCCATTCAAGAAAAAATTAATCGTTATGCAGGTAATAAAGCAGATACTGGTAAAGACCGTTATATGACTGTGGGTGGTGGTCAGGAATGGAACAATGAAGCTATGGCAATGGTTAATCGCCCGCAACAATTATTTGATACTCAGACACAGCAGTTCGTTAATACACCAGCTGCATCATCGACTAATCTACCAAATGGCATGACACGTCAAGTAGGTACAAGCAATGGCAAGCCTGTTTATGAGGATGCTCAAGGTAATCGATTTATAGGCAATTGATACAGTAGCCAACTGAAGTTGGCTACACTATATTTTTCTTATCAATGGTTTGTATTGTATTGATTAACATTATTTTATTTTTATTTGGTTCTAGATAATGCTGATAGGTGTTTTTTACTTTATTCTGATGTTTTAAGTAGATGTATATAAAAAGAATAGCATGAAAAAAAGCACCTAAAATTAAAGTACCAAATAACAATAGAGATATTGATGAAAACAGTTCATTGGTAAAAGAGTCTGAGACAAAAAGAGGTATATATATGATACCAGCAGCAATTATGTAGCAGTATTTAATGTATTGAGAACTGTTTTGTAGAGACTGAATATCATTAATTATTCGCATCTTAATTTTTCTTTTGAGCTTTAGACTAAGTTCTTTTTCAGATAGTTTTTCCAATGGAATATTATTGATAATGAAGTATTCAACAAAGAATACAAATCCAAAAGTTAAAACCCCAGCTAGTACACCTTTTATATTATATTCACCAATTAACCATAAATTAAACAAAAGAATTATCCCACAAGCAATTCGATATTTTTTTGTGATTGTCACTTTTAATTCCCCAATGCAATTTATTACAAGCTAATTAACAGTCATAAAATGTCTATCCCCCTCTAAGGTTAGACCTTTTTTAACCCTTTATACATGCTATGCACATACCAATAGGAGTGCATCATGTCAGAATCTACCCTAAAACCATTTACAGGTAAACTTGACGAAAATATTGATACAAATCAACAGCCAGCATTAAAACCATTTACAGGTGCACTTGATGGTGAAAAGAAAGGTGTAATTGGGCACTTAAAAGATACTGGCTTATCTGCTTTAAAAGGTGCGGTTGCTGTGCCTGAATTGGCTGTTGGTATCATGGATGTCATGTCTGATGGTGCTACCGGTAAAACACTTGAAAATAAAGATGGTGCTATTGGCTTTCGACCTAAAGAAGCTAAACAAGCTCTAGGTGATTTACATACAGACCAATATAAAGCCCAACAACAAGAATTTGCTGATGCTGGTAAAGATGGAAATTGGGTAGATAAAGTCGTTGATAAAACAAAAGTTGCCTTAACAAACCCATCATTAATTGCTAATACCGTAGTTGAATCTGTACCTTCAATGTTAGCTGGTGGCGTATTAGGTCGTGCTTTAGGTATAGCTAACCCTATTGTTGCTGGTGCTGTTGGTGAAGGTGCAGTTATGGCAGGTAGCCAAGCTGAACAAATTCGCCAAGAAACTGTAGATGGACGCTTAACAGCAGACCAGTCTTTAGCAGGAGTAACAACAGGTGTACTTGGTGGTTTAATTGGTTTTGCTGGTGGTCGTCTTGCCCAGAAAATGGGTATTGGTGATGTTGATACCATGCTTGTAACAGGGCGTGCTGGTCCAGCTGAAATCGCTGGTGAGATTGCATCAATGCCTGCGAAGTCTTTACCTCGTCGTGTAATTGAAGGTGCAATCTCAGAAGGCTTTTTAGAAGAATTACCTCAATCAGTTTCAGAACAAGTCATACAAAATTTAGCCCTAGATAAGCCTTGGCATGATGGCATTGAAGATGCAGCAGTCATGGGTACTTTGGCTGGTATGGCAATGGGTGGTGCTGCCAATATCTTATCTGGTCGTAACACAGGTACAGAATCCCAAGATAACCAACAACAATCAGGCTCACCTAATCTACCATCGGCACCTCCACAATTAGGCTCAAGTCCAGATAATGCTTTAACTGGCGAATATATCCCACGTGAAGATGTGTCACAGGGGGGTAACCAAGGTCGCACAGCTTTTGTTTATGATCAGCCATCAATGGATGCTGACAACCTATTAAACAATAATGGCTTTGATTATGGCAGTGCAGCAACTGGTAATCCAGTCAGCCCAGATACACCACCAGCACCGAATGGTAATTATTTTGATGGTGATTATGGCAGTGAAGCAGCCTTTGATGATTTGTTGAACTCTGTACCACCAGCCAGCCAAACACCTTCACAGCAAATGGGTATTAATCCCAATGATGGCCCTATGTCATCTGCAGCAGCTTTGGCAGTGGATAGTGGCGCATCCCCGATAGCTCAATTGGGATACGCGCAAGAGCAAAGCAATACACCAATCAGTGATGCTGTGCCGTCAAACTATCAATCATTATTAGGAAGTCAGAACGATGGACAACCCTTTGATGCACGCTTTGAAGATGCAACAGTACAGCAAGGAAATACACAAGCTGACAATACAGGCAAATCAATTTCTCAACAGTATGACGCCAATGCAGCGGATGCAATGGGTGGACGAATTGAAACAGATACAGCGAAAACAACAACAGCGCAAACTGCTCAACCAATCTTAGGCCAAGATGGTAAAAATAAATGGTTTGGCACACAGGATAAAGCGCAAGCATTCATTGATAAGAAAAATTTAGGCAATGATTATCAGGTAGTTCAAGATGGTAAGCGCTTTGAGATTCAACCTAAAAAATTACAAAGTGCGTCGCAAAATGTAGATACTTTGCCAAAAACAGAAAGTTCAAATCAGAATGATGTTCCAAATCCGTACAATGAAAATAAGTTGCGTGCTCAAGTACGTGATTTGAATTTACAAGCACGTAAAGAAGCTCAAGCTAACAATGCAGATGACAGCAATTACATTGCGAATTTAGGAAACACGGCATCTGCACGTTCAAATGAAAAGGTAAAGCAGCAATTACCTGATTTATATAAACGAGCAGAAGAACTTGCAAAAACCGCTGAAATTACATCAGCAGGTCGTCGTGGCAATACGCAATTTTCAAGCCTAAGTTTCAAAGGTGATTCAAGTTTTGTTTCAGGCGATGCATGGCCAAAACGCCCAACTAAGGATGAAGTCCTACAGCAAGCAATTTGGCACTTGTCACAAGATGACAAGAACGGCACACCGAAGAATGTACAAAGTGCGTTGCAGCTTACTGAACTTGAAAAACAGTTTAAAAATGAAAAAAGCGTAGCGAAAAAGGCACAGATCCGTAAACAGATTGCCGAACTGCAAAACGGTTTAGCAGACCAGGTACAAAGCGAAGTAAGTTTAGATCAACCACAAAAAACAACGTCTACCCACCCAGTCAATCAATGGAAATCCGACATGGAGGAAGCCTTGGCTAAGGCTGATCCTGAGCATCCACAATTCAAAAAACTACAGCTTAATGCCAAACATGGTTTAAAAAGTGAAGGGGATCGGGAAACTGCATTACGCCAAGCACGTGAGATTGAGAAGAAAACATCAAAGACTATCGAAGAAAATACCACCACTCAATCTGAATCTAAAAATCCAAATGGAAAAGCACCAAGCCCAACGGAACAAAAGATTCTTGAAGCCTTGCAGCGTAATGATACCCAGCAAAACGGTAAAAAATTGGAACAGGCCACTACCATTTTAGCCAATCGAATTAAACAAGATGGTGCTGAATACTTTACGCTTGGTTGGAATAAAGATGCGCAACTAACCGCAGAAGCACGCGACTACATTGAAGAAACCCTAGATGAAGCCCTTAGCAACTTAGGTATTAAAGGTTTTGATGATGCAGATGGCTTTTCAAAACTAACCAATGATGTGCTTGAAAGCATCGACGATGTTTATGCTACGGCTGATGATTCAAGTTGGGATAACCGACCTGTAAAAGACAAGGATGGCAATTATAACGCGCCTAAATTGGTTAAGGTGAAGGATGGAAAAGGCCGTACTCGATATGTGCTAGAGCATGAATTAAACAACCCGAACGTGGAGTATTTGAACAACTTTACGGAAAGTGGTCGTCGTTCGATAGTTAAAATTAGCCGAGAGAATATTTTTCAAGACACACCGCAGAATGAACAAGATGCGTCGCGTGATGTTGAGAAGAAAGCAGAGGCGCCTAAAGTACAGGCAGAAGCACCAAAAGCCGAACCTTCTAAAAACACGCTAGTATCCGATGATCGTGCAGCGGAATTACGCGCTCGTCTAAAAGCCAAACTATCACAGCTTAACAGTGGTATTGACCCTGAAATCATGGCTATTGGTGCGGAACTTGCGGTTTACCATATTGAACGTGGTGCACGTAAGTTTGCAGCATTAGCTAAAAATATTGCGAATGATCTTGATGTGAGTGTCGAAAAGATCCGTCCATACCTGCGTAGTTGGTATAACGGTGCACGTGACATGATGGAGGATATGGGTGCGGATATTCAGGGCATGGATAGTGCAGAAACCGTTCGCGCTGAATTGGCAAAACTTGATAATCCGCAACAACAGTCAAATACAGTACAGAGCAAAACAGAAACGGTTGTTACACCTGCAGGTCGTGAATTTGAGGTGCGCCACAAAGTCGTTGAAGCAAGCGACTTAATCACATCAAATCTGGACAGCGGTGCAATTAATGCAGAATACCCACAAGCCTTACAACCACGTGACCGCACCACTTTAAAATCCATTACCCAGGTCAATGACATTGCCAACAAACTTAACCCTAAATTATTGGGTGATAGTGCAAGCTCTACTAATGGTGCGCCTATTGTTTCGCCTGGCAATGAAGTTGAAAGCGGTAATGGTCGTACCCTGGCGATTCGTAAAGCCTACCAAACAGGCAAAGCAGACGCATACAAAGCATGGTTAGCTGAACAGGGCTATGATGTGGACAACATGCAGCAGCCAGTATTGGTCCGTGAACGTATCACGCCAATGAACATGGCCGAGCGTGTAGCCTACACAACAGAATCCAATAAGCGTGAAACACTGGATATGAGCCCAAGTGAACAGGCCATGTCTGATGCGCCAAAGGTGATGGATATTTTGCACCTGGTACAAGGGGGCAGTTTTAATAACACGGCCAATCGTGATTTTGTGAACGCCTTTTTAACCGGTGTAGCATCTAAGAATGAACGCGGCACCATGCTTGATAAAGATGGCGTATCACTGACCCAGGACGGATACCGCCGTATTGAATCAGCCTTACTGGCAGCTGCTTTTAATGATGCTCAAATTATTAGCCAAGTGATTGAATCCAAAGACAGCGATATTAAGGCGATTGGTAATGCCTTGATTGAAGCGGCACCACAATGGGCGCAAGTCCGTAAAGGTGTACAGGAAGGTATCCTGGTTGAAGGCGTAAACGTCGAAGCCAATTTGGTTGAAGCGGTCCATCTGGTACGCAAAGCACGTCAGCAAAATTTATCCTTATCTGAAATGCTAAACCAGGACGATATTTTCGACGGAAGTATTGACCAGGTAACAAAAGACTTCGTTAGTATCTTCTATCGTGGTGATAAACTGGACAAAGCGCGTAGCAGCCAGAAAGTTGCGGACGCTTTAAAGTCGTATGCGCAACTGGCCATGACTGCAAAAGCAACACCGAATTTGTTTGGTGATGCACCTTTAAGCAACGAACAAATTTTAGGACAAGTTAATGAAACACTCAGAAAAAGCGAAGCCGAAAAGCAGCAGGACTTCTTCTCTAGCCAAGGAACTAATGACACAAACCTTGGAAAGCCTGGCCAAGAGCGACAAGGATCTACCACTAGCCAACCAAATGCAGCAACGTCGCAACCCGAAACAGCAGTAACACGTACACCGGTTGATCGTCCTAAGAATGACTCAACACTTGTTCAAGATTGGGGTGTTCAATATGTAGATGGTTGGGCAACCAATTCAGAACATACGGGTAAAATCTATACTGATAATGGCGTAAAAGATGGTGTTAAAGCTGCATTCCTGAAAGATTCTAAAAAGTACCTTGAAGCGGTGCAAAAGAATTTGGAAGGCATTGGTTATGAGCTACATCTGAATAAAAAGGGTAAGCCTGAAAAAGTCAGCGTGAATGAATCAGGCGTAGCTGGTAGTGGTGAAGTATCGCTTTATATCCGTGAGCCTGTCACTGGTGTAAACGTGTATATGAGTATCGGTGATGGTCGTCCAGGTTCTCATCCGCAGCGTATCGGTATTTTGTATCGTGCCACGATGAAGGAAAGCGACAAGCAAGCCAGTGGTTTTGGTATTGAAAACTCAGGAAACCAATACACCGGTGCCAATACATCGGCTTTTGAAATGGCGCAAATGATTGACGATATGGTCACTGCGCTTGTGAAACGTAATCAAAATAAAGGCAGCAGAAATGAACAACCTACAAGCAGCACACCTGATTCGCAAGGAACGCCAGGAGTACGAGGAGGACGAGGACGTACTTCACAATCGAATGTTGCATCGGGAAATAATCGAAATGTGGACGAGGGAGTATCCACAGGAAGTGGAGCGTCTAACCAAAATCAATCTACTGGACGATCTCGCATACGTGACACAGGAACGGATGTGGAGAACGATGGACGAGTATATGGACGCGGGATGGAATCCAGCCGACGCGAGGATGCAAGCGGAACTGGACAACTATCAGTTGATCAACCCACAAGATTAGAATCGCCAGCAGCAGTAGCCAATACTGCGACTGATTTCTACATGGCTGACCCAGATATTATTTTCGGTGGTAGTCAGAAACAGCGTTTTGACAAGAATAAAAAAGCACTCGAGCTATTAGAAGAACTCAATGCAGAAGGCCGTCAAGCAATAGCAGAAGAACAAGTGGTGTTAGCAAGTTACACCGGTTGGGGTTCGTTTGGCCAAGACCTATTCCAAGGTACATGGAACACGCCAGTTTTTAAAGATGGCTGGAAAGATGAAAACCTTTGGCTGCGTGAAAAATTAGGTAAAGAGTCTTGGGAGTCAGCAAAGGATTCCGTTCTGAATGCTTTCTTCACCGATCCATACACCGTCCAAGCAATGTGGTCTATGGCTGAAAAGATGGGCTTTACTGGTGGGCGTGTTCTTGAACCGGCGGTAGGTACTGGTAACTTTATCAGTTTAATGCCGCTGCACATTAAACAGCGTAGCCAGGTGACAGCGATTGACCTGGACATTACCACCGCTGCGATTGCAAAACAGTTATTCCCTGAAAGCAATGTGCAGAACATGCCATACCAGAAGTCTAAAACACCAGACAACTTTTATGACTTGGTGATTTCTAACGTGCCTTTCTCGAATGATGTGAAGATTGCAGACCGTCGTTATAACCAATTCAATCCAAACTTACACGATTACTACTTCCTGAAAATGATCGACCAGGTACGTCCGGGCGGTATCGTGATGGCGATTACTTCATCCGGTACCATGGATAAACAATCCGAAGTGATCCGTCGTGAATTGGCCAAGCAAGCCGAACTGATTACCTCTGTCCGTTTACCTGCAGGTGCATTCAAAGACTTTGCCGGCACCAACGTGGTTACAGATATTATCGTACTGCGTAAACGTGCCGAGCCTTTGGCCATGACACCAGATGCAGACTGGATTGGATTATCAGAAGTCAAAACATCATCCAAGCCGGTGAAGGTCAACAACTTTTATGCAAACAACCTGCGTAATGTGTTAGGCACCATCGACTATAAAGGCGGTGATCCACGTTTTGCCGGCATGACGGTACTTAGTAATGGTGAAGCATGGCTGAAAAAGGAACTTAGCCAATTGTCTGATCTGGTGAGTGAAAACACATTATTGCCACGTCATAACGATGATTACCTGACTTACTATGCAAACAAGGCCGGTGAGCGCACCAACACATTAACCATGAGTAATGGCGAATTGATGTTTGTCTATGGCGACCAAATGGTTAAAGCTACCGATCTTTTTGAATACAAAATCAAGGATGCCAAGAAAACCGCACAACGTCAGAAATCAATTGAGGACCTGGTAGCGATTCGTAAAGCCTACACAGATTTGACTGATGCAGAACGCATCGAACAGGACAATGTAGAGCAGCTGCGCAAGACCTTGAATAAACTTTACCAGGCATATACCAAAGAACATGGTTTATTGGCTGATTCATTTGGTTTGCAATACTTCCGTAAACTAGGTGATGCGTATTACTACAGCCTAGCGGCTTTAGAAGTGAATGGTAAGCCTGCTGAAATTTTAAAGAGAAGTGTTGTTCGTGGAGCCGCTGCTCTTGATAACCCAACAGTATCGGATGCCTTTGTGGTGGAACGGAATAAATCCGCTGCGCCTAGCCTGGCCAACATTGCAAAAATGGCTCAGGTATCAGAGGACCAGGCACGTGCTGAACTACTAGAAAAGGGTGCGGTATATGTATTGCCGAATGGCGATATTATGCCAAGCGATATGTACCTATCTGGAAATGTTCGCCAAAAATTAGAAGAAGCACAAAACGCAGTTGCAGAAGGTAATACTGACCTGCAGCGTAACGTCGATGCCTTAAAGGAAATCATCCCGGAGGATATTCCATACTTCAATATTGAAGCGAAGATGGGCGCGACCTGGGTGCCGTTGTCAGACTATGAGAACTACATTGCACACATGCTTGGTATGACTGACAGCACTGGCATCAAAGTGACATTCCCAAACGGTAAATGGAAAGTCAAACTTGATCCTATTGCAGCACGTCGTACCGAAGCCATGACCAACTATGGCTCTAAATACAAGCCATTTCAGACTATCGTATCTGCTGCACTGTCTAACCAGAACATTACTGTGAAGTATAAAAATGCTGATGGTTCTGAAAGTGTGGATGTGCAAGCCACGGAAGAAGTGAACGAGAAAATTTCCAAGATTAAGGAGGATTTCGCCACCTGGTTATGGTCCGATCCTGAACGCCGTGTGCAATTAGAGAAGGAATATAACCATGCATTCAATGCTTGGGCGACACCTAAATATGATGGTTCGTTCATGTCGATGCAGGGTATGGCGTTAAGCCTGGGTAATGGTCCGTTTAACTTGCGTCAGCACCAACAGAATGCCATCTGGCGAGCGATTGTCAATCGTCGTTCCATTAATGCGCATGAAGTGGGTACCGGTAAAACCTTTACCATGGGTGGTATTGCACTTGAATCACGTCGCTATGGTATTGCTAAAAAGCCATTGATCTTAGCCCACAATGCCAACAGCGCAGCCGTAGCCAAAGAAATTCAGATGATGTATCCATCGGCACGTGTGCTGTTTATCAGTGAGCTAGGTAAAGCAGTGCGTCAGATCCGTATGCGTCAGATCGCCAATGATGATTGGGATGTGGTGGTGATGCCACACTCAATGATTGACAAACTTACTCTGTCAGAAGAAACCTTGATGGCCATGGCTGCAGATGATATTGCAGCACTTGAAGCAGAAATTGAAGAAGCACTGGCCGAAGAAGGTGGCGCAACCCTGGATGAAGTCCTGGCTATGGATAGTGAATCGGTCAATAAAAAGATGGGCTTTAAAAACCCAACTGCCAAGCAGCTTGCTAAACAACGTCTGAAACTTTTAGAGGACATTCAAAAGCAAGCCATGGATTCAAGTAAAGCCGATGCGGTGAACTTTGAAGAACTTGGTGTAGATATGATCATGGTTGATGAAGTGCATGAGTTTAAAAAACCAAGCATTGCCACACGTATGAACATGAAAGGCTTAAACACCAGTAGCAATAAACGCTCAGTGAATTTGCAGTTGCTCACTCGTTATGTGCGCCGTATGAATAATGGCGGTAACGTGCATACCTTTACCGGTACACCGATCACCAACACCCTAACTGAAATCTACCATCAGATGCGTTATGTGATGGAAGAAGAAATGCAGAAACTCAATGTCGCGGCCTGGGATGGTTGGTTTGGTAGCTTTGCAACAGACATTACTGATATTGAATTGTCTGCAACCGGTGAATATCAATTGGTCACTCGTTTGGCCGGATTTGTAAACGTACCTGAACTGCGCAAAATGATCGGGCAGTTTATGGATATTGTTTTTGCCAACGACATGCCAGAAATGCAGCCACGTAAAACCAAAACCGGCAAAGTATTGTCAGATGAAGGTTTAACTGAAGCAGAAAAAGCCGAGTTGCTAAATGGCCGTACCGAAGGTGCCAAAGATCGTCCGTATAAAAAAGTGATTAACGTCACCACGGAAATGTCACCAAAACAGGAACAAACACTGGCTGAGATTCAGTCCCTAGCGAAAGAGTGGGAACGAGCAAGCGGCAAAGAAAAACGTAAGTGGATGCGTGATGGCGACCCACGTGCACCGCTATCGATTAGCACCGCCGCGAAAAAGGCCAGTTATGATGCGCGTATTGGCGATCCTGAGTATGTAGGCAAAGAAGGACAGACCGAAGATTTTGAAATGTCAAAAGCATCTCAAGTGGTTAAAAACGTGATGGAGGTATATCACTCACACCCACTTGCAAGCCAGGTCATTTTTGCAGATACCGGTTATAACACTACAACCGAACGTAGCACCGGCCAGAAAGATGACAAAGGTAAAACGATTCGTGAGCGAGTTAAAGTCTTTTCACCGATCAAGGATATTGTAGAACGCCTGGTTCAATCGGGTATCCCACGTGAACAAATTGCCATTGTCGATGGTTCAGTCAAAGCCGAAGCACGTAAAGCGATTGCCGACAAGGTGAATACTGGTGAGATCCGTGTGGTGATTGGCTTAACTCAAACGCTCGGAGTAGGTGTGAATATGCAGCGTAACTTACGCGCCATGCACCACCTGGACGCGCCATGGATGCCGGGTGAACTTGAACAGCGTAATGGTCGCGGTTTGCGCCAGGGCAACCAATGGAACACGGTACTTGAGTATCGTTACATCACCGATAAGTTAGACGGTAAATCATGGCAAGTCTTGGCCATTAAGGACCGTTTTATCAATGCCTTTATGAAAGCCGATGGTAATGTTCGTTCGATTGAAGGTGATGCTGCTGCGGATAACGGTGAAGATAATGCAGGGGATATTATGTCCTCATTCTCAGAAGCTTCTGGCGACCCACGTGTATTGCAACGGATCAAGATGAAAGAAAAACTTGAGAAGCTGCAACGAAAAGAGCGTTTGCATACACAGGGTATAGCGGATATGAAGCGTACCATTGGCAACACGCAACGTCGTATTGCTCGTTTTGATGAGCAAATTGCCGAGTATGAGAACAATGCTGTTTTGGATCGTATTCAAAAACTAATGCAGTCACAGTCTGAAAACTTCTCCGCAGAGGTGGACGGCAAGAAATACGACAAGCACAAGGAAGCATCGGACGCGATTCAACAATTCATTGCCGACCATGTGCGTACTGGCTCATCACGAATCACATTAGGAAAGTATGGCAATGTCACTATGTCGGTTGAATGGGATAGCCTGCAACCACAAGCAACATTATCGATGAAGATTGGGCCGATTGAATTTAAGGGTAATACCTTACGTGGCATCGAGGGTAAGTTACGTGGAGCAGCTCAGGATGTTAAAGCCCTAGAAGATGCAAAAGTCAGCGCACAAGATACGATTAACAGTCTGTCTAAAGCAGTCGAGCAGCCGTTTGGTCAGGCGGATCAATTAGCGCGTACTCAAAAACAGCTTGAAAATATTGAGCAAGACTTGGAAAGCAATCCGGTAGCACCGCCGATCTGGTTACGCCGTGGTACGCCAATTGATTCAGAAGTGTATTACAAAGGCAAACTGTTTGTCGTTTCTGGTCATCGTTATACGAATGACGGCTGGTTTGTGTCGGCAGAAGATGCCAAAGGCAGTCTTGATATTCCATACATGGAAGCAACAGACAGTGTAGGTATGCCGATTTACGAGGAACGTGAATTTGAAGCGCCAAATATTAATGACAAAACAAAGGCAGACAATGATGTAAAAAATGAAATTAATGACTATAGCCGTGACAAATTAAAACCTGATAACGAGCGTAGAGGTACTTCACCTTTATCAACTTCATTTTTGCCGCTTTCTAAAAATCGGGCGGATCGTCTTGTAGTGGATATACTCTCTAGGATTTCTAAAGGGGACACGCCAAATAAATCTAAAAGTGGAATCAGCGGGATAGTACAACCCAAATTTCCGTTTGTTGTAGTTGAATCGTTTGAGGCTTTGCCAAAAACGATACAGCAAGAAAATTACTATCAAGGTGAGCAAGGAGAAACCAAGCGGTATGATGTAATGGCTGTTTGGCATAAAGGCACACTTTATATTAATGCTGGAGATATCCGAGGAAATCATAATACACAACAAACTACTTATGAAGCATATGAGGAGGTTTTAATACATGAAGTAGTTGGACACTTTGGAGTTCAGCAATTATTTGGTCAAGAGTATAAGACAAAATTTCAGCAGCTTTTTAATGCACTTGGTGGCATAGAGGGTATTCGTAAAATAGCCAAAGATAATGGCGTTGATATGAATCAATTTGATAATGCCTATATTAAGCCATTTAAAAAAGGTGTTGAGGAAGGTTACTACGATCCACTGGATGCTCAGCAAGCAACCGTAAGTGAACTATTTGCTTTTGTTGCACAAAATGCTAAGTCACGTCCTTTTGTACGTCAAAAGCTAAAAGAAGTTATTGGATATATTCGTCAGTGGTTCCGTGATCGTGGCTTTGATAAATTCCTTTCACGTTACAATGATGCCGATTTGATGATGTTTTTGTCAGAAGCTCGTAAGGCTGTAGTTGATCGAAGCTATTTTGGTAAATATAAAAATCAAGAATTTTCATCTAAGAACAATTCTGATACTCCACTTTATAGCCGTCGCACTAAAAGTAATTCAGGTTCTACAACTCAACAAGTACGAGACGTGTTGATTGATCGTTTTGGTAAAGAGACCATTGATGAGCTTGAACGACAAGGTAAGCTTGAGATTATTCAGGATTATCAGGTTGAAGGTGTTGATGGCTTCTATTACAACGGTAAAGCGGTACTCGTTGCATCGAATCTGACTGCTGAAAGCACAGTGCCAACATTCTTACATGAGTTGGGTGGTCATGCAGGTTTTCAGAATATGATGACTCAAAAGCAATATAATGAATTGATGAATCAATTTAATAAATTGGTTGATCAGGGCAATCCTGTTGCTATGGCTGCAAAATTACTTGCGGAACGTGAACAAGGCTCTGAGCGTCAACATCTAGAGTATTTGCCATACCTATTAACACTCTCATCAACTATGCAACAACGTAATGTAGTACAGCGTAATGCACTACAAAAACTTATAAACAATTTAGTGACGTATGTTAAAGCAACGCTATTTGATAATTTTGGAATAAATCTCAACCTAAATCCAAATGACATAGTTGCACTTGCTGAGCGAATGATTGAGAAATCCTCATATAATGCTGAAAATGCTACTTCACCTCTGTATAGCCGTCAGTTTTTTGATAATACAATCAATAACTTAAGTGAAAGTATTAAACATTTATCTGCAAAGTCTATCAAGGATAAAACAGGTTATAAATTTACGGATTGGCTAGGTATTGGCTTATCAGCCTTAGGTCGTCGACAACTTACTGAAATTTACAGCAAAATTTTACCGCAGTTAAACAAATATAATGAATTGGCTGCTCAAATGGATGCAGATAAAAATGATGCAGGTGCAGAAGCAGATAGTATTGTGCGTGAATGGGGAAATTTAAACGATGAAGATCAACTTGCAGATTTAATGCATGATTCGACTTTAGCAAAAATTGACCCTACAAAGCCTTATGTGAAAGGGGACAGTGTTTCCAGATATAAGCAATTACGTGATGATTACAATTCATTATCACCTGAAGCTCAGGCAATGTATTTAAAAGCACGTGATGCTTATAAAAAGCACTATGCAAAAGTACATCAAGCAATTAAAGAGCGCATCTTACGATCAGAACTTTCTAGTCAAAAGAAAGCTGATTTACTTAAACAGATGGATGATAACTTCTTCGGTTATGTCAAAGGAGTATATTTCCCATTGGCTCGTTTTGGTAAATATGTAGTGGTGATGCGTAATCAAAATGGTGAAGTTGAGAGCGTTAGCCGTGCTGAAACCATGGGAGAAGCACAAAGTCTACGATCAGAATTAATGCAAAAATATCCTCATTATAAAACTGATCGAGTCGTGTTGGATAAAGAGTTTAATGCTTCTCGTGATGCTGTTGGCCGTGGATTTATGACTAACCTGTTTGCTGAGGTTGATAATCTTGGATTATCCACAGCTGAACAAGCAGAATTTGAAGACACTTTAAGTCAATTATATCTATCATCTATGCCTGATTTATCCTGGGCAAAACATGGTATCCATCGAAAGGGTACTGCTGGATTCAGTCAGGATGCTCGTCGTGCATTTGCTCAGAATATGTTTCATGGCGCAGGTTATCTTGCCAAATTGCGATATGGTGATCAGTTGGCACAGCAGCTTGATGATATGCAGAAATACGCATCTGAACAAAGTAAGCTTAATGATAGTTATGATCAGCCGACAGCTCAACGTGTCATTGATGAAATGAACAAACGTCATGACAACTTAATGAACCCTAAAGGGCATCCTTTATCAAGTGCATTAACCAGTTTGGGCTTTATTTATTACCTGGGGCTATCACCAGCAGCAGCTATGGTCAACTTATCGCAGACAGCATTGGTTGCATATCCGATCATGGGTGCAAAATGGGGTTTTGACAAAGCAGCTAATGAGTTACTGAAAGCATCCAATGATTTTAGGAAGGGTGTAGAGTTTCATAAAGTGAAGTGGGAAGGCTCAAAAACTGACCTTTACAAAACTATTAGTTCAGATATTTCTAAATTCCTAAGTAAAGATGAAAAACAGGCTTATGAAGATGCTGTGGCACGTGGTGTGATTGACGTAACTCAGGCACATGATTTAGCTGGTATAGCCCAAGGTGAAGATAGTGGAATTATGTGGAAAACACGCCCGATTATGCGTGCAGCAAGTGTCATGTTCCATAGTGCTGAACGATTTAACCGTGAAGTCACTTTTATTGCAGCATATCGTCTAGCACGTCAATCAGGTGAAAAGCATGATTCAGCATTTGATCAAGCTGTAGATGCGACCTACAAAGGACACTTTGATTACAGTTCTGGCAACCGCCCACGCATCATGCAAGGCAACGTTGCTAAAGTTCTTTTACTGTTTAAACAGTTTGGTCAGAACATGGTTTACACATTGGCTCGTCAGACATATCAGTCAATCAAAGGTGAAACGGAAGCCGAACGAAAAGAAGCTCGTAAATCACTTGCTGCTATTTTGGCAATGCACGCAACTTTTGCTGGTACGCTTGGGTTGCCTATGGTTGGAATGTTGTTGTCAGTTGCATCATGGATGGGTGGGGATGACGATGACCCTTGGGATGCTGAAGTTGCATTACGGAACTATCTTGCTGAAGCATTTGGACCAACGATTTCAAATATGCTAATGAAAGGTGCGCCACGTGGTATTGGGGTGGATATTTCTGGTCGCGTTGGTATTAATAATTTACTGTTACCAGATGTACAAGAAGGGTTAGAAGGGAAAAAGTGGTGGGATTCAGCATCAGCAGCAGCTTTAGGTCCTATTGGCGGGATTGGGGCAAATATCGCAAAAGGTGCACAGGAAATTTCAGAAGGACATAATCTGCGTGGTGTGGAAAGTATGCTGCCTGTTTTCTTGAAAAACTTTGCTAAAACCTATCGTTATGCCGATGAGGGTGTGCAGGACAAAACTGGCGTATCTATTATGGATGAAGTTAGTTCAATGGATTTACTTGTTCAGGGTATGGGGTTCTCACCATCTGATGTTCGTACAGCCAGTGAAGGCAAAACAGCAATTTATCAGCTTAACCGAAAGCTCAATGAGCGCCGTAGTCGTTTAATGGCTTTATGGTCACGAGCGAAAATGATGGATGACCAACAAGAGATGGATGACATTTGGGAACAAATTCAAGGTTTCAATGACAAAAATCCATCACGTCGTATAACTAGAATGAACCTTAATCAAAGTTATCGTAATCGCCAACGTCGCATAGATCGTGCGGAAGATGGCATATATTTGTCACGGAATCGTCAAGATGCACGTGAAGCTGGTTACTTTGCTTTTGGTGAATAACCCCCTGTAAGGTTCGCTAAATAACCGCCTTTAAATAAAACTCTACGAAATAAAGTAGAGTTTTATTTCGGGGCAAGTTATGCAAGAAAACACAATTCCATGGATCATCAAAGTTGTGCCTGCCGTAGTGGGGGCTATTCTTGCCCTAGTATTAAGTGGTGATATTGATAAAAACGGAAAAATTCAAGTTTCTTTGGGTGTTATAGGCAAGTTTCTATTCAGCGTTTCAGTCAGCCTTTATGGCGGTTCGGCATTTATTGAATATTACGAATTATCAAAATATTCTCACATGGCTCAAGGCTTTGTGATGCTTATGTTTGCAGTTTTTGGATTATTAGGGATTGGCATTCTTTATCAGTCAATTGCACTGATGCAGGGTAAGCCTTTATCCGAGGTTATTAGTGAAGTCAAAGCTGCCTTTATTTCAATACTTAGTAATGGTAAAGGTGGGAAAAATTAATGAATACTCTTGATATTACACAACTTCAAAAAGCCGTTGGCGTGAAAGCTGATGGAATTCTTGGGCGTAATACTTTAACAGCTGTATTTCAAAAACTTGGTGCTAATCCTGCACGAGCTACTGAATTAGCATTAGCAGCAAATGTGCACTTAGAGACATATTCAATCAAGACGCAGTTACGCTTTTGTCATTTCTTTGCTCAACTTGCTCATGAAAGCGGAAATTTTCGCTATATGGAAGAAATTGCTTCAGGTGCAGCTTATGAAGGTCGAAAAGATTTAGGTAATGTAAACAAAGGCGACGGTGTACGTTATAAAGGTCGAGGACCAATCCAGTTAACTGGTCGAGCTAATTATCGTAAGTATGGTCAAGAACTTGGAATTGATTTTGAAAATAACCCTACAATTGTTGCGCTGCCAAGTGTTGGAATGCTTGTAGCTTGCAAATACTGGTCTGAAAATAACTTAAATGTATTTGCAGATTATGATGATGTAACCACGATTACTCGTCGTATTAATGGCGGTTTAAATGGCTTTGATGATCGTAAAAATAAACTTTCTATGATTAAAGGGTGGTTTAAATGATTGATGCCGTGTTAGGTAAATTTTACAAATACATTATTTTAGGCTTGATGATATTTATCTTTGGATATGTTTTTTATGCCAATTCTCTTGCTGGAAAATTGGCAAATGCTGAAAAAGTTAAAACTAAAGCAGTAGCTGATGCTATTAAGCCTTATCAAGATGCAATTGATCAGGCTCAAGAGGAAAAAGCCGCCATTATGCAAACATGGTCAGCTAAAATTATAGAGGTAGAACAAAATGCGATTAAAAAAATACAAGATGCGAATGCTGCCGCTCGTAGTGCTGACTTGGCTGCTAGTGGGTTGTCAAAGCAACTCAGTGAAGCCAACAAACGTCTGTCCGCAGCTCCCAAAGAAACCATTATTGAGTACACCATTACCAACAGTGAGTTACTCGAAGCGTGCACAGCAGAATATAGAAGCATGGCAGAAAAAGCAGATGGCCACGCAATTGATGTCGAAAGATTAAGTGAAGTATGGCCCTCCAAGTGAGGGCTTTTTTTAGGTTATAATAGAATTAATAAGCTTTCATTTACCTGTGGATAACTTAATAAAAACACCAAGTCTACACCAAAGTTATATAATTAGTTGTTTTATATAATAAAATATAACCTACCAAATGTGGGCGATAAAATCACGGTAAACATTACCACTGAAGCTTCTGTTCC
>JAEAMF010000440.1_pt1 | contig 53205 bp, 61 predicted proteins | sample 8958721 | NCBI WGS metagenome assembly JAEAMF01 (sample SAMN16933255, study PRJNA681124) | bioreactor sludge metagenome | isolation source: anaerobic bioreactor treating anionic surfactant - SDBS | place: India: Bengaluru | collected 2019-02-28
TGAGAAACGCTATTTCCTGAGCTTGGAGAGTGTCTAGGGAACCAGGGGCGATTCAGTAATTATGACCCAGAAGCCATTCACGAGCTTGAGATTGAAATTGCAAAACGAGATCAAGACGATAAAAACGAAATTGAAAAACGCTTCATATACGTCAGATTTTTCTCAAAAACCAGACGATTCGACGTCAAATTCGAGCCTAAAAGCAAATCAGAACGCGAAATAGAGGCGATAGTCGAAATAATCCAGCGTTTCCTGTCGGCCCTGTTTGGAATCCCCTTTGAGTCCAAAAAGGAAAAGGAGCGCAGGGAAGCCGAGTACATCGAATATATTCCGACGCTTCAGCTAAGCAGGGCAATGTTTGGGGTAGGTGAGCGCAGACACGAGGTAAGCGAACTAACGATGTAACACCGAGCTAGATGGAGCCATCGTCGAAACCTCAATACGATTAGTAGGAAACAGACTGACATCCTAAACCATCAAGGACTGATTTGTTTGCCTCGGTATAGTCCCAAGCTGGTGATGAGCATACTGTCGTCTGGTATCGCAGCAAGGCCAACTGAATGGACAACTAAATCGTCCCTCCTTTTGTAAGCGCGCTGACCGACGGCTTCTGGCCGATAGCTACCAGCAGCGCACTTGCGGAGTAGGATATCGTGTAATTACTTGTGTCGAGATTGGAGCTAGCACCTGATGAGTGATTCATTGCAAACGACTGTGATCTGCCAGGATCCAGGCGACGGCAGCGGGGACGTCATCATCGATCTCCCACCGGACATCCTTGCAGCAATGGACGTTGGTCTTGGTGATTCTTTGAGCATCGAGCTGGTTGATGGATCGATAGTGCTAAAGCCAATCCGTGGCACCGACTTGAAATCCTGAGACTGCTTTCGACCCAATGCAGATAGTCCGCCCCTGCAGACTGCGCGCCCATCGAGCGCACGGGCAAGCAGTTACTCACGCGCCTTGCCAATTGCGAGACGATGCAGGGCACCGCTGCATTCAATCCGTAGTCTGTTCCACGGCAATATCGGCGGCGGGAGCCGAGACACGCGCCTTTGACTTCACACGATTTCGTCGCTCTTGGCTGCGTTGCCGCGCAGCCTGCTGCTTCGCGTAAATTGCCTGGGCGGCGGTCACGATGCCGCCCGCCTGTCCACTCAAGTCCAAGCGCGGCGCATTCTCCACCATGCTTGCCCAATATCGAGTTCCTCGGCACCAGGTAGAGATGGCAAGCTTGAGCTGCTCGCGGGTTGAGGTAGATATCCTTCTGCTCTCACCGACAGCTCAGCTTCATGGGCGCCTTGATACTATTGTCAGCGTCTGGTCTCAATTTTGTAGAAATTTCTTTCAACCTGAATCCGACGACGATCCGAAATAGGCGCGCTCTCGATCTGGCTAGTGAGCCGAACGAAGTATCTACACTCATTTTTTTCGCCGAGCGCTTTGATGGCTGACGTTGAACGGATGAAATCGTCGTAGCCTCGTGAGGTATTGGCCATCAGATCGTCGAACCCAGGTAAAACCTGGGCATCGGGCGGCGCGAAGCAGGCCAGGCCGGCTCAAAGGTTAGGTAGTCGTCCTTGAGGAAGACGGTCAGAAACATCTCCGGCTTGCCGGCACTATCAACCCAGCAAGGAGGCAGATCACCACCCTTGCCCCGATTCAGCTTGTTGTTGAGAAATTGCAACTGCCCCTTCAGGTCGCTGTTTGCCTTCTGTAGTGCAACAGGGTTGAGCCCCGACTTTTCCGCCTCGGCGTAGGCCGTAGCGTCTTTCACCATCTTCTGAACCTGTTCAGTCGAGGGGTTAGAGTCAGTTTTCAGGGCGCCTCTGACCGCTGCTTCTGTTGCACTCAGCTCTTCAACCCTCTTCACGACATCGGTCGGTTTCACATCTTTTGACGGATCGGTGACCAGCTTCTTGAGTTGCTCGTAGGACATGAGCGTCTCCAGCACGAGGCGCTTGGCATCTTCCCCCTTGTCCTTGCTTCCACTTTCTTCCAGCGCTTTATCTATCGGCGCCAGTGCGGCAAGGTGTTCGTCCTTCTGGGTCAGCAGAACCTTCAGACGCTCCGACTCGTCTCGAGCTTTGGAGGCATCTATGAGCTTGGCAATGACCTCGTCAGGGTTCTTGATACCGAGATGCTTGAGTTTCACTTTGAGGGCGATAGTAGCTTCATCAATTGCTTTCTCGCGATCACTCAAGTCGTTTAGGCCGGCAACCCTCTGCTCGAGCGAGTTCTTCTCGTTTGTCAGCTTCCACACTTGCCATCCGGTCAAGAGGAGAAGGATGAACGCAAGCACCATCCAGATTTCCGTGATCGAAAGGTTGAACACTTGGTCATTCTTTTGGCTCATTAAGCAGGTCTCACGTCAGGAGACGGCTGCACCAAATGCGGCGTAACGTGGGCATCTACCTCATCAGGTATTACATATTCGTTGGCAGCTGGCTGACGAACCTCAATCTGGTTGATTTGATCAATCTTCCGGACTAGTTCATCGAGGTTACTGTGAGCAGTTTCAAGAGAGGCATTTCCTTGAACGACCTGCGCAGCCAGCGCACTATGGATTTCGTTATTTGAAGCGATCGATTGGATCAACGGGGTTAAGGTTGTCTTGATCGATTCCGAGAACGCTTCGTTGTGACTGCACGCTTATTCGAGCGCGTGAAACGCGTGGGGCCTCATAGCGCGTTCCTGCATGATCCCAAGTTCATCGCATTGCTCTCGCAGCATGGCGAGTTCTTCAGCCGTCGCCTCTTCCGGAAGGGAGAGATAGATCAGATTCTGGGAGGAAGCCTCAGCAGTCAACGGTTCTGACGCTAGACCTATCGCTTCGGTGATCGCAATTGAGCATGCTTACGACACCTGAGGAACAAGCTCATCAACCGAGTGATCACCCCCAATTAACTCCTCCTGCCTTTCATATGCCAACGCTGCTGGGACGCTCAACCAGTGAGCGATACCAACCCCAGACACTGCACCTATAAGCTTCCCGACAAGAAGGGGAACAATGAGTGTCGGCTGGAAGTTCGCAATGAAGGCCAACGAGTCGCCCATCATCCAAGCTGCGCAGACCGCAAACGCGATGGTCAGTACTTTATCCTTAGCATTAAGAAATGGGAGCATACGCCAAAGTGCTAGAGGGTTTGCAGCGGCAGCAAGCAGACCTACGCTCCCCATTGGGCCGAGCCCAAGTCGGCGACCGATCAACGTCAAGGGGTAACGCAAGTAGCGCTGGATGCAGTAGACCATGGGGAAAGCTCCCGCAAGCATCAGAGCAATGTACCCAGCAATTTCCAGCGCTCGAAACTGATCTGCAGCGTCCGCAATCATTGGGTCAAACGCCCAGCCTATACCCATCTTGTCAAAAACGCCGGTGAAGTACTGCACGACGCAAGCGGCGAACACCACCTTCATCAGAACGTCCGCCATTCGTCCTATAATATTGAATCCGACAATCATCTGCCGCGTGAAAAATTTCAGGCTCAGCACGAGCATGCCAACAAATAACACCAACGGCAGCATGTTTTGGGCAATCACTGAGGGCTCGAATGAAAGCGGATAAACCGCTGCAGCTGTGGTAGAAATCTCAGTTCTCACCAAAGGCTCCATCAGATTGATGAGCGTAAGGATCGACACAAAAGCGATCGGGATGGAAATCAACCCCGCGATCATCCCCAGCGCGAGAAATTTGTGATCCTTTTTGTCCAGGATGGCTAGCGCTACCGGTATCGTGAAGAGCAGATGTGGGGCCAGCAGAAAACCATTCATGGATGCAAGCAGCCAGGACTCGGTCGTAGGCGCCAGCGCTTTAGCGATCTGATAGCCCCCCAGGTCAACAGATATGAGACTTGTGGCAGCCATAGCAGGTTCGGAGCCTACAGCAACGAACAATGGGCTGATGTACCGTGCAATCAATTGAGTAAGTACAGGTACGGATACCATAATCGCAGCCACGGGTATGAAGATTTGGCCGAGGGTCTGAATGCCGGCCATGAATTCAGCTCCGATACCCTCCCTGTCATTGATAGCCGCACCAATCGCACCAATGACGACGAAACACATAATCAGATACAGCACGTAATTCCCAAGATCACTCATTACAGAAAACTCTATAAACAGGACTTCAATAGGTCGTCTGTGACCCATGCAAAAATTAAAGTGACATCGGAGCTAGACCCTGAACTGGCTAACCATATGGAGCTGCTGGTCTGCCAGACTGTTTAGCTGCTGACTCACCTGTGCCGACTCACTAGCCTGGTTTTTCAGAGCCTCAGTGACCTCACGGATGGCTGACACGTTACGACTTACTTCTTCAGCTACAGCACTTTGCTCTTCAGCTGCGCTAGCAATTTGAATGTTCATATCAGTGATCACCGACACCGCCTCAGAAATACGACTCAAGGCAGCCGAGGCTTCACGAATCTTCCCAGCGCTGCCTTGAGCCTTTGCGTGACTGGCCTGCATGGTTGCAACAACCGCCTGCGTGCCAGTTTGTATCTCCACGATCACTCCACGGATCTGTTCCACCGAGTCCTGAGTGCGTCTGGCGAGATTTCGAACCTCTTCGGCAACCACGGCGAATCCGCGTCCACTTTCCCCCGCTCTTGCCGCTTCGATTGCAGCGTTTAGGGCAAGAAGATTGGTCTGTTCCGCTATGCCACGAATAACTTCGAGTACCGAGCCAATCTGCTCGCTATTGGCCGCGAGCGTCTCGACCTCTTCGACTGCATTACTGACATCCTTGGCAAGATCTTCAATACTCAAGGTACTTTGCTCTATTACCGAAATGCCTGCCTTGGTTGAACGATCGGCTCCCTGTGCTGCGCTGGCAGCATTCGAAGTATTTATCGCTACTTCGTTAGCTGTCGCGCTCATTTCGTTTGAAGCAGTCGCCACCTGATCGACCTCACGGAACTGAGTCACCATTCGGTGGCTCGTCAATCGCGCGATTTCGGACGCTTGGTCAGCTGTTCCTCGTGCCTCACCAACGCTTTCTTTTATATTGCGAATGACTGGCTGAAGCTTGTCCATGAAACCGTTGAAACCCTCTACAAGAGCGCCAAGCTCATCGTTCTGCTTGTGGCTTAATCGTTGCGTCAAATCCCCATCGCCCTGCGCAATATCTTTTAGCCTCAGAGCAACACTGCTCAACGGCCGAGTGATACTGGTAGCCACCAGCCACATGACCGCTAGGCCCAGCAACAACGCCGCTCCCGCGCATATCAATATGAGTCCAACACTTTCACGTTCAGACTTATCCATCATCTCCTTCAACTGCCCCACGTTCTTCTCAAGCACCTGAATCGGGAGGTCGATGACAACCATCCAAGGGGCTCCGCCTGCGAGAGGAATGATGGGGAGCGTTGCACGGATGGTATCTCCATGAGTCGATACCTTTGGGGCGTTACTCTTACGCAGCATCTCTAAATCTGCCTGCTCCGCCGCAGAGAGGGTACTGAGCGTTTTACCTACAATTTCAGGGGCGCCGCTACTTGCCGCGATTACTCCGCTGGCTGAAACGATCGTCATGCCACCAGCGCCTTCAAACAACCCGCGACTCACCTCGGTGGCGGTGGACTGCAACGTACGCAAGGCAATGTCCACTCCCACAACGCCTCTTACAGTGCCATCGACCACCAGAGGGCGGGCAACGGTGGTCATCAATAGGGGTTGGCCAGTGCTCATGTCGAGATAAGGATCCAACAGGCAGGTTTTTTTCGTGCTGAATGGACAGGTGTACCAAATGTTGTAGGGGGCACCGCTAATACCAGGCTCTGAATTCGCAATATCCTTCTCACTGATCGCGCTATTTACTCCTTGGCCTCCCGTTCTGCTCCAGTAGCTCGCAAATCGACCTGACTCGTTCGAACCTTTGGAAAGGTCTCCTGCATAGGCGCTGTCCTCTCCGGCGACGACGCTAGGCTCGAGAACCAACCAGACGCCCAACAGTCCTTGGTTATGTTGAAGCGCGGTGTCCAAAACCTTGTTCAACTCCCCGCGAACGAGCGTGGGGGCCAAAGAGTCGATGTTGCTGACGTGCATGATTTGTTCATGCAGGGAATCCACCACAGATGATGCTTCGTCGAACTCTGCCTTGAAGGCTGCAGACTTCTCACCAGCTGTTGATAGCAATAGTGAATGCAGGCTTTTTGACAGCATCGTCACAACATTTTGGCTGACGAGGTCTGTACGCCGGGCGTTTTGATGAATGTTCAAGCCAACGACAATGCTAATCAGGGTCAGCAAGCACAGGCCTGAGAGAAACAGGATTTTGAAACGGATCGAGACACTTCTAAACATGGCGAACACTCATGGTGATACGACAGCGGTTAGCAATAGGGGATCACCATAAGCGGCAGGATCCGACCGTTGCTTCACACCCAAAGGAAATGGGCCCAATCACAAGCGAGATGCCTGGAGACGGGCCTATTCCACAGCGGCATGAGCAGTTTTTATTGTTTGCTTTCACCAGACTGGAACCACTGCGACGTTGCGTCCAAGGACGCCTTGAAGCGCTGCAGCATGAGTTGAACGTCCTGCTCTCGTGAGATCAACGGCGGACAAAACGCAATGGCATCACCCATGCTGCGGTTAATCATCCCGAGCTCTTGGGTTCGAGACGCCATATATCTGCCGAGTCGACCTACAGACTCAAAAGGTGCCTTTGTCTGTTTGTCGGCTACTAATTCGATAGCAGCGATCAAGCCAACACCACGAACTTCACCAACCAAGGGATGTTCTGCAAATTGCTGTAGCCCCCCTCGGAGAATCTCGCCCATATGGGCGGCATGCTGTACCAAACCATTTTCCTGAATGATCTTCAGGTTCTCCAGGGCAACAGCAGACGCTACTGGATGACCGCTGCCTGTGAAGCCATGCCCCAATGTTCCAATGGAATGGCTCTGATCTGCGATGCCCTGATAAACAACATCGTTGATCAGAATTGCAGCAATTGGCTGGTACGAAGAAGAGAGCTGTTTGGACAGAACCATGACATCCGGCTGGATCGTAAACGTCTCGCAGCCGAACATCTTACCGGTGCGTCCAAAGCCACAGATCACCTCATCGGCAACGATCAGGACATCATGCTTACGACAGACCTTCTGGATTTTCTCCCAATAGGTTTTCGGCGGTACGATCACCCCACCGGCACCCATCAGCGGCTCGCCATAGAACGCGGCGATGGTTTCCGAGCCTTCCTTAACGATCAGGTCATCCAGTTCCTGAGCAAGCCGATCTGCAAACTGCTCCTCGGTTTCACCTGGCTTCCCAAAGCGATAGAAATGGGGGCAACTGACATGAAGAAAGCCTGGCAGCGGCACATCAAAACCACGCTGGTTGGCAGGAAGTCCTGTCAGGCTCGCGCTCACCGCAGTAATGCCATGGTAAGCATTCATACGACTGATGAACTTCTTCTTAGTCGGCTTGCCCAGTGCATTGTTGCGGTACCACAACAGCTTCACAACGGTATCGTTAGCTTCAGAACCCGAGTTGGTGAAAAACACCTTGCTCATAGGTACTGGGGCCAGTTCGATAAGCTTTTCCGCCAGCTCGATACTTGGAGCGTGGGCCTTACTAGTGAACAAGTGATAGAACGGCAAGGTACGCAGTTGTTTTTCCGCCGCTTCAATCAACCGCGGATTGCTAAATCCCAGCGCGACACTCCACAACCCTGACATCGCTTCGATGTACTGCTTTCCATGGTTGTCGTATACGTGAATACCCTCTCCGCGCTCAATGATCAGTGGGCCGGTCGACTCATGAAGACGAGCGTCGGTATAGGGGTGTAGATGGTTTTTAACGTCTTTCTGTTCAAGTGTGAGGTTCATCTTGTTCATGATTTTAGACCCTCAGTCGGGAATAGAGCTCTATACCAACTCGTCGAAACATTCGCCCATAATGGTCACGCCCTAGTACAACCGGATGGCGGTCAGAGGAACCAAGATGAGGGTGATCGCTTTCCCACTATCGACGTCGATCCAGGCACCATCGATGAGCGCCTGTTGGCGGAAAACAGGGAAGTCTTGAACGAGCTTAGCGAGCTCCATTACAACTTTATCCAGGTGGCTTTGAGTTCGGTGTACTTGTCGAAGGCGTGGAGCGATTTATCCCTACCGTTGCCCGACTGTTTGAAGCCACCGAAGGGTGCCGTCATATCGCCGCCGTCGTACTGATTTACCCAGACACTGCCAGCACGCAATGCCTTGGCAGTGAGATGAGCTTTAGAGATGTCGGCTGTCCAGACCGCCGCTGCGAGCCCGTAAGGCGAGTCATTGGCGATCGACACTGCCTCTTCAACAGAGTCGAAGGTGATGACTGAAAGAACCGGGCCAAAGATCTCCTCCTTGGCGATCTTCATGCCGTTGGTGACTTCGTCAAAAATCGTTGGCTGAACATAGGTTCCTCCGGTTTCCTGGAGAACCTGCTCGCCACCAATAACCAGCTTGGCACCATCGGCGTGCCCAGCCTCAATGTAGGACAGCACGTTGTTCATCTGCTGGGCATCTACAAGCGCACCGACATTAGTCACCGGATCAAGTGGATTGCCTGGTTTCCAACTTTTAAGTGCTTCAACCACCATCGGCAAGAATTTGTCTTTGATCGAGCGCTCAACAAGAAGGCGCGAGCCAGCCGTGCAAACCTCCCCTTGGTTGAAGGCAATCGCGCCTGCGGCGGACTCAGCGGCTGCTTGCAGATCTGGGGCATCGGCAAAGACGATATTCGGGCTCTTGCCCCCAGCCTCCAGCCATACGCGCTTCATGTTGGATTCACCGGAGTACACGAGCAGTTGCTTGGCGATCTTAGTCGAACCAGTGAAAACGATGGTGTCGACGTCCATATGCAAAGCCAGTGCTTTGCCCACGGTATGGCCATAGCCTGGCAAGACGTTCAGAACACCTTTTGGAATACCTGCGTCGATTGCAAGCTGGGCAATACGAACCGCGGTCAGCGGCGATTTTTCTGACGGTTTCAAAATGACCGAGTTACCCGTCGCGAGGGCAGGCCCAAGCTTCCAGCACGCCATCATCAACGGGAAGTTCCACGGAACGATGGCCGCTACGACGCCTATAGGTTCGCGGGTAACGAGGCCTAACTGATCGTGTGGTGTCGCCGCAACTTCATCGTAGATTTTGTCGATCGCTTCTCCGCTCCAGCGAATAGCAGCAGAAGCACAAGGGATATCCACGTTCAGAGCATCAGAAATCGGCTTGCCCATGTCCAACGTTTCCAGCAGCGCAAGTTCTTCTGCGTTCTGATCCAGCAAGTCTGCGAAACGGAGCATCGCCTGCTTTCGAGCAACCGGCGATAAGCGAGACCAAACACCCGAATCAAATGTGGCACGCGCCACTTTCACGGCCTGATCCGCATCGGCAGCCTCGCAACTCGATACGTTGGCAAGAAAACGTCCATCAATAGGGCTCAGGCACTCGAAAACCCCCATGCCAACGGAGCTTACGTACTGGCCGTTGACGAATGCGCGCCCTTCAATTTTCAGGGTCGCCGATTTCTGTTCCCAGTCGCTCAAGGTTAGCTTTTGCATGATTGTCCTCTCGTTTGATTATTGATGGCCCAGAGCGAGTAAGGTGATTGCGTATGCTGGGTCATGTTTTTGGCTGAACTCACAGCCCGGCCAAAAAGTCCTGCAGCAACAGCCGGCAGTTCGCTCTATTAGCAGGCTCGTTGACCTGTATCTCCGCCCTCATGCGCTGCGGGAGGTCTCCAGCTGTTGCGAGAAAGCGCCTTCCTTCATCGGTATTGCTCCAGTAGTGAGTCCATGTATCGAACATCTGGGCATCGATTTCAGGGTGAAACTGAACTCCCATTGAGCGGCCTTTGCGGTAAGCCTGTGGAGCCAGTTCAGTTTTTGCCAGAAGGGTTGAACCAGGCGGTGGAGTAAATGCATCAAAGTGAAAATTGAGCCAAGGCCCCTTGTGCAGCCAGTCCTTCTCCAGAGTCTGGATTTCCGTCCATCCAATCTCAGCAGTGCTATTACGGTACACCTGCCCACCTAAAGCCCTCGATAGCAGCTGGCTGCCAAAGCAAATGCCCAAGGTGGGAACTCCCCGTTCCTGAACGGCTTTCAACCAGCGCAGCTCTGGCTCTAACCAAGCCAGCCTATGGTCGTAAGCAGACTCTGGGCTTCCCATTACGACAGCAATTTCCAAGGTATCTGGATGAGGCAAATGCTGAGTGATCGATACGACCTCCAAGTCAATTCCCTGCTCACTGAACAGCTCAGGGAGGCTTCCCGGAACGTCAGAATCCGAATGGACGATTGCGACTGCACGCGATGCTTTCATGAGAAAATCCCGGTAAGAGCCTAATACTTATTAAACCATATCTTAAAGTAAATTGATTGCCAAGTCGCCCATTCGCCCCTTATGACTCGTCTATAACTGCTTGAATCGTATTTTTTTGTGCCAGGATCGCTAAAAAATCGGCTTTCTAGAGAGTTTTCCTGAAAGAAACCACAAATCACCCCTTGAAAGATATGAAACCATATCTTAAATTGATTTCGTGCTGCGTCTCACCGCGAGATACCAAACCTCTATGCAAGGTCTTTGGCACCTGCATCCCAGCCCAAGGCTGAACGATGCTCACGCAGGTAGCGCTTCCTAAAACCAAGAAAAGTAGGTGCCCAAATGTCTTCCAGCTCTCCTACCACACTCGAAGCTGCGCCATACCTGGACGTGGCTAACCCTTCTTTCTCCATTCGCTCAAGAGAAGTTATTGAGGCACGCGAGCAAAGCTGGTTCGCACGGACGCCCTACGGCATTGCCGTGTTGCGCTATGACGAGGTGAACGCGCTGATACGTGACCAGCGCTTGCGTCAAGGCAGCTACGCATGGCCAGCCCATAACAAAGCAACAGGGAGCTTTGCGGATTGGTGGACTCGAATGTTGCTGAGCCGTGAAGGTGCAGATCACTCACGTCTGCGCCGTCTCGCCAACCCGGCATTTGCTCCAAAACTGGTAAAAAAACTGACCCCTGTATTCCAGGAAATGGCCAACGAAATCATCGATGGTTTCGCAAGCAAGGGTGAATGCGAGTTCGTCGCAGATTTCTCGGAGCCGTATGCAACTCAAGTCATATGCGCACTGCTGAACTTGCCGCGCAGCGAGTGGAAGGGCCTAGCTCAGCTAGCGGTGGACATGGGGCTTGCGCTGGGCGTTACGTTCAAACAGGACGAGCAGAAGATCAATGCAGCAACCGACAAGCTGTTTGGTTACGCCAAAATGGCTGTCAATGCTCTGAAGCAGAACGGCTTGGGTGATGACTTCCTGAGCATGCTGGTCAAAGCCAACGAGGAGGACAAAGCGGCTCTGAGCGATCAAGAACTGTACGACATGATCGTCCTCGCCATATTTGGCGGTATTGACACGACCCGCAACCAAATCGCGCTCGCCATGGACATGTTTGTTCAGCATCCCGATCAGTGGAAGCTTCTAGGGGAAGACCCAGATTTGGCACGCGCAGCGGTCGAAGAAGTCATGCGGGTACGCCCAACAGTTACCTGGGTCACGCGCGAAGCGCTGGTGGACTTCAACTACCAGGGACTGGATATCAAAAAAGGCACCACTGTTCACCTGTTCAGCCAAGCAGCGGGAACCGATCCAACGGTCTTTGAGAACCCGGACTTCGATATCACCGCCAAACGCCAAGTACACTTTGGCTTCGGAGCAGGTGCCCACCATTGCATCGGCCACTTCATTGCCCGTGGAGACATGACCGAAGCACTCGCGTTGCTCGCGAAACGCATGAAAAACCCGCGCTTTAACGGTGATGTTCAGTGGCTGCCCGACAGTGGCAACACTGGGCCTATCACGATGCCATTGGTCTTCGACGCAGAGGTGTAATCATGGGCGCTCCAACTATCGCGGTGATAGGATCCGGCCCTTCTGGATGCTATGTCGCGCAGGCACTCCGGCGAGAATGGGCGGATTCAGAGATCACTGTGATTGATCGGCTTCCCGCCCCCTACGGACTGGTGCGCTATGGTGTCGCACCGGATCATCCGGGTACGAAGGCCGTGACCCGCCAGTTCGAGCGGATGTTCGAACGCGAGAATATCCAGTTCTTAGGCAACGTTGAAATCGGTACCGATGTTTCGCTTCGAGCCCTTCGAGCAACATTCGACATTGTAATTATCGCGACCGGACTTTATGGCGACAAAAAACTGGGTGTACCAGGTGACACACTGAGCCACATCTACGGCGCAGGGCAGATTACCCGCTTTTTGAATGACCACCCTGACGAAGAAAACTTCGCACCGCGCTTCGGCAAGCGGGCAGTGATTGTAGGCAACGGCAACGTAGCGATAGATGTTTTGCGGTTACTCATAAAAAATGCGGAAGACTTTCACGGCTCCGAAATTTCCCATGAAGCGCTCGCTCACTTGGTCGCCAGCCCTGTTGAACACATCGACATAGTGGGTCGCTCGCCAGCGGCATTGGCGAAATTCGACACCGTAATGGTCAAGGAGCTGAGTAAGCTCGCGCATGTGCGCTTCGAGCTAGGCGGCCAGTATGAAGCACCTGAGTCAGTCGACCCGACCACAAAAGCCAAAATCGAGGCGCTGAAAGCTCTGGTCACAGCAAACGCTGACAGTTCTTCCAAGAAGAGAACCGTGACGTTTCATTTCGGATGGGCGCCTGTCCGTGTTGCAGGGGTAGATCACGTCGCAGCATTGGTACTAAAGGACATCACTAACCCCGACCAGCAACAGAGCATCCCAGCCACCAGCATCATTACTGCGATTGGCTTCGAGGAAAGAACTGGAAGAGACCTGTGCCGCAAAGATATGTCCTGCGCCGAGACCGACCTTACCAAGGGGTATCTGGATGACGGGCTGTACTGCGTTGGCTGGTTCCGCCGCGGCCCAACCGGAACAATCCCTGACAACCGATCAGACGCGAAACATGTCGCAGACAATATCATCCAGGCCGTTAGAGCAGGAACGCTGGAAATCGGCAAACCAGGACTAGCGGGTATTGCCGAAAGCCTGAAGCACCAGGTCGTCGGTTATGAAGACTGGAAAGCGATTGACAAAGCAGAGCTGGCAAACGCCCCCGTAAATCGCGCTCGTCGAAAATTTCGCAACAAGGTTGCCATGTTGGGCGTAGCCCACAACCGCCAAGCTGGAGAGCAGACTAAATGAAATTCCACGTCCTTTACGGCACTGAAACCGGCAACGCCGAAATGGTTGCCGACGATATCGTTGAAGTACTCGAAAGTGATGTCTGCATTGAGAGTACTGACATGTCGAAATTCCAGGTCTCAGATTTTTCCCCTGACACCTTCTACTTCGTCGTGTGCTCCACCTATGGTGATGGCGAGCTCCCACATTCTGCGCAGCCGTTCTTCGAAGCACTAAACAGCACCCGTCCCAACCTCGCCGGACTGCGATTTGCCGTGTTCGGCCTGGGTGACAAATTCTACGAGACCTACAATCGCGGCAGCGAAGTCATTGCGAAAACCTTGACCGACCTTGGCGCCATTCAGGTCGGTGAGCGCGGCCTCCACGACGCGACTAGCGGACAACTGCCCGGTGACATCGCGATGCCTTGGGCGAAGGAAATCCTGTCGCTGGTTTGATTGAGAAGCCACCTGCCATAAACGACGAGCGCCTCCCGTAGGCGCTTCATTAATCGCCGTATTTACATCCTGCAGACACGTTTAAATGTCATCGAGGTGAGTCATGAGCCATAGGCCAGTCAGGCTTTGCATACTGGAAAACGGAAGAACCCCAGACGATCTGATCGATAAGTTCGGGTCTTACCCGATGATGATCGAGAAATGGCTCAGCCCGTTCCTGCCTGAGGCCACATTCACCTATGTATCGCCAGTACAGGGCGACAAACTACCGGAACTTCATGATTTCGATGGCTATATTCTGACCGGCTCTAAATACAGCACCTACGAACGCGCTCCATGGATGATCACCCTCATCGAGTTTTTGCAGCAAGCTCGCCAAGCACAGATCCCTCTCTTCGGCATTTGTTTCGGACACCAGATCATGGCAGATGCGTTCGGAGGACTGAACGCGAAATCGCTTAAGGGCTGGGGCGTAGGGTCTCAGTTGTATGAGTATGGTGCTACGGAACTCGCTGGCTCAAACGCCTCGTTCATTTTCCATCAAGATCAGGTTCAAAAGGTGCCTCCAGAGGCCACGCGAATCGGCGGGTCATCGCACTGCGAAAACGGGGTATTCGAGTATTCCTTCCCGGCAATTTCCGTTCAGTACCATCCCGAATTCTCTGCTGAGTACACAAGAGCCTTGGCCCGAAAATTTCGAGGTGACCTGATCCCTGAGTCGGTTTCTCTTCGCGCGCTCGAGTCCATCGAATCGCTTCCGGTCGACCCGACCCCAATCGCCAAATGGGTTGCCGGATTCTTCAGGGCCAGTCTCAATTGAGGCGCCCTCATTACATATGAGCCTAAATGTTTAGGCCATTTTTTTTGCAAAAAAATCAAGAGCAAGCATAAAGCACTAATCAATCTTTTGATTTATATGCATAAAAATCATTAAAAACCTCAAATAAATAACTAAATAACGCCAAAAAATCATCCGCAAGCAAAATTTACACTTGAAAGATATAAAACCATATTTTAAATTGAATGCGTCCTGCCAGGTGCTCTCCGCAAACCGTCAGAGCAGGAAATAACAACATTTACTGATGCGAAGCCAAGCGCTCGTAGCAGTAGGAGATCTCGAATGACTGCGTTAGACCTGCACAGAGAAATCAATACCAGCTCCGCCCAAAGCCAAGAGCTGGCCAACCGCATCAAGCAATCCGGCGTTGAATATCTCTACTACCAAGTTGTGACCCTCTCTGGCCGTGTCATTGCCAAGGTTGTTCCCGCCAAGCATCTCCTACGCAACCTGGAAAAAGGCGTGCAGTTTCACCGTACCGCCATTTCAGACTTGCAGACTTCTCGTACCGGCGAGCTACTCGGTGGTGGCGCACAAGCAGCAGAGTTCACCGCGATTCCAGACATCAGCAGCTTCAACGTACTGCCGTGGGACAAATCAATCGGCTCTTTTTTCTGCAAAATGTACGAGCCCGACCACCGCCTAGAGAACGGCGGAACCCCACTGGGCACCGATGCTCGCGGCCATCTGATCCGCTCCCACGAAGCCTTCATCAAAGAAACTGGCTTACGTATGAAATCGGGCTGTGAGCCGGAAATGACTTGGTTCGGCGACAAGTTGGAAGTGCAGGTTCGTCCAGGTGCGAGCCCTGCTTATCACATGGGCAACCTCGAACTGATGCGCCCGATCTACAAGCGCGTCATGGAGTACGCGATTGCTATGGGTCTGGATATGATCGAAGGTGATTATGAAGATCCAGGGCAGCTAGAACTGAACTGGATGTTCGACTCATGCGAGCTGACCGCAGACCGTTTGATGACCTATCGCTTGATCTGCCGTCAGGTAGCCAGCGAGTTTGGCGTCAAAGCCAGCTTCATGCCTAAACCAAGCACAGGCAGCATGGGTAACGGCTGCCACCACAACGTGAGCCTCTGGAAAGGTGATCAAAACGTTCTGTGTGAGCCGGGCCGTCGCGAGTTGCACCTGACTGAGATAGGTCTTCACGCACTTGGCGGTATGCTGTCACATGCCCCTGGCTCCATGATGATCATGGCCTCGACCGTTAACTCTTACAAACGGTTCTGGGATATCGGACAGTTCGCACCGACCCGCATCAACTGGGGCATGGACAATAAGACCTGCACTGTACGCCTCTCTGCAAACGGCCGCCTGGAGTACAAGCTCCCAGACGCAAGTGTTAACCCATACCTGTCCCACACCCTCCTACTCGCAGGCATGCTGGACGGCATTCGCAACAAGATTGATCCGGGCGCATCGGAATCTAAGGACAGCTACGTGGACGGCGGCGAATCTGTCGGCATTCCACTCACCTTGGGCGACGCTGTTTCAGCCTTTGATCGTGACGAAGTCGTGCGCAGCGCGTTCCCAGCTGAACTTGCCAACCTGTACCGCGACCTGAAGGCCGACGAATGGGCACGCTCTTGCGGCGTGGTAACAGATTGGGAACGCAAAATGTACCTGGACTACCTGCCATGATTGATAACGCCACCAAACCAAAAGTGCTGCGCGTAATCTGCGCAGACCTGCCAGCGCCTCCGTTGTTCTGGAAGGACGAGAATAATTTCCGGCACGGCTATGAATCGGATGTCGCGCGATTGTTGGCCTCTACTATGTCGATGAACTCGACCTTTGCCTACCAGAACTGGGCAGATTTCTACCCGGCTCTGCAGGCAAACAAGGGCGACTTCATCTTGTGCGGCCAGGGAATATCCGAACTGCGCAAAACGCTGGCCGATTTCACCGAGCCTTATGCCGTGTTTGATGAGGCAGTCATGATTCGTCGTGGCACCAACATTCGGTCTGCAGCTGATCTCATCGACAAGAAGGTCGGCGCCATCGCAAACAGTCTGAATATGGCACTGGCCGAAACCTTCACCGGATGCATCACTGTGCCGTTCGGCGGTGACAGTGATGACGTTCTCGGCGACATGGTCAATGCACTTCGATCTGGCGAGATCGACGCGTTCGTTGATGATGACGTCGCGTTAGTTCCGCTGGCAGAAGAGGCAGATCTCGAGATCGGATTTAGCATCGCCACCCAGAACAAGTGGGGAATCGCCGTTAAAAAAGGCAATGAAGCTTGGTTGAGTGAGGTCAATGGCGCCCTTGCCATCATCAAAGCTAATGGTCAGCTTGAACAGCTCTGGCGTAAATGGATGCCTTCGCTGCGCTATCCCTTTGGAATGAGTTGAGAGCCCCCCTCACCCTGCTCTCAGCTGGTCTGCTCGGCATTACCAACCGAGCTTTTGGGCCGCTCCTCTAGTAGGAGCGGCTTTTTTATAATTTTATTGTAGATGTTTTAACGTGCCTTCATGAGTGATTCTGGTAAATTATGACTGTAGAGGACAGACTTTTGAGGGAGGCTGGCTGAGGGCGACTGCTTTTGGGCAGGAAGTCTTTAGGCTTGAAGTTATGAATAGTAATTCGAATGCAAGAACAGCTTCGTTCATGAGGTTGCGCCAGGAAGGTCGAACGGAGGAAGTCGTCCGTAGGCTGATCGAGGTGATTGATCTCGGCTTATATGCGGAGGGAGAACAGCTTCCCAGCGAAAACGAATTGGCCATGCAATTCGGTGTGGCTACGGTAACACTGCGCGAAGCGCTGGCGTTACTCCGTGAACGCCGCGTCATCGAAACACGCAGGGGCCGCAACGGCGGAAGTTTTGTCTGCGCAGCAGTCGAACTACCAGAAGATAGCCTTCGCAACCGCCTGGCTGATATGAGCGGTCTCGAACTGCGCGACATGTGCGATGAGCACGCCGCAATTTCCGGAGCCGCTGCTCGATTGGCCGCAAAACGCTCTGCTCCAGAGCACCACCAGACGCTTCAGCACTACATTGACGCACTGGCTACCGCTGCCACGCGAACCGAGCGCAGGCGAGCCGATGCCCGATTCCACATTGAGATCGCAGTAGCAGCTCAATCCGTACGCCTAACACACGCCGAGATGAGTCTTCAGGCTGAAATAGGAGAATTGCTATGGATTACCGGCGAGGGCTCAATTACCGCACAGGTAGCACAGGCAGAGCACCAGGCAATCGCAGACGCAATCTCAACCGGCGACCCAAATCTCGCCGGCGCGCTGGCTGAGGCCCATGTTACTCGTAGCATAAAGAGACTTATAGATCTAAGGTTAGATCTTTTGGCCGAGATTGCCTGAAAATGGCATGCGCCTTGCTCCTACTCTCGTAAGCAACGTTTCCCTGTGTCAGTGAGTGAAACCTACTCATTACCCGGGAGAGACCCACAAGAAAATTGCAGCAGAGGCTCTACATAATGCCCGTACCATTTTTTCGTACCGAGGCCGACGATTGCGCCGACAACATCAATGCTTCGATCGGTAACGTCTTCGACCAACTGGCAATCCTCGCAGATGTAGTTGCAGACATCTGGAAGCGTGAAGCAGCATTCGGCAGAAAACCATCCTCCAAAGATTTGGCGGTACTCAAACCTATGATCGATGCACAGCTGGAAACTCCATGCTCGTGCATTCACGGTACCGGCGTTGTCCTAGAACCAGGTGAGCTCGAAGATCGCGAGATGTATCTGGAATGGTGGCGGATGGGCTCTGCAGGGAAGGTCGTGCCAATGACGCTGAATTTCAATCGTCGTAGCGAAAGCTTCTACAACTATCAGGACAAACAATGGTTTGCTCGTCCAAAGGCGACGGGAAACAATGTAGTTGTCGGGCCCTATGTCGATCTCTACGGGGCAGACATGTACATAATGACCTTCTCTCTGCCGATCTTGATCGAAGGCCGTTTTGTAGGTATCGCCGGCGCAGACATTGCACTGCATCGATTCGAACGTATTTTACTCTCCAGCCTAATCAAGATGGAGCATGAAGCGCTGATCGTCTCGGAGGACGGTCGTGTCATTGCGGCTAACACTGCAAATTGGGCTGTAGGCGATATGGCTAAACATGCGATTACCCGCCAGGAGGCTGACTGCCGGGTGATAGAGCTTGGAGAAGTTGCAGCACATTGGTCGCTGGTACAACGGCCATACAAACGGAAGATCTGTAGTGCCGCGTAAGGCGCATGGGGAAAACCAATTTCTGCCCCTTAGCTCTGGCCTACACCACCACGCTAGACATGTCCCAGAGTCACAAGAGGCACATTCAAACGCCTCGGGACTGGCGCCGCCGCGTTCTACTCCACCTCCACGAACGGATTAAAAAGGGCTGAAAACTTTAGATCTTGCCGGGCGACTCTACGACGCATTCGTGGGTTATGGAACCGCTCGATGTAGTCGAATAAATCCGCTCGTGCCTCATCGCGAGTTCTATACGATTGATGAGCACTCGATCTGACCGAAGAAACCTTCGCAGGCTGCGTTATCGCTTCAATGCCCGACGGTACTCATGCTGCAATCAGTGTGTTGCGAGTTAGAAAACGCTGGTAGTCCGCACTGGTAAATAGGGCGGCCGCGATCTGAATGCAGAGTCACTGACCAGTCTCCCTGGCGCTGCCAGATCGCCATTTCCACCGCCCGAATCACCATCTGCTGATCCTGGCGATGATGCATCGACCAGCCAATCACTAGCTTGCTGTACAGGTCGAGCAGCACGCACAGGAACAGTTTGCCCTCCAAGGTGGCGATTTCCGTGATATCCGTAACCCATTTGCGTTCCGGCTCCAGGGCGAAGAAGTCGCGCACCAGCAGATTTTTCACGCCTGCTGGACGGCCAGTGACTGTCCGGCCAAAGCCGCGCTTCTTACGACGTGGCCAGCCTTGAATTCGCTCCGCCGCCATCAGGCGAGCCACGCGATTCAGGCTGACGACTTCACCCTCGTCGAGCAGATCCTTATGCATACGCGGTGTGCCGATCACGCCACGACTATCCTCATGAATCTCACGAATGCGCCTTACGAGGCGCGCATTCTCTTGGGCGCTTGGACTTGGCTCACGTTCCCGCCAGTCGTAATAACCGCTGGCTAAAACCTTCAAGCAACGACACATCAGTCGTGCCGGGTACTCGTTGCGGCAGCGCTGAATCACCGTGTACCGCTCAATGACTCCCTAGCAAAGTACGCTGCCGCGCCTCTTAAAAAATCACGTTCCTTGGTCACACGGGCTAGCTCACGCTTGAGGCGGGCCAGCTCTTCATCTCGCGGGCTACCTGTTCCGGGAAAGGTTTTCTGTGCCTGGCTGCACCTCTCGAACCCAGCGATTTAACAGGATCGGAGCCACTCCGATTTCTTGGGCGATTTGGCGGCAACTGGCCCCTGAACGAAGGGCCAGTTCGACAGCCTCCCGCTTGAACTGGTGACTGTATTTTTAGCTTGGACTTGATTCTCCTTCAGTTCGATGTTAGCTTACTCTAAAGTGTCCGTGGAGGTGGGGTAGAACCCGGCATACATCCCGAGCTTGCGCGGCCGCCCTCGTAAACGCTGTCGGTGGTTGCTGGCGGATAAAGGCTATGACGCCGAAGCTTTACGTCGCTACTGCGACCGCTATCGGATGCAACCGGTTATCGCTCTGCGCAGTATGAAGCGCAAACCCAAGCCGGGTTTGCCGAGACTCTTTGATCGTCCCAAGTACCGGCAGCGCACCATCATCGAGCGCATGTTTGGATGGCGAAAGGAGAATCGCCGCATTGTTGCGCGCTTCGATAAGCTTGCGAAAAGTTATGCGACGATGGTCTCACTGGCTTATGCCATGCGGTGTTTGCGACAGTATTTTTCTTACAGAGCCAAACCTGTACAGCCATAGATAGAACACAACCCAGCACGAGCGATCCAAGATCGCCCTACACACGGCCCGCCCATTCAGAAACTAAAACGCCCTCGCATGGAGGGCGTTTTTGCCATTGCTTAATCAAGCGACCGTTCTTCTGACACCTTCTCTCAAATTGTCACTGTCCCTTGGTATAGCGTCACCATATGCAGCCGTGCTTCGTAGATGCGGCTTTGCAACCCACATATAAAGGAACCCTACTGCAATTACCGCAAAGGATGACAGCACTACGATCCAGTTATCGTACCAAGCAGCATCCGGAGTCCGCGGCCAACCAATGTTGACCATTGCGGCAACGCCATACGCCAATGCCCCCACATTCGTCAGTAAGCCAAGCGATCCTAACTGATATTCACCACTCGGCTTCCAGCCCTTCAAGCGAGCACGCAGTGCTGCCAGAATGACCATCTGGAAAGCGATGTAAATACCAACAGCAGAGAACGAGATGATTTTCAAAAGCGCGTCAGCTGAGACCATTGAGCCGACGACAATCACACCTGGCAAGAGTGCCGATAGCATCAGTGCATAAGGGGGCACGTGACGCTCATGGGAGAAACGTGACAACAGCCCACTGGAAAAAATCATCCTGTCGCGAGCATAGGCATAAATCAATCGACTTGCAGCCGCCTGCAAGCTCATTACGCAGGACAGAAAGGAGATGAGCACTACGCATAGAACACCTGTCGCACCAACTGGGCCGAAAGCTTTCGCCAATATGTCGGACACCGGATCTGCCAATGTCCCATCAATTACGGCGCCAATATCTACTACAGCCATAATTAGGGCAAAACACACGAACGTTGCCGCTACACCACCAATATATATGGTACGGCGCATGGATTTGGGGATCCGCAAACCTGGCTCAGGCACCTCTTCAGCAACATCACCACATGCCTCGAAGCCGTAGTATTGAAAAACACCGATCAGGCTCGCAGCGAGAAACGCCGCAGTGTAAGAACCGCTTTTTTCCGACCCGAAGGTGCTGAAAAAGATGCTGAGGTCATGGTGACGCTCAAATACCAACAGATACACACCTACAATCAAGGCACCTAAGATTTCCGCAAAAAAGCCAATCAATGCAGCTTGAGCCAACACCTTGGTGCCCATCATGTTGATCACCGTGGCGATAACAAGAATGACCAAGGCGCAGATTACATTAGCCCCAATAGTCGGCTCAAAACCCACCACCGAGGCTGTGTATGGCGCCGCACCGTAGGCAACGCCTGCGATCGTGGAAAACATCGCCATTACGTAGACCCAACCTGTCATCCATGCCCATTTCCGACCCCAGAGACGACGAGCCCACGGGTATACCCCACCGGCAAGCGGAAATTGAGACACGATCTCCCCAAACACCAGAGCGACCAACAGTTGCCCGACCCCAGCGATCAACAGCGCCCAAATCATGGGTGGCCCACCCAACATCAATGAGGACGCGAAAAGCGTGTAGATGCCGACCACCGGTGAGAGGTAGGTAAAGCCCAGAGCGAAGTTAGCCCATAGGCTCATGTCTCGCTTAAATTCAGATTTGTAGCCAAGGGACGCCAGACGCTCTGCGTCGGCATCCTGGGGAGGGTTCACTGGGTGATTCGTCATGATGCAACCTCGTATTTTTGTGTTCTCGGCAGCGACGTGAAGGAAGGCTGGTGACGCTATTTATTGGTTTTGGGTGCGAGCGTGCTCCGCAGCCTTAGAAATACTGCAAAATACATATAACGTCAAAGGAAATCTCTTTATGACACCAAACGACTAATAAGCCTTATTTTTCTGGCTTAGATCTGATAGAACTCTAAATGACGGTCACGCAGAGAGTCATAAAACCGGCGTTTCCTGCCAAAAACAAGACAAATATTTTGACAAAACATATGGAATAGGATTTTTATCTTAATCAGCGGCGTTTCGGCAGCACTGCTGCAGCGGAGGTTGAGATGCATGAAATAGTGGGCGCTTTCGAGATAGGAGTCATGACTGTCACACCCCAAGCTTCGGAACCGGAAAAGCCTCCAGAAAGCAGGGATACGTTTTGGTCAAGGCTTTTGACGTTTCTTGTCCCAATCTATGCTTGTATGGGCCAAGCGCAGAGCTCCTGATGGGTAGGACGAAATGCAATTTGAATGATGTCCACATCGCTTGGCTGACTGATCGCGACATCCTACTCGGTGATACTGCCAGGCAATTCGGCATCTACTCCGCCCAGCAAAATCACGGTGGTTCCGATGTCGTATGGCTTGACCTCTTGACGTCAGACCTCCAGGAGTCGTCAACACGGGACTTTCGGTGGCAACATAATCGCAGCTCATGGACGCACCTTCCGTCCGACAACAGAAGAGACATTGATGATATAGCCGGCCCTCTGCTGCTTCATGTGCGGGGGTGCTGCACCGATGCCATGCGAAACACCTTTGATATTGAGGTCAATCGTCCTCGCCCACTGTCGAGAAGCTACTTGAAGGGCTACCAACAGGGCCGGCCAAGGACTGGCGCTTGGGCCTGGGAGAAGTGCAGAGGCGGCTACCAACGCAGCGAGCAAGTAGACCGAGCAACTGCTACCACATCAGTGGATCACGGCATGACTTACGCAAAGTTAAGTGGGCGTAAGCTTGCCAGTGTTCGTCAGCATTGGGGGCGTCCCCTCCCCTTTTTTACACCGCACGATCACACCGTTAGTTGACTGCGCTGCCCCTCACCACTGGGCCAAAGACCTAGATCTGTACCAAACAAATCATGACGCACTACTGCTGTAGCGCAGCCATCATCGACAAGGCGTCGTTGAAGATGGCGTACAAAGTGCCACCTCAATCTGTACCTGAGCAGCTGCCGTGGTCTAGCCCAGCGAGAGGAGTATCGTTTTCCAGCACATGTACTAGTGCGTTGAAAGCCTCAGACCCTGTCGTACTCGGATACACACGAGTCAGGTCATCAATCCAGGCCTGCGACTGAACTGCGCATACGCCTGGCTCAGCACGCGAGACTGAGTATTTCTCACAGGCTTCGGCTGACCACAAAATGTTGTTCATCAAGGTTTTTGAGCTTCATCCCACCTTGCTTTCCAAAAAATGATACATAGCGTCACTCGATATAAAACGCCTGGGTGATATCCTCCGCTCAAGCTTGGCCCTCAACGAACCAGTATTTTTGTTTTCCACCAAGCCCTCGCAGCAATCTGCTGCCGAGCGTGTTGACCCGCACCTTAAGGCTCTCTAGGAGCTGTCCAGAGCAGGGAGCAATTCGCGTCATAATTTGACGAATATCACCTAAAGGTATTGGCCATCATCATGAAAAAAATTACGCGAGCGCTCATTGAGAGCTCCAGATCGCTGACAGATCGGCTGACGGCCTTGCATACGAAATTGATCAAGACGGTTCCAGGTGTAGACCGCATCGCCTGTGCGCTATACGACCCGCAGGAAGACACGCTGAAGACATTCATCAACAGCACACACAATGGAACTGCCTTGGTAGGCTATGAGTACCCATTGTCTGACAGTTACTCACTTAAAGCGCTAGCCGACAGTGGCGAGTTTCGGGTTCTGGATGAAATTGCTTCAGCGGTGTTATCTGACTCGGCACACTCAACCTGGCTCAAGGATCAAGGCTACCAGTCATCCTTCACTGTGCCAGTCTATGATGATAGCGAGCTGCTAGGATTCGTCTTTTTCGACTCGAGTCAACCTGCCACATTCAACATGCAGGTACAGAGAGACCTCGTCCTCTACACCAGCTTGATCCGTATGTCGATTACCAGCGAGATATCAGCCATCAGGATGGCAATCGAGACGACGCGTGTAGTCCGTCAACTCACCGAGATGCGCGACTTCGAGACCGGTGCGCACTTGGATCGCATGGGCCGCTACTCGCACATCATTGCGCGCGCAGTTGCGAAATCACGCGGGCTCAACGACGAGTTTGTTGAAAGCGTGTGCATGTTTGCCCCCTTGCACGACGTTGGAAAAATAGCCGTCCCGGATCGAATCTTGCTGAAGCCAGGCAGGTTAGATGCCGATGAGCGCGCGATTATGGAAACCCATGTCGAGAAGGGCATGGAGATCATCGAACGAATGATGGGCAAAGGAGGCATCAACGCATTTCCAGAGTCCTCCATACTCAGGAATATCGTCTTGTGCCACCACGAGCTTCTGGATGGAACGGGTTATCCACGAGGCCTTGTCGGTGATGAAGTGCCGCTAGAGGCGCGCATTGTGACCGTTGCGGACATCTTCGATGCGCTCACCTCTCAAAGGCCATACAAGAAACAATGGTCATTGGATGAGGCCTTTGCGGAGCTCAGCCTTCTCGCAGATCAAGGAAAGCTGGATAACGACTGTGTTACGGCATTGATAGAACAGGCTGAAACTGTACAGCATGTTATGACGAAATATATCGATGCCGATGTTTAATTAATCTGATGGTCGTTTAAAGGGCCGCGGTAGAGACAGGGCTACCTTTCCCCCCCACCAAGCAGATCCGTACATGCGGAACTACCGCTTACTACTCCGGCATAGGTTGAGTAGGCCCTGCGTAGATAGGTCAGGTCGCGGTAGGGACGGCAGTTACCTGCCGCCCCCCCCGCACAGATCCGTACGTGCGGAACTAACGCATACGGCTCCTGCCTCAGGTACGTGACGCGAAGCGTTCTTCTGGGTAAGGATGAACGGTTCTGGGCCTTGGTATATAGAGGTCAGCAAGGCGTCCATATCGCGACCACTGAAGCCTGTTTCTCTGACTACGTCGTTTGAGGGCTTGCCGCCATAAGCGGCAGACCGCAACTTGAAAACCATCGAGACGTAAGAGATTTCCTGGCACAGCGTGATAGTTGAAGTATCCCACAACAACACTGCGAAGCCATTGGCCTACAGCTTGAACAGGTTCATGTCGGCGACGATTTAGAGCGACCCGAATGGATTGTAATGTTGCACGCATTCGCTTCTTGACCGTCAGCCGAAGTATTTGAAACCCACCGCTTCTGTTGGTACTACAACAGTGTGTGAAGCCCAGGAAGTCAAAAGTCAATGAACCCCTTGCATTGCGACATCGACCGCCTCGATAAGAATCTCCGCATGCTCTTTCGTAAACGCCAATAGCGGTCGTATCTTGAGCACGTTTTCGAGCGGGCCGGCGGCACTGATCAGCACCCCATGTTCACGCATTGAGTTGACGACCTTGCGAGCCTGCTCGGCTGCTGGTCTCTTCGTCGCACGGTCAGTGACGAGCTCAACACCGAGGAACATGCCAGCCCCCCTGACGTCACCGATCATTTCATGGCGCTCCGCAAGCTTTGTCAGGCCATCCAGCAGATAACCGCCAATGTCATGCGATCTCTGCTGCAGATGTTCTTCCTGGATCACATCCAGGACAGCTTGGCCTGCGGCACACGAGACTGGGTTACCTCCAAACGTATTGAAGTAGCGCATGTTCCTTCCGAAGTCATCAACTACCTCAGAGCGTCCAACGATACCGGCAATGGGCTGACCATTACCCATGGGCTTACCGAGCGTGACAATATCCGGACGCACGTTATGCCTCGAAAAACCCCACATGTTCAGACCGGTACGCGCAAAGCCTGGCTGTACCTCATCTGCGATGTACAGCATTCCTTCTGCCTGGGCCAATGCAACACCTTCAGCGAGGAAACCAGCCGGCCCGGGCAGGACACCGTCGCTGGAGAAGATGCCATCCAGCAAAATAGCCGCGGGACGGATACCGTGCGCGTTCAAGTCATCGATCGCGGCACGTACGTCTGCGGCGAAAGTCGACGCCACGTTTTCGGCCCCCAGACGGTAAGCGTCAGGTGCGCGAACGGTACGGACATGCTCCGGGAGCACCATGCCGCGACCGAGCGACGGCGAAAGCTCAGCGATGTCTCCAGTTACACCGTGATAGGCAAATTGGGTGATGATGACGCCGGTACCGCCTGTGTACTGCTTGGCGATCCGAAGCGCGAGGTCATTCGCTTCACTACCGGTACAGGTGAACATGACTCGATCCAAGTCACCAGAGAATGTGCCCAACAATTGTTCGGCATAGTCGAGAATCCCTTCTTGCAGGTAGCGGGTGTGCGTGTTCAGCAGAAGCGACTGCCGATACATTGCCTCAACCACTCGGGGATGGCAGTGACCGATGGACGCGACGTTGTTGTAGGCATCCAGATAACGACGGCCCTGCTCATCGTAGAGCCAAACGCCCTCCCCTCGAACGGTATGGAGCGGTCGCTCGTAGAAAAGACGGTATGCCGGGCCCAAAAGACGCTCGCGGCGCTCAATCAAGCGTCGTTCCGTTTCCGAAAGCCGTGTTGCGTCCTCTGAAGTGAAACCGTTGATCATGCTCATGCTTTGACCTCTCGCAGGCACGCTGAAGAAATTCGATCTTCAATTTCAGATCGAGACAGAGACGACATTGCCTTCAAATTTGCCCACGCGCGCTGGGCGTTTCGAAGGATGTACTCACGATTCTCAGGATGGAGCTCGGCGCGCCATGAGTTGATGCAAAGGGCTAATGCCAACCGCGTGGCCAGCAGCTCCGGCAGCAGCGCCAACTCATCCTGCGTAAGCGGATTGTGTTGGTGGTAAGCGCCAATGACATCCAATGCAGGCTCCAGGACATCGCCGACCTGCCCAAGGTGGTATGAAGCGGCAACCGCTACTTCGTTCACCAATGGTGCGGACACCATGTCACCGAAATCAAGAATGCTCCGCAGGACATTAGGGCTCTCGGCATCCACGATAATGTTGTGCGGGTTCGTGTCATTGTGAATAACCTGCTTGCGGAGCCGAGGGATCCGGGGCGAGACGACGGATTCGTACAGGTCAAGACTTTGCTCGACTATGCTTCGCCCCTGACCTGGCTCGATGTGAGTCAGGAGCGGTCGAAGGTGCGCGGCATGCTGCATGTCCCAGAGCAGAGCATGCCCGGCGGCAGGATGAGTGAAGCCTTCCAGCGCTACGTCAAGCCGAGCAATGGACTGCCCAATGACTCGGCGAAACGCCGTTGTGGTGCGACCCACGCAGTGAAGGGACATACCCTCTTCAAAAGACAGGAGTCGGGCCAGCATGTGCTGCCCATCAATCTCAACAAAGGTGGCGTACTGGCCTTTAAGCGACGGATGCACGCGTTGAACCGGAAGATCGGGATCTCGACGTTCGATCCTTCGCATCGCCTGGTTGTGGAAGTCGACCACATCGGGGTTCTCAAGCGGATGGGAGAGCTTGAACAAACGAGATGACCCGTCTTCAAGAACCACGCGGAAATTGAGGTCTCGCTCTCCGCCCAATTTTGCGAGCTTGCCGCTTAAACCAAATTGCTGCTGGAGCACTGCGGACGCTTGTGCATCAGTGACCAGAGCTGGAGCAGCTTCCAGTAAGCTGTCATCAACAGCTAAATTTTCAAGTGGCATGACTCACGTCCTCATCCGGCTTTCGAATGGCGCCCCTGTTTCCAAGGGCGCCATGCATCACTTATTGACCCAAGCGTTGAATCGTTCCTCCAGATCCTCACCATGATCGATCCAAAACTCGGCGTCGGTAGCCCGGGCGTTTTTTAGATTTTCGGGTGCAGTCGGGAGTTTTTCGCCAACACGTTTATCTACCAAGCTCATCGCGTTTGTGTTGCTGGGCCCATAGGGAATGGCTTCGACGTAGTTCTTCTGTTGAACAGGCTCGCTAGCGAAAGCAATGAAGCGCTCTGCCAATTCCTTTTTCGGAGACCCTTTCACGATCGCCCAGTGGTCGAGGTCGTAAAGGCTTCCATTCCATTGCATTGCAAATGACTGACCTTCCTCCTGGGCAGAGGTGACACGGCCGTTGTAGGCGGAGGTCATGACCACGTCACCGGCTACTAGCCATTGCAGAGGCTGCGCGCCGGAATCCCACCATTGGATGTTGGATTTGATTTCGTCGAGCTTTTTGAAAGCACGTTGAATACCCGCTTCAGTGCCGAGAAGCGTGTAGATATCTTGGTTGCTTACTCCGTCCGCAAGCAGCGCGAACTCCAGCGTGAATTTCGCTCCGCGACGAAGGCCGCGCTTACCGGGATATTTTTTCATGTCCCAAAAGTCGGCCCAACCTTGCGGGCTGGTGGCTAGCTTCTTGGGATCATAGGTAAGCACAGTCGACCAGATGAAAATGCCGACGCCACAGTCGCTGACAGCGGCAGGAATGAAATCCTCCTTCTTCCCTATCCGGCCCCAGTCCAAGGGCTCGAACAACCCCTCACTGCAACCACGGATGAGCTCGGGAGATTCGACCTCCACAACATCCCAACTGGTCTTACCGGTGTCGGCCATCACCTTGATCTTAGCCATTTCGCCATTGTAGTCATCAGCCATGATGGCCGTGGCGCTCTTGGCTGTGAAGGGTTTGTAGAACGCCTTCTCTTGAGCCTGGCGATTGTTCCCGCCAAAGGAAACCACGGTTAGCTTTTCAGCGGCACTCAGCGGGCCTGCAATTGTTCCAAGCAAAAGTACAGCTGCGATTTTCTTATTCATGCGTCTCTCCAGGTCAGCTACGGGTCGTGGGCAGCTTTAAAGGGATGGCAGTTTTCTTGTAGTGGCAGCAATCGATCGAATGTGACGCTTCCTCCGGTGAGGACAGAGTCCATTAAACCACACAATAAATATGATGCATCATATTTTGCGCTACACTCGTTCTCACCAATGAGAGGGATCCCGTCATGACCGATCAACGTACTCTGCTTCTCACCGGTGCGAGCCGGGGCATCGGCCACGCGACCGTGAAACATTTCAGCGCCGCGGGTTGGCGAGTCTTTACCGCTTCGAGGCAGGATCTGGGCGAAGGCTGCCCATGGGCCGAAGGGATGGCCAACCACATTCACCTCGACCTCGGGAACGTGGAGGATGTACAGAGCAGACTGCCGGAAATCAGAGAGAAGCTCGGTGGCCGACTGGATGCCCTGGTTAACAACGCCGGCATTTCACCAAAAGGCTCAGATGGGGAGCGGCTAGGGGTTTTGGAATCCGACTATTCGACCTGGCTGAACGTTTTCAATGTGAACATCTTCTCGACAGCACTGCTGGCTCAGGGGCTTTTTGAGGAGCTCAAGAGGGCAAAAGGCTCCGTTATTAACGTCACCTCGATTGCGGGTTCGCGCGTCCACCCGTTTGCAGGTGTCGCTTACGCCTGCTCGAAAGCGGCGCTATCCGCCCTGACTCGCGAGATGGCGCATGACTTCGGGCCTCACGGTGTTCGCGTAAACGCGATCGCTCCCGGGGAAATCGATACCTCCATCCTATCCGCCGGCACCGATCTGATAGTCGAGCGATCGATTCCAATGAAACGCATGGGTAAGCCCGAGGAAGTCGCCGCACTTGTGCATTTCCTTTGCACGCACGGCGCTTCGTATGTCAATGGCGCGGAAATTCACGTAAACGGTGGGCAACATGTTTGAGTTACTCGATAATCGCTGCCGGTAGCCTCCCCTATCCAGCCGGGCATGTGCCGCACACGAGTACGCGATGAATTACCCTATTGAGAACCTAAAACACTCCTATCTTGGCAGCGGTATCTATGGCTTGCTCCGAGAAGCTTTGATCACCGGCCGCTTCCAGCCTAACGACCGGCTACGCATACGCGACCTTGCTGAACAATTGGGTACGAGTGTCACGCCTGTTCGGGATGCCATTCTTCAATTGGCGAAGGAGCAGGCTCTGGTTCTCAAGACACCGAGAGACATTCGCGTCCCAGTACTGACCTCCAAGCAGTACCTGGAGATTAGAAGCATTCGGCTCTCGCTCGAAGGATTGGCAGCCGAGACCGCTGCCTCGTTAGTGAGCCCGCAACAATTGATGCGGCTGGAAACCTGCATTCAAAACAACCTCGCAGCGATTAAAGACAACGACTTGACGTCGGCATTGATCTTCAATCACGAGTTTCATTTCAGCTTGACGGAAATCGCTGACATGCCGGTACTTGCCAGCCTACTGGACGGCTTGTGGATGCGTACTGGGCCGCTCATTGCTCGCGCCTATGGAAGCTTCAACGAGCGCATGGCGATTGACCATCACTGGGATGTGCTCGACGCGCTCAAGAAACGAGATGGCGCGGGAGCTCGCAAGGCAATCTGTGGCGACATTCTTGATGGAAGTCAGAGGATGTTGGAATACGTTCAACTTGAGCATGATTGAATACCGTGCGTCCGTTGAGGCTGGGTGATGGCAGTCTGGGTTCTGCGCCTAGGTAAGTCGGGCGGCCGGATTGATGCTGAGTCTTGTGGCTATCAAACTTGGAAACAACAGAGCCGCGCGGAACGGACTGAATGGGAACACTTATCGAGAGCCAACCACCAATACCACTCTCAATTGATCCACGGCCAGCTGTACTCCTTGTGGAACGAAACGATGAGTGCGTCGAGCTGCACAACATTACCCTACTCGCAGAACTACCGGGCAGAGAGAAGCAAGGATCGAACTCCCGCCAAACCGCACGCCCAACCTGAGGACAAGGTACCCAAGTTGGAGGCTGAGCTGGCCAAGCTCAGGAAAACCAAGCGCGAGGTCAAATCCAAAATTGAGGCCGGCCAGATATTCGAACGGCGTGCCGGCGGCTTCCAGAGCGAGGCATCGGAACACATCGACCGCCTCTTACACCCGGCTGAAGATGGCGGGTTCGGCAGCACCAGTCCCCGCGTTACCCAGCTCGGATTCTCCGCGATGCTGACTTGGCCAGCCTTCAGTGGGAGGCCCGGTTCGCAACACGCCCTAGCGTCTGAGAAGGCAGCTCACCGAAGAAGTCCTGATAGTACTTAGAGAAGCGTCCCAGGTGGCTGAACCCGGCATCCAGGGCGGCGCCTTGGATATTGTCGTGCGGAGACAGCAGCATAAATTTGCGAGCCACATTCACTCTCACCGTCCGCACGTAGTTGGACGGTGCCATCCCCCATGACAGACTCAAAACTGTACTGAAGCGTGCGTCGACTCACTTTCAGGTGATTGCACATCTCCAGAAGCCATAATCTATAGACATGACGAGTCGGTACGTGCTGTTTTTTAGGCGCTTATTACATCGTGAACCATGGCTGGGTCATTCCGCGAGAAAGAGTGTTGCAGCAGGAGCAGCTAAATAACTTTCTCAGCTTTCAGTCGGCACTGATAGTTACTACTAGGCAAAGTAATAGACCATTAAAAATAGTTGCACCCACAGAATCAGATTAACCCATCACTATGTATTGAGCTAAAAGTATAAAGTATTCGTTCAAGCTTCTCTAAAACACCAGACAAAGAATCAGTTTCACTTTTTTCCTCCCCCACTGTAATTTGCAACCTTCGCTTCTCACCAGCTGCCAACCAAGTACCAATTACACCCCAAATCTTAGGCGTCACCGCCTGAGAGAACGGCATAAAAAATTTATTACATCGAGTGGCGCCGAATGCTACAAACGCATTAGCTTCAGGAAAATCAAACCAAAAGTCATTTGCACTAAAGCACTCCGCAATATTAACAAAACTTGCAACATCCATTACCTCGCCTGCCGGATCAATAAAAGAAATACATATACCCTTCAATAACTGCATATAACCACCCACAAACGCCTTGAAATAAATTAAAAAACCAAAGCCAAGTGCAATGTTACGATCCCTTAAAACCTAAATGGCAACCGAGGTTCCAATGTCGAGTGCTTTTTCTTTTTCCCTCAATAAAGCCTTCAATTTAGCCAGTGGCAGAGGTTTTGCATACCAGTAGCCTTGACCATGACTACATCCGTTTTTTTGCAAAAAATTTAGCTGATCCGTATTTTCAATTCCTTCGGCGACAACTTGCATACCAGCACTCTTGGCGACAATAAGTATTGCTTGCACAATGGCTCGATCAAAATCATTGTCCGGTAGCTCACTAACGAATGAGCGATCAATTTTCAAACGATCTACGGGCAGACTTTTTAAAGTACCAGGTGAAGAGTAACCAGTACCAAAGTCATCCATGGCCACTTCCACGCCGATATCGTGCAGGGACAGTATTGTTTGAGTAGCGAGAATAATATCGTGTATCGCAACGCTTTCGGTGATCTCGATTTCCAAACGGCTGGCTGGCAGTCCTGATTTCGCAAGAACTGAGCTTACCTGACCGATGAAGTCACTCTGAAGGAATGAACGACTACAGATATTAACTGCCATCGGCACATCGAGCAATCCTTCTGAAATCAATGCTTTATTATCGTTACAGGCACGTTCGAGCACTAGGCGACTGATAGCGGGCATTAGACCATATTCTTCAGCCAATGGAATAAAATGGGTCGGTGGTATTAGACCGTTACTACCGTCATGCCACCTAAGCAGAGCTTCAAGACCTGAGGGACGATAGGGCGGAGTCAATTCGAACTGTAGTTGATAGTGCAGCTCAAACTGGTTTAACTCTATTGCTTTTCGGAGCCGACTGACAGTGCGGAAGATTGCTTCCATCTTATCGCGTAGGGCCAGACGAAAGAAGCGTATACAATTACCTCCCTCAGCTTTTGCTTGGTACATGGCGATATCCGCATCATTGACCAACTGATCGCTATTTTGGCCGTGCCCGGGATGTAGACTGATACCAATGCTTGCGCGTACTCGAAGTTCGATACCGTTGATTTCAAAAGGAGTTGCTAGACAGTCTAGCAGACGCTGGGCTAGTCTGCGGGGTGCATTGCGTTCACGTGGCTGCTTTGAAGCTATGAGAAACTCATCACCTCCCATACGCGCCAGTAGGTCGTTCTTACCTACGCTCCCTTGAAGCCGCTCTGCCAAGCCGCTCAGTAGACGGTCACCTACATCGTGATCATAATGATCATTGATTTGCTTAAAACCATCAAGGTCTATAAAAAGCACTACTAGCTGCCAGTTACTATGCTCACACTCAAGCATCAGTCTTTGTAAGTTATCATGAAGGTGATTACGATTCACGCAACCGGTCAGACTATCATGAGTTGCCATGTATGTGATCTGCTCAAGCATTTGTCTACGAATGCTTATGTCGTGACAGATTCCGACATACAACCGTTGCTCGCCAATATTTAGCTCACCAATACTCAAGTGCATTGGAAACAAGCTACCATCCTTTCGTTTGCCAACTACCTCACGCCCTTTACCAATGATTTTCCGCTCGCCCGTTTTGGTGTGGGCAAGCAAATAGTCGTCATGCTTACTAGCATCTGGCTCCGGCATAAGTGCAGAGACATTACATCCGATTAACTCAGCACGACTGAAGCCGAAAGTGTTTTCAGCTGCAGGATTTAAAGCATTAATTATACCAAATTGATCTATGACGATCATCGCGTCTACGGCGGCTTCAAATATGGCAGAAGACAACTCTCCCAGGGCGAGCGCTTGGCCAGAGAGGTTGGCGGGGGTCGTGGTAATTTTCATCAATTTTAATCTATCCGTTGAATCGTTCAACCAAGGCATGAAGGGCGTGCGCTGTATTTTCTAACTCTTGGCCGGTACTTGAGGATTGTTTGGCGATGTCGGCATTTCTGTCAGAAACTTGTGCGATTGATGTAATCTGGCGAGAGATGTCCTCAGCAACATGAGCCTGCTCCTCAGAGGCTGATGCCATCTGCTCACTCATTTGATGGATGCTATCTACAGCTATGCTTATCCCGTGTAGTGCATGCTGCGTATTGATGACCTGCTCGACACCTGCCAGTGCCTCCTGACTGCCCTGATGAGCAATATTTACTGCTTGGCTAGCGACCTGCTGAAGTGAGCCAATTATCTGCTGGATTGTCTGCGTAGATTCTTGAGTTTTCGACGCCAGAGCTCTAACCTCATCGGCCACCACAGCAAAGCCTCTACCTTGTTCACCGGCTCTTGCGGCCTCAATAGCGGCATTAAGTGCTAGCAGGTTGGTCTGCTCAGCAATTGCGCGGATCATATCGGCAGCCTGTTGGATTGATTTGGTTTCTGACGCTAAGCTCTCTACCGACTGGCTAATCGCTTGTACTGTAGTCGCAAGTTTCTCAATCACCTCTCTGGTCTTCTGAGCTTGTTCAGAACCAGTCTGACTCAGGATATTGACTTGGTTGGCCTCGCGTGCGGTGTTATGAATGTGTATTGAGACCTCTCCAATTGAAGCAGCCATCTCATTCATCGCAGTAGCAGCCATGTCAGCCTCATCGCGTTGGTGCTGCAAAGCTGTGTCCGACTGCTGGGCTAGATTGCCGCTTTTGGACGCGAGAGTGGCAGTCTGATGGGCATAATCGCTGAGCCGGTTAAGAGCGGTGCGGAGCTTCGCCCCCTCGCTAATTAAAATCATGTGCAGTTGAGCGATAGCTCCACGCTCGTCGGTATAGGTGCGAGCAATCAGTTCGCTGTCGAAACTTCCACCTGCAATGCTACGCAAGCTATCCAGTGTTTTCCGCTCGTGGCGGCTAGCTAGAGCCTGCAAAGCAAACAGCAGTAAAGTGACACAGCCTAAACTTGTCCAGTAAGTGCCACTGTACAAAACAATAGCCGTTAGCCCTGTCGCAAGTAACGGCATGCCGAAAAAACCGCTTATTGTGCGAAAGCGTTCGGTTAAGCGAGCACTCTGCTGACCGGTTTGTAGACGCTGATAAAGCTGCATTGCACGTTCAATCTGTGCACTGTCCGGCTTTACCCGCACTGATTCATACCCGGTTATTTTCCCATTCTCCAAAATCGGAGTGACATAGGCATTGACCCAATAGAAGTCACCGTTCTTGCAGCGGTTTTTAACAATACCCATCCAGCTCTTACCAGATTTCAGGTACGACCACATGTGAGCGAACACAGCTTCAGGCATGTCAGGATGACGAACAATATTATGCGAACTGCCTATTAACTCTTCCCGACCGAAACCGCTTACCGCAATAAATTCATCATTGCAATAGGTTAAGTTCCCGTGTATATCTGTCGCAGAAATAAGGCGTTGATCTGCCGGATACACTAGCTCTCGGTTTGTAATTGGTAAATTTTTCTTCACGAGCACGGCCTAGTAAATTTAAATTTAATCCTGACTAAAAATCAATAATCATCGAATGCTTCAACCCTAGCAACCGCATAATCCATCACGACTCTCGCGCAATTTGATAATGCATGGCGATTCGAGTAGGCTGCAAACAGTGACTCTCCTTCCGATACATAATCCGGCAATACTCTCACCAACGAATCACTTTTAGTAAGCGCGCAAATTGTGTTTATAAACACAAGACCTAAGCCCTGCTCCGCGGCATTGACAAGAGCAGGAATTGACTTACTTAGAAATCTCTTATTCACAGCAACACTATGACGATCGCCGCCATCGCGCCGATTAATAACCACAAAGTCCTCAGACGTATAATGAATACAAGTATGAGCGCTCAAATCATCAGGACACCCCGGAGTTCCATTACGATACAGATACTCCGCACTAGCATAGATTCCAAGTGTTGATCTACATAATTTTCTAGCGATATAACTACTCTTTTTTAGCTCTCCAAAGTGCAAAAGCAAATCAATACCATCCTGAATCAGATCAGGTTCTTTGTCAGACACTAAAACTTCGATTTCAAGCCCAGGATGAAGAGCCAGTAGCGTGTAAAAAAAATTGTTGATCGAGCAGTCAAAAAAAGCCGATGGCACTTGAACCTTAACTTTCCCAACAACACCAACAATAGCAGACTGAAGTGAACTAATTGTGGAGTTCAAATTATCTATACAAGAGCTACACTGCTCAAATAGACGTTCACCATCAGCAGTACAACGAAGCGCTTGAGTTGAGCGGAGTATGAGTGAAGTTCCAAGCTGCCTCTCAAGATTTATCAACCTTCGACTTAACGTGTTTGCTGGCACGGATAGCTTTTTACTTGCTTTCGATAGGCTTCCTGAGCGAACAATCTGAACAAACAGCGATATATCATTAAGCATCAAAACTTACTCTCCGGGCAGCCATCCTCATATAAAAAATCATGCAAATAAGCACTCCTTGACCCCATTAAAATATTTATTTTCGACAGGGGAATCAATCATAATAACTATATGATAGCCTGCTATGAATGTGGGCGGAACCCGCATGCATGGATTGAGCCCATCCATTTATGGACGGAGCATCGTAACTACAGAAGCGACCAGCAGCCCTTACTCAATTTTTCTTGCTGAGCGCCACTTAGAATTAGAAACTTCAAATCAATGATTCTAAATCGAGTCTAGAGACAATAACTTCACGCCACGTATCACAGCGACAAAAAGACACAGCACCTCCACAGATTAATATTAAAAGTACTTGGTGCAGAAAAATCTACGCCAGACTGTAAAAAATCTGCACAAAAATAATCTTATTGCCTAACCAAAATAAACACCCTGCTCAGATTTGCCATAATACATATCAACATTTTTATTCTGCTGCATTGACTACACGTCGCCGACCCGGTTTATTCCCTAAATATAAAAAGTCTTGAGCTAATAATTGATAGTGGTATACCGCCCTCCAAAGAGAGAGAAGCTTTTGCTAGCAAATATTGGCACCGCTTAAACCTAAAGAATACGAATCAAACGCAAGCAGGCCATAGTGTTATACAGAAGAGGCGCAGAACGATACTACTTATCGAACTCAATCTCCGCTACAGAACCAGGGGAACTGGCCATTAAAGACAGTAAGATTAAAAGCCTGACGTTGACGACCAAAACCTGTACAGGATATGTACATCTTAGGTAAATTGTACAAGATCTTGCGATGATAGCAAACTGCCACTTATCGCTTTTTTACATCGAACAGCTCTATCGGCCATGCTGAGTGAGTAAGATTTTGACGTTTTAAATTACACCTTCTACATCTCATTTTATAAACAATTCTGATAAGCGCTTGGTGGGCGGCAAAAATTACTGCCCCACTGCCATTCATGGTTAGCGAACGTGATTATAAAGTGCAATCGTAGGCCAGATCGCAAGCAAGCGACTGGTAATAATGAGTAGAGTCTCGGAGAGGCATAGACTGACTCAGATCCAACTGGAGTTAGTACTCTGCTGAAAGCAACTGCGCATCCGCAACAAAGCTGGCCAATGCGACACTGATAGCTGGTACATCAGCGCCGAAGTCTAAACCGTTGTCGACCTCAATCCAGACTTCGAATACTGCTGAGCTCAGCATTAAATTTATATACCGTTTGCGTTACCCAGCAAGAAAACGCTCTCATCCAAAATATATAAATCTTCCAGGCACCGCGCAGCACTGCGATATAGATGCCTAAGCATAATCGTTATGATAACGATGCAATTTAACTTCAAGCTATACTGTTAACTTCAGCATTACAGCCCGGGTTATCGAAAGCGCAGTCAAGCCCCTATCCGTTGCATTCGTTCAATTACCAGGCTCGCTAGATCATCCGGACGAAACTTTGCTAGAAAGTCGTCAGCACCAACTTTTTTCACCATTGCCTGATTGAAAGCACCGGATAAGGAGGTATGCAACACAATGTGCAGGTCGTGCATCCGTGGGTCATTGCGGACTTCCGCAGTCAGGGTATAGCCATCCATTTCCGGCATTTCGATGTCAGAAATCATCATGAGCAATTCTTGCTCTGGTTTTCTCCCTTCATCAAGCATGCGGTGCAAATAATCTAAGGCCTGACGCCCATCGGTGAGCGCGATCACTTCTACGCCCACAGCCTCCAAGCATCGAGAGACTTGTTTACGTGCAACAGAAGAGTCGTCAACAGTAAGCACGCATAACTTCGCAGCTGCCGCATGGATAGAGGCTGGAATGACTCCTTCGGAAATCTGTTCGGATACCGGGGAAACTTCAGCCAGAACCTTCTCCACATCGATGATCTCAACCAACTCGTCGTTAACCTGTGTTATAGCGGTAAGATAGTTATTAATCCCACTACCCTTGGGTGGAGGATGAATCCCCTCCCAATTGAGGTTGACTATATGCTCCACCGCGCTGACCAAGAATCCTTGGGTCTTGGTATTGTATTCAGTAATTATGACGAAGGCAGTACTGTGGTCTTTGACACCTGGCAGTCCAGTGGCTAACGCCAAGTCTAGTATCGGGATTGATACACCACGCACATTCGCCACACCGCAGACCACGCGATGCGACATTGGCAATGCCGACAGTCGAGGACATTTGAGTACCTCACGCACCTTGAATACGTTGATGCCATACAGTTGATTTTCATTAAAGCGAAAAAGCAGCAGTTCAAGACGGTTTTGCCCAGCCAGCTGAGTGCGGCTATTCACCGTTTCCATAAGACTTGCCATCTGACGACCTCAAGAAGACGCGTTACGATCTGGGCAGCGTGGTGGCTAGCTATTGAAACGCGCAACCAACGTATTGAATTGTTGCACAGTGTGCTCTAGGTCATTTCCAACGGTGGAAAAGCTATCCACAATGTCGGCATTCTTATCAGAGACGCTGACAATACTTTCCTCAACCACATGGGCTTGCTGTTCAGAGGCTGCAGCCATTTTTTGGTTAACTTGATAGATGCGCTCAACCGCACCGTTGATGCCGTTAGGCGCCCCTTGAGTGCTAATAATGACTTGTTCAATCCCTGAACGCGCGTCAACGCTACCTAGACGAGTCACTTCAACAGCTCGATCGAAAACACTCTTCGAGGGAAGGATCATGCACTGGATGCTCTCGGTAGACTCCTGAGTCTTGGGGGGTAGCGCCCCGGATTCATCTCCCGCCACAGTAAAACCGCGGTCTTGCTTTCCCGCACGTGCTACCTCTATCGCAATAGCTGGAAGGTAGGCTTCATCCCGTTGCTTGCTCAGTACCGATTCCGATCGCTTCGTCAACGACCGGCTATTTATGGCCAGTGTTACAGTCTGGTTGGCAATGTCACCCATTCGACGCAGCGAGGTTCTGGCTTTGGCGCCGTCACTGATTAGCAGCATCCGCAACCGGGCCACCGGGCTTAGCTCACCCGAGAAAGGACGAGCAATTTGTTCGCTATCAAAACAGCCGGCGGGAATTGAACCTGTAGGCTTGAGGATTCGATGCCACGGGTGAACTCTCAACGCCTGTATCGCCAAAAAGGATAGGACGGCGATGACAACACCTATAGTTATTCCACCGAACAGCAACGCTGTAGCAGTGACTGCCAGAGCGATGAAGGGAGGGAAAATGGAAGTAAGGATGGCCCCTATTAGATACAGTATTTGCAAACTGCCATCGTGATTTTTCAGGCGTGCATCAAAGCCCGAGGCGCCGCTAACCTGGTTGCGTTCTGGTTTGACACGACCGAACTTATAGCCGGTGAAATTGCCCTGCTTGAAGATATATGTGACATAAGCATTGCCCAAATAGTGATCGCCGATGCTGCAGCATTTTTTGACGATCTCCATCCAGCTTTCGACATCTTTTAGGTACGAGCACATACGTGCGAAGACTACTTCGAGCATGTCTGGATGACGGACAATGTTATGTGACCTACCAATCAGCTGCTCGCAACTGAACCCTCTGACGGTGACAAACTCACCATTACAATATGTCAGGTTGATCTGCTCGTAGGCTACTGAGAACCATCGCTGCTCGGATAGCAAGCTGAGTTCGTACTGTGTTGCGGAAAGGTTTATTCGCAAGATCATTACCCCCCTCGAAACGAGATTGATTCTTGGTTATGAATACACTCCAAGAATGCTCTAAAAATCGTTCCATGATCTAAGCACTGGCAAGAACTACTCTCAGTATCTCTATAGTTGCTTCACCAGCTACATAAATTCTATTTCGATAAGAGCGGCTTTTCAATGGCAATGTGCCACTATTTTAAGTGGCGTCATTTTTTTGACCCAGATCAATAGAACAAGTTAAAGAACTTGATTTTTATGATTAACCGGTACAGTGCCCCTAAGGATGGTCTGAAGTAGTCCTGCATTTTCGGCCGACTTCTCCGCTGCCGATTTTTAAAGCGTCGATTCGACAAAAATCGATCAGGTCATCCGCGATGCCCAGTAACTGCCGGCGCGCGATCCACAGATGCCCGCCCGTCATCATCGATGGCGAGCAGTTGGCTGAAACACCCAAACCGAATCGCCTCCGTGACGATACCCATGGTACTCGTACAGCGAGGCGTATCTAGATGGCCGGGCATGATGGAGCCACTCTAGTAGTCCAGTACGACTGGTCAGTGCGATCGAAGTTACTCGCAAGGTATCCAGACAACGCCAGGGGCAATGTTGCGTAGCACAGAGCTATGTCGGGACTCGTTTCACTACGAGATCGGTAGCCTCCCACAAAGGTGGCCAGGAGCGCAGCGCAATAGGCCGGATTGGTTTCGGCGAAAATGTCATGGCCAATTCCAGCGATTGCGTCCCGTCATCGAGCATGGTTTCAGAATCCAATCCCAGATGAGCGCGCCGTCAAAGCTGGCATTTCTTGCTTTTGCCGTGATCAAGCAGTCGTACCTTGATTTCGAGGAAGGAGAGGCGAGTCTTACCAAAGCCGACCTAGCCCTGCTGGATAAGCCAAGTCTCGTCTCCCTGGTTGCCGCAGTGTTGGCTCAGGTAAATATTGAGTGGCCTGCGTCTAAGCACCATGAACTGCTGAATCAATACTACGCTCAGCGTTTCAAGCCCACAGGGATCAAGCTACCCACTTTAGTTGAAGCTTCTCTTGGTCTTTCTTTGGTAGAGAGGTATCGCAAGGCCGACCAGATTGCGGAAGCGCAAGCAGCTTTGATCTCAGCCAAGGAGGATTTCCCCCAGCTCGCCACTCTGCGCAAGCTGCAGTTTGATCCTGCTGCTCCTATTTGCTGGCGGGAAATCATCTACCCGAAATACACCCCTCATGCGTTCGAGCCGCAGGACTGCACGGGTCAATAACTGGCTTCCCTCAGCGAGGGCCTGTAGTGGTCTAATGAAACCGGACACCCATTTAGGCGAGAATGCTCGCCATAGAGAGGTGTCCGATGACCAAGCAACGTCGTTCCTTTACGCCCGAGTTCAAACGCGAAGCTGCCAGTCTGGTGCTCGACCAGGGCTACAGCCATATCGAAGCAGCCCGTTCGCTTGGGCTGGTGGAGTCGGCCCTGCGTCGATGGGTCAACCAGCTTCAGGAAGAGCGAAACGGTGTGACTCCGACCAGTAAAGCGCTGACGCCCGAACAGCAGAAAATCCAGGAGCTGGAAGCTCGGATCAATCGCCTGGAACGGGAAAAAAGTATATTAAAAAAGGCCACCGCGCTCTTGATGGCCGAGGAACACGAGCGTTCGCGTTAATTGATCAGCTTCGTTCTGAAGAGCCTGTTGATCTATTGTGCTCGGTATTCGAAGTCACCCGATCCTGCTATTACGCGCACTGTCACAAGCACCGATCTCAAGACGTTAAGCAGCTGATTTTGCGCAGCCGCGTGAATGAGCTGTTCACCCAAAGCCGCAGCGCGGCGGGCAGCCGAAGCATCATGTTCATGATGCGCGAGAACGGCATAGCGATTGGGCGATTCAAGGTGCGCAAGCTGATGAGCGAGATGAAGTTGATCAGCAAGCAACCCGGCTCACATGCCTACAAAAAGGCGACGGTGGAGCGGCCTGATATCCCGAACGTGCTGGATAGAGAGTTCACCGTGTCGGCACCAAATGAGGTCTGGTGCGGGGACATCACGTATGTCTGGGCTCAGAGTCGCTGGCACTATGTGGCGGCCGTGATCGATCTGTTCGCCCGCCGCGTGGTGGGCTGGGCGTTTTCATCGAAGCCAGATGCCGACCTGGTGATCAAGGCCTTGGACATGGCCTATGAACAGCGTGGCCGGCCTGAGAATGTACTGTTTCACAGCGACCAAGGAAGCCAATACAGCAGCCGAAGCTTCCATCAGCGGCTGTGGCGTTATCGCTTCAAGCAGAGCATGAGTCGGCGTGGAAACTGCCACGATAATGCACCGATGGAACGGTTGTTTCGCAGCCTGAAAACGGAATGGGTACCGACCGTGGGCTATATGAGTGCTTCGCTGGCACAGCAGGATATTGGTCGGTTTCTGATGCAGCGCTACAACTGGCAGCGACCGCATCAGTTCAACAGCGGGCTGGCGCCCGCTGTTGCCGAAGAAAAACTTAACGCAGTGTCCGGGATTAGTTGACCACTACAGCCATAAGGCCCTCCGGGCTTTTGATGAGATAGGCACATTGGACGTAGATTTTTTCCTCAAGGAGCGCACCGCATTCATCAAGCACTACTTTGATGAGGCTTCAGCCCCCTTCATCGAAACCATGCGCAAGATCGAAGCCGAAGAGCCACCGTTTGAACCGCCATACTTCGATCCTGAAACCATGACCGAAGAGCCTGCTTTCCTGGAGGAGTGACTGCGCGCGCAGACAGGACTTGAGGTTGTGTAGCGGCAGTGCCACCTGCTGGCCCGCAGCAGGGTGGCCTTCCGGAAATGGCCGCCCCTAACTTATTTGCTCATGCTGCGGATCCACTTGCGCCTTTTCACGAAATACCTTAGAGCCAGTGGCTATATTTGAAAACGCTATCGACCCATAGCAGGCAAACCATTGCGGATGGAATACCTTCAACCTACCTCCAGCCCCAACATAGAACTTCGTCGAGCGGTTGCCTGTAGTCGCCTCACCGAGGTACAAGGTAAGGCTCCCCATAAGCGCGTCTGTGGGTGAAACAAACGGATGTGGGCGTCGCGGCCAAAGCTGCCGCTAGAACGCTCAAAGTTTCTGGCGTTAATTCTGCTCAGTGAGCCCCTCTCCGGACGCCCGCTCCAGGGCATCCACTAGCTCGTCCAGTGCGTCCCGTAAACGGCGGTTCTCTCTCGCGTCATCCGAGTTGGGCTGAAACTCGCGAGCATGGCGAAGCAACGCCTCGCAGTCATTAATATTCAGCTCCAGATGGATCAACATGCCATGGCCCCTTCAAGTGGATCGTGCGAGTGTACCGGGCACGAGAGATCAGTCGTCGCCCAGGTGACCCAAGCGAAAATGATGCTGCTCATCAGGCGAAAAAGGCCAGTCGACCGGCGCACGCCATGACGGCTCGCGGAGCCTAGCCGGCCAGAGGGCAGCCATATTTACGGGCAACTTATGTGACGTACGTCACATTTCGTGTTTTTTTTCGAAGGATCACTCTGTCATTTTTTTTTGCGAGACGGAGCTCTATATTTGAGACCTAAAGAAAAGCGAGATCTGCGCCGCACCATTTCTTCCGTCTCTCCCGCGATCTTGGCCACATGCTTTTCTGTGCAATTTTGCTTCGGATCGTTTTTCAAAATTGGAACTGGTGCAGCCTGGCCCCTTGGGGCTCGGGGGCAATCGCTTCATTGGCCGCAGGCCGCTGCTTTTCATTTTGCGTTCAATGCCAAGGCGCGCAGCGCTTCATGGATTGATCCGTTCAAAATGGGCTGAAATTTCAGGTCGGTGACAGACAACAGGTTAAAAGCCTGGCGATGATTCGCTTAGAGGAGCAATGAACACCGCATCCCGCCCAATGGATCGCATCAAACGCCGATGTCGAAAGCCAGGAGATCCTCAGTAATGGGTTCCGGCGCCAACCCACTCAACACCAGCCGGTGCTGTATGCCACGGCAGATGTGCGCCCAGAGACGCGATCGCAGCTCGATATGCCAGCCATGGTCGTAATACCTGACATCCCGACGAGACTTTGCATTCAAGGCTACGACTAGGGAAGAGTAACCATCCTGGCCTATCCATTCGGCAGTGATCCTGACAGGCTCGTCTTTGCCGGGTTTGCGCTCATATTCGTCGAGCAACCCGTTCAGAACGTGGACGAATTCATCACCGCAGTAAGCCGAGGCGCGCCTCCAGATTTCAGTGGTGATGGTGCTGTCCATTTCACGCGCTCAGTTGCCCAGGAAGCCATGATGGCTGCGCAGGGCAAAAGGCCATCAATATACCCCAAAACGGTGCTTTCCAATCCGCTAGGCTCAGTTTTCAGCCTTGCACGAGATTAGTCAGAGTCATGGAGTCAGAAGCACGAGCTCTTCCAAAACTGACATTGCCCCACACTTGCAGACGTACCCCTGTCAAACCTCAAAGGTGAAATCCGGCAAGAATGCGGTGCGCTCTCCTGGATATCCACGAGGGTTTGAAATGACCCGGCAGCCCGAGACGATTGTGTCGACTGCATGATGCGTATGGCCGAATATCCAGACGTCAGCCTGGGCAACAAGGTCATGCCATTCATTAAAGTAGGCTGCACCTAGGTGACCTTGATGGCCATCACCCGCGACCTCTTGGATCGGACAGTGATGTGTGATCACCACGGTCTTTCCCTGAAAATCCTTTGCGAGCTCGGACATCAGAAAAACACGAGTGGTGATGTTTCGGGCGATGAGGTCAGCAGGACGAAGTTTGCTGTATCCCTCTCCGATGCGGATACGCTTGAAGTCGTTCATCCACTCGGCGCACTCTCTCATCGCGGCCCTGTATTCTCCGGTCGCGGTGAAGTCTGTCCACGCAGTTGCTACCAAAAACCTAATGTCGCCGATGACCAGGCACTGGTTCTCCAGGACGTGCACATGCTTTGCAGCGGCATCACGCATCTTGGTCAGTGTTCGATCGATGTGGCCTTTGTAGAACTCATGGTTGCCACTGGCGTAGATCACTGGACAGGTGAAGGTGTCGTTGGCCCAGACCACTCCACGACTACGCACCGAGATGTCGCCTGCTAGAACGACCAAATCGCAATCCGTCGCGGGAGGTTCGAAGTCAGCGAACTCGAGGTGCAGATCTGAGTAAATCAAAATTTTCATCGAGTCAGCAGCGTCCTGTCCGAGGGCTAATCGTGTCTCCGGAGCCTCCATGGAGGCCCAGCTACTGATAGTTACTTGAAAGTTTTGCGAAAGCACTGAGCGACAGCAGCGGTGTTAACCATTGAAAAATGGTCACGCCTGTTCAACACCGATCAACCGACTTGAGAAGTATGCGGAGCCCATCACGCAAATGGCGATCTTCCTGGGCACGATCAGGCTCAGACAGTAATTGGCGGGCATGTCTGATTAGCGCCTCGAGGCTCTTGGCACTGAGCTCCAGCTCAATCAAGACGGGCAGATCACTTGTGAGTTCGCCAACTCGCTCGAAAAAGATAGGGATCACTCGAGTCTCGCTAAATCCCAAAGCCTTTGGAGATCCCAGCAAATAGCCATAGCAAACATTGTCTTGGATCACTACCACCATCAGCAACTTGTTAGGCTCGCGGCTCCTCTCCATAACCCAAGCCTCAAGAAATCGTGGCGAGTCAGTCAAATTGGCTACAAAAGCATTTAGTTTTTCCATCGAGGTAGGCCATACATCATGTGTCCACTTCAGATCGTCAGGGATAGGGATCAACAAGGAATACCCTCCCCTCAAGGTCGGGATTACATCCATGTGGCAGGATGTAGCCGAGAGCGGGTCGATTTCACCCCCCAGTACGGTGAACAGCGTGCAGTGCATTTGTTTACCGCCAGAAAAACTAGCCGCGATCCGAACCTCGGTAGGCCCATCAATTCTTGGAAACTCCACGCGACCGCACCCAAAGTCGGAGGTTGCTTCCACCGCCCGATGCCGGAGGCAAAACCGGGCCCACTCACCACTTCTAGCCTCGACGTCGCTACTACCGGATAGGGTGTCCGAGCTAGCTTCGGTCGAGAGGCTCGCAGTGGCAGTTAACTCGTTTTGCAAATCTGAGGAGCCATTACCTTTCATGCTGTTCGGGTGGCCTCGCCGGTCTAGTTACGACGGTGCGAGCACAGCTTCACGGCTGGGTTTTGCCTGTAGCTTTGAACCCATCGGTCAACCAGATCGAAAGCACCGTTTACATCAACAGGCATATCCGTGATCCATTCGCTCGAGCAAAGCTTTTACCCTCAGATATCCAGCCTCAACGCGGGCACACTCCAGAGCAGTTGAGCCACCGAATTCGACCCGAGGGCTAGTTAGCCAAACATATGCTTTGGCTTTGCTGCCAAACACCTGCCCGGCCTGATGCCGAAAGAGCTCCTCAAAATTCGTTTCTGTTTTCATGGAAAATGACTCCTTCGCCCCTTGATAATTCATCTCTTGGGCGAATAGCGCATTGATTGAGTTCAGGTCTTTTCCAAGGCCAGCAGCGCAGGAAGACTCACATGCTTCCTCACTCCAGGCCCGGCCAACACAAAGCTCGTGTGCATGCTTTCAAAACTGCAGCCATCTAGTATTCGCTGAAAGCTAGAGCGAATGGCACCTGTACGGGAACCTTGAGTTCTACTGTCGTAAACCACGGTATGGGCAAAAACCACGGTTGGCTGTAGCCCCATTGCTTTGAGCTCATCTTCAACATCACTAGGCACCATGATGTCGAGTAGGAGCCAATCCCGGACAACATAAAATGGTCGGCCCTGATTATTTGCCCACGCAGTCTCGACGATAAGCTCATCTGATTGGCCGTCCCCCTCCAGGGGAAGGCCGTGTTTGGATAAAAAGTCTGCTATTAACGCTGCTTCCACTGTACCTACCTGATTCGTCTTAGCACGCTAGATCTTGCATCGCTTCGTTGCGGGGTATGCCGGCCTCAGTGAAGGGCACCTTCAAACTGAGGGCTTCCACCTTCCAGCGCCCAGTCGCAGACGACATAGACGCTTCCATTTCTCGTCTCAAACAGATGGTACGCACCATGCTCGATACGCCGCCTGAGCGTAGAGGTACGGATTGTTGAACCATCTCGAAATCGGCCGCGGCTCTCGCGATACACAATGCCCACCAGGCAATTGATTGACAGGTCGTACACAGCGCAGCAGAGGAACCCCGTTATAGCGATGCCAAAATTTGTGGCCATCGCCCGCTCCACGGTGGCAGGTAATGACCTTGGTGGTGTCTCTTCAGGCGACTGCTGGCTAGCCAACAGCTCAAAATCGCTGGACTTCAAGGGTGCATCCTTGGGAGTTAGCCGTATATTGAATGGGTTTTCGGACACCAGCCTTCCAGCATTCTACTCAAAGACAAGCGCCAAGCAGGTGGCTGACAAGCCAGCCAAATCCCACAACGATGAATATATACATTTGAGTGAGAGCACGCAAACGCGGCATACCGTCCGCTTTTATCAGGGCGGATGAAATGAGCCTGCGTAAAGCCTATGCAGCGGTTTTGCAGCTGCTGAGAGAGCAGCAGCAGCTGTCTCAATACGATGTCGCCAGCGGGGTGACCCAGTCGCAGGTCAGCCGCCTGGAAGGCCGCCAATCCAATCCCACACTGGAAACGAATCGAGCGCTCGCCAAGTCCTTGAATGTGCATCCGCTGACCTTCTTGGCGCTCGTACATGCGTCAGATGAGCAGAAGACGCCTAGGGACATCCTCAATCTGGTGTTAGAAGAACTCAAGGTTATGGATCTTCTCGACGCACCTCTTCCCCAGGCACCGGCAAAAAAAGCGCATCCCCGCACTCGCAGCGCCGAGGAAAACTTGAAGAAAGTGCGCGGGCTGAAATCTGAGGGTAAGACCCAGGCGGAGGTGATCAAGCTGTTGGGGATCCCACGTTCCAGTGTTAGCCGTTACTGGCGCAAGGAATGATGTCTTTATCCTGTGTGGTGCGCTTCAAAATCAATGCTTCGCCGCTAGGTAGACTAGAGATCACTACTGATCGGCTATCCGACCCATTCTCATAAAATTGATAAGTAGTCGTCTGACCGATAGAGAGCGGTATCGCGATCCGAGTGGGCGGCTCTACCACAACCGACTGGCCAAGCTGATCGAGGTCGAGGGGCTGCTGCCTGGCGTCAAGGCGAGAATCGAGCGATTTTACGACTCAGTCTACGTTGACGAGGTACAGGATTTTGCTGGCCATGACTTCAACCTGCTGCTTCAAGTATCAGCCGCTAACACCGAGATGCTTTTCGTAGGTGATTTCTACCAGCACACCTTCGACACCAGTCGCGATGGATCGGTGAACAGCACCCTGCACGACGACATCACGAAATACGAGAAGCGGTTCGTCAAAGCCAAAATCAAGGTGGACAAGGAGACCCTGAGCAAGAGCTGGCGGTGTGGAACGACGGTTTGCGATTTCATCAGTGCCCACCTGCAGATCAAAATCGATTCTCACAATGGCCGAGTGACCCAAATAATCAACGTCGATACTCAGGAGTTCGCAGACCGTCTGCATGCTGATCACGGCATCGTTAAGCTATTCCAGGAGCAGCATTCCAAGTACGGTTGCTACTCACAGAACTGGGGCGCCAGTAAAGGCCAGGATCACTACGAGGACGTCTGCGTCGTCATGGGCGCGAAGGCATGGAAGCAATTTGAGGACGGTAAGCTGAGCGAGGCCGTGGCTCAGACGAGGAACAAGCTGTATGTGGCCTTCTCGCGGGCTCGAGGGGAGGTTTATGTGGCGTCGGAGAAGCGGTTCAAGTCTTACAAATCATGAGCGAGGATAGGCTGTGCTACGCAGCAGATGTGTATGCGAAACTGAAATACACGAAGGCATGTTGGAAGCTTGAAAAGCCCTCGATTAACCTCGATCATGCCCTCACTAGCTGAACAAGGAGCGATCAAGAGGCAAGAGAGGACTGCACCAGATGCCGCAGCAGGTAACGGCTCAAGTGCATCCTGAACACCATCCTGACCTCAACATAGCCATGTGCTACAGCGGCAACCTGAGGACGCCGTTCGCCGTACGCATTTAGAGACAGAAAGCGCAAAGCTCTCTGGCCGATCAAATTTTCGTGCAGACGCGTGGAGGGAGAATAACCAGGGCGGCGCCGATACGTATCCAGCGCTTGCTCAAGCAACTGCTCGAACGCCTGCGCCCCATACACCACCTGCGCTACCCGCCACACATCCTGCTCCAGCAGCAGATCCAAAAAACCCTCCAAGTGATCGGTCATATCGCCCATTTTGGTGTGTCAAGCCCTGCCTTTTTTAAAAAAATGGAGGCGTAGGTATTTGAAGACAAAATGAAAAGCAGCGACCTAAAGGTCGTAAAGGCGATCTTTCTAGCCACCCTGCCGGGCGGCTTGAAGAAATCAGGTCATTTACGTGTCGTGAGCAGAGCAAAGGCTCAACAGCACAAGCCAAAGCAGACCCGATAAAATTGGAAAAAATGCGGTGGGTCGGCCAACGCTGCTTTTTTCTTGATCTCAAATATACAACTCCGTCTTTTTTAAAAAAATGACAGAGCAAGGGGCATCAAGTTGTCGCTCTTATATAAATAATGTCTCATTCTGGCAATTCATGCGTGACATAAGCGCCAGAAAGTGGCACTTCTGACAGACTGTTTTTTCACGCTGCCATTCTGGCCATGAGTCCAGTTGGCCGTCGTCGTCCAGGTGTTTCTGGCATTACCCGCGCAGTCCTTAAAGGGGCTCGTGACGACGATACTGGGTCAATTTCAGCTGCGAAATCCCGCTCAAAAATCTCTCTCGTCAGCTCTGCAAATATCTGACGCCGAACATGCTGTCCCATCTCTTGCGATCAGACTCGCCACCTTCGCTTCGGTCACCGACGCGGCCTCGGAGCATGGACGCGGCTTCCTTGATTTTTGGCTTTTTGGGCTTGTACTTGCAGCGGGGGAAACCCGAGCACGATGTGAAATCTCCAAACTTGCCCGTTCGCTGAATGAGAACACCATGCTTGCAGACCGGGCATCGTTCCTCTCGAATTGGCTCTCCCTTGATTGTTGCCGCTGACCGAAAACTGACCCAGGTGTTCCACTGCACCTGCTCAATTTTTGAGCAGGAGAACACAGGGTGATCAGTATGGAAATGATGGGCCGGATGTATTTCCGCGACAAGCTGTCGCTGCATGAGATAGCCAAGCGCACCGGACTGTCGCGCAACACCATCCGAAAATGGGTCAGAGCGCCGGACTCCAAGCAGCCGGTTTATCAGCGTCAAGCCGTGTTCAACAAGCTCAGTCCCTTTCACGACCTTCTGGAGCGGGCGCTGCGGGCAGATGCCTTGAGGGCCAAGCAACATCGTCGCAGTGCCAAGGCGCTACTGGCCATGATCCGCGCTGAAGGCTATGACGGCGGCTACGGCCAGCTCACTGCCTTCATTCGTCATTGGCACGGAGAGCAAGGCAAGGCGGTACGGGCATTTGTGCCGTTGGCGTTCGCGTTGGGCGAGGCCTTCCAGTTCGATTGGAGCGAGGAAGGTCTGCTGATTGGTGGTGTTTTCCGACGTGTCCAGGTCGCGCACATGAAGCTATGTGCCAGCCGAGCCTTCTGGCTAGTGGCCTATCCCAGCCAAGGGCATGAAATGCTATTCGATACCCATACCCGCTCATTCGCCACCTTGGGCGGCGTGCCGCGTCGCGGCATCTACGACAACATGAAAACGGCAGTCGACAAGGTCTCCAAGGGTAAAGGCCGCACGGTCAATGCTCGCTTCATGGTGATGTGCTCGCACTACCTGTTCGATCCGGACTTCTGCAACGTAGCGTCCGGCTGGGAAAAAGGTATCGTCGAGAAAAACGTCCAAGACAGTCGACGCCGCATCTGGCTGTCCGCCCGCGACAAAACTTTCCATGGCTTCGAAGAGCTGAATGCCTGGCTTGCCCAGCGCTGTCGGCTCTATGGCACGAGCTGATCCATCCGCAGTACAACGGCCTCACCGTCGCAGATGTCTTGGAACAAGAGCGCGTCGAAATGATGCCGATGCCGACGCCCTTCGACGGCTATGTAGAGCGCACGGCTCGCGTTTCCAGCACCTGTCTGATCAACGTGGCTCGCAACCGCTATTCAGTACCCTGCGAGCGTGTTGGACAGTGGGTCAGCAGTCGGCTCTATCCCTCTCGGATCGTCGTGATTGCCGATGATGGTGTGATTGCCAGCCATGAGCGCCTGTTTGATCGCGACCAGGTCAGCTACGACTGGCAACACTACATCCCCCTCATTGAGCGCAAACCGGGAGCCCTACGCAATGGTGCCCCGTTTGCCGATCTGCCCAAGCCACTACGCCTGCTCAGGCGCGGGCTGCGGCGGCATCTACATGGTGATCGGGTCATGACCCAGGTCTTGGCTGCCGTGCCCATCGCTGGCCTGGATGCTGTCCTCGTAGCGGTTGAGCTGGTTTTGGAATCTGGCAGCCTGAGCACTGACCACATCCTCAATGTCGTGGCCCGTCTGACCGCCCGTGAAGCACCACCCTCGGTCGAAACCAACCTGCAACTGAAAATTACCCCTGTTGCCAATACCGCGCGCTATGACCGGTTGCGCAGCACGGATGAGGAGGTGCGAAATGCGTGATCTCACAGGAGAACTCAAAGACTTACGCCTGCACGGCATGGCCACTGCCTGGACAGACCTGGCCGGACAAGGTGAATCCACCACCGCCTCATCGAAATGGCTGATCGAGCATCTCCTCGATCAGGAGCACGCCGACCGTGCAGTGCGCTCGGTACATCATCAGATTAATATGGCGAAACTGCCCATGCACCGTGACCTAGCCGGCTTTGACTTCGGTGTATCCAGCGCTGATGCCAGGCTGATTAAGGAACTGTCCACTCTGACCTTCACCGACACAGCGCAAAATGTAGTCTTCATAGGCGGCCCTGGCACCGGTAAAACGCACCTCGCCACCGCCCTGGCAGTGGCCGGCATCACCCAACATAACAAGTGTGTGCGTTTTCACTCCACGGTCGATCTGGTCAACCTGCTGGAGCGTGAAAAACATGAGGGCAAGACAGGGCGTATCGCCCGAGGACTACTGCGTGCAGATCTGGTAATCCTTGATGAGCTTGGCTACCTACCTTTCAGTCAGAGCGGCGGAGCCTTGCTGTTCCACCTGCTCTCGAAGCTTTACGAGCACACCAGTGTGATCATCACCACCAATCTCAGCTTCGCCGAATGGTCGAGCGTATTTGGCGACGCCAAGATGACCACGGCCTTGCTCGACCGATTGACACACCACAGCCACATCGTCGAGACGGGGAATGAATCGTACCGCCTGCAAAACAGCACCTTGGTGGCCAAGACCAAGATCCAGGCGAGGGAGCGTAGGCGGCAGGATATCGAGGAAGCGGAGGACGACCCGTTTTGACCTCTTTGGGCTGGCCTTGCTGAGTGCAGGGTCAGCACTTTTACGACGCTGTCGACTGCTAGGCTTATCCACAATTGCCGGGGTCAAAATCGGCAAGCAGCCCTGGGTCATTTTTCAATCGGCAGGGTGGGTCAATTTTCAATCAGCGCCGACACCAAGGGTGATGGCGGTTGTCCGGCGTGTCCGTTGATGGCGATGCTGCACGTACATCTTATACAGAACTGGTTCGGCTATAGCGATCCGGCGATGGAGGAGTCACTGTACAAGACCATCATCCTGCGTCAGTTTGCCGGGCTGAGCCTGGAGCGCATTGCTGCTGCGGGACTGTGGCTAAGGTTTTGCTAGGGACTACGCGGGAATTGTCGCACCTAGGGCACAAGCCGGACTGCCTAGCTAAGCGATGTGCCCTATATGTGCCCTAGCCCCAAGGGCAAATAAAAATCTCAGGTATAAAAAACCAGTCACCGCTAAGTGACTGGATTTCTTGGAGTTATTTGGTCGGGACGGAGTGATTCGAACACTCGACCCCTTGCACCCCATGCGTGCATTGGTCATGGAAACCCTTTAAAAACAAGCTCTTGTGTGGCTGCTCGCTGCAAACGGTGCCGCACTGTGCTTTACCTGATGTAACGAATCCCCGAAAAAGTCCCCACGGGTTTCAGCCCCTCTCCGGCGTCCTGCCGAACGAACACCACCCTCCCCTTACCGAACATCACCCGAGATTTATCAGGCCTGCTCAACCTCAGGGATGTGAGCTGCCAAACGAAAGCAAACCTTCGTTTTTATGCAGCAGTCATCCCGCAGGGGAGAAAACGAAATTATTCTTTCGAATTTGTGAGTGCCGACTATGGGTTGGGCATCCTACTGACCGAACACAGCCCCATCAGTGCAACGTACTCCCCAATCCACCCAGCACCCGCTGCTGATACTGAATCACGGCCTGCATTAGCGATTCGACTTCAAGGCGAAG
>JAEAMF010000444.1_pt1 | contig 52622 bp, 40 predicted proteins | sample 8958721 | NCBI WGS metagenome assembly JAEAMF01 (sample SAMN16933255, study PRJNA681124) | bioreactor sludge metagenome | isolation source: anaerobic bioreactor treating anionic surfactant - SDBS | place: India: Bengaluru | collected 2019-02-28
CTATTTGGGCCTCATTATGAGGCTTGGAGGTGTCTACGAAACTAGGGGCGATTCACCTCTGACATTGTATTTTTACCGAGGCTGGGAAGGACGTCGCGTTCAAAAAGCCTCCGTAGCTCAGCGCCACCGTCAGCTCGTCCTTTAGGTTTGTCAGATTTCATCCATCTTTCAAATGCTTCGGCCACCGGGACTTTGGACGCCTCCTCAACGGCCTTGGCTTTGATCTCTTCAGCCCGCAGCTCTGCTTCTTTTTGCCTCGCGCCCATCGGGTCTGAGCCTCTGGCAATGTCGGTCTTGGCTTGCTGAGCAGCTGCTCGCGCATTTGAGACTGTCACGGCGGGGAAATCCCCCAAAGGTAGGCGCTTATTCAGCCACTTTTCGCCGACTTTGACTCGGTATCGAAGTGACCACTCCTTACCATTTGCGTTGACGCGCAGTTCCAAGCCAGGGATCTTGCTGTCCAGCAACTCGTATTGCTTCGATTCTGGTTTTGCATTTCGACACGCTGTCGTAGCTCGCTCGGTGTGCTCCGGTAGTCTTTCGCGGCTCATGTCCAATCAATCCTTGTGCCCTTTGTGCCCTGATCTTACCGCAATTCTGGCTAGGGCACACATAGGGCACATGAAATACCCCGGTCGGCCCTGAACAGCGATGAAACACGAAATCCCTGAAACCCACGCCGTATAAGCATGAATGGCGTGTGGTTCCTGGGCTGGATGAACAGTGCTGGAGCTTTCTGGATAGATAGACGTGTTGCATGGGGTGCAAGGGGTCGAGTGTTCGAATCACTCCGTCCCGACCATATAATTCAATGACTTAGCCCAGTTCGGAAACGACTGGGCTTTTTCATGTGCGTGACTTTTCGGGTGACTCGGCCTTTTTTTCACGCAGTCCCGTTTTTCTTCCGCTCAGGTCGCCTATGTATCACGCGCCGCGACCAACTGCCGCTGCAACAGCTTGCTAGCACTTCATTGAACTTACGGGGGACCTTGATCTTCAGCGGGCCTGCATCGAGTGCCTTCTGCGTTTGTGCTGCGCCACATAACCACGCTGAAGCCAGACCCAGAGGTTGGTTGTAGCGCCCGCCGCTTTTGGCCCACTGGTAAGCCCTGAGGGCCAGGCACGGCTCGCGCAGCGGCATTCTCGAGACATCCTGGAGCGTTCGGCTGCCCGTCATCACTCACGCTGTGATCAGGCACATTGGCAATCAATGACTATGCTATGGCGTACCCACAAAGCGCTGTGCCTTGGTATCCGTCGTGTTGTTCTCTCAGCCATCACATGGAAGAGTAAGTCTATGAAGCCAATCCGTTCCCTTGCCTGCACTGTTGTTCTTGCTTCCATCATGTCCGCTACCAGCTTTACGGCCCTTGCCGCCGATGTGCCGTTGGGCGGTAGTGCGATAGAAGGCCATGTCGTTACGCATGTGCTGGCCGTTGATGCGGCGAATTATCAGGTCACTATTGAAGGCGCCGACAAAAAGCCGGTGACTATCCAGCTAACGGATCAAGCCAAGGCTTTGCACAACTTGAAGGTCGGCGACAACGTTGACATAACTGTTGTTCGCTCAATCGCCTACGTGCTCGACACCAATGTTGGGGGGGCGCCTGGTGTCAGCAATGAATCAATGACCACCCGCGCCGCCAAGGACAATCCTCATCCGGGTGGTGAGGCGGTTCGCCGGGTCAAGGTGACGTCGAAGATCACTCACATTGACTTGAAAAAACATGAAGTGACCTTGCTGCCTCCTGAAGGAAAAGTGACAGTCCTCAAGGTTGAGGATCCCGAACTCCAGGCTCGAATGAAGAACCTCAAGGTCGGTCAGACGGTCAATGTCATTTACACCGAAGTACTGAAGGTTAAAACCTCACGCTAGCCGTGCAGGCTGACAGGCAGAAGCCTGGACGCAGCAGTATGTGCGTGCCCGTACCGGACGAGGTACTCACCGGCGTGATACCTGCGTCTGGTTACGGCCTGAGTTTTTGGCAATGTAAAGCGCTTTGTCGACTCGCTCGATCAGATCCGGTAATGCTTCGTCAGGCTGGAGCTCACCCAATCCAATCGACAAGGTAATACAGCCCGCGTGTTCATGTTGGTTGTGCTGGATGGCCTTTCGGCAGCGTTCGGCCAGCGGCAGTGATTGGTCCAGGTCGCAGCCACTGAAAATAAGCAGGAACTCCTCGCCACCCCAGCGTATGACACTGTCGTTAGCCCTTAGTGCACCAATCATGCTGCGCGACACCGCTTTTAGGACAGTGTCGCCGGCAGTGTGTCCCCAGGTGTCGTTGACGTGTTTGAAGTGGTCAATGTCGGCCAGTGCGATCGACATGGGCAGCTTGCTACCACGAGATTGCATGTAGGCCTTTTCCAGTGCCAACTCTCCAGCTGCTCGGGTTAGTGCGCCGGTCAGTCCGTCGAAGCGCACCATTTCACGAAACATCTGCTCTTCGAGTATACGAGTGGTCAGGTCGCGAAAAATGCTCACGTAATGGGTGATGTTGTCTGCCTGGTCAGTGAGTGGGGTTATTGTCTCGTCACAGTAAATCAGTTCGTTGTTCTTGCTGCGATTAACAAAGGTGCCTTTGTAGGAGCGGCCCTTTTTCAGGGTCTCCCACATGTCTTTATAGAGTTCAGGATCTTGTTCTCCAGACTTGAGCATGTTCGGATTGCGGCCGAGCACCTCCGTAAGCCCGTATCCTGTGATCTTTTCGAAGCCTTTGTTGACGAATTCGATGGTGCCACTGGCGTCCGTGATAACGACGCCATCATCGGTTGCATTAAGTACGTGGGCGAACAGCTGGGTCGTATTTTGGGCGGCCATCAGGCTGCTGATGTCCTGCTGTATCGAAATGAAATGCGTGATTTCGCCGGCCGTGTTGTGTACTGGGGAAATATTCCACTCAACGGTGTAAGGGCGTCCATTCTTGCGGTAGTTGATTGTCGAGCCTTGAAAATGGGTGCCATCCCGCAGGCACTGGCGCAGCCGATCAATCACCTCGGGATTGGTCGCCGGCCCTTGGAGTATACGAGCGTTACGTCCCAGTAACTCATCTTCGCGGTAGCCAGTCATTCGCAGGAAAGCTTGATTAGCGTAGAGAATACGATGCTCGCCTTCGTCAGCGTCTGTCAGTAAAACGGCATTGAATGACTGATCAAGTGCAAGTGCAATCACGCTCGAATCGATGTGACTGGCAATGGTTTTCATATGCGGGGAACACTCCCTGTCTGAGCCGGAGCTCGATGGTGGCAGGTTGTTGGTGCTGATGCAAAATGACGCAGTCGGCTGGGCGCGTTCGATGGTTATGGGCTGATAGGCCATCGCGCTCCGGTAATGAGCTGGATAATCGTTTTTTCACCTCAACATCTGCTCCAGAATGGTCTGTACCGGCCCGCGGGAGTCAGTTGCTGATACCATGCTCGCAGCTTCAATCGGGTGCCCGAGCTCAGGCTGCATCAAACGCTGGTGAGGTAGTCTTGGATGAATCTCTTGCTCAGTCGTTGAAGCTAATCGGCACCGCCCAGCAGCTCTCTAATCCGGGTGCGGCGTCTGTTGTCTGGTATTTTCCTTGGGGCATGTCATGAATGATTTTGAAAGTGCGTCCATAAGAGCGCTGGCCTTTCTGCGTCGCACGCTAGGCTTCCAGCTGTGCATGGTGACCCGAACCGAGGGCAACGACTGGACGGTATTGCACAGTGACGACCGGGGTTATGGTGTCGTTCCTGGCGACGTCTTCAATTGGGACGACTCCTTCTGCAGTGAGATGGTCAAGGGGCTTGGGCCAAACATTGCCTCGGACTCAAGCCAGGTCCCTGCTTATGCCGCTGCCGAAATAGGCCGGAAAATACCAATTGGAGCCTACATTGGCGTGCCGCTTCTGCTTGCGGATGGACGCTTGTTTGGGACGTTGTGCGGCATCGATCCTCAGTCCAAGCCCGATAGCATTTCCGAGCATCAGGGACTGATTGAGCTGGTGGGCGAAATGCTCAGCACGATTCTGCAGATGGAGCTCAGGGTCGACGAAGAAGAGAGGCGGGCTGAGCGTTATCAGGCTCAAGCGCTCACAGATGCGTTGACGGGGGTCTACAACCGTGCGGGATGGGTTCAGCTTCTTGCCAAGGAAGAAGCGCGCTACCAGCGTTATCGCCAGTCTTCTGTTGTGATCGTCGTCGATCTGGATGAGTTGAAGGCCATTAACGACCGCGATGGTCATGCCGCTGGCGATGTGTTGATCAAGCGTGCAGCGTTTGCATTGCAGAAGGCGTCCAGGGCTGAGGATATTGTCGCAAGGCTGGGGGGCGATGAGTTCGGCATCATTGGCGTCAACTGTGACTGGGGTGGTGGTCTGGCGCTGTGCGAGAGGATCAAGGAAACGCTTGAAGAGGAAGGCATCAAGGCGTCCTATGGACTTGCCGTGACCAACAAGACTGTCCGTATCTCCGAGGCGCTGACGATTGCAGACCGTGCAATGTATGAGCAAAAGCGCCAGCGCAAGTCTGCTGATGCCGAACGGCTTCAGGGTATGCACGGCGTGTAACAGCCTTATCCTGGAGCGTGCGCGCGCTAGGCGGGCACGCTCGGTGCGTTAGCTCAAACGCTTCAGGAAGTGATGGCAGGCAATCTGATAGTGGCGCTGCATGTAGAGCCGATGAGCCGCGCCCCGGTCAGTTCCAACACCGGAGTCAAGGTGAACGGCTGAACAGCCCAAGCGTTCTGCTTCTGCCTCTACCCAGGCAAGCAGCGCTGAACCGAAACCGTTTCCGCGCCATTGCGGGAGTGTTGCAATGTCGACGACGTAAAGCGACTTTCCTAACCAGAGGGAGTGCTGGATTCGATAACCCAATGCACAGACTGCATTGGGCGACTCATCGGTCCAAAGTCCGATCAGGTTGTAGCCATTCGGACGAAGAAACTCATCAACCTGAGTAACAATTTCAGTCGCAGAGTATCGCGGCCATAACTCGCATAGGGCCGCCGCAGCCATCGCTGTTTCACCGGCACTTACGGTTTTGATTGTGAAGGACATGAGTGTCTCCGTGGCTGTCCATGCAAATTTGACGGTTATTTCCCAGGCGGCCTGATTGCTAACACTTGTAGTTTGCTTCAATCAGTCTCCCCTTGGCGGCGTGAACATGCTTGATCAGCAACTTCTCCAGTTGCTCCCACAGTGCCGGTTCAGTACTGAATGCCACGTTGAAGCGCATCCAGCCTGTGGCTTGTGAGTCGACCATGAACAACTGCCCGGGGCCGAGCATGATGCCGTGTTTGAGGGCTTCGTCAACCAGCGCGGCACTGTCGGGAATGGCCGGGTGACGGGTCCAGATGTACATGCCTTCATCTGAATCGACAAACAATTCGAAGCCCAGCCGGGTGAGCTGGCGGCTGACTTCCTGTTGCGCTTCCGACAGGCGTTGGCGCATGCGCTTGAGGTGCTTGCGCCATCGGCCATCGGTGATAGCCGCATACACCACGCGTTCCATGACCTGCGAGGTGGTCAGGCCCGAACGCATCTTCAGGTGCAGCAATTGCTGCATCAGCGAGGGGTTGGCCAGCATGTAGCCGACGCGCACGTTGGGGGAGATGCTTTTGGAATAGCTGCCGACGTACACCACCTGTTGTAGGTGATCGAGGCTGGTCAGGCAGGGCAGGGGCTCGGCGATCATGTCGGCGTAGAGGTTGTTTTCCACAATCCGAAAGCCGTGCTGCGAGGCGAGCTGCAGCAGGCGGTGCAATTGCACGAGGGGCGTGCGCGAGCAGGTCGGGCTGTGCAGGTGCGGCTGGGTGAAAAACACCGTCGGGCGGTGGTGCGCGAGCAGCCGTTCAAGGTGGTCCAGGTCGTAGCCGGCCGGGGTGCGCGGCACACCGATCAGGGTGGCCCCCTGGAAGCGCAGGATGCTCATCAGGTTGGGGTAGCCGGGGTCGTCCACCAGCACCACGTCGCCCGGTTGCACCAGTGTGCGCACAGCCAGGTCCAGCGCCTGGCTGCCGCCATGGGTGAGCATCAACTGGGTAGGCGGCACGACGATGCGCAGGTCCTGCTGCAAGTTCTGGGCGGTGAGCGTGCGCAACTCCAGCAGCCCCATGGGGTCGCCATAGCCACTGAGCTCCATCACGCTGCTGGCAACCTGACGCAAGCCGCGACGCAGTCCGTCTTCGAACATCCAGTCGTTTGGCAGCCAGCCGCAACCGGGTTTGAAGGCCAGTTGCCGGCTTTCAAAAATCTGCTGCAAGTACCACTCGGAGTTAAACGTGGGTTTGACCGGGCGTGGTTTGCTGGCTTGTGCGTTGATCCGCTCGTTTGCCGAGCGGTTGACGAAGAAGCCCGCATTGCCCCGACTGATCAGCAGGCCTTGGGCGACCAGACGGTCGTAGGCTTCGACTACGGTAAACGTGCTGACCGAATAGGTGGCGGCGAAGGCGCGAATCGACGGTACTTTTGCGCCGGGTTTGAGGGTGTTGTTCTCGATCAACTCACGCAGCCCATTGATGATCTGGTTGACCAATGGGGGCGATGCGTCGGGTCGTAATTCAAACATGGGGAAGCTGTGCCTTCAAATGAGCGTACCACCAAGCACCTGCAGGAAAACGGAGTGTGCTGCATCGGCGACCTGTACAGTGCAGTGACGATTTGTGCGCGCTGTGCATGGCTCTTGGCGTCAGACATTTTTACATTAGGTGTCAGTTATCGCCAGACCAAAGCCGTTGAAGCTTCATGAACAATCACAATCTATCCGATGCTTTTCCGACGGAGAGTGCTCCGTTCACGTCTTTTCCGCTGATGTCGTCGCCTATTGGTGCCGTTCATCCGTCCCTTGCACCACACCTCAGGCCCACCGGACGAGCCTGAGCACGATAGAAACCCTGCCCAACGCGGCCGTTTGTCGGCTCGGGCACACCATCGTGCACACAATCAGACAGCTGATGCAGAGGTGAACGCGACGACCGTCGTGCTTTCACGAGTTTCCTTAGATAAAAAGAACACGAGGTAGACTACTGATGGACGCAACATCCACATCCACTTCCACAGCGAAGGCGGAGCATGAGAGCAAGCTCAGTGCTTCGCTCAAATCGCGCCACCTGACCATGATGTCGATTGCCGGGGTCATCGGCGGCGCATTGTTCGTCGGCTCTGGCAGTGTGATCCACAGCGCTGGCCCGGCTGCCGTACTCGCCTATCTGGCCGGTGGCATCCTGGTGGTGCTGATCATGCGCATGCTTGGCGAAATGGCCACGTCATCGCCTGATACGGGTTCGTTTTCCACCTATGCCGAACGCGCTATTGGCCGTTGGGCCGGTTTCACCATCGGTTGGCTGTATTGGTGGTTCTGGGTCATCTTGATGGCGTGGGAAGCCTACGTCGCAGGCAAGATTCTGCACGGCTGGTTCCCCTCGGTCAGCATCAACACCTTCACGTTGATCGCTACCCTGACGCTGATTGGCGTCAACTTCTTCAACGTCAAGCACTACGGTGAGTTCGAGTTCTGGTTCGCCCTGATCAAGGTGGTGGCCATTGTCTGCTTCCTTGTGGTCTGTGGCATGGCCGTGGTCAATTTGTGGCCGACCGGTGAAGTGCATGGCATCAGCAACCTGACGGCGGTGGAAGGCTTCATGCCCAATGGCATTGAGTCAGTCGTTGTGGCCATGCTTGGGGTGATGTTCGCGTTCCTCGGTGCTGAAATCGTTACCATCGCTGCGGCCGAATCGAAAAACCCTTCCGAGCAGATCGTCAAGGCGACCAACTCGGTGGTTTGGCGTGTATGCCTGTTCTACGTGGGTTCGATCTTCCTGATCGTAGCGCTGGTGCCGTGGAACGATCCGCTGCTGGGCCAGTCTGGCTATGGTTCTTACCGTCGTACGCTGGAGCTGTTGGGCATCCCTGGTGCTGAAATGGTGATGAACTTCGTGGTTCTGACCTCGGTGAGCAGCTGCATGATTTCGGCGCACTACACGGCCTCGCGCATGCTGTTCTCCCTGGCGACCCGTGGCGATGCGCCGGCGATCTTCAAGATGACCCGCGCCGGCAGCGGCGTACCGGTATTCTCGATTCTCGGTTCATGCTCGGTAGCGGTGTTTGTTGCCCTGATCAACTTCAGCGACACTCTGCGGCCCAAGGATGTACTGGACGTACTGATGAACACCACCGGCATGATTGCCATGCTGGTTTACCTGGTGATCGCATTCTCGCAACTGAAAATGCGTCGCAAGCTGGAAGCCGAAGGTAAGCAGATTCGTCTGAAGATGTGGCTGTTCCCTTGGCTGACCTACCTGGTGATTGCGTTCATCATCGCGTGCCTTGTGACCATGGCTTTCGTTGATGAGTACCAGGTGCTGGTGATCTCTACCGGTATCGCGTCCATCGTCGTGGCGCTCATGGGTGTAGTGGTTCACCGTCGTGCTCTGAAAAACAAGGCTGCCTGAAGCAGCCTCCCTTCCTGGGCGACTTCGGTTCGCCCGGATCCGCGCCTGGCGTCAGCCAGGCGCTGCGCGTAACCGGTGCCTGTCAGCTATCCAGGCGCCGGTAAACGTCGATTTCGCGCTTTTCTCAAGGCCCTGCCGGTAAAGATGCCGGACACTGCCCCAGCCAACCGCCAAGTACGTGCTGACAGATGACGATCTGTACTGCTTGTTTGCAGTACGTTGGTCATGCTGAAAGGTCACTGCACTTTAACGTTAATGGTTGAACAGCTTGGTTGGTTAACAGGCATTGGCGAGATATTGATTTGAAATAGTCGTCTGTCTCGTTAATTTCAAGAACGTATACACCGCCTGTGGGTACTTGGGGGTATCAATTAATCTGTCAAGAATGTGACGACATGATGTTGCACTTTATTGGATCCAATAAAGGTGGTTGATTATCAAGAAGAATGAGATTTATTGCCATCACGGTTGCCGCGGCGGCTGTATACCTCGGGCATAGACTAAGATGTGAGCTCGGCAGTTCATGGGTTGTGTTTAAACATCATGACAATGAGTTGCCGTTGGTCGGGTGCCGTTAAAAGAGAGACCTCCAGAAACTCAGCGCTACTATATTGATATCAGGCTTGGTGTTTCTTTTTACTGAGAAAATGCTTGGTATATAGGGGTTTCTATCCCTTGCGTTTGCAAGGGAGGGGGAATGAAGTGGAGCCGGTCACTCTAGCTATTCGACATCTGCGCGATGAGCAAATGCTGCTGCGGCAAGGGGGGCTTTACTGGCTGTCCATTGACCATGTGAGCGACGCCAAAATATTGGCATTTCAGTTTCTGGAAGGGCTAGGGCACATTCAAGCGGCCACTTTGGTGTGCTTCAACCAGGACCCCCAAGAGGTTGTTGCCCCGTTGGGACGACACGCAGGCCCCGCCACGTTGAGGCTGTTTGAAGTGCCTGAGGCTTCAATCAGATCGGCGCTCGAATCGTTGAACCATGAATTGAGCCGAGCCGCTGTCAAAAAGGGCAGCCCAATCGTTTTGATGCTGCCTGCAGCCACTTGGCAGGGGTTCGGCAGCCAGAATTTGCAACGCTGGTGTGAGAGCCTGGCAACCTGGTTGGATAGGCACGGCTGCACATTGCTGGTGCTGTGTCATGGCCAGGCTCCGAAGCTTCATGCACATTTGATAAGCCTGAATGAGCGGCTTTCCGGGCTGGCGCGGCTCTATCGTCGTGACGGTGTTACCCGCTATCAACTGAGTTATTGGCACAGTCCGCTGGGCGTGTGCAGTGAGCAGGAGTTTGAGCTGGAGGCACATCCTGAGGGATTCGCGCTGGCTGTGTTCGAACGTACCAATCCGCAACCGACGCAGGGTGAGGACCAACGGCTCTACCTGGCGCTGCGCTCGGTACTGGAAGGCATATCACCACTGTCTCATCAGTGGAGGCAGTTCGATAACTATGACGACCTTTTTCTCCAGGCAAGCCGGGCAAAAGCTGCAAGCGTCATAGTGGGGGTAACGAACAATCTGCAAGTCGAGGAACTCGCCCAGCGACTGTATGAGTTGCGCGAGCGCTGCGGCATTTCGCTGAAAATCATCGTACGGGAATTGGCCGCTTGCTTACGCTATCGGGATGAGCGTCTGTTGGTGTCCTGTGGGGCGAATATTATCGTGCCCTATGGGGTTTCGCCGGCCTGTTTCTTCAGTTTGGTTGACAGTGTTCAGGGGCAGGTTTGGCGGCATAGCCTGAATATCAAGTTAAACGAGTTGTTTGAGCGGCTTCGGCCACCGACGGTGTGTGGTGTGGTGTCGCCGCACCAATTCATCACGATACTGGACCCCATCTATGAGTGTGAAGCCGGGGAGGTCAGCCATCAATTGTTGAGGTTGCAGCCCCGCAATGACATGGCGGCTGAGCAATACCTCGACCAGATCGATCTACGTCGTCTTGGCGATATTGCATGTGTGCTCGACGGTGTGTTGTACCTGTTTCTGTTTGCGTGCAGGGCCGATGGCGTGGCCAGTGCACTGGCGCGGATTTTCCGATTGCCTTGGTACGACCTGTTCAGTGAGTGCCAGTTTTTGTTTGGTATTGAAGGTTTACCACGCAAAGCCTTGTTGGATACAGCGGTTCCCCAGGTGAGCGCCCGGCTGGCTTCGGTTGATGCCGATACAGGGGCGGTAGTGGATACGCAGCGCAGTAATACCTACACGCCGCGGCCTATGGTCTTGCCCGTCACGGAGTATCGCCCATGAGCACCTCCGATCTACTGCAGGTCATTGCGCTCAGCAGTGTACTGACATTGGCACTGGTTGTTTTTTTCAGGAGTTTCTGGCGTTCGCTTACGACGCTGTTGCGAAGTTGCTTGCGGCCCCGTTACCTGAAGTCAAAAGGCCTGCGTCGTCGCGTGGCGGCCACCGCGGTAAAGGGTGAATCCGATGAGCCAGCTTAAAGTCATTCCGTCTCAGCCTGTACGACGCAACACCGGTTTGGGGGTGTGGAACGTTTATTTTCTGATCAAGTTCGTCATGCTCTGGATGGGGTACCTCAACCTGCAGATACTGCCCAATCTGGTCTTTGCCGCTTTTTTGTTGGTGCCTCTGAATAATCGAAAACTGGAGATCCTGCGTGCCCTGATCGCGCTGCCAGTGGGGGTGATGCTGTTCTATCAGGACACCTGGTTACCGCCTTTGGCTAACGTGTTGAATCACCCGGGGCTGATGTCCTTCTCCACAGCGTATTTTCTCGAACTGGCGGGACGCTTTATCAATTGGAGTCTCTGTGGCTGGTTGCTCCTGGTGATGGTGCTGTACCGTCTTGTGCATCAGTGGTTACGGGTAACAACGTTTACCCTGATCGGTTTGGCCTGGTTGGGTGCTACAAGCTTGCTGGCCTTGCAGGCCCCCTCTGAGCAAGCCGTTGCGATGGTTGCCTCGCCAGGGGTTGCTACCAAGAAAGTAATGGTTGCCGATCCCGACAATGAAACCCTTAACCGCTACTTGCAGGATTTCTATACCACCGAAGCAACACGTCGTGTCGAGTTCAAACCGCCGATTACAGACTCACCGCCGTTCGACCTGCTGTTGATTAACGTGTGTTCGTTGGCCTGGGATGATATCGACACGGTGGGCCTGCGTGACAACCCGCTGTTCCAGCAGATGGATGTGGTATTCGACAACTTCAACTCGGTCACGTCTTACAGCGGGCCGGCAGCCATTCGCTTGTTGCGTGCCAGTTGCGGCCAAGCAAGCCATACCGCCTTGTACAAGACACCGCCAGAACAGTGCCTGTTGTTCGACGAGCTGAGCAAGTTGGGTTTTGCCAGTGAAGTGTTGCTTAACCACTCCGGTGAGTTCGAAGGTTTCATTGACAGGGTCCGCACTCAGGGTTCACTCCCGGCGCCTGCCGTGGATATCCATATGCTGAAGAACCCGATAGTCAGTTTTGAAGGCTCGCCTATCTGGCGTGATGGCGAGGTCCTGGATAAGTGGTGGCAGCACCGTGAAAGCGAGAGCCAGTCGCGTGTGGCGCTTTTTTACAACACCATTACCTTGCATGACGGTAACCGCATGCTCGCCGCCGACGGAAGCTCAAAGAGCGCCGACTATAAAGTGCGTGCGCAGATGCTGCTCAGTGACTTGAGCGGCTTCATCAAGCAGTTGGAGCAAAGTGGCCGGCGCGTGGTGGTGGTGATTGTGCCTGAGCATGGTGCCGCCCTGCACGGTGACCGCATGCAGATTCCTGGCATGCGCGAAATTCCAAGCCCATCAATCACCCATGTACCCGTCGGTATCAAGCTGGTAGGGATGGGCGCCAGTCCACGCACCGGCCCCTTGCATATCAGTGAACCGAGCAGCTTTCTGGCCCTCTCGGAAATCATCAGCCGTCTCTATGTCGCGCAGGCCCAACCGCAGGGCCTTGACTTGACTACCTTGCTGACTGGCCTTCCGCAAACACCGGTGGTTTCAGAGAACGCTGGGACCGTAGTGCTTGAGTATGCCGGCCGACCTTATGTTCGAATCAAGGAGAATGGCGCATGGCTGCCTTACCCGCAGAAACTCAATTGAATTCGAAGGTGTTGTTGCGCTACGAGCACACTACCGACATTGCTCAGCTCAAGGTTTGCCTGCAATTACCTGATCTGGAGTATGTCGATGTTTCCGCTCAGCTTGAACTCAAGGGTGCATTGCAACGTTGGCCGTTGCTGGCGGCTGTCAGCGAGGTAGCGCAGCACGAGGAACGGGTGTTGCCGCTCGAACGCCAGGAGGCGAAATGATTTCCTTGAGCGTACGCGGCGTACGCGGCGGGGTTGGCAACAGCTCGCTGCTGGCTGCCCTTGGCCATGCATTGCACCACCTCGGCCAGTCCGTCTTGTTGGTGGACATGTGTCCTGAGAACCTCTTGGGTTTGCATTTCAACCTGTCAGTTGGCGAGCGCGGTGGTTGGGCGCGTGCGCTGCTCGATGAGCAGAACTGGGAGGATCAGGCCTGGACGCTGCAGCCGCAATTGTGCCTGCTGCCTTATGGACAGTTGGATCATCCAGAGCAACAGCAGGTTGAGCATCGTTTGTCTAAGGACCCTGACGTTTGGGCACGACGCCAGGCGGCCTTGGCTAAACATTTTGACTGGATGCTGTTCGACTTGCCTCAGCGTTTGCCCGGGCATGCGGAGGTCGGCAGTTGTGCATTACAGATTCAGGTCGCCGAAGCTGACGCGGCGTGCCACGTGCTGTTGCATCGCGCTGAAGCACTGGATGGCTATTTGTTGGTTAATCGATTCGAGCCCGCCAGTTTGCTTCAACGCGACCTGCTACTGATTTGGCGAAGGCTTTTTGGCGCACGAATGCTGCCATTGGCGGTCCACAATGATGAAGCCATGCGCGAGGCATTGGCGCTCCAGAAGCCGCTTGGGCAACATTCGCCTGCCAGCCTTGCGGCTCAGGATGTGCTCAGCCTTGCCACCTGGTGCCTGGCTCAACGCCAGGAACGACCATGATCACCCGTTGGTTTCCCTACGCTCATCTGCGCCAACGGCATGGTTGCAACCCGTTGGTGGCATTTCTGTTGGCGACAATGAACGCACTGGCCTGGCTGGTGCTGCCGCTTGAGTCGCCCGCCTGGCGAAGCGTACTTGATCAGCCTATGCGCTGGTATCCGCACCTGGCCCGCAAGACGCCGAGCCTGGGTGACCCGTTACGCTACACCATACAAAGCCTCTGGCTGCTACTGATTCGTCCGTTAGGGCGGGCGCCCCGTAAAGCCCGTGAGCCGGGGTTGCTGCAACGCCTGGCCGGGCTCTGCCGGCAGGGATGGGCGCGTGTCGTCGAGGTTCTGGAGCAGTTGCCCGAGCGTGTTGTACAGCGCACGCACCTGCATCAGGGGACACATTGGTGGGGCGGGCTAGGGCGCCCTGTTCGATACCTGCTTGATGGCGCGATTGCCGTGATAGCGCTTGGCTTGGCGCTGCTGTGCATCACCGAACCGTTTGGCCTGCTCAATCAGACGATTTTCGTCATTCTGCTCTGGGGATTGGCCATGCTGATTCGGCGAATCCCGGGACGCCTCCCTACATTGATGCTGATCATGTTGTCGGTCATCGTCTCCTGTCGTTACCTGTGGTGGCGCTACACCGCGACGCTGAACTGGGATAAACCATTCGACCTGGGCTGCGGTGTACTGCTACTGATGGCTGAAACCTACTCGTGGGTAGTGTTGATCCTGGGCTATATCCAGACCAGTTGGCCGCTTGAGCGCAAGCCGGTACAACTGCCCAGCGATGTGCGCTTGTGGCCGACAGTTGACCTGCTGATTCCCACCTACAACGAAGACCTTGCCGTGGTTCGAGGCACCGTTTACGCAGCACTGGGCATCGACTGGCCACGTGACAAACTCAAGATCTATATCCTGGATGATGGCCGGCGCGAGGTGTTTCGACAGTTCGCCGAGGAAGTGGGTGTCGGTTACATCGTTCGTGACGATAATACCCATGCCAAGGCTGGTAATCTCAATAATGCGTTGGGTCATATAAACGGCGAGCTGGTAACGATCTTCGACTGCGATCATTTGCCGGTGCGCTCATTTTTGCAGCTGACCGTGGGGTGGTTCCTGCGTGACCCGAAGCTGGCGTTGGTACAAACCCCGCATCACTTTCTTTCGCCCGATCCATTTGAACGCAACCTGAACCTGTTCCGCCGCAGCCCAAATGAAGGCGAGCTTTTTTATGGGCTGGTCCAGGATGGCAATGACCTGTGGAATGCTGCATTTTTCTGCGGTTCGTGTGCCGTGCTACGGCGCTCTGCACTGGATGAAATTGGCGGTTTTGCCGTGGAGACGGTAACCGAAGATGCCCACACGTCGCTGCGTCTGCATCGTCATGGCTGGAACTCCGCTTACATACGTGTACCGCAAGCGGCCGGTCTGGCCACGGAAAGCCTGTCGGCGCATATTGGCCAGCGTATTCGCTGGGCGAGGGGCATGGCGCAGATTTTCCGCACCGACAACCCGTTGCTCGGGAAAGGCCTGACGCTACTTCAGCGTATCTGTTACGCCAACGCAATGCTGCACTTCCTGGCCGGTCTGCCACGGTTGATTTTCCTCACTGCGCCACTGGCGTTCCTGCTCCTGCATGCCTACATCATTTATGCGCCGGCGTTGATGATCCTGTTGTACGTATTGCCGCACATGGTTCACGCCAGCTTGACCACCTCCAGGATGCAGGGGGCCTATCGTCGGACATTCTGGGGCGAAGTCTACGAAACGGTGTTGTCGTGGTACATCGCCCGCCCGACCACCGTGGCACTGTTCAGCCCCAAGAAGGGCAAATTCAATGTCACGGCCAAGGGTGGCCTGATGGAAAACAATCAGTTTGACTGGCGCATTGCCAAACCGTACCTGATCCTTGCACTGCTCAACCTGGCAGGCCTGGTTTTCGCGGTCTGGCGTTTCATCCATGGCCCGGCAAACGAGTACAGCACGGTACTGATCAGTGGCACCTGGGTGGTCTATAACTTGCTCATTATTGGCGTGGCGGTCGCTGTGGCCGCCGAAGTGCGTCAGGTGCGCAGTACCCATCGGGTCCAGTCGAAACTGCCTGCGGCGGTGCGCCTGGACAGCGGTCATTGCTATCCGGGGATACTGCATGACTACTCCGATGGCGGGGCATGCATCAACGTCAATGCCGACCTTTACCTGTCGCCAGGCGCGCGTATCTCGGTGCTGTTGCAGCGTGGCGCCCGAGAGTTCCTGTTTCCGGGCACCGTGACGCGTAGCCAGAAAGGCACCATCAGTATCCGTTTTGCCGAGATGTCGGTGCAGCAGAAAATTGACTTCGTGCAGTGCACATTCGCCCGCGCCGATGCCTGGTTGGGCTGGCGCGAGGCGTTAAAACCCGAGCAACCGTTGTACAGCTTTATCGGGATTCTAAAAATGGGTGGGCGCGGCTACAGGCGGCTGTTCAGCTATTTGCCTTCGTGGGCCTCGCGCTTGATCAATCCGGTCTTGCGAGTGTTGCGCTGGCTGGCAAGCTATCTGCCGCGCGTGCCGACCCATTCCCCCAGCACTTCTAGCGAACCGGTGACCACGCAATGAGCCGAACTCTCAGGACATTCTGCTTTACCAGCTTTCTGCTCCCGGCCCTCGGCTTCTGCCTGGCGCAGGCTGAACCTCTGACGCCACAGGCCTCGACACCGAATGAGGTGAGGTCATCACTGAACGGGCTTCCAAGTTGGAGCAAAACGCTCAGCTTCGAAAAGTTGGGGCGCAGCTCCGACAGCTTGTTGCTGGGTATTCACAACAGCGATCAGATTGTGTTCAGCATGCGTCATGACCGGATCGCCAGTGATGTTCGCTTGCAATTGGAGTACACGCCTTCACCGGCGCTGCTGCCACTGGTCTCACACCTTCGGGTTTACCTCAATGATGTCCTGATGAGTGTGGTCCCCATCGCGAAAGACCAGCTAGGGCACAAGACAACTCAAGAGCTCATCCTTGATCCTCGCCTGGTCAGCGACTTCAATCGGGTGCGCCTGGAGTTCGTCGGGCACTATTCAGAGCTTTGCGAAGATCCCGCAAACAGTGCGTTATGGCTGAACGTCAGCCGTACCAGTCACTTGCTCATCCAGGAGCAGGCGCTGTCGCTGCAGAACGATCTGGCCTATTTTCCGATGCCGTTCTTTGATACGCGAGGGCAGGACAAGGCGATGGTAAACATGGTGTTCGCTGAGTCACCCACGTTGGGTGAACAGCGTGCAGCGGGCATACTGGCGTCTTACTTCGGTAGTTTGGCCGGTTGGCGTGGCACACAGTTTCCGGTGTTGTTTGACCAGTTACCGGCGGTGGGCGAGCACAACAGGGCAATGCCCTCGATCGTCTTTGCCAGCAACGAACATCGGCCAAAAATGCTGGCAGACCTGCAAAAGTTCCCGCTGGTCCAGGCGCCATCCATTCAGATAATTGATAACCCCGCTGACGCTTACAGCAAGGTGCTGCTTGTGCTGGGGCGTAACGAAGACGACCTGGTCACTGCCGCGCAGACCCTCGCACTAGGGGGGGGGTTGTTGAGTGGTTCGCAGATGACCTTGGATACGGTCCGGGACATACCGCGACGCCAGCCTTATGACGCGCCGAACTGGATGCGCACAGATCGCCCCGTGCGTTTCGCCGAACTGATCAAGTACCCCGAGCAACTGCAAGCCAGTGGCTTGCGGCCGCAGCCGATCAGCCTTGAAATGAAGCTCCCGCCGGATCTTTTTTTCTGGCTCAATCGAGGCGTACCACTGGAAACGCGGTATCGCTACACCGTGCCATCAACCAATGATGCATCGCAGCTCAATATCAGCCTGAACAATCAGTTCATCAGCAGTTTGCCGCTGGGTAAGAACAGCGGGGATGTGATCAAAGGCTTGAGCGCGATGGTGCTGTCCAGCGACTCGATCGACGCCAGCCACAAACTGTTGGTGCCGTCGTTAAAAATCGAAGACCGCAACACCCTGCGTTTTGACTTTAACTTTGCCAGTACCTTGAGCAGTGCCCAGAAGGGCCATTGCCAGACGTCCTTGCCGTCGACCAATCAGGTGCTGATCGACCAAGAGTCGACGATTGATCTTTCCGGCTATCATCACTACCTCCGGATGCCGGACCTGGGTGCCTTCGCCCGCAGCGGTTTCCCATTCAGCCGAATGGCCGACCTCTCGGAAACCATGGTGATGGTGCCCGCTCGCAGCGATGCCACGCAGATCAGTACCTTGCTTGAAACCCTCGCATGGATTTCTGCGCAGTCTGGCCTGCCGGCCTTCGGGTTGCGATTGTCAGACGACTGGAAAGCGGTCGCTAACATCGACGCGGATCTACTGGTGATGAGCCAGATGCCCCAGGACCTGCGCAAGAGCCAAGACCTGACTCAACTGCTCGACCATACGCGATCATCGATTCTGAATGCCTCACGCCAGCAGGCAGGTGGCGCGGGCATTGCGTATGCCGGTGAGTCTGCAGGTGAAGGCATCCCGGCATCTTCGATCGCCAATGCGCCGCTGGCTGCGGTTATCGGGTTGCAGTCGCCATTCAATGCCCAGCGCAGCATTGTTGCCTTCCTGGCCAACAGTGATGAGGACCACCAACTGTTGCGTGATGTGCTCAACGACACTGGAAAACTGGACGCGATGACCGGCTCTGTGGTGTTGGTTCGTAGCAGTGGCGTTAGCGGCCAGCAGGTGGGGGACCAATATTTCGTCGGGCATCTGCCATGGTGGATGTTGGTGTGGTACCGACTTTCCGATCAACCTGCCGTACTCGCAGCGGTAACGAGTATGAGCATGCTGTTGGGGGCTTTCCTGCTGTGGCGCGTCCTGCAGTGGGTCGCACGTCGGCGTCTGGCGAACAGGCCGTGAGGTTGCTCAAGGACATGGGGGCGCTTGCACTGGCGTTGAGCGTTGTGGTGCCGGTCAGCGCCAGCGAATGCCTGTGGCCCGCCTGGGAGGGCTACAAGCACGCGCTGTTGAGTCAGGACGGGCGTGTCATTGATCGTTCCTCGAAGCAACACATTACGACCTCAGAGGGGCAGGGGTATGGGATGTTCTTTGCCCTGCTGGCCAATGATAGGGACAGCTTTGCTCAGTTGTTGAACTGGACCCAGAACAACCTTGCCGAGGGTGATCTGAGCCGACACTTGCCGGCCTGGAAATGGGGCAAGGATCAGCACGGTCATTGGTCGGTGCTCGATACCAACAATGCCAGTGATGCCGACCTGTGGATTGCCTACAGCCTGCTTGAGGCCGGGCGCCTCTGGGGGCGGGAGGACTATGTGACGCTGGGGCGCAATATGCTCTGGCGCAGCGCCGCGCAAAGCCTGCGTAAACTGCCAGGTCTGGGCTTGATGCTATTACCTGGCGACACAGGTTTCGAGACTGCAGAGGGCTGGCGCCTTAATCCCAGTTACTTGCCGTTGCCGTTGCTCGCCCGGTTTTCCCTGGAGTCGCCGATTTGGGCTGAGCTGGCAGACAACACACGACGGATGTTGCTTGAGGGAACGCCCAAGGGCTTTGCCCCTGACTGGCTTCTCTGGCGCGAGGGGCAGGGCTGGAAGGTGGATGCTGTTAAAGGCAGTGAGGGTAGTTACGATGCGATCCGGGTGTACTTGTGGCTCGGTATGCTGGCGCCGGATGCCCCCGGACGAACCGATTTGCTCAAGCACTTCCTGCCGATGGTCGAGGTAAGCACTCGTGACGGCTTCCCTCCAGCGTCTGTCGACAGTGCAACCGGAGCTCACACCGGTATTGGCCCTGTTGGCTTTTCGGCAGCGCTGTTACCCTTGCTGGCCAGTGATCCGACGTCCGTCGCGGCGTTGCAGGCGCAGCGTCAGCGCCTGCATCAGGAGCCGCCTCAGGCCAATGCCTATTACAACCAGTCGCTGACAATGTTTGGTCAGGGGTGGGATGACCGTCGTTATCGATTCAACAAGGAGGGCCGGCTTGTGCCGAGCTGGGTTGATTCATGCAAAGAATAAGAACGTGGGGACTGTTGTTTAGCTGTCTATCGGGTGCAGCGCTGGCTCAACCAATGAGTAGCAATGATCAGCAGCAGTGGTTATTGGAGCAAGTCCGTATTGGCGAGGCGTCTTACCGTGAAGACCTGGTGCGTGACTCCTTGGCACGTCTGGAGTTGATCGCGCCCAACGACCCTGAAGTGCTGCTGGCCAAGGTGCGTCAGGCGTTGCAGCAAAAAAATCCAGCGCTGGCAGAGGCGCGCGTGGCGCAGTTACGCAGCCAGGCGCCAGGTTCCCCGCAACTGCAGCATGCTGAGGACCTGCTGATGCTGCAAACGCCGGAAGGGCAGAAGCGCTTGCAGGAAGCACGCTTGCTGGCGGCGGCGGGGCGCGCTGAAGAGTCGGCCAAACTCTATGAGCAACTGTTCGACAAGGGCCCGCCCGATTTCATTACAACCATGGAATTCTGGAGTGTTCGCAGCAATATCCCAGCCCAGCGCGATATGGCTATTGAGCACTTGTATGAACTGGATCAGCAGTACCCAGGCAATGTCGAATTGCAAAAGCTGATGGGCAGGCTGCTGGCTGCGCAAAAACGTGATGCGGAACGCGAGTACAAAGCGCTGTTGGATATGCCGATGGGCAGTGAAAGTGCGCAGGCCTGGCAAGGCTTCATCGAGCACTACCGTCATTTGCCGATCAAGGAAGATGCCCGAAACCAACTGCAGCGCCAGCAGCAACTGTTGGGCGATCCTGCCTGGCGTGCCGGTATAACCGGCAAGAAGCTGGTTGATGAGGGGAAAAACGCCAATGCCGAAGCGGACTTGCGTCGTGCCTTGATCAAGTATCCCGAGGACCCCAGCCTGCATGGGGCCCTGGGTATTGCCCTGATGCGTCAGAAGAAGTACGAAGGCGCATATGACGCATTTTCCCGTGCGTTGAGCAAAGAGCAGGATTCCCGTTGGATCAGCAAGTGGGCCGATCTCAAGACAGCCAACTATCAATGGATGCTGTTACAGAAAGGGGATGCCGCATTAGAGCGAAAGGAGTACAGCGCCGCTCAGGGCTTTTACCAACGTGCCCATGATGCCAAGCCCGGCGATGCCGATGCCCTGGTCGGGCTGGCTGCTGTCGCCCGTGCGCAACAGCGTGATACGCAAGCTGAAACGCTGCTGCTCAAGGCACGTAAACTCGAGCCTGGCAATGGCAGTGTCGTGCGTGCACTGGTGAGGCTTTACCAATCACAATCGCCGGGCAAGGCAGAAGCCTTTCTCGACAGCCTGTCGCCGTCCGAACAGCGAGAGTTTGCCGCCTTGCGCGATAGCCTGGCGCTGGATCGGCTCAAGGCGCAGGCTGATGCGGCGGCACAGCGTGCCGACTGGGCACAGGTGGCTGCTTCATTGAGCAAGGCCAGGGTATTGGCGCCAGACGATCCGTGGTTGACCTATCGTTTGGCCAACAGTCAGCGTGAGTTGGGGCAACGCGCAGCTGCCGATGACAGTTTCCGTCAATTGTTGCAGCGCAAGGGGCAGGACAGCGAAACCCGCTACGCCCATGCCCTCTACCTGGCCAGTGATTCGCGCGATGCCGAGGCTCAGGATTCGCTCTCGAAAATACCCGTATCGGCATGGACCGATAACATGCACGAACTGGCCAACCGGTTGCGTCGTCGCCAGCTGCAAGCCCAGGTCTCGGCGCTGCGTGAGGGCGGTCGGGAAGATCAGGCTGAGGCTTTGTTGCTGCGTTCAGCCACGGTTGACGACTACGCGACGCTGGCTGACTGGTCATTGCAGCGGGGCGAGTATGCCAAGGCTCAACGTTACTATCGGACTGTTCTGGAGAAGGAACCACAGAACGCCGACGCTCAGCTGGGGATGATCGAAACCCTGATCGCCAGTGGCCAAAAGGCATCGGCGCGTCAAGCACTGCAATCACTCAAGCCTTCCCAGGACGCGGCGTATCAGCGTCGGCTGGCCAATGCCTGGGCTGCGGTGGGCGAGCGTGACAAGGCCAATGCGGTGTTCGCCCAGTTGATGAAGACACCACAGACCGACCCCGTGATATACCGTGATGCGGCTCGTTCGATAGCCAAGGATAACCCTCAGCAGGCGCTGGACTATTACGCACGGGGCATGGCGGCAGCTGGCATGCTGACCCCCGAACAAGCCGTACCAAGGGATGATCGAGCCCTGACCTTGGCGAGCCGCGAGCAAGACGGCGATGATTGGTTGGCAAGCAGCTTGCGCAGTGATGTCGACAAGCTGTACCAACAGACGAGCCCGACGATCACCCTTTACCACGACTACCTCTGGCGTACCGACAACTCAGCGTCAGGTATCTCCGATCTGGTGACCCAGACCAGCATCGTGCGGGTTGATACGCCGCTGCTTGAAGGGCACGGCTTCCTGCAGGCGGAAAACATTGACCTGAATGCCGACAGCTTCAAGACCAACGCCGATGGACGTACCACGACGGACTTTGGCACCTGTTCGGCACAGTTGCGTAGACAGAGTACGGGAGCCGTGTTGCCCAAGGGGTGCGTGAACGAATCGCAAAGTGTCAGTGGCTCTGCCATGGCACTGGGCTGGAACAACGCTCAATGGTCTTTCGACCTTGGCCGTACGCCGGACACGTTTGAAATTCCCAATTGGCTGGGGGGCGTCAGCTACGGCAGTGATTGGCACACACTCGGCTGGCGGTTGACTGCCTCGCGGCGGCCCGTTTCCAACTCCGTGGTGTCGTATTCCGGCGCTGTCGACCCTAATACCGGGATTCGTTGGGGGGGCGTTACATCCAATGGGTTGACCCTGAGCCTGAGCCACGACCAGGGAGGGGTTGACGGTATATGGGCCAGCCTTGGTAGCTACTGGCTACGTGGTAAAAATGTCGAGAACAACCAGAAGCGCTCGGCGATGGCAGGTTACTATTACCGGCTGATCGATCGCGCCGATGAGCGCCTGCGTACCGGGTTGACCCTGATGTACTGGGGTTACGATAACAACCAGGACGAATACACTCTGGGTAACGGTGGGTACTACAGCCCGCAGAAGTACTACTCAGTGAGCGTTCCGCTGAACTATAACTGGCGCAACAGCGACTGGTCGGTGCGTCTTGAAAGCTCGGTGGGCTGGTCTTACGCCAATACTGATGCCAGCTCCAGTTCCAAGCTTCAGAGCTTGGTACGCAACGCAGGTTATGACGTGCTGAACGGCAGCAGCCTGACGTCGAGCTCGGGTAGCAGCAGCGGCTCCAGCATCCGCCTCCAGGGCTTGTTCGAGCGTCGGCTCACGGATCACATGGTCCTCGGGTCGGGCATTACCTGGCAGCACAGCGACGCTTACGCGCCCAGTACGGTCGTTCTCTACCTGCGCTACAGCTTCGATGTCTGGCAAGGTAACCTGCCGTTACCGATAGAGCCGGTGACACCTTACGCTGACTTCCGTTAGTCGTCGCGCGAACAGCCGTTCTGCCCCTTGTGATCTGCGACGCTAGTCGCAGATCATTCATCTGCATTTTTAAACGCTTCTAGACTGCTGGTTTGCGCCAAGTCACCTGTTGCCACAGGTGATAAAGCGCTCGCGTCCCATAAGGAAAATTTCCTGGAGGCAGGTTAATATCGAGCTAAATCAAATTAATAACATCCGCTAATGCAACTTGCCATCATCTACAGGGAAGCCAAGTGAGTAAACGTCCTACCAGGACAGGATTGCGTCAATGGATATGGCGAGCATTTGTGCAAAGCGCGTTGATTCCGCTGGTGTTGGTGGAAACGATACTGATCGCTTGCTATATGTTCAGTAACCAAGCCGTTCGCGAATCCCAACTCGAGTACCTGGAGCACAATGCAGTCGACAGCCTCAGCGCTACCGCCGAGCAAAATGCACGTATTGTTCAAGACCAGCTCGGGCATATTGCCGGCATCACGGGCATGTTCGCGCAAATGACAGCCAACGCATTGCGTACCCCTGCTCAGGGAGCAATGGAAAGCCTGGAACGCACGTCGGGCGGGGCGCTCTTCAGCCCGCACGACCTAGGTGGAGCGGCGTCCTTCTACTCGTCTGTAACGCCCCCTTCGCGCCAGGACCTGAACAAGGTCAGGCGACTGGCTCAACTTGATCCGTTGATGCGTGAAATCAAGCGTCACGAGCCGCTGGTGGCGAGCCTTTACTTCAATAGTTGGGACAGCTACAACCGCATCTACCCCTGGATTCGCGCTGACCAGCAGTACCCACATGATATGCAGATTCCAAGGTACAACTTTTACTACCTTGCCGATGCCGCACGTAATCCGCAGCGCGCTACTCGCTGGACCGATGTCTACCTTGACCCGGCAGGGCATGGTTGGATGATGTCGGCGATCCAGCCGGTCTACGCAGGAGACTTCCTCGAAGGCGTTGTGGGCCTGGATATTACGGTGGGCGGCATCCTCGATGAGATCGGCAAGCTCAAGGTGCCGTGGGGCGGCTACCTGATGCTGGTCAGCGGCGACATGAAGATCATGGCGCTGCCGCCTGATGCAGAGCATGAATTCGCGTTGCGTGAGGCCCCCTCGCAGGACACGCTGAAAGCACTGCAAGGCGATCACTTGAGGTCTGACGATTTCAGCCTGACGCAGCGAGCGGATTTCAATGACCTTGTGGGGGCGCTCACCCGGCAGAGCAGCGGCAATACCGAGGTGACTCTGAGCGGCCGGCCGCACTTGGTCGCCTGGAGTGAAATACATCCAGCCGGCTGGCGTTTGCTGGCGATTGCCGACAAGCGGGAGGTCATGGCCGCGACCAACAATCTGGCCAGCCACTACCGCAACATCGGCTATTTGATGATTGTCGGGTTGGTGGTGTTCTATCTCGGGTTCTTCACGTTCATGTGGGTTCGTGCCCGCACGCTCAGCGAACGGCTGCGCCGTCCCATCGGTGACATTGGTGAGATGTTGCGGCAGATCGGTCGCGGCGTATGGCATCCACAACGTGCCGCGTCGGATATTCAAGAGTTGGACGACATGGCCGGTGATGTGCTGTCCATGGGCAAGCAACTTGCTGCCAGCGAGGCACAACGTAACACGGCCCAGCAGCACCTGAACCTGGTCGTGGAGAGCATAACCGCAGGTCTGTGGGAGTATCGTCTTGAGGACGACGTTCTGTTGCTGCACGGTGAGCTCTGCCAACGCTTCAACCTTGCGGGCTCAGCGCTGACGCGAGCGGCCTTCCATCGTCACGTCTATGCTGAGGATATCCCGGCCCTGGACAAGGCGTTGGATGCACTTAGCCAGGGGCACACGTCGCGAGTCGATCTGGAACTGCGCCTGTTGCGGGCGGATGGAACGCCGCTCTGGTTGCTTTGCCGGGGCCGTCTGATTGATGAGAATGGCGCTGAGGCACGTGTTGCAGCAGGAACCTTCGTCGACATCGATACCCTCAAACAGGTGGAAGAGGATCTGCGTCGCCGCACATTGGAGGCGCAGGCCGCAAGCCAGGCCAAGTCGCGCTTCATCTCCAGCATGAGCCATGAGCTGCGTACACCGCTCAATGCCATTTACGGTTTCGCCCAGTTACTCCGCATGCAGGCGGATGAACAACAGGCCGAGGCGCAGCCACTGAACGAAATCCTTGGGGCCAGCGAGCACCTCACGCATCTGGTCAACGACTTGTTGGACTGGTCTAGCCTTCAGGCCGAGACACCGCGCCTGCAACTGCAGGCCGTTGAGGTGACTGGCCTGATGCGCGAGTGTGCCGAAATGGTCCGCTCCCAGGCCGAGGCTGCCGGGTTGCACCTGGTGCTACAGCCGACGCAAGGTTCACTGAGTGTGCTGGCTGATGCCCGACGTTTGCGTCAGGTCCTGCTTAATCTGCTGTCCAACGCGATCAAGTACAACCGCCCTGAAGGGCGCCTGCTAATGGGCGTGGAAACCTGTGGTGATCGGGTTCGGTTGTTTGTCGAGGACGGCGGGTACGGTATTGCCCCGGAGTTGCAGCATGCGCTGTACGAGCCCTTTCAGCGGCTTGGAAAGGAAAACACGACCATTCAGGGCACAGGTATTGGCCTGGCGTTATGTCGCGAGCTTGCTGAACTGATGGGCGCACGTATGGGGCTGTGCAGTGAGCCAGGTGTTGGCAGCCGCTTCTGGATCGATTTGGCCCATGCCAATGCCCGCCCGGCAACTGCGCCGCGGTTGTACTACGTGGGTGACGACGATATCACCCGCCACCGCATTGACGCTGCGCTTCAGGGAATGGTGACGCTGGATGCCGGGAGCATCGCCGAGTGCTTGTCACAGGTTCGAGCCCAGGGGGCTCCGGCCATACTGCTGGTCGATTGCGACCGGCAGGGCAGCGAGCTCGGCGAAGCACTGCAACAACTGCGATGTTTGCCCGGTGGCGATGGGATGCTTGTGATTCTGCTGGGTTCTTGCCCCAGGTCATTGGCGATGCTGGGGTGTGAGTTTCAGGCGGCACTCAAGCAACCTCTCGCGTCGGATGAGCTGCGAGTGTTGGTCAGCACACTGCTGCAACAGGAGCGTCTGGATGTTCACTGATGTGCCCACGGATACTCGCATTGTCATTATCGACGACGTCGCGGTTAACCTGCGCTTGCTTGAGTCCTGAGGCACGAGCGGCACCGTTCAGTTGCAAAAGTTTTGCACTGTGCTCACGGACACCAATGCCGGGAATTCCTCAGGGGTCAGGGTTTCTTTCTCCAATAGCAGTCTTGCGCCGGTATCCAGATCGGTCCGGCGCTGTTCAAGCAACGCCTTGGCTCGACTGTAGGCATCCTCAAGCAGCGCTCTGATCGCCAGGTCGATCTCGCGCGCGGTATGTTCCGAATAGTCCTTGTCGCGTGCGGCCAGCAGGTTTTCTCCCAGGTAACTTGCGGTGCGCCGCTCCAGCACGGCCTGGCCGAGGGTTTCACTCATGCCAAAACGGGTAACCAACTGCCGGGCGATGTCGGTGGCCTTGGCGAGGTCGTCGGCGGCCCCGGTGGAGATTTGGCCATAGACGATGAATTCGGCAGCACGCCCGGCCATGAGCACGACCATACGATCTTTCAGCGTTTGGCAACTGACCAGGAAGTGATCGGCGTTTGGACGTTGCAGGGTGTAGCCCAGGGCGCCGACCGCACGGGGTACGATGGAGACCTTATGCACCGGGTCCATGCCAGGCAGCGTTGCTGCGGCCAAGGCGTGGCCCATTTCGTGATAGGCAACCACCTGGCGCTCCTGCGGCAGCAGCAAGCTGCTTTTGCGCTCCACGCCGGCAACGATTCGTTCCACTGCGGCAGTGAAGTCATCTAGCGTCACGGTCTGGGCGCCGCGTCGGGTTGCGACGATCGCGGCTTCGTTGACCAGGTTCGCCAGGTCTGCACCGGTAAAGCCCGTGGTGATGTCGGCGATACGTTCGCTATTGATCGCTGGGTCTACCGTGACGTTCTTCAGGTGGACCTTGAGAATCTCGCTACGGCCTTTGCGGTCAGGCCGGTCGATAATGATCTGCCGGTCGAAGCGACCGGCGCGCAAAAGGGCCGGGTCGAGGATTTCGGGGCGGTTGGTTGCTGCCAGCAAGACCACCCCTTCACGCGGATCGAAGCCGTCCAGTTCTGCCAGCAACTGATTGAGTGTCTGCTCTTTTTCATCGTTGCCACCAAAGGCACCGACCCCGCGCATTTTCCCCAAGGCATCCAGTTCATCGATAAAGATGATGCAGGGCGCGGCAGCACGGGCCTGCTCGAAGAGGTCGCGCACCCTGGCCGCGCCCACGCCCACGAACATCTCGACGAACTCCGAGCCGGAAATGGAAAAGAACGGTACACCCGCTTCACCGGCCACGGCCTTGGCGACCAAGGTCTTGCCGGTGCCTGGAGGCCCGACCAACAGGATACCTTTTGGGATGTGGGCACCCAGGCGAGCGTACTTGGCCTTGTCTTTCAGAAAGGAGACGATTTCGACCAGCTCGGCCTTGGCCTCGTCGATCCCCGCTACATCCGCGAAGGTCACGCCCGTCTCTTGCTGGACGAAGATTTTTGCCCTGGATTTTCCGACTCCCATCAGGCCGCCCATGCCTTGTTTCCCTGCCATCGAGCGCATGATCAGGTTCCAGACAACCATCAACAACACCAGTGGCATGAGCCAGCCCAGTAACTGGCTGCCAAAGGAGCTTTCCGGTATGCCGGTAAAGCGGATATCGGCTCCGGACGCACTGAGCTCAGTGGCCAAGGCGGGGTCGACCCGTACCGTTGAAAACTGCTTATGGCCGTTGATCGGTTCTTCCAGTGTGCCGGAAATCTGCTCCCGCTCGATCTTCAGGTCCGTGACTTTATGGGCCTCCAACAGTTGGAGGAACTGGCTGTAAGGAATGGGTTCTACCGGATTCCGATTGGACTGCATGAACTGCAGCATGACCAGCGCGATAAAGGCGAATGCAAAGAATGCAAATTCCCAGCGAAAGTTCTTCATGGTTGCGGCTCGTCATGAACCGCGCAGCCGCGGACGGGTTCAAGTGATGGCATGGCCCACTTCCTTTAAGGTTTCGATGCTTCAACCATAGAACAAAGCGTAGCTGGCGGAGCAGTTTGGCTATGCAGGAACATCTCGCCTACGCTTGATCTGTTGCATCAACCCTTTTGGGCCGAATGCCCAACATTGATTGCCCTGGTTGAACAAGCGGGGCATGTCGCACTGGGGGCACCCTTGAAGTCGATTCAACGGTATGCGAGCGCCGACAGCTTCTATCATCTGCGCCTGGCGTCGCTGAGCGACACGGCGCCAGTTCGTCCACGGTTGCAATCGTGACGTGACCACTGTGCCGTTCATGTCGCAATTGCCCTATCGGGCCCTGTTGATAGTGTCCGCTATCACGTTGTTGGCCGGCGGGTTGCTCTACCTGAACGCGCAAGTTGCACTGGCGCATGGGCTGTGGCTGGCGGGGGTGTTGCCGGTCCTGCTGGGGCTTGTCATTGATATCGTCAAAACCCTGTTGCGTCGTCAAGCCGGGGTTGATGTGCTGGCCTTGCTGTCGATAGGCCTGGCGCTGGGGCTGGACGAAGTCTTCACGGCAGCGGTCATTGGCCTGATGGTGGCCAGCGGTCGCGCGCTGGAGGATTACGCTCAAGCGCAGGCTCGCCGTGAAATGACGGCATTGCTGAACCGAGCCCCACGCTTGGCTAACCGTTATGAAGACGGTCAGTTGCGGCAAGTCAGCCTTGATCAGGTGGTGCCGGGCGACAGATTGTTGGTGCGCAGCGGTGAAGTGGTACCGGTTGACGGTACCTTGAGCGGCACGGCAGAGCTGGACGAGTCCACCTTGACCGGGGAGTCCTTGCCTGCTCGGCGGCTATCCGGCGACACCGTGCGCAGTGGGGCCATCAATGCCGGTGCGGCGTTTGACATGATGGCGAGCGCCAGTGCTTCCGATAGCACGTTTGCCGGGATCGTCCGGCTGGTTGCCGCGGCACAAGCAACGCGTAGCCCGGTCACCCGGCTGGCGGACCGTTATGCCCTGTTGTTCGTACCGCTGACGCTGGCCGTGGCAGGCGCGGCCTGGTTTTTTACCGGCGACCCGATTCGGCTGCTGGCGGTATTGGTCGTCGCAACGCCGTGCCCACTGATTCTGGCGGTGCCGGTGGCGATCGTTTCCGGCGTGTCCCGCTGCGCGCGCAGAGGGGTGCTGGTGAAAGGAGGCGGTGCGCTGGAGCGGCTCGCTCAGGCCAACATCCTGTTTTTCGACAAGACCGGTACCCTGACGGGGGGCAATGCGCGCCTCGTTGCCATTCAGTGTGAGCCAGACACCGCTGCCGAGGAGATACTGCGCCTTGCAGCGTCCCTGGAGCAGGCCTCCAACCACGTGATTGCCGCTGCGGTAGTGGCTGCGGCACGTGAGCGCGGCCTTGTGCTTTCAGTTCCGACGCAAGTGGCCGAGGAACCGGGGGCGGGGGTGTCTGGACGGGTTGATGGCAAGGCAGTAAGCGTCGGTAGCTTTGCCTATGTGATGCGCTCCACTGCGCCGGCAGCCTGGAGCCAGTTGTTTCTTCAAAGCCTGAGGTACGACGGCGCATGTGGGGTGTTTGTCGGGGTTGAGGGCGTGATGCTCGGGGCGCTGCACCTGACCGACGAGATTCGGCTGGAAACACCGAGAGCCCTGCGCCTGTTGCGCAGAGCGGGGATAGAGCGCTTCGTGATGCTGACCGGCGACCGGCAAAACGTTGCCGAGTCGATCGGCGCCGTACTCGGTGTGAGCGAGGTCCTTGCCGAGCAAACGCCTGGCGACAAGCTCGCTGCTATCCAGACGGCGCGCCGCGATGGTGTGGTCATCATGGTGGGCGACGGCGTGAACGATGCCCCGGCGCTGGCGGCGGCCGACATCGGTGTCTCCATGGGCGTACGCGGCGCAGACGCCTCGTCCGAGGCGGCGGATGTGGTGTTGCTGGTGGACCGTCTGGATCGCCTGGCGGAAGCACTGATCGTGGCACGTCGAACGCGCCGCATCGCGGTTCAGAGCGTTGGTGTCGGCATGGGGCTGACACTGGTGGCGATGATCGCTGCAGCGTTCGGCTATCTACCCCCTGTCGCAGGCGCCCTGTTGCAGGAGGTGATCGATTTGCTCGCGATCCTCAGTGCGTTGCGTGCTCGCCAGGTGGGGGCGGCACGCCCAGCGGGCGTGTTGTCGAGCGAGCAGTGGGCACAGTTGCAGGTTGAGCACCAACAGCTCAAGCCCGTGCTGGAGAGTGTCAGGTCCCTGGCCGACCGCCTTAACAGCCTGTCCGGCCCGGTCGCGGCAGCTGAACTTGCTGCGTTGAACGAGCGTTTACTGAATCAGCTAGTGCCTCACGAGCGCCAGGACGACACTGAGCTGTACCCACGCATTGCCATCCTGACAGGGGGTGATGACCCGATGGCGGCGATGAACAATACACACCGCGAGATTTTTCGTATTACCCGGCGGCTTGCACACATTGCGCAGGATCTGCCGGCAGAAGGGCCCGACCCCGCCTACCTGCAGGAAATCCAGCGGCTCTTGTACGGCCTGGATGCGATTTTGCGTATGCACTTTGCTCAGGAAGAGGAGCTTTATCACGCGTTCAGAGACAGTGCCTGAGTTGCCTGCCACACATCCGGGAGCGTGTGGAAATGTGGGCTTTTTTGATAAAAGTCAAGGCTGCCCGGGGGCATTCATGGAGGCTGTCAGAACAGGTCGGTGGCTGAACTACCCCGGAGTGCAGGCTGATGGCTCACACAAAAATTCTCTTCCGTTCCGCTGCGCGGGAGAAGATCCTCTGCGGTGCGGCGCAATTGGCAGATGCGGTTCGCGTGACCCTCGGGCCCAAATCGAAATCGGTGCTGATCCAGAGCAAATGGGGCAACCCCATCGTCTGCAATGACGGTGTGACCATTGCCAAACGGGTCGATTTGCAGGACCCCGAGGAGAACCTCGGTGCGCAGATGCTGCGTCAGGCGGCCGAGCGTACGGGCGATGCAGTGGGGGATGGCACCAGCACCTCGACCTTGCTGGCCCATGCGATCCTCGCCGATGGCATACGCAACGTCGTCGCGGGCGCCAGTGCCATTGACCTCAAGCGCGGCCTGGACCGTGGGTTGGCGCTGGTGATGCAGTCGCTGCTTGACCAGTCGCGTCCGGTGAGCTCCTTCAAAGAGAAGGCCCAGGTGGCCACACTTTCGGCTCATAACGATGCCAGCATCGGTCAATGGGTGGCGGATGCCCTGGAAAAGGTCGGTATTGAGGGCGTCGTCAGCGTCGAAGAGTCCAAGACCACCGAAACCATGGTCGAAGTCATGGAGGGCATGCGCTTCGATCGCGGTTATGTCTCGCCGTATTTTGTGACCGATACCGAGAAAATGCAGGTGGAACTCGATGAGGCTTACCTGCTGCTCTGTGACCACAAGATCGGCCTTCTCAAAGACCTGCTGCCATTGCTTGAGAAGGTTGCTAAAAGTGGCCAGCCGTTGGTGCTGATTGCCGACGACATCGAGGGTGAAGCCCTGACCACGCTGGTCGTCAACCAGATTCGCGGCGTATTGCGCGCAGTGGCGATCAAGGCCCCGGGGTTTGGTGACCGACGCAAGGAGATGCTCCAGGACATTGCCGTCCTGACCGGTGGAACGGTGATTTCCAGCGAGCTGGGCATTGAATTGGAACAGGTCGAATTGAGCCAGTTGGGGCAAGCGCATCGTGTCGTTGTACAGAAGGACAGCACGGCACTGATTGGCGGCGCGGGTACGCGTGAGGCGATTGAGGCGCGGCTGCAACACCTGCGTCAGCAAATGGAGAGCACCACCAGCGACTATGATCGCGAGAAACTTCAGGAGCGTCTGGCCAGGCTGTCGGGCGGTGTTGCGGTGATCCGTGTAGGCGCACCTTCCGAAGCCGAGATGAAAGTCCGCAAGGATGCCCTGGATGATGCCATTTCAGCGACGCGTGCGGCCATTGCCGAGGGCATCGTCCCTGGCGGTGGGCTGGCGCTGCTCAAGGCTATTCCAGTGATTGCGGCCGAGGAAGCGACCAGTGAAGGGGACTTCAAGACGGGCCTGCAGATTCTGCGCCGGGCTTTGGAGGCACCGGCGAGGGTGATTGCGGAAAACTCTGCGGTAGATGCCGGGGTCGTCGTCGCGCGCATGCTCGCAGAGCCTGCCAACATTGGCTTTGATGCCTCCAGCAATCGCTACGTGGACATGTTTGAGGCCGGCATCATCGACCCGACAAAGGTGGTGCGCATCGCCTTGGAAAACGCGGTGTCAGTGGCCAGCATCCTGCTGTTGACCGAAGCCACCATGACCGATATCCCGGAAAAAGAACCATCACCGTCCATGCAGCTCCCTGAGTGACAGGCCCCCACACCTGTCGCTCAGTATGGGGCTTTGCGTTAACCGGGCAGGGCACTCAAGAGGTCAATCATGCATCCGACGCTTATCACCAAAACCATGGGCGAGTGCCCGGTGACACCGAATTGGCTCGACAGCAGGCAAGCCCGGGAAAGGTTTTCCTGGCAGGCGCAAGCAGCCGAGTTGGCCGGATTGCCGGGCAGAGGGTTGAACCTCGCCTTTGAGGCCGTTGACCGGCATGCGCTGGGCGAGCGCCGGGAGCATACGGCATTGCGGCTGGTTGAACGTAACGGCGGTTGCCGAGACATCAGCTATGCCCAACTGAGCCTGCTGAGCAATCGTTTTGCCAGCCTGCTGAACCGCTTGGGTGTGCAGCCGGGTGAGCGCGTGTTCATGCTGTGCAACCGCGGGCTGGAGTTGTACCTCGGCGTGCTTGGCGGCTTGAAGCTTGGTTGCGTGGTGTCGCCACTGTTCTGTGCATTTGGTCCCGAGCCGATCGAAACGCGCCTGCGCCTTGGCGAGGGTCGCGTGCTGTTGACCACTGAAGCGCTCTATCGACGTAAAGTCGCGGCCATTCGTGAGCGCTTGCCCGCGCTCCGGCACGTGCTGCTCTATGACGAACAGGACGCCGAGATCGAGCCGTTGGCCGGCACACTGCGCTTGCAGCCGTTGTTGGACGAGGCCGATGAGCAGTTCCCGGTTGCCCAGACTACCCCTGACAGCCCTGCGCTTTTGCACTTCACCAGTGGCACGACGGGCACGCCCAAGGGGGTGCTGCATGTTCATGGTGCGGCGTTGACTCACCGGGTCACGGGCAAGTACGCGTTGGATCTGCACCCTGATGATATCTATTGGTGCAGCGCCGATCCTGGCTGGGTCACGGGTACCTCCTATGGCATCTTCGCGCCCCTGTTGCTGGGGGTGACCAGCGTGGTCGACAGCAACGAGTTCGACGCCGAGCGCTGGTACTGCATGCTTGAAGCCCAGCGGATTACGGTCTGGTACACGGCACCGACGGCGATCCGTTTACTGATGAAAGCCGGCGCAGCACTGGCGCACAACCATCATTTTGACTGTTTGCGGTTCATTGCCAGCGTTGGCGAGCCGCTTAACCCAGAGGCGGTCTGGTGGGGCAAGGAAGTGTTGGGCCTGCCGATCCATGATAATTGGTGGCAGACCGAAACGGGCGGCATCATGATTGCCAACACCGTGTCGATGGACATCAAGCCCGGCTCCATGGGCAAGCCGCTGCCGGGCGTGGACGCCGCGATTGTCTCGCTCAATGCAGATGGCACCTTGTGCTTCCTGGCAGATGAAGAGGTCGGCGAGTTGGCCCTGAAACAGCCGTGGCCGGCGATGTTTCGTGCCTATCTCGGACAGGAAGCGCGTTACCGTCAGTGTTTTGTCGGTGACTGGTACCTGAGCGGTGACCTGGTGCGTCGGGATGCTGATGGCTATTACTGGTTCATTGGCCGTAGCGACGATGTGATCAAGTCGGCCGGACACCTGATCGGCCCGTTCGAAGTCGAGAGCTCGCTCATGGAGCACCCGGCCGTGGCGGAGGCGGCGGTGATCGGCAAGCCCGACCCTTTGTTGGGTGAAACCGTGAAGGCCTTTGTCTCCCTCAAAAGCGGCTTCACAGCCAGCCCGCAATTGCATGACGAGTTGCTTGGTCACGGGCGCAAGCGGCTGGGCGCGGTGGTCGCGCCCAAGGAGCTGGAGTTCGTCGCGCAACTGCCACACACCCGCAGCGGGAAGCTCATGCGGCGCCTGCTCAAGGCAAGGGAACTGGGCTTGCCCGAAGGTGACACCTCCAGCCTGGAGAACCCGTCATGAGCCCGCAGCCGTTGCCCTATGCAGACGATGTGCTGCTTGCCTTGCTCCGTGACATGCTGCGTATCCGCCGTTTCGAGGAGCGCGCCGCCGAACTCTATGGCGAAGGAAAAATTCGCGGTTTCCTGCACCTTTACATCGGTGAAGAGGCGGTGGCTGTTGGCGTCATGCATGCACTTGGCGCCCACGATGCGGTGGTCTCGACCTACCGTGAGCATGGTCACGCGTTGCTCAAAGGGGTGCCGATGCAGGCTATTTTCGCCGAGATGTATGGGCATCAGGAGGGATGCTCACGCGGCCGCGGCGGCTCGATGCACCTGTTCGATGCCAAGACCCGTTTCTACGGCGGCAACGCGATTGTCGCGGGTGGTTTGCCGCTGGCGGTCGGGCTGGCCCTGGCCGACCGCATGCAGGGAAAGACCGATGTCTCGGTGTGTTTCTTCGGTGAAGGGGCGATGGCAGAGGGTGCATTTCACGAGTCAATGAACCTGGCAGCACTCTGGCAACTGCCCGTGCTGTTTTGTTGCGAAAACAACCTCTATGCCATGGGTACCGCGTTGTCGCGCTCACAATCGCAAACCGACCTGTGCGCCAAGGCTGCGGCCTATAAGGTCGCGACTCAGTCGGTGGATGGCATGGACGTGATTGCCGTGCATCAAGCCACGAGCGCAGCCCTTGAGCATGTCCGGGCAGGGCGTGGCCCTTACTTCCTGGCGTTTCAGACCTATCGGTTTCGCGCGCATTCAATGTTCGACCCGGAGTTGTATCGCGACAAGGCGGAAGTGGAGCAATGGAAGGCACGCGGGCCGATCCACACCTACAGCGCACGGCTCAAGGCGCAGGGCGTGGTTGACGAAGCCGGTTTTCTCGCGATCGCGGCCCAGGTGGAGGCGCAAGTGGAGGCCGCGATTGCCGATGCCGAGGCCGGCAGCCTGGAGCCGCTTGAGGATCTGTACCGCGATGTGCATACCCCGCAGGCTGCGCCATGAACCCGTCCATGACCTACCGTGAAGCCCTGCGCGAGGCCTTGCGCGACGCGTTGCAAACGGATTCCCGGGTGTTCCTGATGGGTGAGGATGTGGGGCGTTACGGTGGCAGTTATGCCGTCTCCAAGGGGTTGCTTGAGGCGTTCGGCCCCGAACGCATTCGCGACACGCCCTTGTCCGAGCTGGGGTTCGTGGGCGCCGGTATCGGCGCGGCGCTGGGCGGCATGCGCCCGATCGTCGAGATCATGACGGTCAACTTCAGTTTGCTCGCCCTGGACCCGCTCATGAACACTGCGGCGGCCTTGAGGCATATGTCCGGTGGGCAGTTTTCCGTGCCGCTGGTGGTGCGTATGGCGACGGGGGCCGGGCGCCAACTGGCCGCACAGCATTCGCACAGCCTGGAAGGCTGGTACGCCCATATCCCTGGGTTGAAAATTCTTGCGCCGGCGACCGTCGAGGATGCGCGCGGCATGCTCTGGCCGGCCTTGCAAGACCCGGATCCGGTGCTGATCTTCGAGCATGCTCAACTCTACAACCTCGAAGGTGACCCAGGTGATTGGCAACACGTGGATATCGGCAGCGCAAAGGTCCGACGAACAGGCAAGGACCTGACCCTGATTGCCTATGGCGGCACGCTCGGCAAAGCACTGAGGGCAGCCGAGCAGCTGGCCGGGGAGGGCATTGATTGCGAGGTCATCGACCTGCGCGTGCTGCGTCCTCTGGATGACGCCACCCTCATGTCCTCAGTTGGCAAGACCCATCGCGCACTGGTTGTCGATGAGGGCTGGCGCAGTGGCAGCCTGGCTGCCGAAATCATTACACGGATCGTCGAACAGGCTTTTTTCGAGCTGGATGCGCCACCCTCAAGGGTGTGCAGTGCCGAGGTACCCATTCCCTATGCCAGGCACCTCGAAGAAGCCTCGCTGCCACAAGTCGCGACAATCGTCGCCGCCGCCCATGAACTGTGTCGAGGGACGTGAACATGCATAGCGCAACGTGTCGCGTGCGCAGGCAGAACTGGGGGCGCACACCATGATCGAGTTCAATCTGCCGTCACTCGGTGCCGACATGGATGAAGGCACCTTGTTGGAGTGGAAGGTCCAGCCGGGTGAAGTGGTCAAGCGAGGTCAGGTGATTGCTGTTGTCGACACGGCCAAGGCCGCCGTAGAGGTTGAGTGTTGGCATGACGCTACGGTCGCGCAATTGTTGATTGAGGTTGGCACCAAGGTACCGGTCGGCACACCGATCGCGCTGTTGCTGGCGCCAGGTGAACAGGCACAAAGCGCGCCAGTCAACGCCACCGGTAGCACCGCCACCGGCAGCGGCCATGGACGGGTTGAAACGCCCAAAGCCGTCGCCGGCCGACCACGGATTTCCCCGGTGGCCCGCAAGCGCGCGGCCGAGCTTGGCCTGGATGTCACGCTGCTTGGCGGTAGCGGACCGCACGGTGTGATCACGCTGGACGATGTCGAAGCGGCCGCTCGTGCTGCAACGCCACCGGACCGGAACCAGGCCATGCGTCAAACCATCGCCATGGCCATGAGCCGTTCCAAGCGAGAGATTCCGCACTACTACCTGTGCGAGACCCTTGAGCTGGGCCACGCCATGACCTGGCTGCAGGCACACAATGCGCACTGTCCGTTGCAAGAGCGCTTGTTGCCCAGCGTACTGCTGTTAAAAGCCGTGGCCCTGGCACTGCGCACGTACCCCCGGCTCAATGGCTTCTGGCGCGACACAAATACCTTCGAGCCTGCAACCGGCAGTAATCTTGGGGTGGCGATCTCGCTGCGCCAGGGCGGCCTGCTTGCGCCGGTCTTGCATGATGTCGCTGACAAGTCATTGCCCCAGTTGATGAGTGAACTGGCCAGCCTGGTGGAGCGTACGCGCAGTGGCTCCTTGCGCAGCTCCGAGCTCAGCGGTGCGGGCCTGACGGTGACGCTGCTTGGCGATCAGGGGGTGGACACCGTCATTGGCGTGATCTACCCGCCCCAGGTGGCGCTGGTCGGCTTCGGGCGGATCAGTGAGCGGCCCTGGGTGCGTGAGGGGCAACTCTGCGTGATGCCCACCGTCGTCAGCAGCCTGTCTGCCGATCATCGGGTCAGCGACGGCCACTATGGCGCGCGGTTTCTCGTTGAACTTGGTCATTTGCTACAACAACCCGAGAACCTTTGAGGCATGCACACATGGATCGACAATTGATCAGCAGTGAGGTTCTGAACGCCTTGAAAGGCATCGCGCCAGAGCTGGAGGTCGAGCACCTGCGCAGCGACCGGTCACTGCGCGAAGAGGTTGATCTGGACTCCATGGATTGGCTTCGCTTTATCGAAGCCTTGAACAAGCGCGTCGGCATCGTCATTCCCGAAGCCGATTACCAGCAGGTACAAACCCTGGATACGCTCGTTGACTATTTGTTGCAAAAGGGCACGACGAGCGCGGATCCGCCCTTGATAAGCCCTTAGGAAGGTGTCAGATGAACCCTAGTCCTTCGCTGCAAATGACCTTGCGTGACAGAACGGCTGCCGGCCGAAGCCTGGTGGAGCCGTTGCTGAAATACGCACAACGGGATGATGTGATTGTTCTCGGCCTGCCACGCGGTGGTGTTCCGGTTGCCTACGAAATCGCCACCGCTCTTGAGGTTCGCCTGGACGTGATGCTGGTCCGCAAGCTGGGCGTGCCCTCCCATGAGGAGTACGCCATGGGTGCCATTGCCAGTGGCGGTATACAAATCGTCAATGAGGACGTGTTGCGGTCCAATCACATTGATCAGGTTAGCCTCGACGCCGTGGTCGAACGGGAAACCCGTGAGTTATCACGCCGCGAGCACGCCTACCGGGCAGGGCGACAGCCCTTGAACCTCAAGGATCAGGTGGTGATTCTGGTCGATGACGGGCTGGCCACCGGGGCCACAATGATGGCGGCGGTACATGCCGTACGGCGACACAACCCGGCGCACATTGTCGTTGCCGTGCCTGTGGCGGCACTGGACTCTGCCGAGGCCTTGCGCAGTGAAGTGACCGAGCTGGTGTGCCCGCTCACGCCTGAGTGGCTGGTGTCGATCGGGCAATGGTACCTGGACTTTTCCCAGACATCGGACGGCGAGGTCATCGACCTGCTGCAGCGTGCCTGGCAGCGTGAATCTGGGGTGTGAATGGCACCGTTTTATGGGGAGCAAGCCGCTGTTGAAGCGGCTGCGTGACCCCTACACGCCAAACGGATAGGTCTCGTCTTCCGGTTCCAGCTTCTGGGACTTCGGCAGTGGCAACGCTGTGACCGGAAGCGTCTTTTCAAACCACACCATTGCGTCGAATTGGTCGGCCAGTACCGCCTGAAAATAGTGGCTTTCGCGTTCACTCTGCGGGCGGTAGATGACACCTATGGCCCGTTCCAGCAGCGACATGGACAGCGCGTCGCGCAGATCCTCTCGTTGCGGATCACGCCAGTCGGTCAATGAGCGGGCCACGCCGGCCTTGAGAAATTGCTGTTCCCAGCTATCGGCACGTGAGGGGCGCACATCCTTGATGTGCATGTCGCCATCCCAATCATCGGCCGCCGCTACCTGACCCTGATCGGTGCTCATGCCGATCAGCACCACGTCCCGACCATAGGCGCTGCGGCACAGTTGGCCAATGTTGAATTGTCCCTTCCAGCCCATCTCCGTGGCACTTGCATTGCCGATATGGGAGTTGTGCGCCCACACCACGGCTTTGGCTTCAGCACCCCGATGTTCGAGCAGCGCCTGCAAGGTGTCGAACATATGCCGGTCGCGCAGGTTCCAGGAGGCGCTCGAACCACGATAGATGGCGCGGTAGTACTGTTCCGCCGCCCGGATGACTTGTGCATTCTGCCGGGCATCGAAAAAGGCTTCATCGTCCTTTACCAGCCCGGCCAACTGCTTGGCCAACATGACGTTCAGTTGCTCGACCACCGCTTGCTCACAGGGCATTACACCTGCACGTTCGACAAAGTGACCATACAGGGTCGGATCATCCTGCCAAGGGGTCAGACAGCCGTAGCGTTGCCGCGCTTCATGGGCCAGCAGCGGGTCGACACCCTCCAGATAGTGCAGCACCTCCCGAATGGAGTTGCGCAAGCTGTAGACATCCAGCCCACGGAACTCGACACGCCGCTCCGGGGCCATCGAGTGGTTGTACTGGTGTAGCCAGTGGGCAAAGGTTTTCACCTCGGTATTGCGCCACATCCAGGTAGGAAAGCGGCTGAAGATATGGCGCTTCCAGGCCGTTGGTGCCAGCCCGCGCACATAGCGGTCAACGTGGCTGGCATCTGGCCAGTCTGCTTCGACGGCAATGATGTTGAAGCCGTGCTGGGTTATCAGCCGTTGAGTAATCGCCGCACGGGCCCGATAGAAGTCCGAGGTGCCATGACTGGCTTCGCCGATCATGACCACCCGCGCATCGGCGTAGCGGTCAAACAGCGCGCCGAAGGCTTCTGTCTCCAGCGCTGGCAACGGTTCAGCGTAATGGCGTAGCAACGGCGTAATAGCGGCCTGGGCGCTGTTGGCGCGGTAGGCATAGGGTTTCTTCAACATGCTGTGGGTACTCCCGGACGTGGGCTTTCGTCATTCAGGTAGCCCTGTGCCTGACGCAGCAATTGCCGGGCTTTATCGGCTTTCAGTTGCTGCAAGGCACAGTCCTGATGGCGCACTGAGCCGTTGGCGAGGGAAAAACTGCGAGTCGCGGCCCTTAATGAAAGAAAGAATGCCAAGGGGCGGCAGTCTTCCTTCATGTCACCGTGTTGCAGATAGCTGTTCAACAGGCACACCGCCAGAGGGTGCAGGCCATGATGGTCCAGGTCCATTAACACGAATGCCACGTCGTAGAGCCTGTCGATACAGGCGATTCGCTCGCTGAACTCAATACCGTCGAATAACGTCGGGTGCCCGTTGTACAAACAGATGTTGGCCAGGCGCAGGTCGCCATGACAACGCCGCACCCGTCCCTCGCGTCGGCGCTGTTCCAGGCATTGGGTCAAGCCGTCGAGTGTCGAACGGCTGGCACTGTAGAGGTCGTTGACCGCGTCCATCGCCAAGAGCTGCGGATAGCGGCACATTTCCCGATGGTTTTTTTCAACTTCCCAGGCCAGGTCATCCACGCGACCGAAGGCCGGGGTAACCTCGGCGCTGGCATGAAACCGTGCAATCTCCGCTCCCAGTTCAGTGATCAGCGGCTCGCTCAGTCGACCCTCAACGGCCATGCGGTCGAACAGCGCTTCCTGAGGAAAGCGCCGCATGACCACCAGCCAATCCACGACCTGGCCGTCACCGTCGAATGCCAGTTGGCCATCTGATTGGCGTGTGATCGGGCATAGGCGCAAATACAGGTCTGGGGCTGTCCGGCTGTTGAGTCGCAACTCAGCCCGGCAGGCCTGCTCGCGGCGTTCCAGGGTCAGGAAATCCAGCGCAGCATAAGCCACTGCGAGCTTGAGCTTGTAGGCTCGATCCGCGTGGAGAAACACTCTGGAACCGTGGCTCTCTATGCAGATGACCGGCTGCTCAGGCCCTGGGTAGTTGCCGGGGCATGAGAGAAAGGCGATGACCTCGTCCTGCGAGTTGCTCATGGTCGTCTCGATGGGTAGGTAGCCGTTGCAACTACTCTATCCAAGACAGGTCCGGGCCTTTTGACATTTGTCAGAAAGGTGGACTCGGTGCCGTCTACAGGACACCAGACGACAAAAAGCCCGCGTAAGGCGGGCTTTCTGCGACGGGTCGCTGATCCATCAGCTGAAGGCAGTGTGCGCTTGCGCTGCTGACACCACCATGGGCAAAAGGTCGTACTGTCAGAGCGTGCGCTGCAGCTGCCGCACTCGCGCAGGGCCTTCAGGGGGTGAGGGTGGTGGCGGGGTAGAACAGGATATTAAGGACGAAGAGCATTACCCAGAAGCCGATTTCCAGGGTTTCGGTGATCGGTTGGATACGCTTCAGTGCGCCATAGACATGCACGGCGAACATCAGGCCGAAGACCATGAACAGTAGGTCGAAGGCGTAGCTGTAACTAGTGCCGGTCATGACCGAACGCAGCATGGCGGCTTCAATGACCAGAATGAATGCGCCAAGGCAGCGTCCGAAGTAAATGGCCAGGTGCTGATGGTCCGGGATCGTCCAGCGCATGGCTTTGGCCCAGGCAATAGGCGCAATGAAGATCGGCAGCGCGAAGAAAAGCGTGGTCACGATCATCAGGGTGGCGATGTATTCCTTGCTGTATTGCGCATAGTAGCCAAGCATCGACGAACTCCTTGTTCCGATGGCGCAGTGAAGCGCCACTCAATCGCTGTTGTTGTTATGGAGGGCCTGTTCTGCGCGGCAAGAATTGCGATCGGCCTGTCGGGCTGTCAAGCACACGGGGGCTTTCCAGTACCAAAGAGGCAGGGGGTACGACTTAAGGTGTGGGCGGCAACAGGGTGACCAGATGCGCGATGGGCGTACCGACGGCAGAACCTACGCAAACGCTGCGCTGATGGTCACCCTGGTGGCCCTGAAGGCGCTTACTTCAAGGTTTTCAGGTAAGCGATCAGGTGTTGGCGGCTCTGCGCGTCTGCCTGGCCGGGGAACATCATCATGTTGCCCGGCAGCAGGGTGGCAGGGCTGCTCAGCCATTTGTCCAGGTTGGCTTCATTCCACTGCAGCTTGGCGCCTTGCAGTGCGGCAGAGTAGCTGAAGGCGGGTGCTTGGGCGCTGGCACGGCCGAACACGCCATGCAGGCTTGGGCCCATGAGATTCTTGCCCGCTTCGGGGCTGTGACAGAAGCCGCACTGGGCGGTGAACAGGGTTTTGCCCTGGGCGGCGTCGCCCTGAGCCAGGGCCAGAGGGGCAGCCAGCAGCAAGGCACTGGCAGCGAACAGTTGCGCGTAGTTCATGGTATTTCCTAGCGGTAAAAACCGCCCCGCCGAGAGGTGCCGGCGGGGCATCAAGAGCAATCAGAACGGGTTGGCGAGGTCGATGCCCGACTTGCCTGGCGCCAGAATGTTGTTCGGGTCCAGGGCACGCTTGAGTGCATGCTCAACCTTGCGCTTCACCGGGCCGTAGCTCTGCGCCACACGCTCCTGGAAGGCGGTGTTGACGCGGTACACGGCGTAACCTTCGCTCTCGAACACATCCAGCAGTTCGGCGAAGCAGGCGTTAGCGCGCTTGGTCTCTTCCGGGTTGGTGCGGTCGTACAACACGTCGATGACGTGGTGCATGTCGCGCCAGCCGACGATGAACTCGCCGACATAGTCCAGGCCATGCTTGTTGAGGATCTTCTTGGCCAGCGCCTGCTGCTTGTTGCACTCGCTGCCACGGGCCTGGCTCACCGGGGCGAACCACATCGAACCACCGCCGCCACGCCAGTTGTACAGGCCGAATTCCTGCAGGTTTGGCACACCCGACATCAATTGCGCGCGGTACTTGAACGGCTGGGTGTCACCGGCTTCTTCCTGGGTGACGATGCGGCCTTTGCCCAGTTGTTTCAGGGCGCCGGTGACGATCTTCCAGTTCACATCGACCTGTTCCTGAGTGCCGTAGAGCGCGGCGTACACGTTCCAGGCACCGAGGTTCTTGTCTTTCTGGATCTGCTTGAGGATCGCGTCGGAGGTCGCACCCGGCTCAGTGGTGTAGTCGGCACGGCGGGTGTTGCAGGTGGAGGCTTCCCAGAGTACGCCGGCGATGACCACCGAGTTCGGGATGACCTGGGCAATACGCAGGGGGCGGATGAATTCGACGATCTCAGCGATGTCCGACTCGTTCTCGAACTTGATCTCGAACGGCTTGAACACCGGTGGTTTTGGCATCAGCCAGAAACCCATCTTGGTGCAGATACCATAGTTGGCCTGGGTGAACATGCCGTCCAGGGTTGGGCCGTAGCCCCATTTGAACACCTGCCAGGCCTTGTCGCCCTTAACGCCGCCCATGCCGGTACGGTAGACGTCACCGTTGGCCAGTACCACTTCCATGCCGCATTGCATCAGGAAGTGCTCACCGTAGGGGGTGTAGCCCACGCCACGGTCCATGGTATTGCCCAGCGGGCCGGCGATGGCCGACGGCGCGGAGAACGACAGCATGAGCGGCAGGTTGTTTTCCTGCAGGTAGTCGTACAACTGCTGGTAGGTCACACCCGGTTCGACCAGTGCCGTACACAGCTCTGGGTCGACATGCAGGATCTTGTTCATCTTCTTCAGGTCGAGGATCACCTGGCCGCGTTGGCCTGGCGCCGCCGAACCGTAGCCGAAGTTACGGCCGGTGGAGATGGTCCATACCGGAATCTTGTGTTCGTTGCAGATCTTCACCACGCCTTGCACCTGCTCGACGGTGGTGGCGGTGACGGCGGCGGATGGCGTGTGTTCGGCGTTGTCCACGGCCATCATGATCTTGGTGTAGGGGATCAGTTGATCGTCCTTGACCAGAACATTGTCCTCGCCCAGCAGCTTACGGAACTTGGCGATGGCTTGTTGGAAGTTGGCAGCATCGACGCCGCGCGGGAGCAGGGTGTTGTTGGTTTGCTCAGTCATCTGTTAGCTCCTTCAAGCTTCGATCGAGAACGAAACGAAATTGCCGGTCAACGGCGATGGGCGGCTGGCCACCAGGGGTGCCTGTCCGCTGTCGGCGCTGCCCATTACTGCCAGGGCGTAGCCGAGCGTGGCGGCCCATTGCTCGGAACCGGCGCGGTTACGGCTGGCGGCGCCCATCTGCAGGGGGGCTTTGTTGCCATGCAGGCGCTGCTCGCTGAGGCTGAACCCGGTGCCACAGGCGTTCAACTGCAGGCCCAGCTGCGGGGCGCAGCCGCTGGCCGCTTGGGCGCTGAGCAGGCGGTGCTGCGAGGCGGTGGCCGTTGCGTTGTGCTGGCCCAGCCATTGCACCCGGGCACCTGTGCTGCGCGCCAGGTCTACGATCAGCGCGGCGCTGGCATCGTCGACCAGGCCAATGATGCGTTGCGGCTGGCCACTGCGCAGGCGCTTTTCCAGGCCGAGGATGAAGTCCAGGCTGAGGTCGGTGCGCTGCACACTGACCTGCCTGGCGGCTGGGCTGGCGTTGATCCCCTGGAGGAAGGCCGACTCAGCGACATTGCCACTGACCAAGGCCAGGGTTGGCAGCGCCGGCCGGGCCTGGCCGCCGAGCATGGTGTTGGCCATGGCCAGGCTGGAACTGCCCATGGCAACACCGGCCAGGCCGCCCAGGGCCATACCCTTGAGCAGGAAACGACGTTCGACGTTCATGACGCGCTCCTTAAGGTTTGGCCGCTGGCGCAGACGCTTTGGAAATGTAGTCGGCGACCTGTTGCAGCGAGTTGTCGTCGATGAACGAAGCGGGGAAGGCCGGCATGGCGCGGAAGCCGTTGCGCACCACGGCGGTGATGTACGCCGGTGGCAGTTGGCGACCCTTGATCACCGGGCCGACCTTGTTTTCATGGCAGTGGCCGCAAACCTTGGCGTAGACGTTTTCTCCGCCTTTCCAGACGCCATCACCATCGGCGGCGGCATTACCGGCAAGCACGACAAAAGGCAGGGCGAAGCAAGCCGCGAAAGTCCGTTTCACAGCTGAGCTGTTGAGGAGTGATGACATTTCGTACTCCATTTTTTTATTGGTAGGTTGGTTCATGGGAGCCTTGGACCGGATCAGAATGGATACGGACGAGGGGCGTGTTGCAGGGTGATCCAGTGATCAGTGGTGAACTCTTCAATGGCCCAGTCGCCATTGAAGCGGCCAAGGCCGGAATTCTTCTCACCACCGAACGGTGCGTTGGGTTCGTCATTGACCGGGATGTCGTTGACGTGGGTCATGCCGGCATGAATACGCTGGGCGAACTGCACGCCGCGCTCCAGGCTGGAGGTGAACACCGCGCTGGACAGGCCGTACTCGCTGCGGTTGGCCAGCTCCAGGGCATGCTCGGCATCACGGGCAGACTGAATGCCGACCAGTGGGCCAAAGATCTCTTCCCGGGCGATCTCCATGTCGGCGGTCACGTCGCCGAACACATGCGGTGGCATTACATTGCCCTGGGCTTGCGCGCCGACCAGCAGCGTGGCGCCCTCGGCGATGGCCGTGTTGATCTTCTCCTGCAGGCCGGCCAGTTGCTTGGCGTTGATCACCGGGCCGACCACGGTCTCGGCCTTGCTCGGGTCGCCGTAGGGCAGGGCTTTGACGCGCTCGACGAAGCGGCGGGTGAAGGCTTCCAGCAGTGGCTGTTCGACGATGATGCGGTTGATCGCCATGCAGATCTGCCCCTGGTGCAGGAACTTGCCCACCACGGCGGCATTGACGGCCTGCTCGACATCAGCGTCGGCCAGGACCACGAACGGGCTATTGCCGCCCAGCTCGAGGGCAACGTGCTTGAGGTGTTCGCCGCCGCTGGCAATGCGGCCGATGTTGCGCCCAACTTGAGTGGAGCCGGTGAACGAGATGAACGCCGGTACCGGGTGCTCGACAAAGGCATCGCCGATTTCCGCGCCGGAGCCCACGACCACGCTGAGTACGCCAGCTGGCAGGCCAGCTTCTTCGAAAATACGCGCCAGCAGCAGGCCGCCGGTGACCGGGGTATCGCTGGCCGGTTTGACCACCACAGCGTTGCCCAGGGCCAGGGCGGGTGCCAGTGAGCGGGCGGTCAGGTGCAGGGGGAAGTTCCACGGGCTGATGACACCGATCACGCCCAGTGGCATGCGGTAGACGCGGCTTTCCTTGCCCGGGATGTTCGACGCAATGATGCGCCCGTGTACGCGGCTCGGCAGGCTGGCCGACTCCAGGGTGATGGCACGGGCGGCGCCCCACTCGATCTGTGCCTTGATGCGGGTACTGCCGGACTCCCGGATGATCCAGTCGATGATTTCTTCGCGACGCTCGTCGAAAATTTTCACCGCATTGAGCAGCACCTGGGCGCGCGCGGCGGGCCCTTTGCTTGCCCACTCGGCCTGGGTTTCGCGTGCCTTGCAGTAGGCCGCGTCAAGGTCTTCACGATTGGCCAGGGGAATGTCCAGCAAACGCTGTTGGGTGAAGGGGTCGAACACTTCCAGCGAGCGACCGGCGCTGCCGGCACGCCATTCTCCGGCGAGCGGCTGCAAGTCAAGGTTCTGATAGGCAGGGCGAGTAGCGGTCATGATGTTCTCTCTTATAGAACCGAAAGGTCATCCATCAGCGGCTTGAGCGCCGCTGGCCGAAGGCTTCCGGCTGGTCGTGGTACGCAGGGTTACGGTTCAGCCTTGAAGCTGATGGAGGGCACCGAGGGCGCTGTCCGGGAGGTCGCACAAGGAGATTAGCCACACCGGCAAGGTGCAGCGGGTGTCAAGCGCGAAGTGGGCAGTGGTCATGTCGGGGTCACCTGTATTTTTTTTATCGATGTGCACGTGACCTGTGACTAACAATTATCGTGCCACGCGGCTTAAAATTAATTTTTCCCTTTTAAAACAGTGTCTTGCGAGAATTTTCAGGCGCGACAGGACGTCGCGGGCAGGAGGGTTTGAAGCGGCAGGTGCGGAAATTTATGCAGAGAAGTCGCAAGCTGTCGAAAGCTCGGCAGTGCGCTGAATGAAGAGAAATTGTGCGGTTATCGGCCGAAAGTGCCTGAAGGGGGGGCTAGTCGTCTGCCTGCCGATTGACCCGACGGGGGGGCTGGGCATACTGAAAGGCTACTTATCTGCCTTCTGTTGATTGCCTATGACTCGTACAACAACAACCAGCAAGACCGGCCGTCCTGCGGATGAGGATTTTCTCAAGCAGTTACTCGGTCGACAGAAGCGCCTGATCGTTGATCGGGCCAGTCAGTTCGGTGCCAGTGGCTTGCCTTCCGCTGAACAACTGGCTGAAACCGTGGCCTTCGCCCCACAGGATGGCAGCATCTGGCTGTGCGGCCAGCGCATGATGCTGCTGCAGGGCTCTGCGTTCGGGGCTATTCGCCGTGAACTGATTGACGCGCTGGGGTTTGACAAGGCGCGTGGCTTGCTCACGCGTATTGGCTGGCAAGCCGGTGCACGCGATGCTGCGCAGGTCAGCGAGCAATGGCCCGAGGGTGATCACGCCAGCCTCTACAGCGCCGGGCCGCGCCTGCATATGCTTGAGGGCATGGTCAATGTCGAGGTCGTGCGTTTCGAGATCGATTCCAGCGCCGGGCACTTCTACTCCGAATTCCTCTGGCACAACTCCCTGGAGGACGACGAACACATTGCGGTCTACGGCTTGGGTGGCGAACCGGCCTGTTGGATGGAGATCGGCTATGCCAGCGGCTATGCCTCGTCGCTGCTCGGGCGTCTGGTGGTCTTTCGCGAGGAGGAGTGCCGCGCCATGGGCCACCAGGCCTGCCGCATCGTCGGCAAGCCGGCCGAGCAGTGGGAGGATATCGACGTCGACCTGGCGTATCTGGACGCGGGTGACTTCCTGAGCCGCAGTGCCTACAGCTCAGGTACCGAGACGACCCTTGCCGAGCTCGACGTACCGCCTGAGGGTAAACAGTTGGTGGGGATTTCCGCTGCCTTTGTCGCGGCCAGTCAGCTGTTGCAACGCGTAGCACCGACCCAGGCCACGGTACTGCTGACCGGCGAGTCTGGCGTGGGCAAGGAGTTGTTTGCACGTACCTTGCACCTGGCCAGTTCGCGGCACCACACGCAACTGGTAGCCTTGAACTGCGCAACCCTGCCAGAGAACCTGGTGGAGGCCGAGCTGTTTGGTGTCGAGCGCGGGGCCTTCACCGGGGCTGACCGTTCGCGGCCCGGGCGTTTCGAGCGGGCTGATGGCGGTACCTTGTTCCTTGATGAAATTGCCACGCTCAGCCTCAGTGCGCAGAGCAAGATTCTGCGTGCCTTGCAGGAAGGCGAGATCGAGCGGGTAGGGGGTACGGCGCCAATCGCGGTCGACGTACGGGTGATCGCCGCCACCAACCTGGACTTGCGCCGTGAAGTCGAAGCCGGACGTTTTCGTGAAGACCTGTTCTATCGACTGAACGTCTTCCCGATTCACCTGCCGCCGCTGCGTGAACGTCGAGAAGATATTCCGCTGTTGATGAGCTACTTCCTGCGTATCTTCAGCCAGCGTCATGGTCGTCAGTTGGCCGGTTTCAGCACGCGCTTGGTCAATGCACTGCTGACCTACCGTTTCCCGGGCAATATCCGCGAACTGCAGAACCTCATCGAACGCGGTGTGATTGCTGCTGGTGATGGCGAGGTGATGGACGTTGTGCACCTGACCGAAGCCGGGGCGCCGCTGATGGCGACGGCGATCGGCCTGACTGCCGAGGGGCGTCTGTCGGCGACGCGAGCCGCTGAGGAGGCTGTACCGCCCGCCTCGGAGCCTACCGTTGAGCCTGTGGCCGATGGTGCGGCCGAGGAGCCGGCGTTGGCGAGCCTGCAGGACTTTGTCTCGGGACGCCAGCGGGTCTTGAGTACCTCGCTGGAAGAGATCGAATTGCGCCTGGTGCGCCTGGCGCTGGAACGCTCCGGTGGCAATGTGACTGCGGCCGCACAGATGCTCGGCATGAGCCGAGCTCAGGTCAGTTACCGCCTCAAGGGTGGTTGAAGCCCTGTAGTGCGATTAAAAACGCCCCGCAACCTGTACGGTTCGGGGCGTTTTCATTACGGCCTGCGGGGGCGGCTCACAGCGCGGTGGTGAACTTCAGCCAGTATGTCTGGCCTTCGGCGCGGTTGCGCACGCCCGATTCGTCCTGCCACTTGGCACTCAGCGACCAGCCGTTCTTGCTGGTGTACTGCACTGCTGGGCCAATCGAGAAGGAGCGGCCACGGTTGCCGTCGTTGGCGTCAACCAGGGCTGCGGCGGCGCAGTTCGAGGCGCTGCATTTGTCATCGCTGATCTGCTGATAGGCGTGGCCGCCGACACCGAGTACCCAGCCGTTGCCCAGGCCCCAGCCGAGGGTGTAGTCCGCATGCAGTTCGCGGCCAGACTGGTAGTGGGTGTCCTTGTTCTCGAAGTTGTAGTCGTGCATCAGGCGCACGTCGGCATTGAAGCCGTTGGGGTCCATGTAGGTCATGGCATACACCGCCTGCACGGTGTAGTAGTTGTTGCCCAGGTTGACCAGGTCGTTCTTGTCGTACTCGCTACCGGTAGGCAGCACGAAGTCGACGCCCACGGCAGTGTGGAACTTGTCACTGTGGTGGAAGCCGATCACCGGGCCGAGGTGCGCGTCACCGATGCCGCGCTTGTGGTCGTGCGGACCATTCTTGACGTTCAGGCGGATGTCGTTGAGTGGCAGCAACGCATGAAAGCCGAGGTTGCCACCCAGGACCTTCTGCTCGGTAACCCAGACAAAACGTGGAACGATGGTGGTCACGCGCAGGTCGATGTCAGCCGCTTTGTCGCCGGCGTTGTCGCGCAGGGTGTCGGCCAGGTAGTTGCCGACGAACACCTGGCCGTACGTGCCAGGTGGCGGCAGGATACCCATACCGTAGTTTTCGATGCCCATTGGCCAGGATGAGATACCGCCTTCAGTGGCCTGAACCTGTGAAGCCGTGCTGGCCAGCAGAAGGGCAGCAGTGAGCGCAAGGGGTGTGGCGAGGGTGAATTTCTGATGCATGAGAGGGTCAGCCTTATTGTTATGAGTCATGCGCAGAGGGTTTTATGCCGCTGCGCAAGGGGGACGCCTCTCAACTACCGTGCCAGTTTTTGTTTTTATTTTTTAGTCTTTAAAATCAATAACTTACGATTTAATGGCTAATGTTTCTGCGCTTTGCATGCCTGAAAGTGGCGGTATTTATTAAGAAAATTCGGCTGACTGCGAAAAACTCGCGGGTGTTCAGGCGCCGCTTTCGTGGTGCCCGGCCGCTTGGCGGAATGCGTTTGGGGTCTGGCCACTGAGGCGGCGGAAGAAACGTGAGAAGTAGGTCGGGTCGCTGAAGCCCAGGCTGTCGGACAACTGGCTGATGCTCATGGTGGTGTAGATCAGGCTGCGCTTGGCTTCCAGTAGCAGGCGTTGGTGAATGATCTGCAGCGCTGTCTGCCCGGCCAGTTCTCGGCACAGGGTATTGAGGTGCACGCTGGAAAGGCCGACACGGTGGGCGAAGTGCTCCACTGAGAGATGCTCCCGGTAATGCTGTTCCACCAGTTTGATAAAGCTGCTGAGCAATTGCTGGTTGCGTTCGCCACGGCTACTTGGTTGCCTGTTCTGCAGGCCTTGGCGGCTGATCCAGACCATCAGCACATTGACCAGGGAGTGCAGCAGCAGGTCGCGTGCTGGCGCGCTGCCTTCATACTCCAGGTGCAGGGCTGTGAACAGGGTATTGAGGGTACGGCGATCACGCCCGACCGGGTAGCAGCCGGACGATGCCAGGACGGTCAGTGGCGCGCCCAATTGTGCCTCCAGCTGCGCGACCAGTGGCGCGCCGAGGGTGAGTACGTAGCCCTCGATATTTTCTGAAAACTGAAAGCCATGCACGGTCAGCGGCGGCGTGACCTGGATCGACGCTTCCAACACCTTTGTACGCCGTCCCTCGACCTCGACCATCGCTTGGCCACGCTGTACGTAGAGCAACTGGAACAGGTCGGCGTGACGGTGTGGCTTGATCTCCCAATGGTGCAGGCTACTGCGTTTGGGGATCGACTCGCAGTGCAGCAGGTCCGGGGTTGGCCATGCCTGGTTTTCACCGTACAGCTTGAATACGGGGATGCTGGGAAGGCTGGTTTTCATCGTGCGAAGCGACCTGGCGGGTGAGGGTAGAGGGGTGTATTGGTTCGTTCGATAATCGAACCGTATTTTCAAAAGTGCAATTCATGGGCGAAATATCACCTTTTTTTCCAGTTTTTGTAAGTAAAAATGCAGGGGCCAAATAAAACAATAACCTCCAGTCGTTGCCCGAAACCGGCTGGAGTGCCCATGTGAGATCACAGTAATGAAAACTCAGGTTGCGATTATCGGTGCCGGCCCTTCTGGACTTCTGCTGGGTCAACTGCTGCACAAGGCTGGCATCGACAACATCATTCTTGAACGTCAGACACCGGACTATGTGCTCAGTCGCATTCGTGCCGGTGTACTGGAGCAAGGCACGGTGGACATGCTCCGTGAAGCCGGTGTTTCCGAGCGTATGGACGCCGAGGGCCTGGTTCACGACGGCGTCGAGTTGCTGGTTGCCGGTAAGCGCATTCGCGTTGACCTCAAAGCGCTGACCGGTGGCAAGACCGTGATGGTCTATGGCCAGACGGAAGTCACCCGTGACCTGATGGACGCTCGAACTGCCAGCGGTGCGCCGATCATCTACTCGGCCGAGAATGTGCAGCCGCACGAGATGAAGGGCGAGAATCCTTACGTCACCTTTGAAAAAGGCGGCGAAACCTACCGCATCGATTGTGACTACATCGCCGGTTGCGACGGCTTCCACGGTGTTGCCCGCAAGAGCATCCCGGAGGAGATCCTCACCCATTACGAGCGCGTGTATCCATTCGGCTGGCTGGGCCTGCTGTCCGACACCCCACCGGTCAACCATGAACTGATCTATGCCCACCACGACCGTGGTTTCGTCCTGTGCAGCCAGCGCTCGCTGACCCGCAGCCGTTACTACCTGCAAGTACCACTGACCGACAAGGTCGAAGCGTGGTCCGATGAACGCTTCTGGGATGAGCTCAAGGCACGTCTGCCGCAGGATGTGGCCGACAAGCTGGTGACTGGTCCATCGCTGGAGAAGAGCATCGCCCCGTTGCGCAGCTACGTGGTTGAGCCGATGCAGTATGGCAAGTTGTTCCTGGTGGGCGACGCAGCTCACATCGTGCCACCGACCGGCGCAAAAGGCCTGAACCTGGCCGCCTCCGACGTGTGCTACCTGTACCGCATCTTGGTCAAGGTCTACAAGGAAGGCCGCACCGACCTGCTGGAGAAGTACTCGGAACTGGCGCTGCGCCGTATCTGGAAAGGCGAACGTTTCAGCTGGTTCATGACCAACCTGTTGCATGATTTCGGCGACCACAAGGACGCCTGGGACCAGAAGATGCAGCAAGCCGACCGTGAGTACTTCCTCAACTCCCATGCTGGCCTGGTCAATATCGCCGAAAACTACGTCGGCCTGCCTTACGAAGACGTCGAGTAATCAGCGTGTTGGGCGCCCGCAATCTGGGTGCGGGCGTTGCACTGTGCAAACGGAGACTGAATCATGGGTGTGTTTGACTGGAAACACTGGCTGGTAGTGTTGGTCGTGGCTGTGCTGCTGTTTGGCGGCAAGCGCCTGAAGCACCTGGGTGCCGACCTGGGTGAATCGATCAAGGGTTTTCGCCGTTCGGTGAACAGCGAGGATGATGTACCGGCGCCGGCAGTCGCGTCGGCGCGGGTTGAAGGAGAAGCCCGTGAGGCTCAGCACGCCGCACGCGAGGAACACCCTGGCAACCGCTGACTGACGCCTCGCTGAAACCATCGCAAGCTGTAGGAGCCGGGCTTGCCCGCGATGCAGGCGCCGCGAACTCACTGGCACCCCACCGAAGCCATCGCAGGCAAGCCAGCTCCAACAGAGCCCGCGCAACCTGTAGGAGCGGGTCTTGCCCGCGATGCAGGCACCACGCACTCACTGACACCCCACCGAAGCCATCGCAGGCAAGCCAGCTCCAACAGAGCCCACGCAGCCTGTAGGAGCCGGGTTGAACTGGCCTAATGATTTTGGACACTTTGATCGGGCGCTATGATGGCGCCC
>JAEAMF010000446.1_pt1 | contig 52505 bp, 54 predicted proteins | sample 8958721 | NCBI WGS metagenome assembly JAEAMF01 (sample SAMN16933255, study PRJNA681124) | bioreactor sludge metagenome | isolation source: anaerobic bioreactor treating anionic surfactant - SDBS | place: India: Bengaluru | collected 2019-02-28
ACCAATATCTAATCAGTCTATTTCACTGCAAATAATTACACCCAACGGGTTAATTATAAGCTTTATGCAATAAGCTAAAAGCAAAAACTCCGCTGAAGTTTCAAACTTCGTCGGAGTTTTTTAATGATAATTATTAAGATTATCGGTTTCTATTCGTTTTAAAAATACTGATTTAAAACGTATTAAATAAATAAAATAAAAAAAGTACGTATCAAAGCCTAAAAACGTTTGCGAATTCAAAAATTATGTTGATATTTGCACTCGCTAATAAAAAGCAACTCGTTCTTATTTATTATAGAAAAAGTAAAAAAATAATTTGTAGGTTTTAAAAATATTAATACTTTTGCAACCGCAAATACAAAATAATGGTCCGTTCGTCTAGGGGTTAGGACGCCAGGTTTTCATCCTGGTAACAGGGGTTCGATTCCCCTACGGACTACAAAAGGTTTTCCATTGACCTAAAAACAATGGCCCGTTCGTCTATCGGTTAGGACGCCAGGTTTTCATCCTGGTAAGGGGGGTTCGATTCCCCCACGGGCTACAAAGGTTTTTATCAAACCTAAAAACGATGGCCCGTTCGTCTATCGGTTAGGACGCCAGGTTTTCATCCTGGTAAGGGGGGTTCGATTCCCCCACGGGCTACAAAGGTTTTTATCAAACCTAAAAACGATGGCCCGTTCGTCTATCGGTTAGGACGCCAGGTTTTCATCCTGGTAAGGGGGGTTCGATTCCCCCACGGGCTACAGTTAGTTGTAAATAAGTTTTGTAAAATACTAGTCAGTGTCTCGGCTTTTATTTTATTAGTTAAAACCAAAGTGTTTGCCTAGGCTAATGTGGGAGGTTTTTCTTTTTTAACTAAAAGTTTTAAAAATAATTAATTACAATTAAAAAGATTAAAAAATGGCAAATCACAAGTCAGCTTTAAAAAGAATTAGAAGCAACGAAAAAAAGAGAGTATTAAATAAGTATCAGCACAAAACAACTCGTAACGCAATCAAAGCTTTACGTTTAGTTGGAGAGAAAGCAGAAGCTGCTGAAAAATTAGTTGTTGTTACTTCTATGATCGATAAATTAGCTAAAAAGAATATTATTCACGCTAACAAAGCAGCTAACTTAAAATCTAAATTAACAAAACACGTTAACGCGCTTTAATCAGTTAATGTTTTTGAGATATATAACACTTAAGCTCTCCTTAACCGAGGGCTTTTTGTTGTTAAATAGCATCTGCAAAATAAAAGAAACTTTAGTTTTATGACCCAAATAAGAAATATCGCAATTATTGCACACGTTGACCACGGTAAAACTACATTGGTTGATAAAATTATGTACCATTGTCAACTTTTTCGTGATAGCGAAAACACAGGAGATCTTATCCTTGACAATAACGACTTAGAGCGTGAAAGAGGTATTACCATTACTTCTAAAAACGTTTCGGTTCAGTACAAAGGAACAAAAATCAACATTATCGATACTCCTGGTCACGCGGATTTTGGTGGTGAAGTAGAGCGTGTATTGAATATGGCCGATGGCGTTTGCCTTTTGGTTGATGCTTTTGAAGGACCAATGCCACAAACTCGTTTCGTTTTGCAAAAAGCAATCGATTTAGGATTGAAGCCTTGCGTTGTAATCAACAAAGTAGATAAGGAAAACTGTACACCAGAAGAAGTGCACGAAAAAGTATTCGACTTGATGTTCGAACTTGGGGCAACTGAAGATCAATTAGATTTTCCAGCCGTTTACGGTTCTGCAAAAAACAACTGGATGTCGGAAGATTGGAGAAATCAAACTGAAAATATCGAGCCATTATTAGACATGGTTATCGAGCATGTACCGGCTCCAAAAGTTTCAGAAGGAAATCCTCAAATGTTAATTACATCTTTAGATTTCTCTGCCTTTACAGGTCGTATCGCTATCGGTCGTTTGGAAAGAGGTGTTTTAAAAGAAGGAATGCCAATCTCTTTGGTAAAAAGAGACGGAAGTGTAATAAAATCAAGAATTAAAGAATTACATACTTTTGAAGGTCTTGGACGTAAAAAAGTTACTGAAGTAGTTGCAGGTGATATTTGTGCTGTTGTTGGAGTGGAAGGTTTTGAAATTGGAGATACCATTTCAGATTACGAAAACCCTGAAGGTTTGGCATCTATTGCAATTGATGAGCCAACAATGAGTATGTTGTTTACAATTAACGATTCGCCTTTCTTTGGTAAAGAAGGAAAATTTGTAACTTCTCGTCACATCCGTGAGCGTTTAACAAAAGAATTAGAGAAAAACTTAGCGATGAGGTTAGGCGAAACAGATTCTGCTGATAAATTCATGGTGTTTGGTCGTGGTGTATTGCACTTGTCTGTTCTTATTGAAACTATGAGAAGAGAAGGGTATGAGCTACAAATTGGTCAGCCACAGGTTATTATCAAAGAAATCGATGGTGTGAAATGTGAACCAATTGAAGAGTTAACAATTGATTTGCCAGAAAATCTTTCAGGTAGAGCAGTAGAATTTGTTACTTTACGTAAAGGTGAAATGTTATCTATGGAAACCAAAGGTGATCGTATGGTAATTGTCTTCAATATTCCTTCTCGTGGAATCATTGGTTTACGTAACCAATTATTAACAGCTACAGCAGGTGAAGCTATTATGGCACACCGTTTTATTGGATATGAGCCTTACAAAGGTGAAATTTCTGGACGAAACAAAGGATCTTTAATTTCTATGGAAAAGGGTAAAGCTATTCCTTATTCATTAGATAAATTACAAGATAGAGGTAGATTCTTTGTAGAGCCAAATGCCGAAATTTACGAAGGTCAGGTAATTGGAGAAAACTCTCGTGCCGATGATATGTGTGTGAATGTAACGAAAGAGAAAAAACTTACAAACGTGCGTTCTTCTGGAAATGATGATAAAGCAAGAATTATTCCGCCAATTATTTTCTCATTAGAAGAAGCTTTAGAATACATTCAAAAAGATGAATATGTTGAGGTTACACCAAAATCTATTCGTTTAAGAAAAATTCATTTAAGCGAAACAGACAGAAAACGTCATAAAAACGATTAATTAGATTTTATATCATAAAAAAAGGAGCTTTAAAAGCTCCTTTTTTGTTATTTAATACTTTCGAAATTTCGTTTTACAAAAGCAGTTAATTCTTCGCCTTTTAATAAACCTTGTGCCAGTTTCGCTAAGTCTAAAGCTTGTTTTACTAGATTGCTTTTCGTTTCTTCGTTAGTTTCATTTAAAATCTTTGTAGCAATTTCAGAATTGGTATTTACAATTAAATTGTAAGAATCTGGGAAACTGCCAAACATAGTATTACCGCCCATTGCCTGCATTTCTTTCATACGGCGCATAAATTCTGGTTGGGTAATCATAAAAGGTTCTGCATTGCTGTCTAAAGCTTCGGTTTGAATGTTGTAACTTTTGTTTGCAATTGTTGTTTCAATAAACTCTTTAAGCTTTTTGGTTTCGTCTTCACTTAATTTCGATAGAACTTCATCATCTTTCTTAATTAAATTATCAATAGAATCAGCATCTACCCTAGAAAAAGTAATGTCTTGATTGTCCATTTCCAATTTTTGAATCAAGTGGGAAACAATTGGCGAATCTAACAACAAAACTTCGTATCCTTTCGCTTTTGCGTTAGCAATGTAGCTGTGTTGCGCGTCTTTGTTTGATGCGTATAACAAAACTATTTTACCGTCTTTGTTTGTTTGGTTGATCTTTGCTTTCTCTTTTAATTCATCCCAAATGTAAAAAGCATTGTCAACGGTTGGATACAAAACAAAATCTTTTGCTTTTTCGTAGAATTTATCCTCGCTTAGCATACCGTATTCCAACACAATTTTAATATCGTTCCATTTTTGCTCAAAAGCAGCACGGTCTTCGTTAAATAACGATTTTAGTTTATCGGCAACTTTTCGGGTAATGTAATTCGATATTTTCTTCACATTTCCATCGGCTTGTAAATAAGAACGCGACACGTTTAATGGAATATCAGGCGAATCAATCACACCTTTCAGCATGGTTAAAAATTCAGGAACAATTCCTTCTACATTATCAGTTACAAAAACCTGATTTTGATACAACTGAATTTTATCTTTTTGAATACTTAAATCGCCCGATAGTTTAGGAAAATAAAGAATTCCGGTTAAATTAAACGGATGATCTACGTTTAAATGGATATGAAACAAAGGATCATCGAACTGCATAGGATACAATTCGCGGTAGAAGTTTTTATAATCTTCGTCAGATAAATCGCTAGGTTTTTTTGTCCACGCTGGGTTTGGGTTGTTTACAATATTATCAACAACCACTTCATTATCGCCTTCTTTCTCGGTTTTAGTTCCAAATTTTATAGGAACAGGCATGAATTTGTTGTATTTTGATAATAGTTCGCGAATTTTATAATCTTCTAAAAATTCGGTAGAATCATCGGCGATATGAAGAATAATTTCTGTTCCGCGATCTGTTTTGTTTGATGGTTCTAACGTAAATTCTGGCGATCCGTCGCATGTCCAATGCACAGCAGGCTCATCTTTATACGATTTTGTAATGATTTCAACCTTACTAGCAACCATGAAAGCCGAGTAAAATCCTAAACCAAAATGACCGATAATTCCTGAATCTTTGGCAGAATCTTTGTATTTATCTAAAAATTCTTCGGCTCCAGAAAAAGCAACTTGGTTAATATATTTTTCAACTTCTTCGCCCGTCATACCCAATCCTTGATCAATGATATGAAGCGTTTTGTTTTCTTTATTAATCTTAACTTCAATTTTTGGATTGCCGTATTCAACAGCAGCTTCACCAATAGAAGTTAAGTGCTTTAACTTTAAAGTTGCATCGGTAGCATTACTTATTAATTCACGCAAAAATATTTCGTGATCGCTGTATAAGAATTTTTTAATCAACGGAAAAATATTTTCAACCGTTACATTTATTTTACCTGAAGTCATATTTTTTAATTAATTTTAAGGTTATTTGTGCTAACAAAGGCAAAATAAATACCAATGATAAAAAATATGACAAAAAGACATAAAAAAAAATGCTTAAAATTATATTAGGGCACAAATTTTGTTAATTTTGAAATATAAAATATATAATTATGAAAAAGGTCTTAGCAATAGGAATTTTATCGGTAGCAATGTTCTCATGTAAAACAGCTACCAACACTAAAAATGATGTTCCAACTCAAATTAAATTAAAAGGAGAATGGACATTAACAAATGTTAGTTATCCGTCAGGATACAAAGTAACGTCTTTTAATGTTGCAGATGCAAAATGCTTTGAAGGAAGTCAGTGGAAGTTTGTGTCAAACAATAACACCGGTACAGTGACTTTAAACAACAATAGTGCAAACTGTCCGCAATATAATTCTAAAATTATATGGAACATTAAACAAGATACTTCTTTCAACTTAAAGTTTATTGGTGACGATAAAGCGAAACACGTAACAACAGGTTACAATTTAACGGCATCAAACATTACAGATACAACTTTTGAATTGATTGATAATTCTACAGAAGCTACTATTGTATATTCATTCGTAAAAAACAACAAATAGAAAATAATTAAGTTATGAAAAAATTAAATGTATATGTATTAAGTACTGCACTTTTAGCTGGATCTTTTTTAACTAGTTGTAACACGGTTAAAAACGCAAATAATACACAAAAAGCTGCTGTGGTAGGTGCTACTGCGGGTGCCGTTTTAGGTGGTGTTTTAGGTAACAATGTAGGAAGTAAAAACAATAGTGCTTTAGGTGCTGTATTAGGTGGTGTTATTGGTGGAACAGCTGGTGCAATCATTGGTAAAAACATGGACAAACAAGCACAAGAAATTGAAACCGCTATACCAGGAGCAACAGTTGAACGAGTAGGTGAAGGTATTAAAGTAGTTTTAAATGAAAACACAGTAAACTTTAACTTTGACTCTGCTGAATTAACTTCAACAGCAACGTCTAATTTAGATAAAATTGCTAAAGTTTTAATTAATAATCCAAAGACTTTAATAACTATTTATGGTTATACTGATAGTGTAGGTAAAGATGAGTACAATATGAAATTGTCTCGCAGCCGTGCTAACGCAGTAAAAGCATATTTAGGCTCGAAAGGAATTGGTGTGAAAAGAATTACTTCACAAGGAATGGGAGAGGCAGATCCAATTGCATCAAACGATACAAAAGAAGGACAAGCAAAAAACCGTCGTGTAGAATTTGGCATCATTGCCAATGAAGACATGATAGAAGACGCAAGAAAAGAAGCAGCAAAATATTAAGAAATGTTGTTTTTTGTATAATTAAAAGCAGAGTTGTATTTTATAACTCTGCTTTTTTTATGTTTTGGTTGAATTAATTACTAATTTCGGCATGTTTTAATAATCAACTTTCAACATTCCTTAAAAATGAATAAAAAATCCTTTCCTATACAAAAGCTATCAACATGTTTGGTTTTAGTAACTGCTTTAGTAGGTAACAGCATAAATGTTGTTGCTTCTAATAAAATAATTAAAGAAAACTATATAATAAATACCGATTTACCAAAACCACGATATCAAAATAGCTTAGGTGCTTTTTTAGTTGATTTTAGCCGTTTAAATGTATCTTTTGCTGAATTTAATAATAACTTAAACAATTATTTCAATTTAGATGACTCGCATAGATTTGAATTGATTAATGAAAAGAGCGATTCGCAGACTGGTTTTGTAAACTACAGTTATCAACATTTTTATAAAGATGTTAAGGTAAACGGGGATGTGATTTTTTTACATGTAAAAGAAGATAAGATTCAATATATTAACGGACAGCTTGTTAATGTAAAACAATTGTCTACTTCTGGTTCAATTAGTGAAGAAAAACTTAAAAGTATTGCTTACGAAGATTTTGGCAGAAAGGAAAATGTAAAAGAAAGTCAAGTTGAAACCTATATACTAAAGCACCAAACTGAGAAAAATGTAGCGCTTAAATTAGTCCACAAAATTAATCTTACAAGTTTTAACCCTTTTAAAAGTATAGATTTTGTAATAGATGCGCAAACAGGAGCAATATTGTCGCAAAACAATAAAGTAATGCATGCCGATATACCTAGTTCTAGTGCTACTTACTTTAGAGGAACTAAAACTATTACCGTTGATTCTTACAGCGGTGGATACAGATTAATGGACAATGCTAGAAAAATTAGAACGCTTAACGGTTCTCAATTAAATGGAAATTTAAATGCTAACGGAACTTTTTCAGGTTTTTCAGAATATACAAATGCATCAGCTAATTATACAGCAACAAATACAAAACCCGCAGTTGAAGTGCATTGGGGAATGATACAAACTTACGATTACTATAAAAACACACATAGCAGAACAAGTTTCGATGGTAATAGTCATGCAATAAACAATTATTATGATGCAGGATCTTTTTTAGGAACAGACGAAAATGCAGGTGCATTTGATGAAATGTTTGGCAATGATCTTTACAACGGAATGTTTTATGGCAATGGCGGTTCTAGTATGTACCCAATTGTGGCACTTGATGTTGCAGGACACGAGTTTACACACATGGTTGTTAACAGAAATGGTAACGGCGGTTTAGATTATCAAGGTGAATCGGGAGCTTTAAACGAATCGTTTGCTGATATTTTTGGTACAGCAATTGAATTTTATGTGAACGATAATCCAAACTGGACAATAGGCGAGGGTATTTTTAAAAGTAATATCAATTACAATTATTTTAGAAGTATGAGCGACCCTAATACAACACCATCGCTTTTGGCTCCAAACCAACCCGATACTTATGAGGGAAATTATTGGGCAAGCACCACTTCTTCTTTTGATAACGGTGGCGTACACATAAACAGTGGTGTGGGTAATCATTGGTTTTATTTGTTAAGTGTTGGCGGAATGGGAATTAACGATCTAGGAAATAACTATTACGTAAATCCAATAACCATTCAAAAAGCAGAAAAGATTGCCTATAAAGCCTTAACAACAGGATTAACGCCAACTGCTTCGTATTTAGATGCTTATAATGCTACTATAATTGCTGCTGTTACCTTGTACGGAGCAAACTCTAATGAGTGGGAACAAGTTGTAAATGCTTGGTATGCTGTAGGAATTGGTGACGCACCAGCAGCAACCAAAAATTACGAAATGCAATCGAAATTAAGGGTATATCCTAACCCAACAACAGGCGACGAAGTTACTATTGAATCGAATTTAAACGAAGCCACAACTGTGGAAATGTTTGATTTAACAGGGAAAAAGGTTTTAGCACCAACTTTGTTGCAAAACAGAACTACTATAAATGTTGCTGGATATAAAACAGGAATGTATATTTTAAAATTTAAATCAAATCAAGGAGAATATTCTCATAAACTAATGATTAAGTAAATAAAATTTAATATTTTTAAGTAAAATAAGGTTAACGGTTTTCGTTAACCTTTTAATTTTTATACAGATGGATTTTAATATAGCATCAGACCATTGGGAATTGCTTGATTTGCTTAAAGCAGTAACTTCATTGCTTATAGGTATGATTTTAGGTGCCGAACGCGAAATGAAGGACAAAGCAGCTGGTTTTAGAACCATAACGTTGATTTGTTTAGGTAGTACACTGTTTTCGTTACTGTCATATAAACTAGGTGTCGGAGAATCAGAAGATGCTACCCGTATAGCATCGTATGTGGTAAGCGGAATAGGTTTTCTGGGTGCAGGAGTTATCTTTAAAGATGGTTTTACGATTAACGGTTTAACTACCGCAAGCATTATCTGGATAGCTGCCGCAATTGGTATGAGTGTTGGTTTCGGGCAGTTTTATACCGCGTTTACATTTTTAGGAGCTAGTTTTGTGATTATTCATTTAGGCGGATTTATCAATAAAAAACTGCTCACCATGATTTCATTGAAAAATATCGAGTTACAGATTGATAAACAAGATTATAAAAACCGCAATGAATTAGAATCAGCCATAAACACTTTTTGCAAACGCATTGAATTACGCCAAATGGAAGAACAAAACAACATAATAATTCTTCATTATGAGTGTAAGGTTTATACCAAAAAACTTATCGATTTGGAAAATTATCTTGTGTACAATAAATACATCAACAGTTTTAAAATGTAGTTTTAAACAGTAGGATATATTTTACCTAACAGCATTTGCTTAACATTGTCGTTCCATTCGTTATTTAAAATGCTTAAAACCATGGTGTCTCTGCGAACACCGGTTTTTGGGCAAATGGCATTGCTACGCAAAACACCGTCAACAGAACAACCAATACTAAGCAGTGCATTTATGCTGCGCAAATTTTCTGAATAAGCTCTAAACTCCACACGAACCATTTGCATTTTTTCAAAAGCAAATTCTAAAAGCAACCATTTACAATGTTTGTTTACGCCGGTTCCCTGATGCTCTTTGCCGTACCAAGTGTAACCCATTTGTAGTCTGTTACTGTCTAAAAAAATATCGCAATAACGAGTGGCTCCCACAAATTTTTGTTTCTTTTTATCGAAAACAGCAAACGTATATTCTTTTTGATCGATTCTTTTCTGAATGGCAATTCCTATATACTTATTCAAATTTTCGGGCGTATCACATTTAACCATAGAATATTCCCATATTTCTGGTTCATTTAGTGTATATTCCAAAAGTTCTTCATAATGCTTTGCCGATAAAGGTTCAAGCCTTACAAAATCATTTTCCAGAATATAATCTTCGTTAAAATCGAAATTAATCATTAAAAAGTATCGTGAGTCTTATTGAATTATACTTTTAAAGAACAGTTTACAGTTGTTGTCAAAATCAGTGTCTTTTAAAAAAGCTAATGCCATTTCGCTTATTTTTTGGTAATCTGCCTTTTCAAGCTGATCTTTAAAAATATCGTTGTAAACATTGCTAATTATACCAAAAACACCTTTTAGTTCTTCGGGTTTTATCTCTTTATTTTTTGCAAATATAATCCTTAAAAAGTTTGCTGCAACATAGGCTGCAATTTCTACGGCAATGTTAACCGAAATTTCACCTTTTAAACTTTTGTGGTAAAGAAGTGTTTCTAAATCTTTTTGAATTAAATTTTCTATGTTTGATGAATTCATATCTGTTTTAAGATAAAAAAAACCTGCTTTAAACAGGTTTTTACTTTATTAATGACAACTTTTATCGAGATGTTTTTTTACCGATCCACCTTCGCAATTTGGTATATTCTCAAATTCGTATAACTTTTTAACTGTTTCACCGTCAACTGTTGTGCTGTATGTAATTTCTTCACGGGTAGTGTAACCATCGCCGTCATCGTCTAAATCTAAAAAGTTAGGTTTACCGTCGCCGTCTGTATCATCATCCCATAAATCACCATTTCCGTTCACATCTTCATATTTGTCTAAAATACCATCGTTATCGTGATCGGCTTCTTTTTTAGCGATTAATGTTAAATCGAAAATTATTGGAGCATAAGCACTAATTGAACCTGAAGGAGCGTTAAAGTAAGCCAATCCTGAAGGGATAAATACTAAAACACGACCTGGATTTTCGTAAGTGTATGTTCCGTCGCCGTTATCGGTAATGCTTGTTGCAGTTTTAATTTTTTCAAGAATTTGTCGGTAACCTGCAATTGTTTCTGTGTAGGTAGAATACGCAGGATAAGCGCTCCAAAACCCAAATTGATATTTATCAAAAATAGTTTTGTCTAAATTGTATCCTGTGTACGATGTAAAAGTATCGTCGTGAATTGTAGGGTTTTCACCACCACCTTCATTTAAAATTAAATAGTAAATTTTGTATTCTACCGCATCTGTTTGCTTTTGCAAGCCATTAGAATTGGTGAAATACGGAAGATTTTTTACGGTAATTGATTGTAAAGGATATTCGGTTTGTTTCCAGATAGAACTGTTGTCTTCAGAAGCAACCGTTTCAAAACTTACCCCATCTTCTAAAACTTCAACGCTGTTGGTTTTTAAGAATGTTTCAATTTCCTTAATATTTTCATTAAAAACTTCCTGTCTGTCACGTACAGCTACCTCTGTGGTATTATCATCTGGTTTACAGTTCCAAAGTAATAGCGAACCAGCACAAATAATAGCCGCTGTAAAAAATCTTTTCATTTAACTTAAATTAATGCTGCAAGATACAATTTTCATTTATTTTTGTTTAAAAATTAACCCAAAATTATAATATAAACATGCGTATAGATAAATATTTGTGGTGTATCAGGGTTTTTAAAACACGAAGTATTGCAACAGAAGCGGTTAAAAAAGGACATGTTTCTGTGAATAATCAGCAGGCAAAGGCATCTAGAGATGTGTTTGCAGGCGATAAAATTCAGGTTCGGAAAGATCAAATAAATTATCAGTATTCGGTTTTAGATATACCGCAAAACAGGGTAGGAGCCAAGTTGGTTGATATGTACAGAAAAGATGATACGCCGGCGGAAGCTTTTGAACATTTAGAACTTTTAAAACTGGCTAAAGAGCATTATAGATTAAAAGGCGACGGCAGACCAACCAAAAAAGATCGTAGAGAAATTGATGACTATTTAGATGATGAATCGTATTTTGAAGAATTAAACAATGAAACTAACTAAAGAGTATTGGACAGAGCGTTACAGCCAAAATAACATTCCATGGGATGCGGGAATAATTACAACTCCTGTTAAAGAATATATAGACCAGCTGACCAATAAAGACTTAAAAATTTTAATTCCTGGTGTAGGCAATGGGCACGAATTAAGCTATTTATACCAAAACGGGTTTAAAAATGTTTATGGTTTAGATATTTCTGAAGAGCCAATTGCCAATTTTAAAAAGAATAATCCCCATTTTCCAGAAAATCAATTAATAGTAGACGATTTTTTTAAACATGATAATCAATACGATTTAATTATAGAACAAACATTTTTTTGCGCTTTAAATAAAGAATTAAGACCTTTGTATGCAGCAAAAATGCACAAATTGTTAAAAGAAAATGGTAAATTGGCTGGGGTTTTATTTTCATTTCCGTTAACAGAACAAGGTCCGCCTTTTGGCGGTAGCTTAGAAGAATATCAAGAATTGTTTTCGGATAATTTCTTGCTTAAAACATTTGAAACTTGCTACAATTCAATAAAACCAAGAGAAAAAAACGAACTGTTTATTATATTCCATAAAAAATGACACAAAATATTATATTAACACAGCAGCAAATACAGCAAATAACAAAGCGTATTGCGTACCAGATTTATGAAACTTTTGTAGATGAAACCGAGATTGTTATTGCTGGTATTGCCAATAGCGGTTACACTTTTGCACAAAAAATAAGCGACGAGGTTTCTAAAATTTCAGACATAAAAGTTGTTTTAGGAAAAGTTGAGGTAAACAAACAAAACCCACTACAAGAAATTAAAACCGATTTAACCAAAGCCGATTACGAAAACAAAGCAATTGTTTTGGTTGATGATGTAATGAATTCTGGCGCAACACTTGTTTACGGCGTTAAATACTTTTTAGAAGTGCCGTTGAAAAAATTTAAAACAGCTGTTTTAATTGATCGCAGCCATAAAAAATATCCAGTAAAAGCCGATTTTAAAGGAATATCCTTGTCAACATCAAGTTTAGAACATATTCAGGTTGTTTTTAATGAAAACGAAGAATATGCTTATTTAAGTTAAACTAAAAAACCTCAAACGTTTTCGTTTGAGGTTTTTTTAGTTTATTTTGTTTCATACATTACTTCAACCCATCCGGTTTTTATACCGTTTATAGATTCAAAACTGTAAAAATAAGTTCCTGTAGGTAAAATATTGCCATTGTTAGATTGTCCATGCCATTGATTGGTATATCCATCGCCGTGGCTGTAAACCAAAGATCCTAGTCTGTTGTAAATGTTTAATTTTGAAACCACGTGTGGTGTTAAATCCCACGAGTCGTTTAAGCCGTCTCCGTTTGGAGATATTCCTCTTGGTACTAAGCAATCGTTATTATAAACGGTAAATTGTGTTTCATAAGTACATTTGTTAAAATCGGGATAATCTTCATTTACAAATAAACTGTTGCCGTAAATATATATGGTTCGCTTTCCGTATATAATTGCTTCAGGACCATAAGGACTTAAACGCGTGCCTTGGCCGTTGGGTTTTGTGAAATAATTGTACCCCAAAGGTAATGGTGTTAGAATATAAGGTTCGCAATCAACATTATATATATCCTCTCGTACAATTCTTCGCTTAGAATCTAAATTTAATTCAGAAATTATAAAACATTCTTTTTCGTTTTCTATTCTAACGTAAATTGTTTCTTGTGTGCCAAAAGGAACTTTATATTGATTTGGTTGCGTAATTGGATTTATTTTGTCAATAGCATTATTTCGTGTAGTGTAAAAGCTGAATTCATATAGATCCTTATCTTCTTCATCAAGATAATACTCAATCGATTGTTCTAAATCATAAACTAAACCGTCTGAAACTTCTTCAGCACAAAATTCAGAATATTCAATTACTTTAGGTGGGAAACCTAAGGTATCAACCTTTAGTTTCAATGGAACAACAATTGGGCATTTGCCATTAATTGTAATTTGAATATAAATTGTTTTTGATCTTGAAAGATAATTGGTGGTATTATTAATATAATTGTTGTTGCCTTCTAAAGCATCGGCTTCATTCTCGTAATATTTATAAACGGGTTGTGTGGTGTTTTCATTATTTATAACTCTTTCTATATCGGTGAAATCAAAAAATTCATCTTTCGTTTGGTCAAAATCACATACTTCAATTTCTAAATCAATTTCTGGTAATTTTGCTACTTCGTTTACAATAAAATCAATTTCGGTAACGCGCGCTAACAAACCATTTGCTCGTTTAAACCTTGCGTATATTTTTTTAGGGCTATCGGTTACAGATACTTCGTAAGGAGAAGACAAGGTGTTTGTGGCGAATAAAGTATTTGCATCGGCCTCAAATTCAAAAAAATCAATGGTAAATGTTTTGTTAATGTTGTTTATTTCGTCTTTAATCTGTTCTAAATCAAATGATTCTTTTCCGTCTTTATCCCAGTCGCAAACTTCATAAGTTTTCCCAATCACCGTGCAATTTAAAACAGCATCACCACCAAAAGATAAATCATAACTAACCACCGAACTTTCCCAATGATCAACAGCAATTAAAATACCATCGCCCGGAACAACATCATACCATCGAACAAAACCTGGTACAATTGCGGTAGCAGGTGGTGCAGAACCTGCTGTTTCACATAGTTGCACGGGTTCTAACATAGACAAACCTATGTCTACGTTGGGAATACCAATAATGGTATTTTGTGAACCACGATCACTTGGGCCTAAATTTGATAGATTAGGATTTAACCAAGAAGCAAAATCAAAATCTACCTGAGCATTTGGCGTTATTGAAAAAGTAAAGGTTGATCCTGATTCAATTTCTACATAATAAAGTGTTATAGCAGTTGATAACGGTAAGGTACTGCATGATGTTAATAAATTATTATACACATTTGTGGTTGGGGTAGTACCTTGTACGGTTTGCCCCGAACATAAATTAATTATGTGCGATGGGTTTATACTTTGGCCGAAACTAAAATTAAAACCTATGAATAATAGTAAACTAGTAATAATATACTTCATACAGCGAATTTTATAACCATAAATATAAACTAAATAATAATAAATTAATTGTTTTTTTGAATAATTAATGAAATTTCAATACAAATGTCGTCAACTTTCTTGTTGGTTACATCAATTTTATATTTCGAGAAATTATAAAAATAGCTGCGTTCAAACACATGTTGGGCTACAAAAGAGTTTAAATCATCGATGTTTTTTAATAAAGGTCTATCAGAATTTTGTTTTAACCTATTGGTTAAAGTTTCTACATTTGCTTTTAAATAGAACGATAATACATTGTTGTCTTGTAACCGCAAGTGATTATTTGCATAACATGGGGTTCCGCCGCCCAAACTAATTATTAAAGATTTGTTTTCATTTAATAGTTGGTTAAACCAAAAACTTTCTTTTTTTCTAAAATAGATTTCGCCTTTTTGTTTAAAAATTTCTGAAATAGTTAAACCTTCTTTTGCTTCAATGAATGCATCTAAGTCAATAAAATCTATATTTAAGTTTTGGTTAAGTTTTTTACCAATAGTAGTTTTACCGCTTCCCATGTATCCAACCAAAATAATTTTTTTCAATGTTAAATGAGTGTTTGTTAGTTAATTAAGTTTGTTGTTCTAAAAAACATTAAAATTATATAAAATATATCAGTTAAATATTAAAAAAGTGTGTTATATTTGCACCCGCAATTACGTTAGTAATTAAGACTCGATAGCTCAGTTGGTAGAGCACAACACTTTTAATGTTGGGGTCCTGGGTTCGAGCCCCAGTCGGGTCACATAGTAAAGGCTGTGTGGAGGAATTGGTAGACTCGCCATCTTGAGGGGGTGGTGTCAGCAAGACGTGTCAGTTCGAATCTGATCACAGTCACATTTAAAAAATATTGATATTATTGACTCGATAGCTCAGTTGGTAGAGCACAACACTTTTAATGTTGGGGTCCTGGGTTCGAGCCCCAGTCGGGTCACTTTTATATCAAAAATTACATAAGTCATTTGACTCGATAGCTCAGTTGGTAGAGCACAACACTTTTAATGTTGGGGTCCTGGGTTCGAGCCCCAGTCGGGTCACTTTTTTTCTCTTTTAATAAATCACTCAATAATTTTAAATTTCTCCATTTAATTAACTATATTTATTTTAGAAAAAAAATGAATATGTTGGTTAAAGTTTTTGGTAGCGCTGTTTTTGGGATTGACGCTACTACGATTACGATAGAAGTAAATATTGATAAAGGCATTGGTTATCATTTGGTTGGTTTGCCCGATAATGCCGTGAAAGAATCAAGCTATCGCATTGCTGCTGCATTAGCGAATATTGGATACAATTTACCCGGAAAAAAAATTACAATAAACATGGCGCCTGCCGATTTGCGTAAAGAAGGATCTGCTTACGATTTGCCTTTGGCTATTGGTATTTTGGCTGCATCGGGACAGTTAAAGAAAGACGATTTTTCTAATTGTATGATTATGGGCGAATTGTCGTTAGACGGCTCTGTTCAACCCATAAAAGGTGCGTTGCCTATTGCAATTCAAGCAAAAGCCGATGGATTTACAGAGATTTTTCTACCAAAAGAAAACGTACAAGAAGCTGCTATTGTTCACGGTTTAAATGTGTATGCGGTTGAAAATATTGCCGATTTAATTAAGCATTTTGAAGGAAAAGAATTACTAAATAAAGTTGAACTTGAAGATGAAGATTTGTTTGATGCAGCAAACGATTTTTCATTACTAGATTTTGCCGAAGTAAAAGGACAAGAGAATATTAAACGAGCGCTGGAAATTGCAGCAGCCGGCGGACATAATATTTTGCTGATTGGTCCGCCCGGCTCTGGTAAAACCATGTTGGCTAAAAGACTGCCAAGTATTCTTCCTCCAATGACGGTTGAAGAATCTTTAGAAACAACGAAAATTCACAGCGTTGTTGGTAAAGTTCAAAATGTGGGGTTGATAAAGAAACGACCTTTTAGAGCACCACATCACACGGCATCATCAGTTTCACTAGTTGGTGGTGGAAGTTATCCGCAACCAGGTGAAATTTCTCTGGCACACAACGGTGTGTTGTTTTTAGACGAATTACCTGAATTTAAACGCGAAGTGTTAGAAGTAATGCGTCAGCCTTTGGAAGATCGCGAAGTTACTATTTCTCGGGCAAAATTCACGGTTTCGTATCCGTCGTCTTTTATGTTGGTGGCAAGTATGAACCCGAGCCCGAGTGGCTATTTTATGAATGATAAAGGATTGAGCCAGTCTTCTTCCATGGAAATGAATCGGTATCTGAATAAAATTTCGGGACCTTTGTTGGATCGTATTGATTTGCATATCGAAGTAAATCCCGTTCCGTTTGAAAAGTTGGCAGATAAATCAACAGCCGAAAAAAGCGAATCGATTAGAAATCGGGTAATTCATGCGCGCGCAATTCAATCGCAAAGGTTTAAAGAATATCACGGAATTCATTACAATGCACAAATGCCTACAAAACTGATTTCGATCTTTTGCGAACTCGATGAAACTTCGCTGAATTTATTACAAACAGCAATGGAAAAACTGAATTTATCGGCTAGAGCGTACGACAGAATTTTAAAGGTTGCCCGCACAATTGCCGATCTGGAAACAGCCCACAAAATAAAACCCCAGCATATTGCCGAGGCTATTCAGTACCGAAGTTTAGACCGTGATTTGTGGACAAACAATTAAGCTTGCTGCTCGGTTATGTGCGTGTATAAACTGTAAGCAACAATGTAATTTAACGGTAATGTTAGAATGATGCCAATGCCAAAAAAAAGAATCCCGATAAACGATAAAAGATAAGTAAAGGCTATGAAAGCAAATAAAAATCCTGGTTTTTGATTAACCGTTTGTATGCTGAAATTCAAACTTTTTGTAATGTTAAAGTTGCTAATGTATATTGCAGGAATGGTAAAATAGGTTAAAAGTTGGAATAATAAACTAATTCCTAAACCAACCAAACCAAAACCGGCAAGTTCTAAATAGTAAGATATTGCAGTGTTTACAATTTGAATTATGATGATCACATTCAATACTTTTAGTCCTTGTTTGCTAAAAATGGTTTTAAAGGCACTGGCTAAATCGGCATAAGGTTGCGCATTTACTTTTTTAATCATACCGTAAATTCCGCCTAAAAAATAGTGCATAAAAATACTGGCAACCGTATTCAAAATCAGAATTTCGGTAGCATTTGTTGCGATAAATTCTTCGGCAGTTTTTTGGTTAGACAGTTTTATGAATGCATCGGGCGATCCTATTAAAGAGATTAAGCCAACTACGTAAACCACCGAAACAATAATAAACGTAAGAAAAATATATAAACCAGCGGTAACTGATACTTTTTTGGCAATAGAAATTATTTGTTCAGATAATTTCAGCTGATCGATTTCGTAACTCATAAAAAAATAAAATGCTTCGCAAAAATACGAAGCATTTTTTTAATAGTTTGCTGTTTTAGTAACGAATACTGTTATATATTGTTTCGATATCGCCTTGGTTGATGTCGCCCGAATTATATCCTTTCATGAACCAAGCTTTACGCTCTGCCGATGTTCCGTGAGTAAACGTTTCGGGTTGAACGTGTCCTTGCATTTTGCTTTGAATGGCATCGTCACCAACCGCTTGTGCTGCGCTAATTGCTTCTTCAATATCTCCAGCTTCCAATTTTTCTTTATTACGGCTAGCCCAAATTCCGGCGTAAAAATCGGCTTGTAACTCTTGTGCTACCGAAAGTTTGTTGGCAGCTGCTTTACCTTTGCCTTGTTGTGCTTGTCGAACCTTTTGGTTGGTTCCAACCAAAGTTTGTATATGATGTCCCACTTCATGTGCAATTACGTAAGCAATGGCAAAATCGCCACCTTTGGCACCAAAACGAGTACGTAATTCTTCAAAAAAACGTAAATCCATATAGATTTTTTGATCGGCAGGACAATAAAACGGACCTGAAGCCGATGTAGCCGAACCACACGCAGTATTTACGCCGTCATCAAACAAAACCATTCCGGGTTCTTGATATTTTTGTCCGTTTTCTTGAAAAATTTGAGTCCAAGTTTCATTATTATAAACAAAATTAGCTTCAGAAAACTGTCCTAACGTTATTTCTTCGTTTGATAATTCTCGTGTTTTTACTTGTTCTGAAGATTGTGTTGTGCCCTGGGTTTGATTTAGAATCGTACCAATTACCTGACCGGTTTCGCCACCAAACATGGTTAACAATAATGCCACAATACCAATGATTCCACCACCTACAACTGCTTTTCCACCACCCGACATTCCTCTGCGGTCTTCAAAACCACCACTAGTTTTTCTTTCCCATTTCATATCTTAAATTTTTAATCTAATATACTATTTTTCTACGTTTTTCCAAATAATATCATCGGGAACGGGTGCAATAATTTTTAATTCTTCTTTGGTAACGGGATGGGTTAACACTAATTTACGTGCATGCAAATGAATTCCTCCGTTAGGATTACTGCGATCAAAACCATATTTTAAATCGCCTTTTATAGGACAGCCGATAGCTGATAACTGACAGCGAATTTGATGATGACGCCCAGTATGTAGATTGATTTCTAAAGCAAAATAAGCATTTAATTTTTCAATGATTTTATAGTCTAAAACCGCTTGTTTACTGTCTTTTACTTCTTTTGAATGAGCTTTAGAGGTGTTGTTTTTTGGATTTCGGGTTAAGAAGTGAATCAGCGTATCGCTTTGTTTTGGCGGTTGATTTTTAACCACAGCCCAATAGGTTTTCTGCGTTTCACGGTTTTTAAACAAATCGTTCAGTCGCGTTAATGCTTTAGATGTTTTGGCAAACAGCACAATGCCCGATGTTGGGCGGTCTAACCTGTGAACCACACCCAAAAAAACCGCACCTGGCTTCTCGTATTTCTGCTTAATATATTCTTTTATAACATCGCTCAAAGGTTTGTCGCCAGTTTCATCGCCTTGCACAATATCGCCCACGCGTTTGTTAACCACAATTAAATGATTGTCTTCGTATAAAACCTGTAAATTGTCTTTGTTTGAATAGATTTTCATTCGTGATGAAAGTAGGTTTACCATAGATGCACAGATGAAAATGTTATTTCACTTGTTTATTTTGATACAATGATTTTATAGATCAAGACTAAACAATAAATATTTAGATTGAAGAAAAAAATCTGTGCATCTGTGGTTTATTTTATTAATATTGTTCTGATGAATTTGGGAAATCTTTCGATTTTACATCATCAACATATTGTCCGATAGCTTTTGTCATGTCTTCGTAAAGATTCATGTAGCGTCTTAAAAATTTCGGACTAAATTCATGCGTCATTCCAATCATATCGTGCACCACCAAAACCTGACCATCAACACCAGCACCAGCACCAATTCCGATAATTGGGATCGATACTTCGTTTGCAACTTTTTCTGCCAATGCAGCCGGAATTTTCTCTAAAACAATGGCAAAACAGCCTATTTTTTCTAGCATTTTAGCATCTTCAATCAATTTTTCGGCTTCGGCTTCTTCTTTTGCTCTAACGGTATAAGTTCCGAATTTATAGATCGATTGTGGCGTTAAACCCAAATGTCCCATAACCGGAACACCTGCGCCCAAAATCTTTTTAATACCTTCTTTAATTTCTTTACCACCTTCTAATTTCAAGGCATGAGCACCACTTTCTTTCATTACGCGAATGGCAGATTCCAATGCTTTTTTAGAATCAGACTGATAGGTTCCGAAAGGTAAATCAACCACCACCAATGCGCGTTGCACCCCACGAACCACGCATGATGCATGATAAATCATTTGGTCTAAAGTTATGGGAAGAGTGGTTTCGTGTCCCGCCATTACGTTGCTGGCAGAATCGCCCACCAAAATTACATCAACCCCTGCAGAATCTACAATTTTAGCCATGGTGTAATCGTAAGCGGTAAGCATAGAGATTTTTTCTCCGTTTTGCTTCATATCAAAAAGCGACTTGGTTGTCACTATTTTATAATCTTTTTTTGCAACAGACATACTGAAATTATTGTTGTTTGTGAGCGGTAAAATTAGATAAAAAGTTTAAGAAAAAGGTGATATTATGAATAAAACAAACTAAAGTTGGTGTCTTTTATAAGTGCGTCGTTTTTTTACTAGCAATAATAATATGCTGCAATCCTAAACAATTTACCGTTTTTAAACTGAAATTCATATACCATATACTCCTCGTTTGAAATATAATACGATTGACTTTGTATGTTTATAGAAGAAATTAAGCCTTTTGCGGTTTTTAAAAATTCGGCTTCGGTAGTAGTACTATTCAAAAAGATGTTTTTAATTTTAAAACCACCGTCTTGCTCTGTGGTTACTTCTCGCAAATGATAGGTTTTGTTGGTGCGGTGTGCAATGGTTTCAGAAGTTCCGAAAGAAACCAAATGTTCATTTTCGTTTAAAGAGCAATCGTCGTAAGCTTCGGTTTTAGTAGTAAGTTTCCCCAATTGCGCCACTAAAAAATCTTTTGCAAAACCATTTTTGGGTTCTAAAAGATTGTTAACAGTAAAGCCAAACTTTTTTTCTTCGATTAATTGCGATGGAAGTGAAAAAGATTCTCGAGGTCTGTGTTTTAAAGCATCGGCTTGCAGTGAACAAATTTCGGCAACATCTTTTTGATTATTTTTTGATGCAAATTCGGCATACAAACGCAAAGCCACTTCGTTTTCATCAGGATTGCTGTTCCAACCCAATTCTAAAATACGTTCGGCAAATTTCTTTTGCTCTTCTAATGTTTCAGCTTTTTTGTATTGATTTTTTAAGTCGGATAACTCTGGTCGTTTTCCCACATATTTCACAGGAATGTATCCTTTTTTACCATCAACATCAACAGAAATCCATTCTTCAGCATTGTAGGGGTAATAGGTAATAGGGACAACCGTGCCGTTTAAAAGTGTGCCTACCACGGGAGCAGCACTATTTGGCAACTCGCGAATTTTAAGACTTGCAACCGTAGTAAACAAATGGGGCGATCCGTAATAACCGTCGTTTTCTATAATAATTGCAGGCGATTTTTCGTACTCATCGCTTGCATTTAAGTGGTCTTTTACATTGTAGGTATCGGTAATATAAACTGTTCCGGTATGTGGCGTGTAAACCTTATAAACGTATTTGTCTTCCAGAAATTCATACGAATCTATTGATGCACCACGCAGAAAAATACCCACAGCTTTTGATTGTTTTTCGTTATTGTATGCAACAGTGGGAGTTGATATGTATTTTCTTTGTTGCCCATAAACCAAAAAATTCATCAGTAAAAAAAACAGGATTTTTTTCATAATTTATTTAAAACCTATGATATTGATTTTGAAAAATTTCGTTTTTATAGATAATAACTTCTGATTCTTCTTTATATTTTCCAAGAGCCCTATTGTAAAATTCTATATGATTTAAAAATTTGGTTTTAGAAACTTCGTCATAAAACGTCCAATGGAATATTTCTATTTTTCGGTCTTTAATTTCATTGTTGAAATCTTTTTCTTTATAAGTTATTAAGTACGATTCAATGGAATAATTACTTACTTTTAATAACTTATTATAATAAATCATTTCTTTATTAAATTCTGTAATACCAAAAATTGTATCGTTTTTAAACATTTTTGGATTGCAATCTTTACATATAGAAATCTTGGGTTTTATAAAATCTTTAATTTCATTCTCAATATAATCGTGAAGAATTGGATCCTTAATTTCAGAAAGTTTTACACTGTTTATGTTTTCAGATACAGTTACTGCTTCTGTGTTTCCTTTTTTACACGAAAAGAAGATTATAAATAATATTAAAAATATCTTTCTCACAAAATAGACATCACTAACAATCAGCCATATTTACAGCGATTGCCAAACCGCCTTCTGATGTTTCTTTGTATTTATTGTTCATATCCTGTGCCGTTTGCCACATGGTATTCACCACTTTATCTAACGGAACTTTTACGTTTTTAGGATCGGTATCTAAAGCTAATTCGGCAGCATTAATGGCTTTAATAGCACCCATGGTATTGCGCTCGATACATGGAATTTGTACCAAACCGCCAATTGGGTCGCAGGTTAAACCTAAATGATGTTCCATGGCAATTTCAGCAGCAACGGTAACCTGTTCGGGAGTTCCGCCCATCAACTCGCACAATGCTGCGGCAGCCATTGCGCTAGACACACCAATTTCTGCCTGACAACCGCCCATTGCAGCAGAAATAGTAGCTCCTTTTTTAAATATCGAACCAATTTCTCCGGCAACCATTAAAAACTGTTTGATTTCTTTATCGCCTGCTTTGTGGTTTTCAATGGTTAAATAATACATTAAAACGGCAGGAATAACACCAGCACTTCCGTTGGTAGGTGCAGTGACCACACGGCCTAACGATGCATTTACTTCGTTTACTGATAAAGCAAAACAGCTTACCCATTTTAAAATCTGACGGAAATAAACTTTTGTTTTGCGAATGGTTTGCAGCCATTCTTGCGGATTATTATAAGGTAAATCGCCTTTTAATTTTTGATAGGTATCGTAAGCACGTCTGCGAACGTTTAATCCGCCGGGAAGTGTTCCTTCGGTGTGGCAGCCAATATAGATACACTCTAACATGGTGTTCCAAATGCGCATTAATTCACGGTCGATTTCTTCGGGTGATCTTAATGACAATTCGTTTTCGTAAACCAATTCAGAGATCGATTTGTTTTCTTGTTTACAGAATGCCAAAAGTTCATCGGCTTTATCAACAGGAAAAGGAAAAGTAGCTTTAATTTCGTCTTTTTCTGATTTTTCTGCCGTTTCTTCTTTTACAACAAATCCGCCACCAATAGAGTAGAAGGTTGATACATATTCTTCTCCCTGATAAAATGCCGTGAACGTTAAACCGTTGGCATGAAAAGGTAAAAAGTTTTTGTTGAAAACAATGTTTTCACTTGGATTGAACTGTATTTCAACAGAATTTCCGAGTTTTAAGATATTTGTTTGTTTGATTTGATCTATAATTCCGGAGATATCATCAACAGGAACATATTCCGGATCGGCACCACTTAAACCCAGCATCACAGCTAAATCGGTAGCATGCCCAATTCCGGTTAGCGAAAGCGATCCGTATAAATCAACGGTAACGCGTTCTGTTCTATCAAAAATAGTCAACTCTTTTAATTCGGCAATAAAGCGTTCGGCGGCGCGCCAAGGTCCTAAAGTGTGGGAACTCGATGGGCCAACGCCAATTTTTAACATATCAAAAACCGAAATACATTCCATAAAAATCAAACAATTAATAAAGCGAAGATACGCAATAACAGTAAATTATTTTTTATAACCCGTAGTGCATTATAGAAAAAGTTGCTCAAAAGATTAAAAATCAGTATATTGTATTGACTGACAATCAAATACAAATATGAGCAACTTAGAAGCAAGTTACAAATTAATTTTGAGAGAATTACGTAAATTATCAGAGCTTGATGATTTTTATTTCAAACCGATTAAGCCAAAATTATCTGATTTAGAATTGATTAGCTTAATTCTTTTAGCTGAATTTAAATCTATTGACTCTGAACATCAACTTTTTAGAGAGATAAAAGGTTTTGAGATTGAATCTAAAATTGAACGCAGTGTTTACAATCGAAGGAAGAGAAAATTATTTCCGTTTATAGAAAAAATTAGAATGAAAATGGTAGATAAATTTAACGAATTGGAGAGCTATTTTGTGGTTGACAGCATGCCATTGGAAGTGTGTAAAATATCACGTTCCGCTCGCAGTAAAATCTGTAAAGATGTAGATTATGCTATGCCAAACAAGGGATTTTGTGCTTCGCAAAACCTGCATTTTTATGGCTATAAACTGCATGCGGTTTGCTCGATTGGTGGCGTTTTTCAAAGTTTTGATTTGTCACCGGCTTCGGTTCATGACATCCATTATTTACGCGATATTAAACTACAATTGTCTGATTGTGAGTTGATTGGTGATAAAGGATATTTATCTCAAACCATTCAACTTGATTTGTTTAACGAAGTAAATATCCAGTTAGAAACGCCAAAAAGAAAGAATCAGAAAGACTACAAACCACAGTTTTATCCGCTCAAAAAATATAGAAAAAGGATTGAAACATTGTTCTCTCAACTCTGTGACCAGTTTATGATAAGGCGTAATTATGCTAAGTCTTTTGAAGGCTTTAAAACACGCATTTTAGCAAAAATCACAACCCTCACAACTATTCAATACTTAAATAAATTTGTGTTCAACAGAAATATAAACAATCTAAAAATTAATCTCGTTTAATAATGCACTACGGGTTAAAGATATTATAATTTAAATTTGAAAGAACACATATCCTAATAAAGAACCGCCTAAAACCAAAAAAGCACTGTTTACGTTCTTGAATCCAAAAGTGAATGCAATACTTAAAATGGCAATTAAAATCGTTCGCCAATCGGTAATGGTTTCTTTGCCCATTTCGTAGCATACGGCTATGATTATGGCTACCGATGCCACATTTACTGCATCTAAAAAGGCCGCTAATGCTTTAGAATTTCGTAGCTTTTTCATCAACGGATTAAGCAGCGCAACAAATACAAATGAAGGAACAAAAATTGCTATAGTTGAAATAATAGCACCCGAAAAGCCATTGATTTGAAAGCCGATGAAAGTTACCGATGAAAAAACTGGACCAGGCGTGAACTGCCCCACTGCAATTGCATCCATAAGTTGCTGTTTTGTAAGCAAACCTGTTGCTACCAATTCCGTATCTAAAAAGGCAAATAGTACATATCCGCTACCATAAAGTATGGAGCCAATTTTTAGGAACGTCCAAAACAGTTTGGCATTGGTCGCTGTCCAAAAAGTAGCCTGTGTTATTTGAAGAAAGGTAAGTGGAACAATGCTTTGTAGGGTGTCGTTTTTTTGTTTGTTCTTAACCTTGTACAATCCAAAAGCTAACAAACCTGCGCCAAACATCAAATAAATTTCATTAATACCCAACAGAGCGGCCAACAAAACAGCAATACCTATAAATCCTAAATTTATTGATTTGATAGATTGCTTTGCCAATGGATAAATTGCGTCCAAAATAATGGCGATTATGGCTGGTTTTATTCCGTAGATAAAAGGCTGTACTTCGGGCAACTGTCCATAAATAGTGTACAAGTATGCAAACATTCCAGTTATGAAAACGGCAGGCAGAATAAAGCACAAGCCGGCTATAATTAACCCTTTCCAACCACCTTTGTCTTGTCCTATATGAATTGCCATTTCAGTACTGTTTGGTCCTGGAATAAGGTTTGTAACCCCCAGTAAATCCAGAAAGTGCTGTTCACTTATCCATTTTCGTTTCACCACTACTTCGTCTCGCATCATAGCAATGTGAGCAGCAGGTCCACCAAAACCTATAATACCTAATTTTGCAAAAACTTTCGCGATTTCTTTTAGTTTTATTTTGTGCTCCATTTGTTTGTTAAGTTTTACAGCCGATCAATAACCTCGACCTTTTACCAATAAAAATATACTTCCCAATAGCATATCCCAATTCTCAGTAGATTCTGTGTATTATCTCTCCAAAATCATTTTTGATTACACTTGTGATTTGGAGGTTGTAATAGCATTAACATTATTAAAATTAAAAGAATAATTGCTATTCTTGTAAAAAGTCCAATGAAAATAAGAAAACCGTAAATAATTTCAGAATTTCCAACAAAAATCTGTCAAATCCAGATAAAGGCAAGCTTGAATTGTCTTCAATCTGTGGACAAATAAAATTTCTGTATGCCTTCTAAAAGAAACACAACTCCAAACATCAAATGAATTAAAATGATGGTTTTAAAATGGTGTGTTTGAATGATTTTTTAAAATTCATTATTGTAAAATTAATATTGTTTCAAAATTAGCTATAATACTTTTTCTTTAACCACAAATTTGCTTTTAGTAGCAATGTTAAAACTGATGTTTTTTTTAAAGTATCAAATTACAGCCAAAAAACACTTGTGACAAAAGGGATTCCAAAATCAGCTATAGCTATTTACAGTTGAAAATTAATAACCTAAATAACTGTAAATACAAATAGAACAATTTTCTAAGAAACTTTAATAGATTTACTAAATAAAGAAACTCAAAAAAAGCATCAATACAATGTTTTGTAAATGCTTGTATAATTTAGTTTTTAAGTGTTTTACTTGTTAATAATCTTTTAAAAAAAAAAAAGAATTCATTCATTAAAGAGGTATATCTGTGTAACTGAAGATTTATCTTAAAAAGATAAAATAATTCAAAAAAAAATAAATTTATGTTGCTGATTATTAAAGTGATAGTTGGTTAATGTAGATTATGTAAAAAAAAAACAAAATAAACACTTGGAAAGTTTTAAATCTCGTTATACATTTGCAACCGCTTAACTGGTGAAAATGTTAGTTTAGTGAGGAGAGGTGCCGGAGTGGTAACGGAGCAGATTGCTAATCTGTCGACGGGTAACTGTCGCCAGGGTTCGAGTCCCTGTCTCTCCGCTTTTTTCGGGGTGTAGCGTAGCCCGGTTATCGCGCCTGCTTTGGGAGCAGGAGGCCGCAGGTTCGAATCCTGCCACCCCGACAAATTAAACCTTGTGTTTAGGTTCGGCCCAATAGCTCAGCTGGATAGAGCAACTGCCTTCTAAGCAGTAGGTCTCAGGTTCGAATCCTGATTGGGTCACATAAAAAAAGGAAGCCGTCTCACAACTCGAGGCGGTTTTTTTTATAATATTTTTGTTTTGTTGAATGATTTTTTGTATATTTATACCTGATATACAGATGATTATATATGAATTTCAAACATTACAATCAACGTCAAACCACACTTTTACCTTATTCGTTTGACGACTTTATCTCTGAAAAGCATCCCGTTTGAGTAGTTGACCAAGTGGTTGAGTCTATCAACATTCAACCATTGTTAAAAGCATACAGTAAAGAGGGAAATCCTGGCTATCATCCAAAAATGTTGCTCAAAGTAATGTTGTACGCCTACATGATCAATGTTTATTCTTCCCGAAAAATAGAATTAGCCATCAGAGAGAACATCAACTTTATGTGGCTAACGGGAATGACTATCGTTGATCACAATACCATTAACCGATTTAGAAGTAATAAATTAAAAGATAGTTTTAAAGAAATCTTTAAACAAGTGGTTTTGATGTTGGCATCGGAAGGATTGATTTCAATGAAACAGCTTTATACCGATGGCACAAAAATAGAAGCACAAGCCGGCAGATACACCTTTGTATGGGGCAAAAGCATCCAAACAAACAAAGCAAAAATGCTTACCCAATTAGAAGATTTATGGAATTATACCCAAAGCATCGCTAATGATGATGAACCAAACCCTTAACCTCCACAGTTCAAAGAAATCAGTAAAGAAGTTATCCAAAAAACAGTAGAACAAATCGATACGAAGCTATCAGGCTAGAAATTGCCAAGGATGTCCGCTTCGGGGCGTTTGTTTTAAAGCAAAAGGAAGTCGAAGCATAGAAAGAAACCACAACCTTGAAAGGCATAAACAAAAAGTACGAAAACTGTTGACAAGTGAAATGGGAATCCAAAAAAGAAAACAACGCACAGCCGATGTAGATCCTGTATTCGCACAACTCAAACACAACCATAATTTTAGACGATTTTCTTTAAAAGGAATCCAAAAAACAGAGTTAGAGTTCGGATTAATGGCTTTAGCTCACAATTTAAGAAAGAAAATTGCCGCTTAAAGGCAATTTTAACCTCACTTTAAAATACTAAACTTTTGATGATAGTTTAATCAAATAAAAAAACCGTCTCAAAATTTTAGTATTGAGACTGCTTCTTTTTATTTACTACCAAATATCTTTTTCCAAAATGGTTTTGTTTCAACTTTTGCACCGTAGCCATAACCATACCCATAGCCATAACCTTTAGTAACGTCAGAATCATTTAAAACCAACGAAAGTTTATTCAGTTTTTTGTCTCTGTATAATTCGTTAGGAATTCTCAACATTTCTTTGTCAATCTTATTAGCTCTAACCACATAAATAGTAGCATCAGCATATTTACTAATTAATAAAGTATCAGTAACCAAACTAACCGGCGCTGTATCAACAATGATATAATCGTACTGTGCTTTTAAAGTATCAAAAACTTCTTTGATTTTCTTGTTCATCAAAATCTCTGTAGGGTTTGGAGGAATTGATCCAGAAGACAATACATCGAAGTTTTCGTATCCTTCAACAGGAGAAATATAATCGTTTAAAGTTTTATTGTTAGATGTAATGTAATTTGAAATACCTAATGGGTTTACTTTAACATATTCGTATAATTTAGGATTACGTAAATCGAAACCTATTAATAACACTTTTTTACCCGATAGAGCGAATGTTGCAGCTAAATTTGCCGAAACAAATGTTTTACCTTCACCTGAAATTGTTGAAGTTAAAAAGATAACTTTGCATTCCTCTTCAGCTTTATCAGATAATATAAAATCTAAATTTGTTCTAACGATACGTATAGCCTCAGCAGCGCTTGATCTGCTGCCTATTTCCATTAATTCATTACTAGATTCCGATGTAGGAACATCTCCCAAAAATGGAATGTCTGAGTTGTCTGTAATATCAAATCTGTTCTTAATCTTGGTGTCTAGCAAATTCGTAACGTAAATTACAATAAAAGGTATTATTGCCCCTAAAACCAAAGCTGCCAACAAAATAATCATTGTTTTTGGGGCTACGGGTTTATCGGTTGCAATAGCTTTGTCAATTACCTTTGCATTCATATCTGTTGCTGCCAAAGTAATATTTGTTTCTTCACGTTTTTGAAGTAAAAATAAGTACAAAGCTTCTTTTACTTTTTGCTGACGGTCAATAATTCTAAATTCTTTTTCTTGACGAGGAACTTGCGATAGTTTTGCTTGCATCTCGTTTTCCTGACGCTTATAATCATTCTTTACAATTTGTAACGAACTTAAGTTTCTTCTTAAACTTGCTTGTAAATTTGATTTTAACGCACGAATTTGGTCTTCTAAAATGATGTAATTTGGGTTTTCTGCTGTAGCGTTCACAGAAGCTTTTTGTTTTTGAAGAATTAACTGATTAATTTCTTGAATTAAACTTTCAGATCCTGCGTCGTCAGTTAACAATCCGCCTGGAACCAAATCATCATACTTTGTTCTGCTGATATGGCGAATTAAATCATTAACAATATTAATCTTGGTTTCATTTTCTAAAACCGATTTTTCAAAAGAAGATAAATTGTCTAAGTATAATTTAACTTCCGTTTCAATGTCTGATAAATTATTAGCGTTTTTATAACCTTCTACTTGCGATTCTACATCCCCTAGTTCTGTACCAATTAATGTTAATCGATCTGAAATAAATTCAGAAGTGTTTTCCGAAATAAAACGCTTGTCTTTTATTCCACCTAAATTATAGTTGTATACTAAAGTGTTTAAGAAATCGGCAGCTTTTTCAGGAGTTTTATCAATAATAGAAACATCAATCACACTAGAAGTTTTACTTGCAGGGGCAACACTCAATATATTTCGGTAGCTTTCTGCCAGTTGCATTTTAGGAAATATGTTTACCTTTAACTGGGTTGTTTTGTTTAATGCTCCTTTTTTATTTACTAAAAATGTTCCAAATTCGGTAGTAATGTTTTTGCCAAATGCAGCCTTTCCTATTTTTAAATCATTAACTTCAACATCAAATGTATTTTCGTTAATATTATGTAGTTCAATAGTTACTGCTTTATTTAGTTGGTCATTATTCCAAACAACTTGAATAGGTGATTTTTTGTATAAATCTTTTTCAATAACTTCTGATATATCTAAGTATTGAATATTTAAGTTTAAAGAATCTAAAGTATTGTAAATTAATGTTCTTGATTTAAGAATTTCAACTTCGTTTTCAATGTTGTTTTTAGAGTTGCCAAGTAAACTCATTTCAGAAAAAGCACTTAATTGGTTTGCTAAATCGTTGCTTTTTTCATCTTTAATTAAAATTTTAGTGGCAACACTGTAACTTTTAGGAGTAAATTTTAAATACAAAAATGCCAGAATAAGTGAAACAAATACACTTAAAACAAACCACCTCCAATGTGCTAAATACTTAAATAACTCTTCTTTTAAGTTTATAACGTTGTCTTTTTCTTCGGTCATTATTTATTAGAATTTGTAAGTATTATGGCTATTGTTGTTAGTAATAAAGATACAGCAGATAAGTAAATTGATATGTTTGGACCAACGGCAGATGAATTAACAGCTACTTTATTAGGCTCTACATAAACAACATCGTTTTGTTTTAAATAATAAAAATCAGAGTTGATAAAATCGGCTTTTGTAATATCCACACGGTGTGATTTCACTTCACCATTTTCTTCTCTTAATACTACGATATTATCTCGTTTTCCGTAAGTTGTTAAATCGCCCGATAATGATAAAGCCTCAGGCAAAGTAATACGTTCAGAATTTACACGGTGAACTCCAGGCATTTTAACTTCTCCCTGAACCGTTACTTTATAGTTCATGATACGTAAATTAACAATTGGGTTTTTTACGTATTTTGATATTTTCAACTGCAAATCTTGAACAATTTGTTCTTTTGTTTTGTTGCCTACTTCAATTTTTCCTAAAGTAGGAAAGTCAATATAACCTTTATCGTCAACCAAATACAATTGTTGTTGCATTTGTCCGCCTCCTGCTTGGTTCAAAGGATCAACACTTAAATTAGTTGTTAGGTTAAAGGGTTGAACTGCCAAAGGATCTTGTGCAGAAACAAGAATCATTAACAAGTCGTCTGTTTTAATTTTCGTTTCAAACTTTTTGTTAACAATTTCTGTATTATCAATATTTTGGTAATAAGCGATTTTTTCTCTTGATGCGCAGGAAGTTAACAAAACAGTAGCTGCTACTGCGGGTAAAATTATTTTTTTCATAAATATTTAATCTAGTTTTTCAAAAGTAGAATTTAAACTTTTAAATTCGGGTACAATTTTTTTCATTGTAGCAACAGTGTCTAAAATTAAAAAAGCTGCAGATAATTTTTTTAACTCTTCAATTTGATCTGATATAAATTCATAATCTTCATTAATGTCTTGTGCAATCATAATTTTTTCGTGATGCGTTGGTAGTGTAGTAGATCCGTCGTTCAGCAGTTCTTCATACAATTTTTCGCCCGGGCGTAAACCAACAACCTTTATTTTTATATCTTTTTCAGGTTCCAAACCTGCTAATTTAATCATTTTTGTAGCAAGGTCGATAATTTTAACAGGTTTACCCATATCAAAAATATAAATTTCGCCGCCGTTACCCATAGATCCTGCTTCTAAAACTAATTGGCAAGCTTCGGGAATGGTCATGAAATAGCGTATAATATCCGGATGCGTAATGGTAATTGGTCCGCCGTTTTCTATCTGTTTGGTAAACAAAGGTACTACCGATCCGTTAGATCCTAATACATTTCCAAAACGTGTTGTGATGTATTTTGTTGTGTTGTTGTTTTCTTTTTTAAGTTTCTGAGCCAAAGATTGTACGTATTTTTCGGCAATACGTTTACTAGCTCCCATAACATTACTTGGGTTCACCGCTTTATCTGTAGATACCATCACAAAGCGATCTACCTTGTATTTCAAAGACAAATCTGCCATGTACTTACTTCCTAGAACATTTGTGAAGATAGCTTGTTGGGGATTCATTTCCATTAAAGGAACGTGTTTATACGCCGCCGCATGATAAACAATATCAGGGTTGTATTCACTGAAAACGCGCTCTAAACAATCGTAATTTCGAACATCGGCAATTATACAAACAATTTCTGCTGTTGTTGTACATTTCGAAATTTCTAAAGAAATATGGTGTAAAGGAGTTTCTGCTTGATCTAATAAAATAAGTTTTTTTGGATTAAAAGCTGCAACCTGCCAAACAATTTCGCTTCCAATTGAACCAGCTGCACCAGAAACTAAAACAACTTTATCTTTAATTTGATCTGAAATTTGATCGTTGTTTATTACAATAGGTTTACGTTCTAAAAGATCTTCAATTTTAATTTTTCGGATATTAGAAGCAACTTTTTTCTGGTCGTTAATATCTGTTAATCTTGGTAAATTATATACTTTTATGTTATAGTTTAAACATTCTTCAATAAGTTCTATTTTTTCATCTTTTGTAAGGTTTTCATCGGCAATAATTAAAGTACTAGCGCCTAAAGATCTTACTAAAACAGAAATTTTACGAGTTTTTCCTATAACGGGAATATTTAGAATACGGTTGTGGGAATTTTTTGCCGTTGGACTTATAAAACCTTGTAGTTTGTATTTTTTTGGCACTTCTGCCGTAATGGCGTTTGCTATGGCAATTGCACGCTCGCCACTTCCATAAATCACTGTTTTTATGTATTGCTGATTATCATTTGAATATTCTGAAAAGAAATCGAAACATACTTTTACAAATAACCTAAATATAAGTAATAAACCGTAAGTAATTGTAATGCTTATTAATAATTGAGTATTCAAGAACAATCGTGCGTCGTATATTAAATCTACAACGGTATTGGTTATGTATAAGCCCAAAAAACATAATAATTCTACAAGAAATAGTTTTGCCGCATCATTTAATGTGGTATGTCTTACAATTCCTATAAAAGTTTTAAGATACCAAAATGCACAAACGTGTGCACCAACGAATAAAGAAAATACAAATGGAACTTGGATAACTGGTTTGTAATCAATACCAATTCCCTTTAAAATAAAATGTGTTATAACAACAGAAAAAATAACAATAGCAATATCAATAGAAAAAATAATCCATCGAGGCAGATATTGAATTGTCTTCAAGTGAGAGAAATTCTTCTGTATTTTTTTTGACAGCGTCATAACAATTTTTAAATAAGATTTTCTTTAGCTTCGCAAAAGTATTGTTTTTTAATTTTAAATGAAAATTTAATACTAAAATTCTATTTTCTTTTTCCTTAATTCAAAGTTTTGCCCTAAATATACTTTTCTAACCATTTCGTCTTCAGCTAAATCTTCTGGAATTCCTGCTTTCAAAATGCCACCTTCAAACATTAAGTATGTTTTATCTGTAATAGCCAATGTTTCTTGTACATTGTGATCGGTAATTAAAATACCTATATTTTTATTTTTTAGCTGTGCTACAATACGTTGAATATCTTCTACTGCAACAGGATCCACGCCTGCGAAAGGCTCATCTAACAAAATAAATTTAGGATCGGTTGCCAATGCACGCGCAATTTCGGTTCTTCTGCGTTCGCCACCCGAAAGTAAATCTCCACGATTGGTGCGAATGTGCTGCAAACTAAATTCATCAATTAAAGATTCCATTTTAGCTTCTTGTTCTTTTTTGGAAAGCTTTGTAAGTTGTAAAACCGATAAAATATTATCTTCAATACTTAACTTTCTAAAAACCGATGCCTCTTGTGCCAAATAGCCAATGCCGTTTTGTGCACGTTTGTACATTGGATAATTGGTAATGTTTAAATTGTCTAAGAAAATATTGCCCGAATTGGGTTTTACCAAACCAACAATCATGTAAAACGAAGTTGTTTTTCCGGCGCCATTTGGTCCTAATAAACCAACAATTTCCCCTTGGTTTACTTCAACCGAAACGCCTTTTACAACTTTTCGTCCTTTATATGTTTTTATTAAATTTTCTGCTCTTAATTTCATTGCTTAATTGTTTGTTAAGGCTGTGTTTTTTTCTTTCTGCACATTGCGTTTTGTAATTATTTTAGCAACTATAATACTGCATTCGTACAAAATTATTAACGGAAAGGATACTATCATTTGGCTGATAATATCGGGCGGAGTTACAACTGCGGCTACAATTAAAATCAATACATAAGCGTATCTTCTGTATTCTTTTAAAAAAACATCGGTAATTAAACCTAAATACGTTAAAAAGAAAATAATAATAGGTAGTTCAAAAACCAAACCTGTTGCCAACGATGTTGTTTTTACCAAACTGATGTATGAATTGATATCAATTTGATTTTCAACTATATTACTTATGGTAAAGTTAGCTAAAAAGTTGATTGATAACGGAACTAATATAAAATATCCGAAAACGACACCTAAAAAGAATAAAATGCTTGATACAAATAGGAATAGCTTTGCATATTTGCGTTCGTTTTCATACAATGCCGGGCGAATAAATTTCCAGAATTCCCATAAAATAACTGGAAATGCCATAATAAATCCGGCTGTAATACATGTCCAAATCATTACAGATAATTGTCCGTCCATTGTGCGGTTTTGTATCACAAAGGGTAGTTCGTTATCGCAGAACGATTTATCTAAATCAAATTTTGTAGCCACATCGCAAAAAAACTGATAGGTAATAAAATCGCCTTTCTTTGGTCCAAAAATAATCACATCAAAAATAAACTCATTAAAAAAAACAGCTATTACCGATGTTATTAAAATTGCAATACTACTGCGTACTAAAAGCCATCTTAATTCTTCTAAATGGTTTAAGAACGACATTTCTTTGTTGGTGTTTTTATTTTTCACGATACAATTCCTTCTTTTAAAATGTCGTGTAGATGAATGATTCCTGCATATAAATTATTGTCTGTAACTACGAGTTGAGTAATTTCAAACGATTCCATAATATTTAAGGCGTCTTCTACTTTTGAATTTAGTTCTATTGATTTTGGATTTACCGTCATAATGTCTTTTGCTGTGATTGATGATAAATCGGTTGTTTTTTCCAACATACGTCTTATATCGCCATCGGTAATAATTCCTTTGATCTCTTCGCCGTCTAAAACAGCAGTAACGCCTAAACGTTTGTTCGATATTTCAAAAATAACCTGTTGAATGGTGGATGCTATGGTAACAGCAGGTTTGTTTTTACCGTCTAATATATCTTTTATTTTAAGAAGTAATTTCTTGCCTAAAGCGCCACCCGGATGAAATTTAGCAAAATCGTTGGCTGTGAAATTTCTCATTTCAATCAAAGCAACAGCCAAAGCATCGCCTAACGCCAATTGAACAGTTGTGCTTGTTGTAGGAGCCAAATTGTTTGGATCGGCTTCTTTTTCAACAAATGCATTAATTACAAAATCGGAATTTTTACCTAAAAAAGAAGATTCGTTAGCGGTCATTCCTATTAGAATATTTCCGTCGCGTTTTAACAGCGGCACCAACACTTTAATTTCCGGACTGTTTCCGCTTTTCGATATACACAAAACAACGTCGTCTTTCGTAATCATACCCAAATCGCCATGAACAGCTTCGGCAGCGTGCATAAATAAAGACGGCGTTCCAGTAGAGTTTAAAGTGGCAACAATTTTCTGACCAATATGTGCACTTTTGCCAATTCCGGTAATTACCAGCCTTCCTTTTGTGTTAAATATGGCTTGTACCGATTTTAAAAAATCATCATTTAAAAAATCAATAGCCTTTGTAATAGCATCGCTTTCAGCCTTTAAAGTGCTTTTTGCAACTGCTAATATGTTAAAATTAATATTCAAAATACAAACGTGTTATGTAAATTTTGCTAAAACTAAAAGATTTGTATATCTTTATAATTGCAAATTTAGATAAAATAGCATAATTAAAAACATGAAATCAATCGAAATTGACTTACATAAAGAATTAAAAAAATATTTCGGATTCAGTCAGTTCAAAGGATTGCAAGAGCAGGTTGTAAAAAGTATTATTTACGGTAACAACACTTTTGTGATTATGCCAACTGGTGGCGGTAAATCATTATGTTACCAATTGCCGGCATTAGTGTTGGAAGGAACTGCAATCGTTGTATCGCCTTTAATTGCTTTAATGAAAAATCAGGTTGATGCCATTCGCGCACTTTCAAGTGAAATTGGTGTGGCACACGTATTGAATTCTTCATTAACAAAAACTGAAATTAATCAGGTTAAAGAAGATATAAAAAGAGGTGTAACCAAACTTTTATACGTGGCGCCAGAATCGTTGACTAAAGATGAATATGTAGCGTTTTTAAATTCTGTGCCTTTGTCTTTTATTGCAATTGACGAAGCGCATTGTATTTCTGAATGGGGACACGATTTTAGACCCGAATACAGAAACCTTCGAAGCATAATCAGAAAGCTTGGCGATATTCCAATTATAGGTTTAACAGCAACTGCAACGCCAAAAGTACAGGAAGATATCCTTAAAAACTTGGAAATTGCCAATGCAAATACCTTTAAAGCTTCGTTTAACAGAGCTAATTTGTTCTACGAGGTTCGTCCGAAGACAAAGAATGTAGAATCAGATATTATTAAATTCATTAATCAGTTTAAAGGCAAATCGGGTGTTATTTATTGCTTAAGCCGTAAAAAGGTTGAAGAAATAACACAAGTTTTACAAGTAAACGGAATTTCGGCTGTACCCTACCATGCAGGGCTTGATGCCAAAACACGCGCCAAACATCAAGACATGTTTTTAATGGAAGATGTAAATGTGGTTGTAGCAACTATTGCTTTTGGAATGGGAATTGACAAACCCGATGTGCGTTTTGTGATTCATCATGATATACCAAAATCGCTAGAAAGTTATTATCAAGAAACAGGTCGTGCTGGTCGCGACGGCGGTGAGGGTTATTGTTTGGCTTACTACTCTTATAAAGATATTGAAAAGCTAGAGAAATTTATGGCAGGCAAACCGTTGGCAGAGCAAGAAATAGGTTATGCTTTGTTACAAGAAGTGGTTGCTTATGCAGAAACATCGGTATCGCGACGTAAATTTTTATTGCATTATTTCGGAGAAGAGTTTGATGAAGTGAATGGGGAAGGAGCCGATATGGACGATAATTCGCGCAATCCAAAATCAAAAAAAGAGGCGAAAGATCAGGTGGTTCTTTTATTAAGAACCATTCAGGATACTAAACAGATTTATAAATCAAAAGAAATTGTTCTTACTTTGTTAGGTAAGATGAATGCCGTTATAAAATCGTACAAAACCGATGCGCAAAGTGTTTTTGGAGCAGGTAAAGAGTTTCACGATAAATTCTGGATGGCATTGATTCGTCAGGTTTTGGTATCAAACTTAATATCAAAAGATATAGAAAGTTACGGCGTATTGAAAATAACCAAAGAAGGGAAAGATTTTCTAGAAAATCCTACTTCTTTTATGATGACCGAAGATCATAATTACGAAACAACCAACGATGAAACAATCATTACCAACGCAAAAGCCTCAAATGTTGCCGATGAAGTTTTGGTAAGCATGTTAAAAGATCTTCGAAGAAAAGTAGCAAAAAAAATGAATGTTCCGCCATTTGTTGTTTTTCAAGATCCATCATTAGAAGATATGGCGTTGAAATATCCTATAAAAATGGATGAACTGGCAAATGTTCATGGGGTAAGTGAGGGCAAAGCAAAAAAATATGGTAAAGATTTTATCGATTTAATTACAAGATACGTTGAAGAAAACGATATTATTCGCCCAGACGACTTGGTGGTAAAGTCAACCGGTGCAAATTCTGCTTTAAAATTGTTTATCATTCAAAGTGTAGATCGTAAATTATCGTTAGAAGATATTGCGGCTGCCAAAAGCATGAATATGGATTTGTTGCTGAAAGAAATGGAGCAGATTGTTTACGCGGGTACTAAACTAAATATCAATTATTGGATTGATGAAATTTTAGACGAAGAGCAACAAGAAGAAATTAAAGAATATTTTATGGATGCCGAAAACGATTCAATAAAAGCAGCTTTAAAAGAATTCGATGGCGATTACGATATAGAAGAACTTCGTTTAATGCGTATAAAATTCATTAGCGAAGTAGCAAACTAGTAAAAAACTCCTTAATTATTAAGGAGTTTTTTTATGCAATATCGGTATAAAGTTCACCACGGTGCGGTTTTAAAACATCGCGTAGTTTTCGCATTAAGTCGTCATTCACTACAATAAACGCAATTGAATGAAATTCGTTAATTTGCTGAAAACCCGAAATCGAAATCGGCAGTTGCTCAATTTGTATAAATTCTTTTAAATGAATTTCTTGATGTTCGGCTGTTTTTAAAGCATCTGGACCTCTAAAATCCCAAATTAATTTTATTTGTCGTTCCATTTTATCAAATTTCAGTAAATTTAAAACATCCTTCACAACAAATCTATAATTAATGTATTTTTGTATGTTCAAATTTGCTTTATAAAAAAATGCCTCGAGAAATACAATTACAAGTCCTTCCGGAAATTGCGTCTACAAATCATTTGTTGGTAGATTATGTTGCAAAACTAACGCACACACCTGCAAAAGAAATTCAGCATGTGACCATTTTAAAAAGATCAATCGATGCCCGACAAAAACAGGTTAAGATCAATCTTAAAGTGCAGGTTTTTTTTCAAGGTGAAGATGTGCAGCACAGACAGGTTTCGTTTCCCGATTATAAAAATGTAAAAGATGCACCAGTAGCAATTGTTGTTGGGGCAGGACCTGCGGGTTATTTCGCGGCATTGCAATTAATAGAATTAGGCGTAAAACCTATTGTGATTGAGCGTGGAAAAGATGTTCGTGGTCGCCGCAGAGATTTAAAGGCAATTAATGTAGATCATATTGTAAACCCCGATTCTAACTATTGTTTTGGCGAAGGTGGAGCAGGAACGTATTCAGACGGAAAATTATATACCCGATCTAAAAAAAGGGGCGATGTAAACCGAATTTTAGAACTTTTGGTTGCTTTTGGCGCATCGCAAGATATTTTGGTTGAAGCGCATCCGCACATTGGTACCAACAAGCTTCCGAAAATTATGGAAGATATGCGTCATAAAATTACTGAATTTGGTGGCGAAGTTTTGTTTAATAAACGCGTGGTTGATTTTGATGTAAAAGGCAATGAAATAAAAGGCGCAGTGTTGCATACAGGCGAAACCATTGTGGCGAATCAGATTATTTTAGCAACTGGACATTCGGCTCGCGATATTTTTGAATTGTTAGATAGAAAAAATATTCTGATTGAAGCCAAACCTTTTGCATTAGGCGTTCGTGCAGAACATCCTCAAAGTTTAATAGATAGTATTCAGTATTCATGTGATTTTCGAGGTGATTATCTTCCGCCGGCGCCTTATTCAATTGTAAAACAAGTGAACGGTCGCGGCATGTATTCGTTTTGTATGTGTCCGGGTGGGGTCATTGCGCCTTGTGCAACCGATGTTGAAGAAGTTGTTACAAACGGTTGGTCGCCTTCTAAGCGCGATCAAGCAACAGCCAATTCAGGCATTGTGGTAGAGCTAAAGTTAGAAGATTTTAAACCGTATGAAAAGCATGGTGCGTTGGCAGGAATGTATTTTCAGAAAGAAATAGAAAACACCGCATGGAAAGTTGCAGGTAAAACGCAGCAAGTTCCGGCGCAGCGAATGGTAGATTTTTCAAACAAAAAAGTTTCCGAATCATTACCTAAAACCTCGTATGTTCCCGGAGTTGTATCGTCAGAGTTAGGCGATGTTTTTCCAAAGTTTTTAACAGGAATCATGCGTCAGGGTTTTCAGGAATTTGGCAAAAGCATGAAAGGTTATTTTACGAATGATGCTATTTTGCATGCGCCCGAAAGTAGAACGTCATCGCCGGTTCGTATCCCAAGAAATGATGATACATTGGAGCATTTGCAAATAAAAGGTTTGTATCCTTGTGGGGAAGGTGCAGGTTATGCAGGCGGAATTATTTCGGCAGCGATTGATGGCGAAAAATGTGCCATAAAATGTGCCGAACAAATTTTTGGTTATAGAAATTAATTAATTAAAGTGTGTGTTTTAAGATTGATTTTAACTTGAAACACTAAACCTTAAACAAAAAATATGGAATTAAAATTAACACGCCCTATTTGTTTTTTCGATTTAGAAACAACGGGAATTGATGTAGCAAAAGACAGAATTGTAGAAATATCGATATTGAAAATTTTTCCGAACGGAAACAAAGAAAGCAAAACGTGGCTGGTAAACCCAACGGTTTCAATTCCTGCCCATGCTACGGCTGTTCACGGAATTACAAACGAAAAGGTAGCAAACGAACCCACTTTTAAAGAATTGTCGGGACAGATTTACAACATGATTAAAGATGCCGATTTGGCGGGATACAATTCAGACCGATTTGATATTCCTTTATTGGCAGAAGAATTATTGCGCGCCGATGTTGATTTTGATATGAAAAACCGTGTGTCTGTTGATGTGCAAACAATCTTTCACAAAAAAGAAGAACGTACATTAAGTGCCGCTTTAAAATTTTATTGTAATAAATCGTTAGAAAACGCACACTCAGCCGCAGCCGATACCGAAGCTACTTATGAAATTTTAAAAGCACAATTAGATCGTTACGATGATTTAGAAAACGATATGAAAGCACTTTCGGTATTTACAACTCGTAAAAAATCGGTCGATTTTGCAGGATTTATCGCCTTGAATGATAACGGAGAAGAAATTTTTACATTCGGCAAACATAAAGGTGCTTTGGTTGATGATGTTTTAGATCGCGAACCGGGCTATTTTGGCTGGATACAAAATGCTGATTTTCCGTTGTACACCAAAAAAGTACTGACAGGAATCAAGTTGCGTAAACTAACTAATAAGTTTTAATTAAAGCAAAGTTGTATCTTTATAAATAAAAAAGAAATTATGAGTACTATTGAATTAAAAAAAGAACTGCATAATTATATAGAGAATGCCGATGACCAATTCGTAAAAATGTTTTATGAAATGGCAAAGGCGTATATGTTGCAAAAAAATAAAGATAAAATGATTGCAGAAGGCGAGAAGGATATTAAAAACGGACAAACGTATTCTTTAGAAGAAGCTAAAGAACTAATGAAAAAATGGAATCCGTAATAAGAGTTGAATTAACATCTCGATCTTTAAAAGATTTACAAAAGATTAGAGTATTTAATGATAACCTTTATAGTATTTCTAAATCAAAAGAAATTATCAATGATATTTTTAAAGAGTTAGAGATATTAGAAAATCCTACTATTGACTTTACAGAAATTGGTGTTATAGATGAAGAATTTATACACTTAAAATATGAATATCGAAAGCTTGTAACAAGTCATTATAAAATTACATATCGAAAAGGTAAAAAAGCAATTTATGTAGTTAGAATTTTCGATACAAGACAGAATCCATCAAAAAATAAGTAATAAAACTTCAAATAAGTAAATGAAAATTATTTGCGTAGGCAGAAATTATATTGATCATATCAATGAACTTTCTAACCAGAAACCAACAGAACCGGTGCTTTTTATGAAACCAGATACATCGGTTTTGCTAAAAACGTTTCCTTTTGTTATTCCCGATTTTTCAAACGATGTACATCACGAAGTGGAAGTTTTGGTAAAAATATGTAAGGTTGGTAAAAGCATCAGTCCAAAATTTGCACATAAATATTACAACCAAATTGGTTTGGGAGTTGATTTTACCGCGCGTGACGTTCAATCTAAACTAAAAGAAAAAGGCTTGCCTTGGGAAATTGCAAAAGGATTTGACGGCGCAACCGTGATAGGCGAATTTGTTGATAAAGATCAGTTTGAAAATCTTCAAAATATATCTTTTCAATTAATGAAGAATGATGAGGTTGTTCAAAACGGAAACACGCAGGATATGTTGTGGCAGATTGATGAACTAATTTCGTATATATCACAGTTTTTCACACTGAAAATCGGCGATATTATTTTTACAGGAACTCCAAGTGGCGTGTCAAAAGTAAGTAGTGGCGATGTGTTGGAAGGTTTTTTAGAAGGTAAAAAAATGTTTGGTTTTAAAGTACTTTAATGAAAGCTGCAATCATAACTATAGGCGATGAATTATTGATTGGTCAAGTAATTGACACCAATAGCGTATTCATAGGTCAACAATTAGAAGCTATTGGATGCAAGGTAATTGAAAAAATAGCTATTTCAGATGATTTTAATTCTATTGTAGATACATTTCAAAAATATCAAGATAAAGTAGATTTGGTTGTAATAACTGGTGGTTTAGGACCAACTAAAGACGATATTACCAAGAAAACACTTGCTCATTATTTTAATGATGAATTAATAATGAATACCGATGTTTTAAATCATGTTACCCAGTTCATTGCAAAACAATACAATCGTCCGTTGAATGAAATGAATAGATTACAAGCGCTAGTACCATCTACTTGTCAAGTGCTTTTTAATGATGTTGGAACAGCTCCAGGTATGTTGATGAAAAAAAATAAAACAGTTTTTGTTTCTTTGCCAGGTGTTCCTTACGAAATGAAATTTCTATTCAATGAACGTTTAATTCCTTATGTAAAAAAGCATTTTAATTTGGATGCAATCATTCACAAAACTGTAATTACCGTTGGGATTGCAGAAAGTGTACTGGCAGAAAGAATAGAAAGTTGGGAAAATAGTTTACAAGCTCTTGACATTCATTTGGCTTATCTTCCACAGTTTGGTTTGGTGCGTTTGCGATTAAGTAAAACGGGAAATTCAATTGAAGAAATAACCCATGAAATAGATGCGAAAATAAGCGAACTACAACAATTAATTCCTGATTTTTTTATCGGAGTTTCTACTTCGGATACCTTGTTTGATGAGGTAGTTACTTTATTAAAGAAATCAAGATTAACAATTGCAACTGCCGAAAGTTGTACAGGTGGAAGCATCGCTCAGAAATTAGCATCAATCGAAGGTGCATCGAGCTATTTTAAAGGAAGTGCGGTAACATACGCAACCGAATCTAAAGTGCATGTTTTAGGTGTTCAGCAACAAACAATAGATACATTTAGTGTGGTTAGCGAAGAAGTTGCACGCGAAATGGCTCTTGGAGCAAAAAGAATTTATAAAACAGATTTAGCTATCTCAACTACCGGAAATGCCGGTCCATTAAAAGGCGATGGCGATGCAGCAATAGGAACCGTTTGTATGGCATTTGCTTTTGATGATAAAGTAGAATCGTTTACTTTTAATTTTGGTCAGCCGCGAAATAAGGTGATACAAGCTGCAGTAGAAAAAACTTGGTTAATTCTGTATAAATATTTAAAAAATAATCAATAACATTTGTTTTAATAAATTTTAAGTTGTTATTTTGCACACTGATTTTAAAAGTAAGAAATAATGTCAAGAGTTTGTCAAATTACAGGTAAAAGAGCCATGGTTGGAAACAACGTGTCTCACGCTATGAACAAAACTAAGAGAAAGTTTTCTGTGAATTTAGTAAAGAAACGTTTCTACATAGTTGAAGAAGACAGATGGGTAACTTTAAAAGTATCAACATCTGCATTAAAAACAATTAACAAAAAAGGTATTGCAGCAGTTTTGAAAGAAGCTAAAGCAAACGGATTATTAAAGTAATTCAGTTCACCATTAAAATTTTATCACAATGGCAAAGAAAGCAAAAGGAAATAGAATTCAAGTAATTTTAGAATGTACTGAGCATAAAGCAACTGGATTACCAGGTACTTCACGTTACATTACTACAAAAAACAAGAAAAATACTCCAGATAGAATGGAAATTAAAAAATTCAATCCTATCTTAAAGAAAGTAACAGTTCATAAAGAAATTAAATAATTTAGTTAGTCATGGCAAAGAAAACCGTAGCAACATTACAGGGGAGTTCAAAAAAATTAACCAAAGCAATTAAAATGGTTAAGTCTCCAAAAACAGGCGCTTACACATTCGTTGAGTCAGTTATGGCTCCTGAATTAGTGGATGAATTTTTAGCAAAAAAATAATTATTCAATAAAAAAGCATTAAAGCTATCTAAATTATTAGGTAGCTTTTTTTATTTTAGAGGGAATGATATTTATCAGAAATTCTAAAATTAATATCAGTATATTTGTTACTTAAAAATTGTAAACTATGAGTTTTTTTAAGCGTTTATTTTCATCAGAAAAGAAAGAAACACTTGATAAAGGGCTTGAAAAGTCAAAAACATCTTTTTTTGATAAACTTTCAAAAGCAGTTGCCGGAAAATCAAAAGTAGATGACGATGTTTTAGATAACCTGGAAGATATCCTAATTACCTCAGACGTAGGTGTGAATACCACTCTAAAGATTATCAACCGTATCGAAAAACGTGTAGCCGAAGATAAATATTTAGGAACCGACGAGCTGAACAAAATCTTGCGCGAAGAAATTTCAGGATTACTTTCTGAAACAAAATCGGGCGAAGCCACAGAATTCGATGTTCCTAAAGACAAAAAACCTTACGTAATCATGGTTGTTGGTGTAAATGGTGTTGGTAAAACAACAACCATTGGTAAATTGGCATATCAGTTTAAAAAAGCCGGTCATAAAGTGGTTTTAGGTGCGGCAGATACGTTTCGTGCAGCAGCTATCGATCAGTTACAAATTTGGGCAGATCGTGTTCAGGTGCCAATTGTAAAGCAACAAATGGGATCAGATCCTGCTTCGGTTGCTTTTGATACATTAGAATCTGCGGTTGCGCAAAATGCCGATGTAGTGATTATTGATACTGCCGGACGTTTACACAACAAGGTTGGCTTAATGAACGAATTAACCAAGGTAAAACGTGTAATGCAAAAGGTTATTGGCGATGCTCCGCACGATGTGATGTTGGTTTTAGACGGATCTACCGGGCAAAATGCATTTGAACAAGCAAAACAATTTACCGCAGCAACCGAAGTTTCATCGTTGGCTGTAACAAAGTTAGACGGAACAGCAAAAGGCGGTGTGGTGATTGGTATTTCAGATCAGTTTCAAATTCCGGTAAAATACATCGGGGTAGGAGAAGGGATCGAAGATTTACAGGTTTTTAATAAATACGAATTCGTAGATTCATTCTTTAAATAATGAAAAATATTTTAGGCTTATTTGTTTTTAGTTTATTTGTGGTTTCTTGTACAAAACCAATTTCTTCCGAAGAATTAAAGAATTTAAACGGATATTGGGAAATTAGCGAAGTGAAAACTGCCGACGGAGATACTAAAGAATTTCAGTCAAACAACAACGTAGATTATTTTGAATTGAAAGATTTAAAAGGCACGCGAACCAAAGTTGTTCCGCAGCTCAATGGAAAAAATCAAACAAACGGTATCAAAGAGCAATTCACAGTATTAGATTCTGCCAACGCAACCTATCTGAAATATGCTACAGATTACGCTAAATGGACAGAAAAGGTTGATAAATTAACTAAAGATGAATTGGTGATTATTAACAACAACGATATAAAATACACATATAAAAGGTTTACGCCGATTGTAGTAAATGAATAATAAAAAATTTAATCCTTACAAACGCTTGCACGAAGAATCATCTATTCAAGATGTTTTGGGAAAAATGATTTCGGGCTATAATTTGGAAAAAGGAATCGATAAACTAAACGTTCGTGAAGCCTGGATAAAGCTGTTAGGCCCTGGAATTGCAGCTTATACACAACAAGTAGAATTGAGAAAAGACACGCTGTTTGTTGCGTTATCATCCAATGTACTGCGAGAAGAATTAAGCTACGGTTTAGATAAAATCATTACCATGATAAATGAAGATTTAGGTAAGGAAGTAATAAAAAAAATAATTTTAAGATAAACTCATATTTTCTATGAGTTTTTTTTATTTTCATTTCAATTTAATTTGTATATTCGATTAAAATACAAATCATTATGAAAAGAAAAATACTTTTAGCAGCAGTTTTATTTACATCTGTAACAACTTTTGCTCAAACCTTTGAAAATAAAGCAACCTTTTGGGCAAAACCAAATAAAACGCAAAACACAAAACAGCTATTTAACAAAAATGCTTCGATAAGTGAAAATTCAACTCAATCGTTAACAACGGATATTGGTGCAGGTTCATCAAACTTTTACATGGTTTTTAAGTCTGAAGACAATGTTGAAAAAGATTTATTGAATTTTACATTTACATGTGCACAACATGCGGTAACTACGCATAATATCAATTACCACGATGCCGCTACCGTTGACCTGAAAAGAAAAACAGGCGCTATTGTAAAATATGGTTTTGAATATCCAGGAGCAAGCGGAGATAAAAATTATGTAACGGTTATAGATCAACCTAATGATTTAACCGATGTTTACGAAGTTATTTACGTGAACGATAAGTTTACAGAGTTAGACCATCAGCAAATTCAAACGTATTTATCAGTAAAATACGGAATTTCGTTAATAAATTCGGCTAATTATGTTGATGCCAACGGAAAATCGGTTTGGAACAGCAATTTAAACGCACAGTATAATACAAATATTACAGGCGTTGGTAAAAGTGATTATTTTGGTTTGAACAAAACCGAAACCGTTAATTCTGTTGATAAGCGCATTGCTATTTCAACAAACGGATTTAACAACAATGAATATTTGTTTATTGGAACCAACAATGAAAATACATCATTTGTAAAAACAAACGACTATGAAATGTTAGATTCATCGTGGATGGTTCAAACAAACACCGCGTCTAATTTAACAACGTTACGTTTTAATTTAGGATCATTGAAATCAACCGGAACCTATGAGTTGTTAATCAACCAAACCGCAACATCGTTTGAAAATAACAACATATTAAAAGTTCAAGGAAAAGTTGAAGGAAACCAATTGGTTTTCGAAAACGTTATGTTTGATGCAGATGGGAACGGATATGATACTTTCTCTATTGGATACACAACCAAAGCAAAAGAAAATTCAAAACCAGAAGTTGTTTTAGATTCAAAAGTTAACGCGTATCCAAACCCTGCAAATATCAACGAAACGGTTAATGTGGCATACAATTTCGGAAAACCAACAAATTTGAATATTCATGTTTTCACGGTTGATGGTAAATTGGTCAGCAAAAAAGAAATGAACAACATTAACAATTATGTGTTCGAAACTAAATTCACAACAACTGGCGTATATTTAATTGTATCAACCTATAACGGTGAAATTACAACAAACAGAATTATTGTAAAATAACAAAAAAGCTTAAGGAAAACGCCCTTTGAAAGAAGGGTGTTTTTTATTCCTATTAATTGTAGTAAATTTGATTTTTGCTTAATACGATATGATAACCGAAGAACAAGTAATTTTAGTTAACGAAAAAGACGAACCAATTGGTTTAGTGCCCAAATTGCAGGCACATGAAGAAGCTTTGTTACACCGGGCTTTTTCGGTTTTTATTCTAAACAATAAAAACGAAATAATGTTGCAACAACGCGCTGCAAATAAATACCATTCGCCTTTGTTGTGGACAAATACTTGTTGTAGTCATCAACGTAACGGCGAAAAGAATATCGATGCAGGTAAACGACGCTTATTTGAAGAAATGGGTTTTTCGGTTGAATTAAAAGAACTGTTTTCGTTTATTTACAAAGCTCCGTTTGATAATGGTTTAACAGAACATGAATTTGATCATGTAATGGTTGGGTATTTTAACGATGAACCTGTAATTAATAAAGAAGAAGTTGAAGATTGGAAATGGATGAGTACTGAAGCTGTAAAGCACGACATGCAGAACCATCCAGAAATTTATACCGAATGGTTTAAAATTATTTTCGATAAATTTTATCATCACATCGAAGCACAGAAAATTTAGTTTATGAGAGTTACAGTTTGTAGAAAAGCACATTTTAACGCAGCACACCGCTTGTATCGTAAAGATTGGTCTGAAGATAAAAACCAAAAGATTTTTGGTAAATGCAACAACCCAAATTTCCACGGACACAATTACGAATTAATTGTAGAGGTTACCGGAACGGTTAATCCAGAAACAGGATATGTGATTGATATTAAAGATTTAAGCGATATAATTTACGAAGAAGTAGAAGTACCTTTCGATCATAAAAACCTAAATTTAGACGTACCTGAGTTTCAAGAACTGAATCCAACGGCAGAACATATTGCTTATGTAATTTGGAATAAACTTCGCAAACGCCTTCCGTTGAAATTAGATCTTGATATTACATTGTACGAAACACCTAGAAATTTCGTTAAGTACGGCGGTTTATGATAATTTTAGAAAAATATTTTAATAAAATTTGTACCTTGCCAACTTAATTTAAGCGAACGCATTTAAAATTGAATTCATTTAAACAACATATAAATAATCAGTCAAACACAACCGCTTTTAAAAGTTATCCTATTCATTTTCAGCCTATTTTAAAAGAGCGAATTTGGGGTGGCAACAAATTACAATCGTTAGGAAAAGAGCTTTCTAATGATAATATTGGCGAAAGTTGGGAAATTTCTATGATTGATACCGATATAAATATTATTACAAATGGTATTTATAAAGAAAAATCGTTAGCAGAATTGATTGATTTGTATCCAAACGAAATATTAGGAACAAAAGTTTACCAGAAATATGGTAAGCAGTTTCCTTTGTTATTTAAGTTTTTAGATGCAAAAACAGATTTGTCTATTCAACTGCATCCTAATGACGAATTGGCAAAAAAGCGACACAATTCTTTCGGTAAAACCGAAATGTGGTACGTGATGCAAGCCGATGATAATGCCCGAATTATTTTAGGATTTAAAGAAGACAGCTCTCCCGAGGAATATTTAGATCATTTAAAAAACAAAACACTTCCAAGCGTTTTACAGGAATATTACGTGAAAAAAGGCGATGTGTTTTTTATTGAAACCGGAACCATTCATGCTATTGGCGGTGGAATTTTATTGGCAGAAATTCAGCAAACATCTGATATTACTTATCGTGTGTACGACTGGGACAGAGTAGATGATCAAGGAAACGAACGCGAATTGCACGTTGATTTAGCATTAGACGCTATAAATTACACCAAGAAAGATCCTAAAATAGATTTTGTAAAAGTTGATGATGAATCGGTAAATCTGGTAGATTGCCCTTTTTTTACTACAAACATTATCAGCTTAACCTCTTCGTATAAAATTACTAAAAACAGCGATTGTTTTTTAGTGTATATTTGCACAGAAGGAAATGCAAGCTTATTCATTAATGACGAACGCTTTGAAATGAAACAAGGCGATACGGTTTTAGTACCGGCACAATTAAACAATTTTGCCCTGCAAGGCAATGCAACCTTATTAGAAGTATTTATTAATAAATTATAATTATTATGGCAAACGTTAGAACATTAAAAAAAGATATCAATTTTGTATTGGGTGATATTATTGAAGCAGTTTACATTTGGGAGCTTTCAACAGCAGGAAAACCAACAGATGAATCGCAAGCAATTATCGATGAGGCAATTACACAATTTGACTCTTTAATTGAACGTGTAAACGATAAAAAAGCAGAAAATAAAAAAGCACACTTCAAAGCAATCTATTCAGATTTAGAAGAAACTGCAAATCAGTTGGTTGAAAAAATAAACAATTTATAGTTAAAAAAAACTGACAAAAATTTTACGGAAGCCCTTGCAGAATTAAAAAACAGCAGTATATTTGCAACCGTAAATGAGTCGCCTCTGTAGCTCAGCTGGCTAGAGCAGCTGATTTGTAATCAGCAGGTCGTGGGTTCGAGTCCCTCCAGAGGCTCAAGTTCTTAATCAAATTGAAAATAGTATTTTGCCTCTGTAGCTCAGCTGGCTAGAGCAGCTGATTTGTAATCAGCAGGTCGTGGGTTCGAGTCCCTCTAGAGGCTCAAAATTTTCAATTTGATTTTTTACTGAATTTACAAAAACATTATTTTGCCTCTGTAGCTCAGCTGGCTAGAGCAGCTGATTTGTAATCAGCAGGTCGTGGGTTCGAGTCCCTCCAGAGGCTCAAAAACTCCTAAAGAAATTTAGGAGTTTTTTTATTTTCAAAAATTAAACTTATGAAAAAAGTAATAGTACTCGTTGCTTTCTTGGTGTTTGCCTCTTGTTCTTCAGATGATGATCAAAAACAACTTATATTAACTGGAAGTGGAAGTAATTCTGTAGAATATACCTTCAACGGAAAAAAAATGTCTTCGTTTGATGCCGATGAAGATTCTGAAGAAATTTTGTGTGATGTATCTAAAACGTACACATGGATTTATTTCAAATTAGGAAAAAACAATGAATATGCTACTTTAACGCTTTCGTCGTCTACTGCTTTTGAAGAAGGAAAAACATATTCAATAAAAGGAAATCTAAATTCTAATGTTAGCGCATCTAATGAATTTTACGGACCAAACATTCCCTATATAAGTTGTTCTACAAATAACGAAATAGGTGGAACCATTACCATTGTAAAACTTGATTTTACAAACAGAATCATAGCAGCAAAGTTTAGTTATGATTGTGTAGACGCTAAAGGTACTATATACACTATTCGTGACGGTTGGTTCGATTTTAAATTTTAAACATGAAAAAATTACTATCAATTTTTGCGATACTTTTTGTTTTTTCTTGCGCTTCAGATGATAATATAATTATTCCCTGCAACGAACAAGTTGTTTCATATTACCAAAAAGATCAACAACTAATAAGTAATGTAAAGAATAATGTTATCGCTATAGAATTTGATTATCGAGTTTTAGATGAAGTTATAAGCAATAGGCTAAAAGAACTTTTTCTATTGGACTTACCACTTGATTCAGAAGGGAAAATTTCAACTATTTACCCAGATGTGTTTTCAACTTATCCTACTAAAGTTGTTTTTGGATATTTTAAAGAAGGAAATTTATCTTGCGAAAAGTTAAATGAATACATGGCACAGATCCAAAATATTCCTGAAGTACATAATATTCGAAAAGTGATCGAAGGATCTAATAAGTATTCCATCATGAAAGAAACAAATATTCTTGCAGTGAAGCTTGAAAGTGAATCTGATTTTTCTAATTTACAAACTCAGGCACATTTGCACGGTTATATTGTTACGGAAGATGATCCTATGAAAATGAACGAAAATCAGGAACTTGTTTATTATTTGGTTGATGAAACAAGTAAAAAATCAACAATAGAAATGGCAAAAATGCTTTCGCAATCTATTAAATATCAATATATTTTCCCGCAATTTGTAAATGTTGGTTAAAAAAAACTAAAAGAAATTTAAACATGCCCCAAAAAGTTAAACGCTATTTGGGGTATTTTTATTGAAATAAATTCAAAGATTATGCATTTAAACTAGAACGTGTTGAAATGGTTTTAAAGAAACGATATTCAACTAATCATGTTTCTAAAGTAACTTGTGTAAGTTTCTTAAGAAAAGTATAATTTCAACCACAAAAAAAGCAGTAATCGTAAAATTACTGCTGGTATATTTTAAAGCTACACTTCGAAAACTCCATAATACATAAAGCTACCGGAGCTTCCGTTCAACGGGCTTTACTTCATTCTTTATTATTTGTTTTGGCATTCAATGATTATTAATTCATCTCGTGCCCTCCGGGCAAGACGAAAGCTTAGTTATTAGGCGTAGGCTTTTACTCTTTTAGTGCTTCTTCCATAGTTTTTCTTTCTGCATCCCATTCACGAATATATTTAGTTTTATTATTTTCTAATTCGGTGATGAGTTCTAAATGCGCTTTTAGTTGTTTTATATATTTTTCAGGATCTTTAGATTTAGAATAAAATATAAAGTCGTTATTCTCATAGTAGTTAGTAACCTTTTTAATGATTGAAATAAAATTATCAACATCAGTTCTTAAGTACATATTTATTGGTTCTCCAATAGTATATTTTAGAGAACCTAACAATGCACCATCTCCGCTTGCTTGATATTCAGGGTTAGATGAGTTATAGTATCGATAACGCATTAATCCAGTATAATATAGAAAAGAAGCTTCATTGAATTTTGATTTGCTTAAATATTCAGTTACGCTTTCAAAGAATTTTGAAGGATGCTGTTTGTCGAGTTCTTTCGCTTTGTCAAATACTGAATTGTCAATATCTAAAATATGTCCACTATGCTTTAATGAATCAGCGGTTTTATAAATTGATTTATATAAGTTTAATTCATCTTGACCGTAAGAAATGTTACAAAAGAGAAAAAGTAAAAAGAAGTATAAGATTTTGTTCATGAGTATTGTTTTTAGTTTTCGTTCGTGCAAGCTTACGCCTAACGTTCTCGGGCTTTGCGTTCGGGCGGGTTTCGAAGCACAAAGTTTCGATTTATTACTAAAGTTTATTAGAAG
>JAEAMF010000447.1_pt1 | contig 52475 bp, 40 predicted proteins | sample 8958721 | NCBI WGS metagenome assembly JAEAMF01 (sample SAMN16933255, study PRJNA681124) | bioreactor sludge metagenome | isolation source: anaerobic bioreactor treating anionic surfactant - SDBS | place: India: Bengaluru | collected 2019-02-28
GCCATGCAGCAACGGACGCTTGTTTTTAAGCAGCCAATCGTCCGGGACCCGACACTTAGGGTATAGGAAACTGGTCAACGGACCCGCTTATCAACTGCGCTTGCAGATCTTTTCATCGGATTGCGCCTCGTAGAAAGGCCACCTCAAGTATCAATTTCTGAAGTCATGCATCAATATTTAAGAGATACAGAGTTTGCTGTTCAGAATCTCATCCAGTTGGCTCATGAGGAAGAAAGACAGCTGCAAATGCTGTGCAAAAAATTAGAAGAGCTTGAGCCAAAACTGAAATTTCTGCAATGGGACTATACGTCCAGCGACATGAATGACGATTTCTCCGATGCCTACGTCATTGGGGCATTCAATCGCATGGCAAAGGCTCATCAGGAAGCAGAGGCGTTGCAGCGCGAGGTCGCTTCATTGCAGGGAAGTATCGGCGCTCGTCAACAGTCCACGCAGGCAATTGCAGGCGCCATATTTCAAGTTGCAAAGCAGGGCATATCGTTAGTATATGGAGGTGTGACAGCGGCACCTGATGGCCGCGTCATCGGGTCTGTAGCACTCAAGTCAATTATTTGGCAAGCGCGCAATCAAGCTATGCACTTTGAGGAGGGGGAGCCAAAGCAAGCCGTTAAGGAGCTCTTCGCTATCCTTGAGAAGGAGCATGGGCCTCAGTTTTCGCTATCTAAGAATGGCGTGCGAAGTCGGTCTAAGCAAGTTTTGGAATTACTTGGCTGGAATGATTACCAAGCTTATATTACGGATATGACATCCGTACTTTCACCAGTAGATCTAACTTGATACTCAGTCAGACTCATATTGATTGGCTGCAGCGCGCGCATCAGTGTCAACATTGAGGGGTAGGTTTCATTCATGGTCATCTAATGCTCCCGTTCGATAGGCGAATTTCTCAGAATGACCTCGGTCCGCCGCCTAGATAAGATCCGCAAAGTCTTCATCCAGCTAGGATAAGTCAGCCTGATGGCCTGATCGGTGTGACGCTATAGTGCTTGTGACAAAAATGCACACAGAACAGATCAAGCTACACTTGTCGTGTGTAGCTTAGAGAGGATAGAGGGTTTTATGGCTGAGTTTAAAGGAACATGCTGCAAGCTATTTCTCGCACACTTCGAATTTTATTTTAACTAGATTGATTTTTAAAAGGAGGAGTTATGATAGTTACTGAAGGCCAACTGAAAGGAAGCTTTAAAGGCTTTAAGAATAGAGAAACCATTTTCGAGTTTTCCAGTGGACTCCATAGAAAGTGGAGGCAAGCAGAGTACAAGTACTTGTATCACTACGCATACATGCCGAGGGCTAAGGTGATTCAGAAAGGAGGCCGTTACGAGCTCCATGTCGAAGGGCTATCAGATTCAGTCGAGGTACAGCGAGCATAACTTCCAAAAATTCACTTCAGCCGACGTTGAGTCACACATTTAATAGCTGCCGTCGTTAACTAGACGCCCAAGGGGTGCTTCTTGAAGATGACGACTATCTCAGAGCATCCTGAGCTAACATGTACAAAATTAGCAGCAGCCAGCTTTAGAGCAGGTTTTGCTTTAAAAACTTTGATGAGTACTTCATGCGTTCAAGGTATATTAACGCTCTGACAAATCCTTCGCTTCCTGTGAACTGCGTAAAAATTGGACTCACCCGGAAGACTCCGGAACACCGAGCATCGGTGCTCAGCCAGATGGCTGCTATTCCAGCCCCTTTCGTAGTATTTTCTAAAATCGAAGTGAATGATGTATTTCAGGCCCAACGGCGAATGCATGTAGCTTTAGGTGAAAAGCACATAAACACCTTAAAATATTTTTTAGAATTTCACCTGAGAACGCAAAATCCATGGCATTGGAGATTGCTGCATTCGAAGATGAGCGATATCAGCTTTCTGCCAATATTCACTTAAATCACACGATACTTGGTGCAAAGTATGTTCCATATACGAATCTTCGTAGCCGTACATTACTATATGGGGTGATTGCGGCTACGATAAACAATTCTCCCTTTGAGCGGATTTCCGAAAATAGACGTACAAGTGTAGATGGATTCCTGTCAATTGGACAGGTAAGCGATTACCTTCACATTGAAAGACGTTCCGCAGCTAAGGCTCTTCTGGGTTCGTGAAAAGCAATAAAAACCTGGAATGCTGCCTAATTGAGGCTGAAGTTGTCATCTCTGTTTTCGACATGGTACCGTCACGGTCATGTAACTTGGCGCTTCTCAGACGCATTCCGTGAAAACTTCTATGATCCAAGTATCTAATAGGCGACTGAGCCTCCCAAGTTGGAAATCTACAGATCATCGCAGTCCATAATTTAACGACCGCATTCCAACGACTATTATTTTTCGCTCTTGGCCGGAAGTTATTCACCGCCTTAGCACCTAAGAGCTGACGCTCATTGCGGGCAGACAAGGTGCCAGTGAATGCTTTCTGAGAAATTATCGGGGTGGCGCTCCCAGTGGTATCGATGAAAATCAGTCACTCTGGCCTAAATTCATCGCGTCGGTGCAGCTTTTCGCGTAAATGCAGTCTTAAAGTTTCTTAGGTAAGGCGCGTAGGCGCTGAGATTGCTCAAATTCTTCAAGCACCTTGCGAATCTCCTCTTCACGAGACCTCGGGTCGAGGGCATCTTGAATGTAGCTAACGAACTCGCGTTGGATGGACCGAAGCGAAACTTGAACGTCCCCAAATCCACTTGAGATTTTAAGGTTATCATAAGCCGCAACCACACAATCAAGAACAGGCTGCCGAACGCCGCGATAAGCTGGCTCTTTGTGAAGGCCATAGTCGTCAGACCATTGATTTGGAAAGTGCCAACGGCCTGTGTCAATTAGGTGGCTCAGTTTGACGAGAACATGATGTTTGGCTGCGTCATTAAGGTCCTGACTCTCTACAAGGTGAATTGACTCGGAGATGGCGCAGCAAACTTGATCCGCCCAAATGCGGACGCCTGAGAAGTGCTGGTCCGCCCACGAACGAAGTTCAAGTTGATGTTTTTTTTCCCAAAGTTCAGTTGCCTTTCGTGCTTCTCGTTCTGCGGCTTTGGACGAACTATTGGCTGCATAAGCAGAGTATCCGGCAACCAATGCTGCAATCCAAGTTGCGATGTCGCCTAATTCAATGACCATAAATATTTATTCCTGAAGTAAAACGCTTGACGTCAACTTGCGACGCATAGGAGTCAAACGATTTATTTTGCATTAAATGTAATTATATGTAAATGGGTTTTGCAAGCCGCAGGTATCCGTGCAACTTATCACTGACTGCAACAGCGGGCGTTGGTGTCTTGAGCTTGGAGTCACAAAGAGGGAACGACCAAGCAGCCCCCTGCATTTCTGAGTGTTTGGCGGACGGGGTGCCCCAAAAGGATCCGTCTGCAGTGCGAGTTGCCCGAATATTCCATCCTGCGGATTGGCCCGGCGCCAGCGAGACCGGCTCAGCCCACGTCCAGCAAACTATCCACCAGTTCCTGAACGCTAGGGATGGCCTGGATGATGTCGATGCCGGTGTTCACGGAAATGATGCCTTCGTCCATCTGACCCAGCAGCATGCCGGGCCGGAGGCCGCCGAGTTTGCGGATTTCATCGTCCAGGTCGAGGACGTTTGGGCTGTCCTGAAACAACGCAGCCAGGCGGTCGGCCGTGCGCGTGCGGATGGAGCGCTGGATGGGGGAGACAAAGGCCATGTCGTTGTAGCCTGAAGAGACGATTCTGTCCTTGACGCTCTGGGCCGCCGGGGACTCCTGGGTCACGATGAAGCGCGTTCCGATGTAGACCCCTTCGGCGCCCAGGGCGAACGCCGCCTGCACACCACGCCGGTCGTTGATGCCGCCGGTGGCCATGACGGGCACGCGGACCGCGTCCACCATGGTCGGCACGATGGTGAAGGTGCCCCAGGCGCTGGCCGGTATGTGGCCGCCTTCGTCGTGCCCGGTGGCCACCAGCACATCGGCGCCCAAGGCTTCGGCCCGGCGCATATTGGCCACGGTGGGGGTCAATGGGCGGTGTATGAGCGTGGCGCCTTGCTGCTTCATGAGGTGGAAGGCGCGTTCGGTGGCGTTGCCGACCGAGACAAAGTGCGTCACCCCTTCTTCGAGGGCCATGGTGATCCATGCGGTGTTGAACGCATCAGGGGCTTCGCTGCCCGCCAGGATCACATTGAGACCGAATGGCTTGTCGGTCATGCCGCGTGTCTTGCGGATTTCCGCGCGCATGCGTTCGACAGTCTCTTCTGTGCCGCTGGGCACGGTGCTGTGGCCGGCATGCGGGCCGAGGACGCCCAGGCCCCCGGCGTTGGACACTGCGGCGACCAGGCGCGCATTGGTGACCCAGGACATGGGCGCTTGAACCAGGGGATACCGGGTGCCGAGAAGTTGGGTGAGGCGTGAAGTGGGGTATGGCATAGGTGAGGGCGCGCGGTGTGCGTGCGGGTGCACGGGTGTAGGAGGGGACAGGAAGCGATGGACAGGGCTGCGATATCGCTGCGCTGGGGCAGCGGCGAGGTAGCGTTGGGGCAGGGCTTCACCGGCCCCAGGGCGTTGCGTGGTGCCAGGTGGCAGCAGGTGGGCTGGGCTGCGACGGTGGGCGGACGTGGTGCTGTAGCTTGTCCGCCGGCTTCAGGCGGCCTTCAACGGGTTTTGCTTGCTTGCCGGGTGGTGCAGGGTGCAGACGGTTGACGGTCGCTGATGGCCACCACGTGCCACCCGTGCGACCGGCTGTTGCCCATTGGCTCTGGCTGGCGCTGGCCGACCCGAGCTGGCGCGCGGCTACCTGTTCAAGAGGGGGAGGGTGCGCAGGGCCTTGGCCAACTGGATGGCGTCCCATGGCAGGTATTCGGCAATGGCTAGGCCCACGACCTCCGCCACCTCATTGGCCTGCTGGAGGATGCGCGCAATATCTTCCAACCGCATGCGGCCTTGGGCGACGCCGTCCCAGGTGCCGGCCGCAGCCGAAGGGTCGTTGAAGAGCAGAAAGCTGTACCGGGCGGCATCCAGCACGTCCAGGTCAAAGTGCACGGCTACCTTGGTGGCACCTGTCTGGCGCAGCCATGACACCACGGCATCGGGGGACTGGGCGAGCTGTTCCGGGCTCAGCCGCTGCATCTGGCGCTGGTCCAGAAATTCCGTCTCATGAGGGGTGGTTTCCGTCAGGCCCACATGCAGCACCTGTTCGGGGCGGATGGGGCGCTTCACCAGCCGGCCAAAGTCGGGATCGCCTTCGCCCATGAGCATGCCCAGCCCATGGTGTGCGGCTGCGCATCCACCCACAACCAGCGAAAGACCGATCCGTGTATCCCTGTGCATCCCTGCATGTCTGCACAGGCCCGCGCAATTGCTGCTTTATGCGTTTTGTGCGGCTTATGCAAGGAGGCAGGATCGGGATCGGGATCCTCAGCAGTTAAAAAGTTTCCCAATCATCGTCATGGGTCGTGGCGGCTGCAGGCGCTGCTTTGGCAACGGGGGCGGGAGCGATCGCAGCAGGAGTCTTTTTTGCCAAGGTGGCAGGCTTTCCAGCGGGGCGTGGTGCCGGAGCTGCTTTCGGCGCTGGGGTGCGGGTGGGCATGGGCATTGCAGCGGCGCCCAAGGCCTGGCGCTGGGTGGCGTGGCTCCCCCCATCGCCCAGCTTGAATACGGATACCACTTGCACCAGGTCCTGGGACTGGGATTTGAGGCTGTTGGCTGCAGCGGCCATCTGTTCCACCAGCGCCGCATTCTGCTGGGTGACCTGATCCATCTGCATGACGGCTTCGCCGACTTGCGAGACTCCGGCGCTTTGCTCGGTGCTGGCGGCACTGATTTCACTCATGATGTCGGTGACGCGGCGTATGGATTGCACCACCTCTGTCATCGTCTCTCCCGCCTTGTCGACCAGGGTGGTGCCTTGTTCCACCCGCTCCACGCTGGCGCCGATCAGTGTCTTGATCTCTTTGGCTGCTTCGGCCGATCGCCCGGCCAGGGAACGCACCTCGCTGGCCACCACCGCAAAACCGCGCCCCTGCTCGCCAGCCCGTGCGGCTTCCACTGCGGCATTGAGGGCCAGGATATTGGTCTGGAAGGCGATGCTGTCGATCACGCCGATGATGTCGCCGATCTTGCGGCTGGACTCGTTGATACCCTTCATGGTTTCAACCACTTGCCCCACCACCTCGCCACCCTGCGCCGCGACCTGGCTGGCATTCACGGCCAACTGGTTGGCCTGGCGGGCGGACTCGGCGTTTTGCTTGACCGTGGAGTCCAGCTCTTCCATGGACGCTGCAGTTTCCTCCAGCGCGCTGGCCTGGTTTTCGGTGCGTGCCGAGAGATCGTGGTTGCCCTGGGCGATTTCAGCACTTGCCGTAGCAACGCCATCCGCGCCCTGGCGCACGCTGGACACCACTTTGATCAGGCTGTCACGCATGGCCACCAGGGTATGCAGCAGGCCCGCCACCTCGTCCTTGCCGGTGATCGCCACCGGTGTGCTCAGGTCCCCGGCTTCAATCGCGCGAGAAAGGTTCTCGGCCTGCTTCAGCGAACGCACAAGCCCGGTAATGAGGAAATAACCGACGCTGGCGGCAAACAGCAGTCCGAGCACAATGGACACGGTGGAATACATGCGCACCGAACCGTAATGCGCCACTGCCCCGTCGTATTCCGACTTGGCGACATCAAGCTGCAGCTGGATCAGCGCATCAACCTGCTCTTTGGCAGGCGCATACAAGGCCGGCAGCACCTTGGTAGACAGGCGATGGCTTTCCTGCATATCGGCGGAGCGCAACGCCGCCAAAGCGGGCCTCAATCCTTCCCTGACATATTTACCACGGGCTTCGGCAAACTTCTTGGCAATGCCTGCCTCTTCCGGCGTGAGGTAGGTGGCCATGTACTCATCCCACCCCTTGGTGATCCTGCCGATATTGGCTTCGACCGAAGCGGTGAGCTGGGTCACCACCTCCGGGCTCGCATCCAGCGTGGCCGCACTGACCAAATAGGCATTGGTCATCATCAGACTCTGGATCTGCCCCAGCTTCCCCAAGGCCACGGTCCGATCTTCGTACACGGTTCTCAGCCCGTCATTGCTGCCACCCATTCCACGCAGGCCGAGCAGACCGACTCCCAGGAGCAGCATGGACATGACGCCCACCAGCAATATCAATCGCGTTGAAATTTTCATTCTTGAGCCCCTTGCACTGAAAAATACATTCTGTGGTCACCAGGCAGCGCCATGTCCCTGCGCAGTGCGTTTTTGCAAATTTTTTTGCTGATACACAAGCAGGTTGGATGGGGCGCTGTGCGTTAGGCGAACACCTGACGGACTGCTGACATGAGGCCTGCTTGGGCCGGAAAGCAGATCCAGCGCAGACCGGCACCGCAGCAGCCACGCCGGCGGTGGCTGGAGCCTGGGCAGTCCACGGAACCCGCGTGCGACAGGCCTTCAGCTGCTGCGCTTCTTCGCCGCAGGCATGGGTGTCTTGGGCTTGAAGTCGCAGTAGGGCGTGACCAGGCATTCCCAGCATTTGGGCGTGCGGGCCTGGCAGACATAGCGGCCCAGCAGGATCAGCCAGTGGTGGGAGTCGACCGCGAATTCCGCGGGAACGCGCTTGAGCAGCTGCTTTTCCACTTCCAGCGGGTTCTTGCCCGGCGCCAGCCCGGTGCGGTTGCTGACGCGAAAGATGTGCGTGTCCACCGCCATAGTGGGCTGGCCGAAGGCCACGTTCAGCACCACATTGGCGGTCTTGCGGCCCACGCCGGGCAGGGATTCCAGCTCTTCGCGCGTCTGGGGGACCTGGCCGCCGAAGCGCTCCACCAGAATCTGGCAGGCCTCCATCAGGTGCTTGGCCTTGCTGCGGTACAGGCCGATGGTCTTGATATAGCTCTCCAGCCCTTCCAGGCCCAGATCCAGAATGGCCTGTGGGGTGTTGGCCACGGGAAAGAGCTTGCGGGTGGCCTTGTTCACGCCCACATCGGTGGCCTGGGCGGACAGCAGCACGGCGGCCAGCAGCTCAAAGTCGCTGCTGTATTCCAGCTCGGTTTCCGGGTGCGGGTTGGCCGCTTGCAGGGTTTGGAAGAAGGGGACGATCTGCGTGGTTTTCATGCTGGTGCGCATTGTCGCGCAGCATGGCAGGCGGCGCACGGGGTGGGACACCGGGCAGCTTTTGCGTTGGCTGCTGCCAGGGCTGGGTAGGGCCTGGCGCTGGCCGTGGCTTGCTTCAGCGATTTCCAGCTCCTGGCCGGCGCACTCCCATGTCGGCTACTACCGGCCAATGCCCGCCAATGTCCGCCAAGGTCCGTATGGACTGCTCTGGCGGGCCATGCCCAGGCGATGGGGCTGTCCCAGTTAGCCAGCTACCCCGCTGCTCAGGTGCGGGCAGCCTGGAGCAAGGTGTGCTTGAGCCCGGCCGGAAAGAGCGCAGGGCCGCCGGGCAGGTCCAGCTCTGACAGCGCAAACCAGCGTGCGGTGCAGGGTGTGCCGTTGTCTTCGTGGAATTCAATGCGGGTGAGGCCGGCAAAACAGTCCGTGCTGAACTGCACTTCGCCAATGAAAAGCACCTCGTGGCCGGTTGCGCCATGGTGGGTGTAAATGTTCTCCATCACCAGCGGTGCGCCGGTGAGCTGCACGTCCACGCCCAGCTCCTCCTTGAATTCGCGCACCAGCGCGGCCTGCCAGCGCTCGCCAAACTCCACGCCGCCGCCCAGTGGACGCACGCCGACCAGGCGGCCCTGGTCGTCAAACACTTCCGCCGCCAGCAGCTTGCCGTCGCGCCAGTGCAGTCCCAGTGCCTTGACTTTGACGTGCTGGGGTGGTCTCCATGGGGTCACTGCCATTGCGTGCCCCCGTTCCTACAGATTTGGTTGCTTGTTGCCATGGGGCGATTCTCGCCGCCGCAAGCCGCTGCGAATGGGAGCCTGCAAGCGGTTTCCGCAACGGATGGCGAGCGAAGCGACCGGGCCCCATCCATCAAGGCCCCATCAAGGCCCCATCAAGGTGGTGCGGTCCACGCCCCAGCGGTGGCCAGCCAGACAGCCTGGCAGCAGGATGGCCGGGCAGGACGGCCCGGTCCCCACCCTTGTGGGCGGTTGTCAGATCAGGTTGGACAGCACGCGCGCCAGGCGGTCCTGGATGGCGTCCATCACCTGCGCACGGTGTTCGCGCTTGTCGCCGGCATAGACGGCCACCTTGATGGTTTCGCGCATGGCAAACGACTCGAAGGTGCCATTGCCCTTGTCGGCCTTGGCTTCTTCGCGCTGGTCGATCCGGTTGCCGCCAATGACCAGGAAGTCCTTCTTCTTGTTCTCTTGCCTGAGCACGCCGATGTTGACGTCTGACAGCACCAGGTGGGTGTCGTACTCGGTGTTGGCGCGCAGCACCTCCTGCAGGGTGGCGCCCGCAATGGCGCCCAGCAGTGCGCCCGAACCCCTTCCCATGCCGCCTGGGCGCTTGGCCAGCTCGTAGCCGGCCACACCGCCCAGCAGTGCCCCCACCTCGTTGGAGGCACTCTGGCGGCCCTGGGCCACCGTGTTCATGAAGTAGAGGTTGATGTCGACCAGGATGCCGAAGTTTTGCTCGCCAATCTGGTAGCCCGCTGCGCGCAGCCCCGATTCAACGTCAGCGCGGATGCGCGAGACGTCAATGGAGGGATCGCCCGATGAATTGCGCAGCCGCACTTTCACCGTCCGGTTGGCGAACTGGCTGGCGTCGACAAAGATGTTCTGCGAGGTGGCGCTGCCGATCTTGAATGCGTTGCCACCACGGAAATCGCTGCTGGCACAGCCGGCCAGGGCCAGGAACACCAGGGGCAGAAGCAGGCGGGCTCTCATGTCATTTGCCCTTGAAGCGGTCGAGGTAGGAGCGGATCTCGTTGTAGGAAACGCTGAAATTCAGGTTTTGCGAGCCCTGGTCCACACGGATCCAGTCGTTGACACCAATGACCGTATCCTTGAGCAGCAAAGGCCCGCCGGAGTTGCCCGGGCTGATGGGGGTGTCGGTCTGGATGAATTCGACCAGGTTGTCCGACGCGATGGTGGTGCTGCGCTGGCGGCGGGCGGCACTGATGACACCCCGGGTGATGGTGAATGTGTAGCCCTTGGGGTGGCCGATGGCCTCGACCGTTTCGCCCAGCTTGAGCGGCCCGGAATGGATGGACAGGGGCTTACCCGTCTGCTGGGCCTTGATCAAGGCCAGGTCGAGCCGGGCGTCATAGTCGATCACTCGGCCATAGGTCTTGCTGCCGTCGTAGTAGGCCATCTCCACGAGCGAGCTGCCCTCGACCACGTGGTAGGCGGTCAGTACCAGCTCGGGCGTGACATAAAAACCGGTCCCTATGCCGCCGTTATTGGGGTTGCCGATGACCAGCACGCTGTCAAAGCGCGCATCGGCAATGGTCTGGCTGGTCGCAGACCGGCTGCTGGTGGGGGCGGGTGCCGATGCCGGTGCCGCCTTGGCGCTGCGCTCGCCGGCATTGGAATAGGTGGGCGCCGCTGCCGCATAGCTGCGGGTGTTCAGTGTCTTGAGGAAGGCCTGGATGTCTGTGTACGGCGTGGTGGTGGCCGAGCCGAGGTTCTTGGCATTGAAGAGCGCGCTGATGGGCACCGCCGCCGGGCGCTTTTCCCAGGCGGTGACTTCTGCTTCGGACGTGACGTTGCGCTGAATGCTGGCCTTATCGGGATCGTCGTCCCGCAGGTTGTAGGCCACGTTGAAGACCTCGTTGTCGTTGATCTGGAAGCTGTTTTTAAGAATGCGCTTTCGCTTGACGTCAATCACGTAGTAGTTGACGTCGGCTGTCTTGGTGGTGCTGATGTCGACTGACTGGTAGGTGTAGTCGGAATACACCGGCCGGCTGATTGTCTGGCTGGTGCCCGCCAGTCTGGCGGAGGCGCGCTCGACCGACTGGCGGGCGGTGGCGTTGGACAAGCCATCGGCAAACCCCTGGAGCGCACAGCCCCAGCCTGCTGCACAGGCCTTGGGAATGGCGCTGCTGATCTGCGCACGCTGGAACTCGGCCATGGCCGTCTGGTAGTCCGCCAGCGCGGCGATGTATTCGGGGTTCTGCCCCTGCCAGACCCCGGTCTGTATCCGGCTCTTCATCTCCCGCTTGTTCTTGAATTCGCGCGCCACCTTGGCCGCGTTCAGGTCGGTCACAAACAGGTAGTCGAACCTGGAGAGATCACCCGAGGTGAACACCGCTTCGGTGGCCGAAGCGAACTTGAGGTCCGAATCCTGGGTGAAGCTGATCGCAAAGTCGAAGAGATTGCGGCCTTTGAAGCTGGCGCTGGTCAGGTCGACATAGCCTATGGTGGCCAGGCTGGCGATGGCGTCCGTGCTGCCCCCGAAAGGGGCGCGCACGCTGCCCAGCGTGGAGACTTCCTCTAGCGAGATCCGCCCATCGGCCAGCAGTTGCGTGCGTACCATCTCGACATAGGCGCTGTCGATGCGCCTGCGGGTTGGCTCGGTGAGGTACGGGGTCAGCTTGACGGCATCCTTGCGGTAGGCGTCGCGGTCGCTGAGGGCCACCAGATGGGCGAGTGCTGTGGCCTGGAACTTGTCAGAGGCCAGGTAGTCGTTCGCGTCGATGGTGACCTTGCCAACAAATACGGGATTGTGCTCGCCTGTGGCCAGGATGCTTCCCATCTTGGCCTCGAGCAGATCGGGCTTGCTGGCCTCGGCCAGCTGGACCACGCGTGCTATCTGCTGTGCAAGTTCCTGGGTCTGGGCCTCGCCGAACTGGGCGACGGTGAACAGAAAGTTCTGCTTGACGGAAGCGGTCACCTGTTCGCCGTTCTTGAGCGCTTTGGAGACCTGCGACCACTTGGCAGGGTTGGCCAGGTTGTCAACGGCCTTGAGCTCCTGGGTGGCCTGCTCTGCCTTGTCTTGGTAGCTCTTCAGCCAGACATACTCGGCCAGCTTGGTGAACTCCTCGGGAGCCTGCTTCGCGCCGGTGTAGCGCTGCTCGAAATAGATGGCCTCCATGTTGAAGTACTCCTCGGCTTCGACAAACTTCGACTCGTTGACCAGCCGTTTGAACTCGCGCAGCTGCGGGCTCAGCACATCGCCGATGGAGTTGCCGATGCTCGCCAGGTCCAGCTTGACGGGCTGGAGCTGAGGCAGCAGGGAAGAGGAGCCGCCTTGGGTGGTGACGCAGCCGGCCAGGTTCATGGCCAGCCCCAGGGCTGCGAGGTGAAAGTACCGTGGCGTGTTCTGATGCGTGTTCTTTTGCATTCGATGGGTCCTCCTGATACTGCCCCGAGCGGGTGCTCCCACGCGCGATGCCAGAAAGGACTGCACAGAATTTGCCAAGGTGGACCCTGAGGACGCGTGCTGCGGTCTTGCTGCGGCTGCGGCCCGTGTCACCCCCGCACTGCCTTGGTCCACCAGCAACAGCCGCTCAGAGTTTCTTTATTTTGTACACAAATAGAAACATTTTAAGACATTTGGGTTTTGACCCTAAAAGCAGCCGATGCCGCCGCTGCGGCATTCCAGCAATCAGAGGTGGGTGCAGGGGAAGTCGAGGAGCGGAGGAGCAGCGAAGCGGAGGGCCGCCGGGGGCAGCACGCAGCCAGCCCAGTCCCATTTCCAGTTTCTGTGTCAGCTTCACACAGCAAGCAGCCGGGGCCGCACTGCCGGGTGTAGCGGTGGCCGTATCAGACCGCCAGGTCCAGCCGGTAGCCCACGCCGTAGACCGAGCGGATGGGGTCTTCCTGGTCGCCGGTTTCCGTCAGCTTGCGCCGCAGGTTCTTGATGTGGCTGTCGACCGTGCGGTCGATGACGACCCTGTGGTCGGGGTACAGGTGGTTCAGCAGCTGTTCGCGTGGCCAGATGCGCACCGGGCTGGAGGCCAGTGCGCAGAGCAGGCGGAACTCCACCGGCGTGAGGTCCAGCTCCCGGCCATGCAGCTGGGCGCGGAAGTTGGATTCGTCAATCTGCAGCGGCTGCGCCCGGGGCGCCGGGGTCTGGTGGTAGCGGCGCAGGACGGTGCCCACGCGGGCAATGACCTCCCGGGGACTGAAGGGCTTGCACACATAGTCGTCGGCACCGATCTGCAGGCCCAGCAGCCGGTCCACCTCGTCGACACGCGCCGTGACCATGATGATGGGCACCTGGCTGTGCGCGCGCAGCTCCTGGCACAGGCTGATGCCGTCGCGGTGGGGCAGCATCACGTCCAGCAGGATGAGGTCGTGCTGGCGCTGGGCATAGGCGGACATGACCTGGGCGCCGTCGGCAATCCATTCGCAGCGGTAGCCGCTGGCGCGCAGGTAGTCGCAGAGCACGGCGGCCAGCCGGGGTTCGTCTTCCACGACCAGGACCAGGGCGTCGGTGGCGGCCGGAGCAGGGGAGGCGGGGGTATTCATGGCGATACCAGGGCAGGCAGGCGAACCACGATGCGCAGACCGCCCAGAGGGGAGGGGTGGGCCGCAATCTCTCCGCCATGGGATTCGACGATGTTGCGGCAGATGGACAGGCCCAGCCCGCTGCCGCCGCTGCTGCGGTTGCGCGAGGCATCCACGCGGTAGAAGCGCTCGAACAGGTGCGGGCGCGCGGCTTCGTCCACGCCGGGGGCGGAGTCTTCGATGCTGAGCTCGGCCATGCCTGCGGTGCTGGTACTGCCTGGGGCTCCGGCACTGCTGGCCAGCGCCAGCCGGATCTGCCCGCCGGGGTGGGTATAGCGGATGGCGTTTTCCAGCAGGTTGGACAGCAGCTGCTGCAGGCGCGATTCGTCCCCCTGAATGAACAGGGGCTGGCCGCTGCTGGAGAAGCTCAGGGTCAGGCCGCTGTCCCGGGCGCGGGCCTGCATGGTCATGGCGCAGTGCTGGGCAATGCGGTGCAGGTCCAGCGCTTCAAAGGTGTAGCGGAACTCGCCGGTCTGGGTGACGGCCAGCTCATGCAGGTCGTCCACCAGCTTGTTCAGCTGGGTCACTTCGCTTTGCAGCGGCGCCAGCGTGTCCAGGCGCAGCGGGCGTATGCCGTCCTGTATGGCTTCCAGCTCGGCCTTGAGCACGGCCAGGGGCGTGCGCAGCTCGTGCGAGATATCGGCCATGAAGGCGCGGCGGTTGTGTTCGATGTTCTCCAGCTTGCCGGCCAGCTGCGAGATGTCGCTGGCCAGCTGGTCCAGCTCGTCCCGGTCGCGCATGGGGATGCGCTGGGAATAGTCGCCCAGGGCCAGGCGGTGCACAAACTGGGCAATCACCTTCAGCCGCCGCAGCAGCGTGCCGGTCAGCAGCCAGGCCAGCAGCGCCGCCACCACGACCGAGGCCGCGCCATTGAGCCAGCGGGCGCGCAGCTGCGCTTCGTAAAAGCGCACATCGCCGGCCGCAATCGCGTTTTCGAACGGCACCATGGCCAGCCAGCCGACCCGCTCACCCTGGGCGGTCTGCAGCGGCAGGCGTATGGCGTCAGCCGCCGCCGCGTTGGCATTGCCGATGACGATGTGGCCCTCCCGGTCCAGCAGGGCAAAGCGCAGGATGGCGCCGGTCTGGTCGGACACCGGGGGCACGATGGCGGTGAACTCCTGGCCCATGGCGGGCGGGCGCATCAGCGCAAACCAGGCATCCGGGTTCTGGCGGGCAAATTCCCAGCTGTTGCCGTGGCTGGCGTAGGCGGCATTGATGCGGGGGATGACCTCTTGCATGCGCTGCACGCCTTGCTCGTTGAGGTAGCCCATGAAGTCGCGCACAAAGGAGATGCGCACAAAGACGGCGTTGACCACCAGCACCAGCACGCAGGCCGCCAGAATGGCCAGAAACAGCTTGAAGGACAGCCTGAGCTTGATGCGCATGGGACAAATAAGGACGCGGAAGGTGGTGGGGCAGAGCGATGGCGGTGGGTGTAGGAGCCGGGATCGCCATTGGGCGCCATCGCCGGGGCAGCGTCAACCGGCGTGACCGGTGCTGGCAGCGGCGCCAGGTCTTCCATATTTCCTGCACATTTGCGGGCCAGCATGGGGCATCTGCATTGATGTCTTATCTCCCATGGCTTTGTCTGCATCCACTTTTTCGCCCCAGCGGTCCTGGTGCCGCCTGTCTGTTGTTTCCATTGCGCTGGCCAGCGCGGGCTGGCTGTCCGGCTGCCAGCCCCAGCAGCAGGGTCTGCCGCCCCTGGGCGAGGCCGTGGTCGGGGTGCAGGTCATCCAGGCGCAGTCGCTGGTGATGGAGCAGTCGCTGGCAGGGCGTTCCGCCGCGCACATGGTCTCCGAGGTGCGCCCGCAGGTGGGGGGCATCATCCTCAAGCGCCTGTTCGACGAGGGCCAGCAGGTCAAGGCCGGGCAGGTGCTCTACCAGATTGACCCGCGCACCTATGAAGCCAGCCTGGAAAGCGCCAAGGCCCAGCTGGCCCAGGCCGAAGCCGCTGTGCTGGCGGCCAAGCCCAAGGCCGAGCGCTATAAGAACCTGGTGGGCATAGACGCCATCAGCAAGCAGGATGGCGACGATGCTCTGGCCACGCTGCGCCAGAACGAGGCCGCCGTGGTGGCGGCGCGCGCCGCGGTGAAGACGGCGCAGATCAATCTGGACTACACCAAGGTCACCGCGCCCATCAGCGGGCGCATCGGCACCTCCACTTACACCCCCGGCGCCCTGGTGACGGCCGGCCAGACGGCCGCGCTGACCACCATTCAGCAGCTGAACCCGATCTATGTGGACGTGACCCAGACCAGCGCCCAACTGCTGGCGCTGCGCAAGCAGATTGCCAGCGGGGCGCTGAAGGCCGTCAATGGCAAGGTGGCGGTGCGCATCATTCTGGAAGACGGCAGCGAACTGGCCGACAGCGGCACGCTGGAGTTTGTGGGCACTTCGGTGGACACCGGCACCGGCAATGTGTCGCTGCGCGCCGTGGTGCCCAACCCCGACGGCCTGCTGCTGCCCGGCACCTATGTGAAGGCGGTGGTGCCTGCTGCGGTGAACGAGCAGGCCATTCTGGTGTCGCAAAGCGCCGTGACCCGCAACACCAAGGGGGAGCCGGTGGTCAAGCTGGTGGGCCAGGACGGCAAGGTGGAAGAGCGCCGGATTGAAACCGGCGATGCGATCAAGGACCAGTGGGTGGTCACCACCGGGCTGAAGGCAGGTGAGCAACTGATCACCAGCGGCGCCACCAAGGTGCGCGGCGGGCAGCAGGTGAAGACCGCGCCGGCGGAGCAGGCAGCACAGGAGCCACAGGCATCCGCGGATGCCAAGGCGCCGTCGGCAGCGCAGGCTGCCCCTGCTGCATCCGCTGCAGCGGGTGCGCCCACGGCAGCTGCAGCACCCGCAGCATCCACCGGCACGCCCCAATAAGAAGGAGCCTCCATGTCACGCTTCTTCATCGACAGGCCGATTTTTGCCTGGGTGATTGCCATTGTCATCACGCTGTCGGGTCTGCTGTCCATCACCACCTTGCCAGTGGAGCAATACCCCGACATCGCTCCGCCTTCGGTCTCCATCCGCGCCACCTACACCGGTGCGTCGGCGCAGACCACGGAAAACTCGGTCACGCAGGTGATCGAGCAGAACATGACCGGGCTGGACAACCTGCTGTACATGAATTCCAGCAGCACGTCCTCGGGCTCGGCCCAGGTCACGCTGACCTTTGCCTCCGGCACCGACCCGGACATTGCCCAGGTGCAGGTGCAGAACAAGCTGCAGCAGGCCCAGTCCAAGCTGCCGGACACGGTGCAGTCCACCGGGGTGACGGTGACCAAGTCCTCGGGCAGCATCTCCATGGTGCTGGCCTTCTACTCCGAAGACGGCAGCATGGATGGCACCGACATTGCCGACTACATGTCGTCCTCCATCAAGGACCCCATCAGCCGCCTCAACGGCGTGGGCAATGTGCAGATCATGGGGGCCGAGTATGCGATGCGCATCTGGCTGGACCCCGAGAAGATGCGCACCTATGCGCTGATGCCGTCCGATGTGACCGCCGCGCTGCAGGCGCAGAACGCCGATGTGTCTTCCGGCTCGCTGGGCGAGGTGCCGGCGGTGGCCGGCCAGGCGCTGAACGCCACGGTCAAGTCGCGCAACCGCCTGCAGACGCCCGAGGAGTTCAAGAACATTGTGGTCAAGTCCGACAGCCGGGGCGCCGTGGTGCGCCTGTCGGACGTGGCGCGGGTGGAGCTGGGCAGCCAGTCCTATGCCACGGTGGGCAAGTTCAACGGCAAGCCCGCCGCCGCCCTGGGGGTGGAGCTGGCATCGGGCGCCAACGCCATGAAGGTGTCGGAACTGGTGGACGCCAAGCTCAAGGAACTGCAGCCGTATTTCCCCAGCGGCCTGCACTACGAGGTGGCGCACAGCACCACGCCGTTTGTGAAGATCTCCATCCAGGAAGTGGTGCAGACGCTGGTGGAAGCCATTGTGCTGGTGGTGGCCATCATGTACCTGTTCCTGCAGAACTGGCGCGTGACGCTGATCCCGGCCATTGCCGTGCCGGTGGTGCTGATGGGCACCTTCGGTGTGCTGGCCAGCCTGGGGTATTCGATCAACACCCTGTCCATGTTCGCCATGGTGCTGGCCATCGGCCTGCTGGTGGACGATGCCATTGTGGTGGTGGAAAACGTGGAGCGGGTGATGAGCGAGGAGGGCCTGTCCCCCTACGAGGCCACGCGCAAGTCCATGGGCCAGATCACGGGCGCGCTGGTGGGCATTGCGCTGGTGCTGACAGCGGTGTTCCTGCCCATGGCGTTCTTTGGCGGCTCCACCGGGGCCATCTACCGCCAGTTCTCCATCACCATCGCCTCGGCCATGCTGCTGTCGGTGCTGGTGGCCATGACGCTGACCCCCGCGCTGTGCGCCAGCATGCTCAAGCCGATTGAAAAAGGCGGCCATGTCACGCAGCGCGGCCCGCTGGGGCGCTTCTTTGCCTGGTTCAATACCCGCTTTGACGGCCTGTCGCACAGCTATGCGCGCGGCGTGGCCGTGCTGACCCGCCGCCGCTGGGCCGGGGTGGCGGTGTTTGCCGTGGTGCTGGGCGTGATGGCCGTGCTGTTCATGCGCCTGCCCACATCCTTCCTGCCGGAAGAAGACCAGGGCGCGCTGTTTGTGCAGGTGAAGCTGCCTTCCGGATCCACCCAGCAGCAGACGCTGAAGGTGATGGACGAGGTGTCCGCCTATGTGCGCCAGCAGCCCGAGGTGGATTCCACCATGGCGGTGTCCGGCTTCAGCTTCAGCGGCGCCGGGCAGAACGCGGGCATGGCCTTTGTGCGCCTGAAGGACTGGAGCCAGCGCCAGGCCGATGCCACGTCCATCGGCAACCGCATCACCATGGCCATGATGCAGAAGTACAGCGACGCGCAGATCTTTGCCATGGCGCCTTCGGGCATTCCGGGGCTGGGGCAGAGCGCGGGCTTCACCCTGCAGCTGCTGGACCAGGGCGGCGCCGGCCACGAGGCCCTGGTGGCCGCACGCCAGCAGCTGCTGGCGCTGGCCGCCAAGAGCGACAAGGTGCAATCGGTGCGCTACGGCAGCCTGGAAGACGCGCCCACCTTCGATGTGCAGATTGACGACGCCAAGGCCGGTGCGCTGAGCCTGTCGCAAAGCAATATCAACAGCACCTTGGCCACGGCGCTGGGCAGCACCTATGTGAACGACTTTGTGAACCGGGGCCGCATCAAGAAGGTCTATGTGCAGGGCGAGGCGGACGCCCGCATGCTGCCCGGCGACCTGGGGCGCTGGTCGGTGCGCAACAACAACGGGGACATGGTGCCGTTCTCGGCCTTCTCCACCACCAGCTGGAGCAGTGCCCCGGCCGCGCTGGCGCGCTTCAACGGCACATCGGCCATGGAAATCAGCGGCCAGGCCGCCCCGGGCGTGAGTTCGGGCGAGGCCATGCTGGAGATGGCGCGCCTGGTGCAGGAAGTGCCGGGCGGCTTTGGCCTGGCGTGGTCCGGCCTGTCCTACCAGGAACAGCAATCGGGCTCGCAGGCGCCGCTGCTGTATGCCATCTCGCTGCTGTTCGTCTTCCTGTGCCTGGCTGCCTTGTATGAGAGCTGGTCCATCCCGTTCTCGGTGATGCTGGCGGTGCCCATCGGCGTGGTCGGGGCCCTGCTGTTCACGGCGGTGCGCGGGCTGTCCAACGACGTGTACTTCCAGGTGGGGCTGCTGGCCACCATCGGCCTGGCGGCCAAGAACGGCATCCTGATTGTGGAGTTTGCCAAGGAGCTGCAGGACAAGCATGGCATGCCGCTGGTGCAGGCCACGCTGCAGGCGGCGCAGCAGCGGTTGCGCCCGATTGTGATGACCTCGCTGGCCTTCATGCTGGGGGTGCTGCCCCTGGTGGTCAGTTCGGGCGCGGGCTCGGGCGGGCGCCATTCGCTGGGCACCGGCGTGCTGGGCGGCACCCTGGCCTCGACCCTGTTCGGCATCTTCTTTGTGCCGCTGTTCTATGTGATTGTGCGCAGCCTGATGCCAGGCCAGCGCAAGGCGGCCAAGCAGCAAGCTGCCGGCACGCAGACGGGAGTGAACCCATGAAAGTGAATGCAAACCCCATGCCCCGGCGTGCGCTGCAGGCCGTGGCTTGCGCCGCGCTGCTGGCGCTGGCCGGTTGCGCCAGCATGGCGCCGGTCTATGAACGCCCGGCCTTGCCGGTGCAGCCCAGCGTGGGCGGCGAGGTCGGAGGCGGCGTTACTGACCGTGGTGCTGCGGGTGGTGCCCAGGCACAGGAGCAAGCCGCCGCACTGGCCGCACTGCAGTGGCAGCAGGTCTTTACCGACCCGCGGCTGCAGCAGGTGATAGACGCCGCGCTGGCCAACAGCCGGGACCTGCGGGTGAGCCTGCTGAATGTGGAGAAGGCCCAGGCCCAGTACCGCATCCAGTCGGCCAGCCTGTTCCCCAGCGTGGCGGCCAGCGCCAGCCAGACCAATGCGCGCAGCGCGGTGGTGGCCGGCGGTGAGGCACAGGGCCAGACCAGCCGCAACGGCGGTCTGAGCGTGGGCTTTACCAGCTGGGAGCTGGACCTGTTTGGCCGCGTGCGCAGCCTGAAAGACGAGGCGCTGGAGAACTACCTGTCCCTGGCCCAGACCGGGCGCAGCACCCGCATCAGCCTGATCGCCCAGGTGGCGAGCAACTGGCTGAATGTGGGTGCCTACGGCCAGCGGCTGGAGCTGGCCCGCGAGACCCTGGCCAGCCAGCGCAAGACGCTGGAGCTCACGCAGGCCAAGCACCAGTTTGGCGTGGCCTCCGCCGTGGATGTGAGCCAGGTGCAGACCAGCGTGGAAAGCGCCCGCGCCGATGTGGCCAGCTACACCACCGTGCTGGAGCAGGCGCGCCATGCGCTGGACCTGGCCGTGGGCTCGCACGTGGCCGATGCGCTGCTGCCGCGCACCACCAGCAGCGGCGATGTGGCGCTGGCGCGCCTGCCTGATGCGCTGTCGTCCGAAGTGCTGCTGCAGCGCCCGGATGTGATGGCGGCCGAACATGCGCTGAAAGCCGCCAACGCCGACATCGGCGCGGCGCGCGCGGCCTTCTTCCCCAAGGTGGCGCTGTCGGCATCGGCAGGCTATGGCAGCGACACCCTGGGCAATCTGTTCGACGCCGGCACGCGTACCTGGTCGTTCGTGCCCAGCATCTCGCTGCCCATCTTCAATGCGGGATCGCTCAAGGCCTCGCTGGATGTGGCGCAGATCCAGAAGAACATCTATGTGGCGCAGTACGAGAAAAGCATCCAGAGCGCCTTCGGTGAAGTGGCCGACGCGCTGAGCGCACGCCGCCACATGGCCGAGCAACTGGATGCGCAGCAAGCGCTGGTGCAGGCCGCACAGACCAACTACGACCTGTCCGACGCGCGCTGGCGCAACGGGGTCAACAGCTACCTGCAGGCGCTGGATGCCCAGCGCTCGCTCTACAGCGCACGCCAGTCGCTGATCAGTCTGCAGCTCAGTGATCTGGTCAACCGGGTCACGCTCTACAAGGTGCTGGGCGCGGTGTAAGCAGAGGGCCGGCACCGTGGAGTGGTGCAAAGGGAGTCGGGAGGGCGGCTGGCCTGCAGCCTCTGGCACGCTCACGCTGCGCATCCGCGGTAAACGCCGGCAGGGTATCCACACAGCGCTGCGCAAGGGGGGGGCGGCAGCCATCCTCTGCGCACGCTGTGTGGACCGGCCGTGTTCGATGCCCCCAGCCAGAGCCGGCTGCAGAGGTGGTTCGTGTCTAATACGCCGGGTTACTTTGAGGGTGCTTGTCGATGCGAATGCTGGTGGGGGCTGTGTTGCTCACGATCTCGTCCATGTCTCTGGCGCAATACGCGCCCATGCTGAATGAGGCCTTGTTGCGGGAGGCGATGGAAAATCTGGTGGAGAACCCATCGAGCGCTGCATTCGACTATGTGACGTACAAGCGCAACCAAGATGCTGACGACTGGACCATGTGTGGCCGCGTCAGTTTGAAAACCGCACACGGAAGTGATGCGGGCACCGAGTACTTCATCGGCATGGTTGCTGCGGGTGAGGACAGGCCCTATTACTATGTTTTCAGCGTGGGCGGCCTCTCTGACCAGTTGTGCCAATTGGAAGGGCTGTGACGCCCCGACTATCCAGTCGGCGCTCCTGAACATCGGGGTGCCCCTGGTCCCCGCCATGCAGGCCTTCCTGGTGTGGAGGTAGCTGCGAGGGCAAGGCATGCGCCCTCGGGCCGGCCTCAGGCAGCAGCCGTCCCCAGCATGTTCCGCACCGTCCTGTCGGTCCCGTAAGATCGGCGGGATATATAGCGCTGGGGCCTGATGCATGAGCGGATTTGATTGTCGAACCTGTGGGCAACACCACGCCGAAATGCCGATGTGCCTGGGCGCAGACGCGCCGGCCCTGTGGTACGCGCTGCCTGAGGGGGAGCGTGCTGAACGCGCTTTTCTGTCCTCCGATGAATGCGTCATCGACGACGAGCATTTCTTTGTGCGCGGCCGCGTGGTGCTTCCCGTCGACGGCGGCGCGGATTCTTTTGTCTGGCTGGTGTGGGTATCGCTGAGCGCGGCCAACTTCCAGAGAATGGGTGAGCTGTGGGAGACGGAAGGGCGTGAATCCGAGCCGCCGTACTTTGGCTGGCTGCAAAGCGCTTTGCCCTACGACGAGTCCACGCTCAGCTTGAAAACCGCCGTGCACACCATGCCGCTGGGCGAGCGGCCTGAGATTGAAATCCAATCCGAAGGGCACCAGCTGGCGCTGGAGCAGGCCCACGGCATCTCCATGGCAAGGGCCCAGGAAATCGTGGAGCGCGCATTACATGGATAAAGACGGTATGCCCTGATGGGAATGACAGGCAGCTGTCATGCGGTAACCAATGCAGCTGCTCCGATTGCAGCTGTGCGACGTTCGGTTGGATATCTTATGGGTTGTGCTGCGGTGTCGGGCGGGAAACAATCGACCGGGGGATCTTCGCTTCGTCGTACTCGTTGCGAATAGCTGCTTCTGACTGATAAAAGTTCTACGTGAACTCCGGCTCCGCGACATTCAGGTGCTGTACTCGACGCCCCTAAGCAGGCGGTGATAGAACAGATACTCGCCTGCCTGGGCCTGAATCCGCAGCCGCCAACGGGGGGAGGCTGGGCGCAACTGAAGCCGCTCCTCAGTCACGCCGACTGCCTCGGACTTCAGCCACAGCAACCCGGTAGCGTTGCAAGCGACAGCCTAGGTGACGTTGCGCTCTTCGTGGACTCGGCACCGGAAGATTCGGTATTAAACCTAGTATCGCGGCCAAAAGAGTTACAGCCAAAGCTGTCGGGTTCCAGACGAATCGGGGCGACGCAACGGCCAGCGTCATATCCCAGGCTGGTCGGCAATTCGATTGAGCGTCGCCTTGGCAATGCCGAGATGTCGGCGGAATCGCGCGGGCTGCTGCTCGAACAGCGCGGTGTAGATCGCCACCGCCTCGCGCGCGCATTGCAGCGCCTCGGTCCTCGAAGCGGCGTCGCCATGTTTGGACAGATGGTTAGCAAGGTTGTTGAGCGATCCGGCTAGGTAGTGCAGATAAGCCGCTGGCTGGTCTTGCACGAGCGAGCGGCGAATCTCAACCGCCTCGCGCGCGCATCGGAGCGCCTCGGCCCTCGAATCGACGTTGCCTTGTTTGGACAGATGGCTGGCAAGGTTGTGGAGCGACATGGCCAAATCAGGCAGATAAGCCGATGGCTCGGTCTGCACGAGCGAGCGTCGAATCTCAACCGCCTCGCGCGCGTAAGGCAGCGCCTCGGCCCTCAAATCGGCATCCCCCTGCTCGGACAGGCGGGTGGCTAGGGTGTTAAGCGCCCCGGCCAGGTCGGGCAGATAGGCTGCTGGCTGTGCCTGCACGAGCGAGCGGCGAATCTCAACCGCCTCGCGCGCGCATTGCAGCGCCGCGGCCCTTGAATCGGCGTCGCCCTGTTCGGACAGGCAACTGGCAAGGTTGTTGAGCGACGTTGCCAGGTGGGGCAGATATGCCGCCGGCTGGTCCTGCGCGAGCGAGCGGCGAATCTCAACCGCCTCGCGTGCGCATCGCAGTGCCTCGGCCCTCGAATCGGCGTCACCCTGCTCGGACAGACGGTTGGCAAGGTTATTGAGCGAACCAGCCAGGTGGGGCAGATACGCCGCTGGCAGGGACTGCACGAGCGTGCGGCGAATCTCAACAGCCTCGCGTGCGCATTGCAGCGCCTCGGCACTCGAAACGGCGCCGCCCTGTTTGGACAGATGGGTGGCAAGGTTGTGGAGCGATCCCGCCAAGTCAGGCAGATAGGCCGCTGGCAGGGCCTGCACGAGCGTACGGTAAGTCTCAACCGCCTCGCGCGCGCATCTCAGTGCCTCAGCCCTCGAATCTGCGCCGCCCTGCTCGGACAGGCGGGTGGCCAGGGTGTTAAGCGCCCCGGCCAAGTAGGGCAGATGAGCCGCGGGCTGGGCCTGCGCGATCGTGCGGCGAATCCCAACAGCCTCGCGCGCGCATCGCAGCGCCTCGGCTCTCGAATCGCCCCCCCCCTGTTCGGACATGCGGGTGGCAAGGTTTTGGAGCGACATGGCCAGTTCAGGCAGATAAGCCGCAGGATGGGCCCGCGCAAGCGTGCGGTAGGTCTCAACCGCCTCGCGCGCGCATCGCATCGCCTCGGCCCTCGAAGCGGTATCGCCCTGTTCTGTCAGGCAGTTGGCAAGGGTGTGGAGCGATCCGGCTAGGTCGGGCAGATAGGCAGCGGGTTGGTCCTGCGCGAGGGTGCGATAAGTCTCAACAGCCTCGCGCGCGCATCGCAGCGCCTCGGCCCTCGAATCGGCGTCGCCTTGTTCGGAAAGATGGTTGGCAAGGTTGTTGAGCGACCCGGCCAGGTGGGGCAGATAAGCCGCAGGCTCTGCCTGCGCGAGCAGGCGCCGAATTTCAACCGCCTCGCGCGCACATCGCAGCGCCTCGGCCCTTGAATCGGCGTCGCCCTGTTCGGATAGGCGGGTAGCAAGATTGTGGAGCGACATGGCAAAGTCAGGCAGATAAGCCGCAGGATGGGCCAGCGCGAGCAGGCGACGAATCTCAACAGCCTCGCGCGCGCATCGCAGCGCCTTGGCCCTTGCATCGGCGCCGCCCTGCGCCGACAGGTGGTTGGCAAGGTTGTTGAGCGACCCAGCCAGATCGGGTAGATAACCCGTTGATTGGTCCTGCGTGAGCGTGCGGTAAGTTTCCACCGCCTCGTGTGCGCATCGCAGCGCCTCGGCCTGCGATGCGGCATCGCCAAGGGCTGAGAGCCCGACGGCTAGGTCATTGAGCGCGCCGGCGCGACGGGCCTTATCGGTGGTGGCATCCACTATGCTGCGCCGGATGTCGACCGTCAGCGCCAGCAGCGGCGTCGAATAGTTGGGAAGGTGCAGGCTGGGTGCGATGGCTTGTTGCTCCGGCTGTGGCAGCGCCTGCCAGGCCGCTGTTACCGGGACGGTAAGAGCCATGCCGTGCTGGTGTACCGCGGCGATGAGCTGTTGGCCGTTATCGGGCCAGAGGGCAGCCAGGGCATGCACCAAGCGTTGCGCTCCAAGGTCCGGCTTGGCCATGTCCAGCGTCTCAGGCCATGCGCGCGGCCACAAGCGTGCCATCACTGCCATCGCACGGGTGCGCCGCGCTTCTCCGTGTCCAAAGACCAGCGCTAGCCAGGCGGGGGCGCGATTGGCGCTCAGGCGTTCGACGAGCAGGTGTTCGGCCAGCAAGTCAGGCGTGAGGGGACCTACGCTGCCACCCTGGCTTGGGTAAATGCGCGCCAAGACGCGCGCCCATTCGCCGGGTTGGGCAAATCCCAGGAGTTCGAGCGCAGCGCTGAGGTCGGCTGCTTCCAGCCCCTGCGAAAACGCCAGCAGTGCCAAAGCATCGGCCCAGTCGTCCCAGGCGCCAGCGCCGGCCAGCTCGGGGGGGGCGTTGCGTTGCCAGTGTCGCCATTCGCGGCGCAACAGGGCAGCCAGCAGCGCATAGTCATGGCCCGGTCGTTCGCCGGCAAGTGCGGCCAGAGCGGCCAGATGCAGGTAGAGCGGGCGGGCATAGTCGGTCGATGTTAGATCGGGCTGCCAAGGATACTTGGGCTCTAGCTCGCCGAGTGCGGTGGCATAGTCTGACACCGCAGCGTCGAACGCCTGTGCACGGTCTTCCGGCGCATTGGGCCAGTCGGGCACGGCGACCAGACCGAGGTGGGCAGGCCCGGGCGTCAGCAGCGCGGCCAGTTCGGTGTCGCATTCCGGCTGGCGCGAAAGCTGATGCCACCAGTCGGTGCTGCGCGACAGGCACAGTATGTGCACCCGTGCGCCATCCGACCGCTTCAATGCGTCGTCAAGCGCCGTTCGCAACCAGCGTAGCAGCTCCGGCTGCCGCCCTTCGGCGTAGTCGACCACCAGCATCAGTGGGTGCGTGTGGCCTAACAGTAGCCTTTTCCATGCGTCCAGAGCTTCGGCGGGCGGCTTGGCGGGCAGCCACAGGCCAAGCCAGCCGAGCGACTTGGCGCGCTGTAATAGTTCGAGTGCGCTGCGAGTCTTGCCCACGCCACCCGGGCCATGAATGACCTGCGTGGTCAGGCGCGGCAGGCCCGTCGAAGTGACTGCGGTCAGAACACCGTCGATAAATGCATCTCGTGCAGGGTGAAAGCGTACCACCTGGTCCTGCGCCGCCAACAATGCCGCCGGGCCGAGCTGCCGCACATGCGTCGCCGACTGAGGCTTGGGCGGTAGCAAGAACTCAGGGGCATCTGTATCCCCAGGGGCGTCGCTCGCACCTGCCCCCACACTTACGAGTGACCAGGGTGGCTGCGGCTGCACGTTTACGGCCTGCAGCGCAACTTCTTCTGGGGGCGTATCCAGCTCAGGCAAGGTGCGCAGCAGCCGTACGCTCAGATGACGTTCCAGCGCTTGCAGCGTGGTTTCGGCGCAGTCCTTCCATGTGTGGCTGCGGCGCAAGCGTTGGGCGAGCAAGACTGCATCGGCCTTAGCGTCGGCCATATGACCGCCTAGATCGAGCAAGGCCTGGGCCACCGCGGCGACGTCGTCATCGGTGTGGGGTGCTTCGCCCTCTTGGCCACGACGGCCTTCCACCTGCACCGGGCGCACACTGCGGCCCAGGCCGGCGCCCTGCCAGTGCTCATGCAGCAGCCGATAGACACCCGACTGCTTCCCAATGACCACCGGCACCTGGCAGGCGATGGCTTCCCACGCGACCAGCCCGAAGCCTTCGTGCCATGACGGCATCAGCGCCACGCTGCTGCCAGCCAGATCAATGAAGTACTGCTGCCGGTCTTCGGTATAGGGCTGTACGTCGCACTCGACCATGCCTCGGGCTTCAGCTTCCGTCTCTTTCACCACCTGGTCACGCTGATCGGTTGGCACGCCTCGCATGCGCAGGCTGGGTGAGCGGTTCAGTGCATGGCGGTCATCGCCCCCCGATCTGCATTTGCCCACAGCTCGACCAAAGCCGCGCACGCCCAGCAGGGCCTGCTTGATCCGCTCGTCGTCGCTGCCAAGGCGTCCACCAAGGAAGGCAATGAAGTTGGCCGGCGCGTGGTCGCTGAGCGGAACCTGCTGTGGGTCCGGCTCGACCAGACCCGGCACCAACATCGTCACCGACGGGCGTCTAGCGGGCTGCAGAATGTCGCGCAGGTGATCGGTCAGCATGGGCCCGACAGCTAGGCAAAGGTCGGCCTGGTCAAACAGTTCTCGCTGTGCTTGTTGCTTGCCGGCCGCGCCGGCGCCGTCCTTCTTCACATCCTGATAGGCGCGGAAAGCCATGTGATGGACCAGCACTGCACGGCTACCAGGGAGAGCAGCGCGAAGCGCCAGCGCCAGCGCGCCGGTCTTGTCGTCGTGCCCGAGCCATAGCACGGTGCCTGGGTCCAGCGCCACAGCGGATGCCGAGCGCACCTTCGCCAGCACGGCGTCGGCCTGGTCGGCGGGCAGGTCGGGTGTGGCGTTGCCCAGCGGCACCAGGCTGACGTGGTGGCGTCGGGCGTCCTCCTGGTCGGCGGCATCGGCCTGAGGAACCACGCAAACCAGTTGGTAGTCACGGCGTGCGGCAATACCCAGCGACCTCACCCATTCGACATTGAAAGCGTTGATGCCGCCGTACCGCGGTCCCCAGGCAGTGGCCAATGCTACCAAGCATGCTTTAGGCTGCACCATCGTCAGCTCTCCTCCCGATTAGTTTTAGCTGATATCGTACTGGCAGGTTGATGCAGTCTTGGCGAGACCATTGCGTTCCGCGATATAGCTCAAATCGCCGCCATCGACACACTGCGGCGAATGGACGCCAAAACCGCTGCACCGCTCAGGCAGTGGTGGCGAGCGGGGTGCGGTGGTCGTCCAGGCGTTTCAGCTGGAAGTCGGCGTCAGTTTGGCGCAGTCGGGTTGGTCAAGCGCCTAGAACCCTGCTGCGGTAGTGACGGGGAGCTGGCCGTAGTCCAGCTCCAGAAGGGCAACCATCTGCCGATGGCTTCACACCGGGGACTTGTCTGGGGGAGCTATCTCCGCTTGTTCGATAGCCCGGCGCAAGTGTGGCAGTGCCAGGTCTCGGTACCAGGCCAGCATCTGCGCAAGGCTTGCCGAAGCCGGTGCGGCGTCTTTCCCCCCGACCAGCTCGGCTGAAGCTTGGGCCATGGCGACGAGCAGGCGGGAGAATTCGTGCACATAGGGTTGGTCTGCACCCGCATCGTGTCGTTCACGAATGATTTGATAGCGGATGCTTTCGGGGTAAGTGAAGCTGCTCACCATCAAATCGAACACCGTCACAGGGCCCTGGCTGGTTTCGATGGAGAGATGGCGGTGGGATTCGTTGTAGCCCATGGCCTCCATTTGCTCGCATGCGCCGATGGCCGTCTCCATCATCGAGCGAATTAAATTCCAGTCAGTTTTCATACCGCGATCGACCCTGAAAATAGTGTCCTGAAAACGCCGAGTGGGGCCAGATGATGGGCGTGGCCACGCTGTGAGACTGCCATGCTACTTGGTTGCGGAGAGCCGCCCATACCGGCTCCCGATACTTGGTTTTGTAGTTGCGCCGTCTTTGCGGACGAGGCGCTGCCGGGGAAATCTGGCCTCGTCTCCCTCAAAAACCTGCGGGTCGCTGGCAGCGTCCCGGCTGCGCACGGCGGCATCAGCGCGATCCACTGGCAAGCCCTAGCAGGGCACCAAAGACGATCAAGAGTCCGCCAAATGCCCGGTCAATCCAGTGGCGCACGCCCAGCAGACGGTCGCGCATGGAACCGGACGAGAAGCACAGCGCCAGCAAGGCAAACCACGCGATGTGCGCCATCGAGATGAAAAGCCCGTAGCCAATTTGCACGCCCATCGGCGTGTCGGGCCGCACCACCTGCAGGAAAAGACTCACGATAAACACGGTGGTCTTGGGGTTCAGGGCATTGGTCAGAAATCCGGTGCGCAAGGCCGCAAGGTCTGACATGGGCACCGCCTGCGTACCGTTCAACTCGCCTGCAGGGCTGGATCTGAGCATCTTGACGCCAAGGCAGACCAGGTAGGCCGCGCCCGCCAACTTGATGGCGTTGAACAGCCACAGAGACTGCAGGATCAGCAGACCCACGCCCACCAGGGTGTAGGTGACATGGACCAGCACGCCCAGCCCGATTCCCAGGGACGTCAGCACACCGGCGCGCCGGGACAGCAGCAGGCTGTTGCGGGTCACCATTGCAAAGTCGGGCCCAGGGCTCATCACGGCGAGCAAGGTGATGGTGATCACAGCTATCAGTTCAGTCATTCCAGAGATATCCGCAGAATTGAAGATATAACCAATGTTATGGATGCTTGAGCTGGATGAATAACGATGTTTTCTGACAAAGATGGTGAGTTTGATTCACCATTGAATGATGCAAGGCTGCCCTCGCTGCTGGCACTGCGCTGCTTTGAAGCGGCAGCACGGCTGGAGCATTTCAGCCGTGCTGCCGATGAATTGCATCTGACGCACGGGGCGGTCAGCCGTGCAGTGCGCCTGCTGGAAGATGAGCTGGGCGTGGCGCTGTTTGAACGGCGTGCCCGGCGGGTGTATTTGACGGGCGCGGGGCGTACCCTCGCGCAAGCGGCCAGCGGTGGCTTCAACCTCATGCGGAATGCGGTGGGTGAATTGCGCGCCAGCGCACGGCAGGAACGGCGCTGGGTGCTTTCCTGCGAGCCCACGCTGCTGATGCGCTGGCTGATTCCACGGTGGCCGGACTTTCAATCACGCCATCCGGAAATCGACGTCCATCTGGTGGCAGGTGGCGGCCCGGTCTCGTTTGCCAGCGGTATTGACCTCGCCATACGCCGTGACGATTTCGCCTGGCCTGCGAGCTACCACGCTGCCCCGCTTTTTGCGGAGAGGGTAGGCCCCGTCTGCCGTCCCGACAAGGCGGTGACGTGGTGCGCCCCAAAGGGAAAGAAGACAGGGCCAGGCTCCACAGCACATCTGCTGCACACGCGCACCCGGCCGGATGCGTGGCAGGACTGGGCCGCAGCCACCGGGCGGACCTTGGCTGCGGGAACGGGGCAAAGCTTTGAGCACTTCTACTTCAGCCTGCAGGCCGCGGTCGCAGGCCTTGGGGTCGCTATCGGTTCCTGGCACATGGTGCGGGACGATATCGACAACGGCTTGCTGGCTGCTCCGCTGGGCTTTGTGGAAGACGGTTCGCACTACTGCCTGCTTTCGCCGCATGCTTTGGATGCGCACAGCCCCCAGGCGTCACTGCTGGAATGGCTGAGGCACATGGCGTGACCAGCGCCCCCCGCAATGTCGGGGCCGGCAGGCCCGCCGATATGGCGCCCCATGGCCGAACACCCTCGGTCGCCCAACCGGTGTCGGCGGCAGGCATAGGCAGCACACCAAGTAGGTGTGCCACCCCGCTATGGCTCAACCCGCCGCTGTCAAAACACTGCGCCGGATGGACGACAGGATTCTTTGGCGGATCAGCCCGCTGACAGGCCGTATCAGATACCAGTAGGGTGCGAATTTCTTGTGCGCGGCACCGCTCAGGCAGTGGACCCGAGTTTCGGTGGTGAGCCGGGTGCGGTCGTCGCCCAGCTGTTCCAGATGGAAGCCGACGGTCAATTTGGCGAAGTCGGGCTGGTCAAACGCCAGGAACTCGGCGGCGGTGGTGAAGGGGTGCTGGCCGTAGTCCAGCTGCCAGAACTTGCCGATCAGGCCAAACACCAGCTCCTCGTCGCCTTGCTGTTCCAGCACGGTGAAGTTCTGCATGCCAAAGCTGCTCGGGTTGACCTTCTTGCCGGACAGCACGCCCAGCGCGCGCATGGGCAACTCGCGCAGGGCAATCATCTGGCGGAAAAACGGATCGCTGCCAGCGTCGTAGCTGCGCACGGCAGGCATCACTGCATGGGGCGGGGCGGGTATGTCCAGGGCGTGCCGTTCGCTGAATTGGTAGCTGCCGAGGTAGTGGTCCATCAGTCTCACCAGAGCGTTCTCCCATGCGTGTTGAAGGCGCAAATCTTACAAGCGATACGGGCGGGTCTTCCCGGTCTGTCCGGCGCGGCTGGCCTGGGTTGGGCCTTCGCGGGTGCCGGGGTGGTCGCGTGCGGTGAATGCCGGGTGCCAGGGGCTGCCTGCTAGAGTGGGCCGCATTACAAGGACAGGGAGGCAGGCACATGACCCAGGTAGACGGCAGCCAGGACCGGCTGTATGCACTCGACAACCTGCGTGCCGCGATGATGTGGCTGGGCATCGTGCTGCATGTGGCGGTGATCCATATGGCCGGGGTGCAGTTGCTGCCCTGGCGCGACAACCAGACCACGCCGGCGGCCGATCTGCTGGTGGCCTTTGTCCATGCGTTCCGCATGCCGGTGTTCTTTATTCTGGCCGGGTTCTTTGTGGCCCTGCTGCTGGCCCAGCGTGGGGATGCCGCCACCGTGCGGCACCGGCTGCGCCGGCTGGCCTTGCCGTTTGCGGTGTTCTGGCCGCCGCTGTTTGCCGCCTGCGCGGTGCTGGCCATGCTGTTCATGCACCGCATGGCGCGCGGCACCTGGGGACTGGACCCGGGGCTGGCGCCTGCCGCCGACGGCATGGCGGCGCACACCGGGCCCAATACCTTGCATCTGTGGTTTCTGTGGCTGCTGCTCTGGCTGAGCCTGTTCACGCCGCTGGTGCAGAAGGCGCTGCAGCGCTGGGCGCCCGCGGTGGCCCCCGCGCTGGGGCGGTGGCTGGCTGCCATGGGGCGCACGCCCTGGGGTGTGGCCGCGCTGACCACGCTGCTGGCGGGCATAGGCATGCAGTATGGCGCGGGGCTGGTCAGCCCCGGCAATGCGTTTGTGCCGCCCTGGATGGAGTGGGCGCACAACGGTCTGTTCTATGTGTTCGGCCTGGCGCTGTACGCCCACCGGCAGGTGCTGCTGGCGCACTATGTGCGGCGCTGGCCCTGGTATGGCGTGGCCGGGTTGCTGTGTTTTCTGGCGTCCGGCGGGGTGCTGGAGCAGGTGCCTGCCGATGCCCGCCAGACCCTGCCCATGGGAGTGCGCTGGGCGTTTTCCTGGGCGTACAACGCGGCGGCATGGTGCTGGAGTTTTGCGCTCATCGGCCTGTTCACGGCCCGCGTGGGGCGGCACAGCCCGGCCATGCGCTATCTGGCCGACAGTTCCTACTGGGTGTACCTGGTGCACATGCCCATGACCATCGGCTTTGGGGCGGTGCTGTTTGGCCTGCCGTGGCCGGCCGGTGTGAAGATGCTGCTGAATATTGCGGCCACCACGGCGCTGAGCCTGGCCAGCTACCACTGGCTGGTGCGCTCCACCGCCGTGGGCCTGCTGTTGAACGGCAAGCGCCATGGGCGCACCCCTGGCCCTGGCGCGGCATTGCCGACGGCCTGAGCCGGGGAGTGTGCCTGGGCAGGGTGTGGGCGGGGCGTGGGCGGGGCGTGGGCCTGCACCGGCCGCTACGGACTGCCGCTGCATCGCCGCTGGCGACGCGCGGGGTGCTGAACAGCGGGTAGGGCCGGGCGTGGATATGTCGCCGCTCTGCGCGCAGCGGCGGCAGAAAGGCCGACAATGGTGTCCGTTGCCTGTGGCGGCGGGGGATGCCCGCTGCGCAGTGCGCCCCCATTCTTTTCCCCTTACCGACCCTCTTTTGACTGGAAGTCTGTCCCCATGCAATTCGCCGAGCGTCTGAATAACGTCGAAACCTCTGCCATCCGCGAGCTGTTCAAGCTGTTGGGCAAGCCGGGCATTGTCAGCTTTGCCGGTGGCTTTCCCGATGCGGCGCTGTTCGATGTGGAGGGCATGAAGGCCGCCGCCCAGGCCGCGCTGACCGAAGAGCCCGGTGCTGCTCTGCAGTACGGTGCCACCGAGGGCTACCAGCCGCTGCGCGAGCAGCTGGCCAGCTTCATGCACAGCAAGGGTGTGGCCGATGTGGCGGCCGATCAGCTGATCGTCACCACCGGCAGCCAGCAGGCGCTGGACCTGCTGGGCAAGACCATGATTTCCCCGGGCGACAAGGTGATTGTGGAAGGCCCCACCTTCCTGGCAACCATCCAGTGCTTCCGCCTGTATGGCGCGGAAGTCATCAGCGCGCCGGTGGATGCGCAGGGCGTGCAGGTGGATGTGCTGGAGCGCCTGATCGTGGAGCACCGCCCCAAGCTGGTGTACCTGATCCCCACCTTTGGCAACCCCAGCGGTGCCACCTTGAGCCTGGAGCGCCGCAAGCGCGTGCTGGAGCTGGCGGCCCAGTACCAGGTGCTGGTGGTGGAAGACGATCCCTACGGCGATCTGTACTTTGACGCGGCACCGCCCGCCAGTCTGCTGGCCCTGTCCAAGGATGTGCCGGGCAGCCGCGAATGGCTGGCGCATTGCGGTTCGCTGTCCAAGGTGCTGAGCCCCGGCCTGCGCATTGGCTGGCTGATTGCCAACCCCGAGCTGCTGTCCCGCGCCGTGATGTGCAAGCAGTTCAGCGACGCGCACACCAGCACGTTTGCCCAGGCCACGGCGGCCCAGTACCTGAAGGCCGGCCACATGCCGGCAGCGCTGGCCAAGGTGCGCAAGGTGTATGCCGCCCGCGCCCAGGCGATGATGGATGCGCTGCGCAGCGAGCTGGGCGATGCGGTGGAATTCACGCCGCCCGCAGGAGGCCTGTTCCTGTGGCTGCGCCTGACCGGCGAGGGTGCGGACGCCGGCGCGCTGGCCAAGCAGGCGATCGAGCAGGGCGTGGCCTTTGTGCCCGGCGCGCCGTTCTTCAGCCAGAACCCGGACACGGCCACGTTGCGCCTGTCGTTTGCAACGGCCGACGAAGCCCGCATCCGCGAAGGGGTGCAGCGCCTCAAGCGCGCGCTGGAGGCCGTGCATGCCTGAGCAAGACCGCAACGCCCAGGAGGCCCAAGACGGGCGCCTGATGGAGCTGGAGATCAAGCTCAGCTACATGGAAGACCTGGTGGAGCAGCTGAATGTGAGCGTCTACCGCCAGCAGCAGGCGATCGATGTGCTGGTGGAGGAGGTGCGCAATCTGCGCCGCCAGACCGCGCCGGCCGAAGGTGCCACGCACATGGCCAATCTGCGCGACGAGCTGCCGCCGCATTACTGACCGCCTGCCTTGAGGCCGCTCTGCTGGTTGCCTGCGTGCCTGTTTGCGGACGGGCTCGCAGGCGAGGGTGAGCGGGCGAACCAGGCGCGGGGCGATCGGTACCCACTGTCTGCGCACTCCCAAACCAGGAGCGGCTGTGGCACATGCACAACGGATGGCCGCTGTTTTTGTATCTGAAAGTCAGGTGCAGGGCGCGCAGAGGGGTGTGGTGGCGCTGCCGTCATGGCATGCCACACCAGCAGTCTGCTGGCGGAATAGAAAAAGGCCCCGAGGGGCCTTTTTTCATGGGCGCGAGAGACGCCTGTGCAGGGCGTATCCGAGGGGGCTTTAGTTGCCGCCGGTGTGGCCCGTATGGCCGGACAGGGCCTGCAGGCGCGCATACAGGCCGCCAGCGGCCAGCAGTTCGGCGTGGGTGCCTTGTTCGGCCACGCGGCCGCGTTCCATCACCACCACGCGGTCGGCGTGTTCGATGGTGGACAGGCGGTGGGCAATGACCAGGGTGGTGCGGCCTTGCATCAGGTTCTGCAGGGCCTGCTGGACGAGGCGTTCGGACTCGGTGTCCAGCGCCGAGGTGGCTTCGTCCAGGATCAGGATGGGCGCGTTCTTGTACAGCGCGCGTGCAATCGCCAGGCGCTGGCGCTGGCCGCCGGACAGCTGGACCGCGTTGTGGCCCACATTGGTGTGGATGCCTTCGGGCATGGCGCGCACATGGTCGCCCAGGTTGGCGGCTTCCAGGCTGGCCCAGACGCGGGCTTCATCCACTTCGGCGCCCAGGGCCACGTTGGCGGCGACGCTGTCGTTGAACATCACCACATCCTGACTGACCATGGCGAACTGGCTGCGCAGATAGGCCAGGTCCCAGTCCTGGATGGGCTGGCCGTCCAGCAGGATCTGGCCTTGCGTGGGCTGCAGAAAACGCGGCAGCAGATTGACCAGCGTGGTCTTGCCGGCGCCAGAGGGGCCAACCAGCGCGACGATTTCGCCGGGCTGCACGGTGAGGTTGACACCGTCCAGCGCAGGCGCCTTGTCCGGGCCGAAGCTGACGCCCACGTTCTGCAGCTCGAAATGGCCGGTGACGGGGGCCGGGCGCAAGGTGCCGCCGCTTTCGGGCTGGCTCTGGTCCAGCAGGCCCAGGCCGCGTTCCAGCGCGGCCACGCCGCGGGTGATGGGGTTGGCCACGTTGGCCATGCGGCGCAGCGGGGCGATGAGCATCAGCATGGCGCTGATGAAGGCCACAAAGCTGCCCACGGTCACGTCCTGGCTGCCGGCGCCGCCGGTGCGGCCCTGCCACAGCGCAATGCAGATCACGGCGGACAGCGCAAACGCGGCCAGCAGCTGGGTCAGCGGCGTCATGGCGGCCGAGGCGATGGTGGACTTGATGGCCATGCCGCGCAGCCGGCGGCTGAGGTCGAAGAAGCGGTTGAACTGCGCGGTCTGGGCGCCGTGCAGGCGCACCATGCGGTGGGCCAGCACGTTTTCTTCCACCACATAGGCCAGGGAATCGGTGGCTTCCTGGCTGTTTTTGGTGATGCGGTACAGGCGCTTGGACAGGGTCTTCATGATCCAGGCCACGCCGGGCACGACAAAGGCTACGGCCAGGGTGAGCTGCCAGTTCAGGTACAGCAGATAGCCCAGCAGGGCGATCAAGGTGAAGCCGTCGCGCGAGATGCTGAGGAAGGCGTTCACCAACTGGGTGGCGCCGGTCTGCACCTCATACACCACGGTGTTGGACAGCGCGCTGGACGACTGGCGCGCGAAAAGCGACATATCGGCCGACTGCACGCGCTGGAACAGCACTTCGCGCAGGCGCAGCATGCCGTCATTGGCAATCTGCGACAGCGCGTACTGGCCCACGAACTGGGCGATGCCGCGGATCAGGAACACGCCGATGATGGCCACGGGCACCATCCACAGCGACAAGGTGCCGTCGGTAAACCCGTTGTCCAGCAGGGGTTTGAGCAGGGCCGGAATCAGCGGCTCGGTGCCCGCGCCCACGAGGGTGGCCAGAATGGCCAAAACCCATGCAAGACGTTGGTTTCCAAAATAAGGTGCGATGCGGCGCAGCCGCTGGGTGAGCGTCAAATCGGTGGGGACTGACATTTTGGTGTGGTCGGGTGTCTGCATGTGAGGGCGGATTCTACGGGGCCGTACTATGATGGCGGGATACACATGGACACAGGCATTTCCGTCTTCACTTCCATGCTCTGTGTGTAACATCACAATCTGGATGGCCGGGATAACCCTGGCACTTGATGGCTGACAATGACTATTGAACGTACACCAACCACCCCCTCTTTGACAGCGGCGGTGCCGCTGGCGTCACGCCGCAGCGTTCTGGCTGCCATGGCTTCTGTTTCTGCACTGCCAGCATTCGCCCAATTCCGCGTGGAAGTGACCGGGGTGGGCCTGACCCAACTGCCTATTGCGCTGCCCGCGTTCCGCGGCGAAGACACTGCGCCCCAAAAGATTGCCGCCATCATCAAGGCGGACCTGGAGCGCAGCGGCCTGTTCCGCAGCGTGGATGCATCGGGCGTGCAGCTGGATGAAACCACCCGCCCGGACGTGGGGGTGTGGCGCCAGAAGGGCGCAGATTCGCTGGCCGGTGGCTCTATCACCCGCCTGGCCGATGGCCGCTATGACGTGCGTTTCCGCCTGTGGGATGTGGTCAAGGGCCAGGACCTGGGCGGCCAGGGCTATGCCGTGACGCAGGCCGATCTGCGCCTGGTGGCCCACCGCATTGCCGACTACATCTATGAAAAGCTGACCGGCGAGAAGGGCGTTTTCTCGACCCGCATCGCCTATGTGACCAAGGCCGGCAAGCGCTATGTGCTGTGGGTGGCAGATGCCGATGGCGAAAACGCGCAGTCGGCCCTGTCGAGCAACGAACCCATCATCTCGCCCGCCTGGTCGCCCAACGGCAGCCAGCTGGCCTATGTGTCGTTCGAGTCGCGCAAGCCGGTGGTCTATGTGCATGAGATCGCTTCCGGCCGCCGTCGGCTGATTGCCAACTTCCGCGGCTCCAACAGTGCGCCGGCCTGGTCGCCCGACGGCAGCTCGCTGGCGGTGACCTTGACGCGCGATGGCTCGTCGCAGCTCTACACCATCTCCGCCCAGGGCGGAGAGCCGCGCCGCCTGATGCAAAGCAGCGGCATCGATACCGAGCCCGCTTTCTCCAGCGACGGCCGCACGATTTACTTTGTCAGCGACCGGGGCGGTGCGCCCCAGGTCTACAAGGTGTCCGCATCCGGAGGCAGCGCGCAGCGCGTGACCTTCAGCGGCAACTACAACATCTCTCCCAGTGTCAGCGCAGACGGCAAATGGCTGGCCTACATTTCGCGTGTGGGAGGAGGCTTCAAGCTGCATGTGATGGATCTGGCATCCGGGTCCGTGACGGCAGTGACCGATACGTCGGAAGATGAAAGCCCAAGTTTTGCCCCGAATAGCCGACTCATTGTCTACGCCACCAAGCAGGGCGGTCGTGAAGCACTCATGACTACAACGCTCGACGGAAAGATCAAGGCGCGACTGGCGGGTCAGAGTGGAGACATACGAGAGCCCGATTGGGGCCCGTACCAAAAATACTGAGATCAGTACCTTTTTTCGCAACCTCAAAACAAACCATATTTGGAGAAAATCCAATGATCGATTTCAAACGTCTTTCCCTCGCAATGGCCGTCGTGGCCCTGATGGCTGGTTGCAGCTCCGGCGTGAAGCTGGATGACTCGGCCAACAAGAACGGTACGCTGGCCTCTGGCGGCGCCAACGGTGCTGGCACCGGCCAAAGCAGCGTGGCTGGTGTGGACCTGTCCGGTTCTGCCGCCAACGGCCAAGGCCCCGTGGGCGTGAGCCGCATCGTGTACTTCGACTTTGACAGCTACAGCATCAAGTCGGACGCACAAGCCCAGATCGAAGCCCACGCACGCTTCATGAAGGAAAGCGGCAACCGCAAGGTCGTGATCGAAGGTCACACCGACGAACGCGGCGGCCGTGAATACAACCTGGCCCTGGGCCAAAAGCGTGCCGAAGCCGTGCGCCGTGCACTGGGCGTGCTGGGTGTGAACGACAGCCAGATGGAAGCTGTGAGCTTCGGTAAGGAAAAGCCTGCTGCCACCGGCAACACCGAAGACGCCTTCGCCCAAAACCGTCGCGCTGAGCTGTCCTACCGTTGATGATGTCTGCTAGCTCCGAACTCCGTCTGCCGCGCCTGCGTGGTGTGTGTGCCGCCGCTTTGCTGGCGATCACTGCAACCGCATCCCAGGCTGCCCTTTTTTCCGACGACGAAGCGCGCCGTGCCATCCTGGAGGTGCGCCAGCGCGTGGACGCCATGCAGCAGCGCCACAGCGACGAAATGTCGCAGGTGCGCCGCAGCGTGCTGGATCTGCAGCAGCAGATCGAGTCCTTGCGCTCGGACGTCGCACGTCTGACCGGTCAGAACGAGCAGTTGGTGCGTGAGGCGTCGGAGCTGCAGCGCAAGCAAAAGGACATTGCACAAGGCGTGGATGAACGCCTGCGCCAGTTCGAGCCGGTTCAGGTGACGGTGGATGGTCAGCAGTTCACTGCCGACCCGGCCGAGAAACGGGACTTCGACGCCGCACTGGCGCAGTTCCGTGGCGGCCAGTTTCCTGAAGCGCGCAAGGCTTTTGCCGCTTTCGTGAACGCCTACCCCAAGAGCGGCTACGTGCCCTCGGCCCGTTTCTGGCTGGGGAACACGCAGTACGCCGGGCGTGACTACAAGGAGGCGATTGCCAACTTCCGCTCCATGCTGGCAGCGGTTCCCAATCACGAGCGTGCGCCCGAAGCCACGCTGTCGATTGCGAACTGCCAGATCGAGATGAAGGACACCAAGGCCGCGCGCAAGACACTGGAAGACCTGCTGAAGGCCTATCCGAATTCGGAAGCCGCCGTGGCGGCCAAAGACCGTCTGGCGCGACTGAAGTAATGGGCGACAACCTCGCACAAGCGCTGCCGTCTTCGGCGGCGCTTTCTTTTTCCGAGACCCCGGAGGATGCCGATCTCCAGCGCCGCTTTGGCGGGCTGGAGCGGCTGTACGGGGTAGAGGGCGCTGCGCGCATCCGCGCCGCCCATGTGGTGGTGGTGGGCATCGGCGGCGTGGGCTCCTGGACGGCCGAAGCGCTGGCCCGCAGCGGCGTGGGCACCCTGACGCTGATCGACCTGGACAATGTGGCGGAGTCGAACATCAACCGCCAGATCCATGCGCTGACCTCCACCGTGGGCATGGCCAAGGTGGACGCCATGCGCCAGCGGATTGCACAGATCAACCCGCACTGCGTGGTGCACTGCGTGGAAGATTTCGTGACGCCCGAGAACTGGCTGGAGCTGCTGCCCGCAGGCGCCCATGCCGTGATCGATGCCTGCGACCAGGTCAAGGCCAAGCTGGCCATGGCGGTGCATGCACGCAAGCGCCGCTACCCCTTCATTGCGGTGGGGGCCGCCGGCGGCAAGCGCCTGGCGCACAAGGTGGATGTGGACGATGTGTCTGCCACCACGCACGACCCCCTGCTAGCGCAACTGCGCTACCGCCTGCGCAAGGAGCATGGCGCGCCGCGCGACGGCAAGAAGATGGGCGTGACCTGCGTGTTCAGCCGCGAGGCGGTGGCACCGCCCGATGCATCGTGCCAGCTGGCGCAAGGCGATGGCAGCCTGAACTGCCACGGCTATGGTTCCGTAGTGGCCGTGACCGCCACGTTCGGCCAGTGCGCGGCAGGTTGGGTACTGGAGCAACTTTCTGCCGGATCTTCCAAGACCACCTAAATCTTCATGCTACAATCGAATTCTTCGCTGATCAAGACAACTTCTTGATTTGCAAGGCGTGTGGGTCTTTAGCTCAGTCGGTAGAGCAGCGGACTTTTAATCCGTTGGTCGCGAGTTCGAATCTCGCAGGACCCACCACAGAATACAAGCCACTGTAGCAATACAGTGGCTTTTTTCTTGCCCGTGTTTCATGCACAAGTGCCATGTGCGAGCCCCATGCGCACGCCGCTTTATGCCGCGCAATGTGCCGCATTTTCTGGGGGCGGTGCCACCCAGTTGGTGAGCGGCAGGAACACTGCGCGACGCGGCGTCGCCGCGTGGTGTGGCCATGCGGTCTTCGACAAGAAAAACCCCGCAGTGGCGGGGTTGGGGAAGGGGTGAAAGCGGTGAACGGTGCGACGTGTGTATGCTGGATTGGGTCATCCAGCCAATGAGTACCATGCGCACAAAAAGTCCTTCACGTTTGCTTCCGGGCTATCTTTTTGGCAGCCATTCGCTGGGGACCGTGTTCTGGGGCGGTGTGGGTGGTTTCGCCGTCTGGCTTGCTGCCATGTACATCGCGGCCACCATGGTGCCCTTTCTCAAAGCCATGCTCTGGGTGTATTTCTTCGTCTTCATGTTCGCATGGTGGGCTGCGACCTGGAAGTCTGCCGACCGATACGCGGGTCCGGTGGTATGGCAGCGAAGCGCAAAGACCGTGGTGGTTGTGACCGCGCTGCTGGTGGCGTCACTGGTGCTGTATGGCGGCTTGGTGGGACGTTAGCAGGCACGCAGGGCGCCAGATTCGGTAGAGCGCCGCAGCGCTGGATGGGTGGCGGCTGCTGGGGCGTGGTGTGGTCATGGGGCAGAAACAGAAAGCCCCGCAGGTGGCGGGACTGGCGGGGCGGGTGGTGTGGGAGCTTGTTCAGTGGGACTGCATGGCCTGTATCAGCCTGGTCGTCTCTGCGTCTATGTCTGCCTGGCTTTTGGCCCGTTGGGCCTTGGACAGCTGGTGGGCCAGCTCCGCATCACTCATTCCGGTTGCGGCCGCGATGCCTTCGCGAATTTTGGACGCATCCAACTGGCTCAAAGCCAGTCCCTGTTTGGTCACGGGGCCCAAGGCGCGTATGAAGTCGGCCGAGTCGGCGTGGACGTTGTGGGGCGTGTGTCCGGTCATGCAACGACGTTCACATGCAGGCCGGTATATCCCAGTACGGGTTTCCTTTTGAGAGCCGCCAGCACAACCCTTGATACGTCGTTGCTTCGCCTTGTCGTACTTTTGTACTGCCTGCTGCTTCGCGCCTCGTCTCCAACGCAAACCTACGGTTTGCTGGGTCGTGTTAGCGGCTCTCAATAAAAGGGTCTGTGGAGTGATTGGCCGGGGTTGTGTGATCTCGGTTGTCAGCGAGACCGATGTGTGACCTGCTCCTTCGTTCAGGTCTCGTCTGATTTCGGTGTCTGCCTGGATGGGCTGCTTTTGGTAAGCATGGGAATCACGCTCAGGATCAGGAGCGCAAAGATGGTGCTGATGACTGCGGTGGCCTCTTCACCGAGTCCTGCACAGACACCGATAGCGGCGGTGAGCCACAGTCCGGCGGCAGTGGTCAGGCCCTTGACATGGGGGGCTGCGTTCTCGCCATCGGATTTCAGGATCGCTCCTGCACCAAGAAAGCCGACGCCCGTGATGACCCCTTGTACGACGCGTGCCGCATTCGCGGTATCCACCCCGGATTGCAGCGATACCAGCACGATCAATGCCGATCCCATGGCCACCAGCATATGGGTGCGCAATCCGGCGGCTTTGCCGTTGGCCTCCCGTTGCCAGCCAAGCAGTCCGCCCAAGACGGCGGCCAGGAACAGGCGAACCACGATTCTGGTGGCCTGGGCAGCGTCTGGTACATCGGAAAACTCACTGGCAATGGTGCTGGTGATAGCGTGGAGCGTGTCATTCATGGATGGGTCCTTGGATGGGCGCACAAGCGACCTTGAAGCAAGGTGCTGGCAAGCATGCCAATCCATTTTGGTTGCGCTGTAGACATGCTGGGGTAGGCCTAGGGCGCCAAAAGACAAAGCCCGCGCGGCATGGGCCGGGCGGGCTGGTGGGGAGGGGGTAAGGGAAGGGCACAGGGGCGCAAGCAGATCTGGCGCATGTGCGCATTGCGTGAACTGCGCTTTAAGCAAATTGCCTTGCATGGGGGGAGCGTGGGGGACATGGGGGCGGCCATAGCATTGCACGCAGCCATGCGGCCCAGACGGGCAGTGCAGGAGCCTCACCCCAGGTGTGCAGCGTACCTCCAAGTCTCTGACGGCAGGCCCGCTAGGACATACCATGACAGGACAGTGAAGCCTCCTTGCCCGCAAGCATGCAAGATCGAGGCAGTTCGGTGCGGAGGTTTTGCCTGCCTGTGCAGCCGTGCTATGCAGGGCGGCTGTGCGGGACAGGCCATTCCCGCCCAGGCCAGGCTGGGACAGTCCCGTCCGTGGCGCCTTCAGGCGCCGCAACAGGCCCTGCCGCTTCCCATCACACAGGTGCCGATGAGGGGGGGGGCTGCAGGGCAGGGCGGCATCACTCTTCTTTCAATTCGCACTTGGCGTATTTGACCGCGTCCTCCGCGTAGGCGTGGGCGGCCTTGTGCGCCTGCTGCACGTAGCGCTTGAGCTCTTCCACGTAGTTCTCCATCTCGCGCTGGTATTTGTCAACCTCCCATTGCAGGCAGGTCTTGATGGCGGCGCAGTACGGCTTGAAGGGTCTGGAAGGCGGGGAGGGCTCCGAGTAGGAGCTCATCGATGGCTTGTAGCAGGACGCCTGTGCCGACAGCGGCGCCAGCAGCAAGGAGGAGACCAGCGTCAGCAGCAATTGCCAGGGCAATGTTGGAGTGGGGCGCATCGTGTTTCTCGGGTTGGGTGTGCAGCCATACAAGCCGCGTAAGAGCGGCTGTGTGAAGCCTCGGTGTGCAGTTCCGGGCTCTGCACTTTGCGAGCACGGCGCTTGCGTGCGGTGGGCCCATGTTCCTGGCGCGTGAAACCTGCCAAAGCATACAAGCCACCGTAGCCATGCCGCGGCTCTTCTTTGGCTTGTTGTGTGCACGCTGCGGTGGGGCCTTGTGACCATGGTCGCGTGCCGGTGGGCGGGTGTGAAGGCTGAAAGGAAAAAATATTGAGAGTGACCGCTTACAACAACCAAGAAGGATGGACTGCGCTTATCAAAATACCCAAATTCAGGGATTTGCACTCAGATACATATGCGCTAGATTGCAAACATTTGTAATTATCTATTGCATGTTTCCTGCCCATAGAAGTGCTGACGGTGCCAGTCACCATGCCTGTGGGAGACCACAACAAGCGCATTGAGGGACCGTCAGCATGAATCGCATTTACCGGAGTATTTGGAACGCCACCTTGGGGGCCTGGGTGGCCGCACCGGAAACCGCACGCACTGGCGGCAGCGCCGCTGCCAGCACCGTGGAAGGCCATGGCAAGTCGCCGGCCGATCGGCTGCTGGTGAACTGGCGCGGTATTGCGGGCGCAATTGCTATCGTCTGCGGAAGCGTGGCCGCTACCCCTGCCCATGCACTGTGCACGACTGTCGGGTCTACGATTTCCTGCACCGGCATCACGGTTGGCTTGGTCACTTCGACCAGCGGCCTGACGGTCAACGTGCAGAACGGCGCGCAGATCTATCCTGGCGTTATCGACTCGGTCAACGCGGTGTCGCTCACCGGTACCGGCACCACCGTGAACAACGCCGGGCGTATCGACCCTTCGCTGCTGCCGGGCCTGGTTTCCCTGGCTTCCGGCCTGAACCTCAGCAATGCCGCTGGCAGCACGGTGCTGGTAAACAACCTCTCCACCGGGCAGATCATGGGCACTTCCAGCCTGCTCGGGGCGAACCTGCTGGGTCTCGGCGGGATCGGCCTGGTGGTGCAGAACGGCGCGGGAGGCACCACCACGGTGAATAACACCGGCCTGATCAGCGGCACTGCGCTGCTCAGCGCAGCTGTACTGCCGGAAGACATGGCCGTGATCGCGCTGCGCGGCGGTGCGAGGAACATGCTCACTAACAATGCCGGCGGTATGATCACCGGCCGCGTGGCGATGCAGGCGTCGGCTGCAGGCAACACCTTCACCAACGCCGGTACGGTCACCGGCAGTATCAACCTGGGTGCCGGCTCCGGCGCCAACACCTTCAACGCCATCACCGGCTCCGTGATGAGCGGCGGGGCGGGGGTCGGTGTCGATCTGAATGTGCTCGGCGGCCTTGGCCTCGCCTACGTGCCGGCGGGTATCGTCAACGGCGGTACTGCCAACAACGGCAATACCCTCAATCTGCATAACACCATCGGTGGCGGCGTCGGGCTGACGGGCTCTGGCACCATCGACGGCAGCAAGTTCGTCAATTTCAGCAACCTGAATATCACCAGCGGTACCTGGTCCCTGACCAACCAGCTGTTCGCGGGCGGCACTGTCAACCCGGTGGTCACGCTCAACGGCGGCTTGCTCAATGTGGACAGCGCGGCCCTCACCGGCGCAACCATTACCGCCAACGGCGGCGGCCTCGGTGCTGCAGTAGCGGGTGCAACAGTGAGCAACGGCATCACCCTCGGTACCAATGGCCTGCTGGTCAGCAACAGCGCCAATGGCCTGGCCCTGACCGGCGTGCTCACCGGTGCTGGCGCCCTGACCAAGACCGGCACCGGCAACCTGACCCTCAGCGGCGCCAATGACTTCAGCGGCGGCACCACCCTGGCCGCCGGCACCCTGACCCTCGGCAATGCCGCGGCGCTTGGAACCCAGGGCCTGAACGTGACCGGCGCCAGCACGCTGAGCACCACCTCGGCAATGACCGTGGCCAATGCCATCGACATCAACGGCGCCAACCTGACGGTGAACAGCGGCGCTGCCCTGACCTTGGGCGGGGCGATCAACGGCACCGGCTCGCTGACCAAGGCCGGCACCGCCGACCTGACCCTGAGCGGCGCCAACAACTTTGGCGGTGGCCTGAATATCAACAGCGGCAAGCTGATTTTGGACAACGCTGGCGCCATTGGCGCAGGGACTATCACCGCCGGTATCGGTGGCACGGGTGCGCTGGATACCAGTACCGCCCAGACCCTGACCAACCTGATCCAGCTCAACGGCAACCTGACCCTGACCGGCAGCAACGATCTGACCCTGGCGGGCAAGATTTCCGGTACGGGCGGATTGAACAAGGCCGGGGCCAATACCCTGACCTTGGGTGGTGTCAACGACTTCACCGGTGCGGTAGATGTCCAGGGTGGCCGTCTGGTCAGTACGAATGCAACCGCTCTGGGTGCTTCCAGTCAGCTCGACATTGCCGCCGGAGCAACGGTGGAGTTGCAAGACGGAGCCACCATCGGCGCACTCAGCGGCGCTGGCAGCGTTGATCTGGTAGCCGGCACCTTGAAGGTGGGCAGCGGTACCAGCAGTACTTTCGGAGGGATCTTGGGTGGCGGTGGCAATCTGGAAAAGGTCGGCACCGGTACCTTGCAGCTCACAGGCACCAACAACAGCCTCACCAGCAACACATTGGTCAGCAACGGCACCCTGCGTGTTGACGGTAACCTTGGTAGCGGCAGCGTGACCGTGCAGAGTGGCGGCACCCTGGCTGGCAGCGGTGTGCTGGGGGGAGGCGTGAGTGTTGCGAATGGTGGCCGCCTGAGCCTGGCTTCCGGCTCTGCGCTGGGCATATCCTCTCTGACATTGAGCGCCAACTCCAGCGTGGATGCCGCGCTGGGTGTGGCTAGCACCAGTCGCCTGGCCAACGTCACCGGTAATCTGGTGCTGAACGGGTCCCTCAACATCACCGATGCCGGTGGTTTCGGGTTGGGGGTTTACCGCCTGTTTGATTACGGCGGCAGCTTGACCGGCAGTGGCCTGGTCCTGGGGACGTTGCCTGCATGGGTACAGGCTGTTGACCTGGAGGTGCAGACCAGTGTGGCCCAGCAGGTCAATCTGGTGGTGGGCGGTAAGGACAATGTGCGCTTCTGGAACGGTAGCGGTACTGCCGGCGCTGGCGGCGTTACAGGTGGCAGCGGCGTGTGGAACAGCAGCAACTCGAGCTGGGCTACCGCTGGCGGAAGCTTCAGCCAAGGGTGGAACGGTAGTTTTGCCGTGTTCCAGGGCAGTGGAGGCACTGTGACCGTGGAAGGAACCCAGGGCACCACAGGCATGCAGTTTGCGGCCGACGGCTACCACCTGGTGGCTGATTCGGGCGGCGCTGGCGGGCAACTGGAGCTGCTCAACAACGGCAGCGGAGAAGCGATCATCCGCGTGGATCCGGGCACCACGGCCACGCTGGATGTGGCGCTGACCGGTACTGCCACCTTGGCCAAGAAGGACAGCGGCACCCTGGTGCTCAACGGCAACAACAGCTATACCGGAGGCACCCGCCTGGATGGCGGCACCCTGGAGGTGGGCCACAACAGCGCGCTGGGTTCGGGCGCTCTGCAGGTCCACGGTGCCGGTACGCTGCAAAGCAATACCACGGTTGCGCTGGGCAATGCCGTGGCGCTGGATGCGGATCTGACGCTGGCGGGCAGCCACGACCTGACCTTGGGTGGCGCGATCAGCGGCGCGGGCAACCTCATCAAGAACGGTACAGGCACGGTCACCTTGACCGGTGCGAACAGCGCTACGGGTGGAACGTTGATCACAGCGGGGCGCCTGGTGGCTTCTGCCAGCAGCCTGGCCAGCGGCGCCATTACCAACAATGCCGAGTTGGAACTGCGCCAGACCAGCGATGGCACCTTGACCCAGTCCATCAGCGGCGCCGGCAGCTTCACCAAGACCGGTGCCGGCACGCTGACCTTGGCAGGAGCCAACAGCTCCACGGGTACGACCGCCATCAGCGCTGGCACTTTGGTGGCGTCCGCCGCCAATCTGGCCAGCGGGGCCATCACCAACAATGCTGCACTAGAACTGAAGCAGGCCAGCGATGCGACCTTGGCCCAGGCCATCAGCGGCAGTGGCTTGGTCAGAAAGACCGGGGCCGCAGCACTGACGTTGTCTGGTGCCAATACCTACAGTGGCGGCACCAGCATCAACGCCGGCACGCTGGTGGCTGCCCACAACAGTGCATTGGGCACAGGGAATGTCACCGTAGGCAGCGCTGCTGCGCTGGAGGTGGCTTCTGGCACGACATTGGCCGTGAGCAGCCTGGACTTCCTGGCAGGCTCGTCCTATCGCGTCCAAGTGGATCCGAATTCGGGCGCTAGCAGCCGTATTGATGTGGCAGGCACTGCCAATCTGGCCGGGAGTGTGCTGCATGTGGGTACTGAGTCCAATGCCAGCACCGATTTTCAGGTGGGCAAGACCTACACCATCCTGCACGCGAACCAGATCAACGGCACGTTCGGCTCTGCTGCATCGAATTTTGCGTACTTGACTGTGGGGCTGGACTACCTGCAGACCAGCGGCACCACCACCGATGTGACGCTGACCCTGGAGCGCAACAACACCGCCTTTGCCAGCCAGGCACAGACGCCCAACCAGGCGTCTGCGGCGACGGCCATCGAGAGCCTGCCGCACACCCACCAGCTGTACAAGTACGTGCAGACCCTGGCCACGGGGGCTCCGGCCGCGGTGTTTGCCAGCCTGTCCGGCGATACCCACGGCTCCGTGGGCGGCAGCCTGGTGAGCCTGGGTGCTTTTGCGCCCAGCGTCAGCGGCCAGCATCTGCGCAACAACATGACGGCGGGCTTCCGTGCTGGTGCCCCGGTGGCGCAAAGCGATGGGCCGCTGCCGGCATCGGCCTGGCCGTCGTCCAAGGCGCTGCCCGCCTGGGCCGAGGTGGTGGGCCACTGGCAGCGTTATGACGGTGACGGCAATGCCGCACAGCTGAAGCAACGCACCACCGGCCTGTTCCTGGGCATGGACGAGGAAGTGGGCACCAGTGGCTGGCGCCTGGGCGGATCGCTGGGTTACACCAACGCCGATGGCAGGGTGGCAGACCGTTCCTCCGAGTCGGATGTGAACAGCTACAGCGCAGCCGTCTACGGCGGCAAGAGCTTTGGCACCGGCACGGGCCCGCGCATCAATGTGCTGGGTGGTCTGGCTTACACCTGGCACGACATCGAGACCACGCGCCGCGTGACCAGCCTGGGCCAGACGCTGAAGGCGGACTACAGCGCCCATACGGCGCAGCTGTTTGCCGAAGTGGGTTACGCCATCGGCCAGTACGACAAGGTGGGGTTTGAGCCTTTTGCGGCCGTGAGCCTGGGCCAGCAGCGCACCGGCAGCTTCCAGGAACGCGGTGGTTTTGCAGCACTGAAGGGCCGCAGCAGCACCGACGACCTGGCCAGCACCACACTGGGTCTGCGTGTGCACAGCGACTTTCAGCTGGCCGGCAAGGAAGGCCGCCTGCGTGCCACCGTGGGCTGGCGCCATGCCTTTGGTGATGTGACAGGCAAGAAGACCATGGCGTTTGAAGGCGGCCAGAACTTCACCGTGGCCGGCACCCCGCTGGCGCGCAACACCGCCGTGCTGGGCCTGGAGGCCGATGTGGCCCTCAGCCGTACTGCGGCCCTGGTGCTGGGCTACCAGGGCGAGATGGGCAGCGGCCAGCGCGACCACTCTGCCAGCGTGAAGCTGCGCTGGTCGTTCTAAGCACCGAGCGCATTGCGTACCAACCCCTGCCGGTGCAAACCGGCGGGTTTTTTTTATTTCACGATGACTCCAGCCCGATATTACGCCGGACTACGCCCAAGCCAGATACAGCAGGTTTATCAATGACTTAGGCGAGTTCAACATATGCCGGTGCTTTCTGAAACCTGACCCGGCTTGTGCTCGCATGGCTCCCATGTGGTTCTTGGAAACCGGGTTGTTCCGAGGAGTCATCATGGCAAAACTCAAGCTCACCAAGTCCGCCGTCGATGCGGCACAACCGCAGGCGCAGGCTGTCGAACTCCGGGACACGATGGTGCCCGGCTTCCTCTGCAAGATCACCCCGGCGGGCCGCAAGGTGTTCATGCTGCAATACCGCACGAACGCCGGAGAGCGGCGCAAGCCCGCCTTGGGCCTGTATGGGGAACTGACTGTCGAGCAGGCCCGCGCCTTGGCCCAGGAGTGGCTGGCCGAGGTGCGCAAGGGCGGTGATCCTGGGGCGGCCAAGGCCGCCGCCCGTGCCGCGCCCACGGTCGCGGAACTGTGTGGCAAGTTCATGGAGGACTACTCCAAGCTGCGCAACAAGCCCAGCACGCAACGCGGCTATCAGGCCGTCATAGACCGCTGCATCGTTCCGATGCTGGGCCGGATGAAGGTGCAGGACGTGAAGCGGCCCGACGTGGCCACAGTGATGAAGAAGATGGCCCACAAGCCGGCCGAGGCCAACAACGCTTTCAGCGTGATGCGCAGGATGTTCAATCTGGCCGAGGTGTGGGGCTACCGGACGGATGGAACCAACCCGTGCCGCCACGTCCCGATGTACCCCAACGGGAAGGCCACGCACCTCATCAGCGACGAGGACATGGCGCGGATCTTCCGCCATCTGAGCAAGCTGGAGGCGGAAGGGCTGGAGCCTTACGTCATTCCCCTGGCGATCCGCTTGCAATTCGAGTTCGCTGCCCGCCGTGGCGAAATCGTCACGCTCCAATGGGATTGGGTGGATTTCGAGAACCGCCGCGTGGTTTGGCCCGACAGCAAGACCGGCGGCATGTCCAAGCCCATGAGTGAGGAAGCCTACCGACTGCTTTCGACCGCGCCGAGGCAGGACGGCATTCCCCATGTGCTGCCGTCCCCGAGCCATACGGGCCAGCACTTGACCACGGGCGAGTATTACGGCGGCTGGTGCCGCGCGCTCAAGGCGGCCGGCGCGGCCCACGTCGGCACGCACGGCATCCGCCATCGCTCGGCCACGGACATTGCCAACTCTGGCATTCCGGTCAAGGTCGGCATGGCGCTGACGGCGCACAAGACCGTGGCGATGTTCATGCGCTATGTCCACACCGAGGATGACCCGGTGCGCAAGGCGGCCGAACTGGTGGCGAACCGGCGCAAGACAATCACTGGGGCGCAGCGCCCCGTGGAGGTGACGACATGAACCGGCGCAAAGTATCCGTGGCGTCCTCCGCAGTGCCGTCGGCGCTGCTGGGCGATATTCGGGCGCTGATCGAGGCGGCGCACAAGCGCGCTGCCTCGGCCGTCAATGCCGAGCTGACCCTGCTGTTCTGGCGCATCGGCCAGCGCATCCATACGGAAGTGCTGGCCGGTCAGCGAGCCGGGTACGGCGAGGAAATCCTGCCAACCTTGGCCGAGCAGTTGGTACGCGACTACGGGCGCAGCTTCGCGGACAAGAATCTGCGCCGGATGGTGCAGTTCGCCGCCACCTACTCGGACGAGCCAATTGTCGTGACGCTGTCACGACAATTGAGCTGGTCACATTTTCTGGCCCTGCTGCCGCTCAAAGACCCGCTCCAGCGGGACTATTACGCGCAGATGGCGAGCGCCGGCCGCTGGAGCGTGCGGACGCTGCGCGAACGCATCGACTCGATGCTCTACGAGCGCACGGCGCTGTCCCAAAAGCCGGACGAAACCATCGCGCAGGAGTTGGCGACGATGCGCGATGCGCAGCGCATGTCGCCCGCCCTGGTCATGCGCGATCCGTACATCCTCGACTTCCTCGGGCTGCGGGACACCTGGCAGGAAGGCGACTTGGAGGCCGCGATCATCCGCGAAATGGAGTCCTTCCTGCTGGAACTGGGTGCGGGTTTCTCCTTCGTTGCCCGGCAGAAACGCATCCAGATCGACGACGAGGATTTCCACCTCGATCTGCTGTTCTACAACCGCAAGCTGCGGCGCCTGGTGGCGGTGGAATTGAAGGTTGGCGAGTTCAAGGCCGCGTACAAGGGGCAGATGGAGCTTTATCTGCGCTGGCTGGACAAGCATGAGCGCGAGCCGGAAGAAGCCTCGCCGCTGGGGATCATTCTTTGCACCGGCAAGAAGCGTGAGCAGATCGAGTTGCTGGAGTTGGACAAGTCGGGCATCCACGTTGCCGAGTACCTGACGAGCTTGCCACCGCGTGCGGTGCTGGGAGAGCGGTTGCAGCAGGCGACCGAACGGGCACGGTTGCAGATTGAGCAGCGCAAGACGGATGCCGAGTAGTTCTGTCCCGGGCATTTGGGCGTCCCGGCGCACCGCCGTCGCGCTGTCGTGCTGCGCATCGAGCCTCGCGGCGCGAGTCTCGTCCCTGCCGGGCTTCCATCACTGACGCCTCCGGCCCTGCTCGTTGATCCGGGCCTGCGCGCTCCGCTTGCCCCAAAAGCCGAGGGTGTGCAGTGGGCGGGTGTGGGCGGTCTTGCTGTTCCCTTCACCGTATCACGGCGTTCTCGCCGTCAAGGGCTTCGCGCGCTATGCGCGCTTGCGTCCTGGCGGCCGTCTGCGACCCCTGACTGCTTGCGCTGCGCCGTGCTGGCGACGGTTCCGGGCAATTCCGCCCGTGCAACCGGAGCACGCTCATGTCGCAATTTTCCTTTTCCTCGTTCGACGCCTCGCTGATGGTGCGCGATGCGCAGGGTCACTACCAGCCGGCGACGGCCGACCAGATTCTGGATGCTGCGCGCCAGGCCATCGAGCACAAGATGCAGCGCGGTGCATCGTTCACTTCGCCGGCGGCGGTCAAGGAGTACCTGTGCACCAAGCTGGGCGGCTTCGAGCATGAAGTGTTCGCTGTGCTGTTCCTCGATACACAGCATCGTCTGATCGAGTATGCCGAGATGTTCCAGGGCACCATCGACTCGGCCGAAGTGCATCCGCGCGAGGTGGTCAAGGCAGCCCTGCGGCACAACGCGGCCGCGGTCATCGTTTCGCACAATCATCCGAGCGGCAATCCCGAGCCGAGTGCGGCAGACCAAACGCTGACCCAGCGGCTCAAGGAAGCACTGGGGCTTGTGGACGTGCGCGTACTCGATCACGTCATCGTCGCCGGCAACGCAACGGCATCGTTCGCCGAGCGTGGGCTGATCTAGCTCAAGGGGCTTCGGCCCCTTTTTGCTGCGCCTGCTGGCAGGGCCTGCGCACAGCCCTTGCCTGTCCGTGCCTTCGTTCTGAAGTTAATGCTCAAGAAGTCACAACCTGAATCATTTCGTCGTAATGCTTCTTGTCCACTTCTTCAAACCACTGAAAGATGTGTCCGATGACGCTATGGCTTTCGCCAGCCAAGTTTTCTGCCGATTCCTCGGTTATTTCAATTACATCGCTATGCGAGTATTTGTTGATAAAGCGATATATTTTTTCCTTGAGTTCCGGCGTTGTGATAGCGCAGTCTTTCAGACCAACATCCATCAGTTGACTTATGTCGCTTCTCCGCCTGGGATATTTGAAGGTAAAGAACGATTCAATGAGCTTGCGAGCGAGGTTCGCAGTCAAAAAGGCTTCATCTCTATTAAGGATCGTATGCGCCCTGTATTCATAGAGCTTTTTGAAGATGTAGTGATACTCAGAGCCGTAATTTTTCAGAGAATCATCGGCGTCAACAAGCAGCGAATGGCGGGGTGAGCCAGGAGGCGCATCCAGTCGATAGAAGAAGCAATTCTCAGCTTTTCCTTTGGCAATCCTGTTCCTGTTCGTTCCAGTGAACCAGTCTCTCACTAGCTTGAAGTAGGTGAAGTTATGAGTCAGCACAAAAAGTTGCTTGGCTTCAGTGCATTGAGTTCTTAGGAACGAATAGGCATGAAACAAGTGATTTGAGTCAAAGCTTGAGACGGGATCATCAACAACCACAATCGTTTCCTTGATGTTGTTTCCGTTTTCTTTGAGCTTCGTGATGAAGTAGGCGTTGTTGCATAAATCACCCTGAGGCCGAGCTACCCCAAACCTCAGACGGAT
>JAEAMF010000451.1_pt1 | contig 52079 bp, 45 predicted proteins | sample 8958721 | NCBI WGS metagenome assembly JAEAMF01 (sample SAMN16933255, study PRJNA681124) | bioreactor sludge metagenome | isolation source: anaerobic bioreactor treating anionic surfactant - SDBS | place: India: Bengaluru | collected 2019-02-28
GCTAGATGTGAGATGGCAGAAGTGGCGAGGCGGACGAAGGCAGAAGGAAGAAGTCGGAATGCAGAAGGCGGAATTTGGGGGCCGGATAGAGCAGAAATCAGATAGCAGAGACCAGAGACCAGAGAGAGGGGCGGGGCGATGTCAGAGGTCAGATGCTAGATGTGAGATGGCAGAAGTTGAGGAAGGAGACGGACGAAGGCAGAAGGCAGAAGGGAGGGCCGGAGAGAGCAGAAATCAGATAGCAGAGACCAGAGACCAGAAATGGAGGGCCGACGGACGGCGACGGCCAACAGCTTGCGGGACGAGAGGCAGGCAGCAGGAAGAGAGTGATGGGAAGGCCGTCTATTTGACGCGCCCGGCCGGCAGCGTTAGCATTCGCCCGATGGTTAACCGGTCCCGGCTATCCGTGCCCCGGCGGGCAGGCCCGGCGCGGCAGCCAGGGACAAACTGAGGCAGAGGAGGCAAGATGATGAGGTTCGCTTTGGTCATTCTCGTCTGCGTGGCCGCAGCCGCGGCCGCGACGTGGACCGACACGACGAGCCGCCGGTTTTCGGCCGAAGGGCTGACCGGCGTCGGGTTCCGGTCGAGCGACGTCTCGGTCGTTGCGACCGTCAGGGCCGATACCGGCAGGTTCATATCCGTCCGCTGTTTCAAGAGCAGAGCGGCCGGCACAGCGCCCGGGTTTCGAACCGGGGGGCTGGAGATCACCGGCCTGAGCACAGACAGTGAATCCCTCCTCGCGACCGAGAGCGCCTCGTGTGCGGGCGGGGATTCGAGCCCCGGTTGCTCGCTCGACATCGTGCTGCCGCGCTCGGTCGGCTTTTATACCGACCTGAGCTGCGGGTCACAGAACCGGGTCCTGGCCGACGGCCTGCGCGCGATGGCGTTCATCAGGCTCTATACCGGCGACGTGCGGCTGCTCAACCATCGCGGCCCGGCCGACGTCTACGGCGTCAACGTCGTCTGCACGGTCGCGGACCAGCGACCGGCCGACACGCTGCTGCTCGAAGCCTGGAGCGACCTCACGCTCTACTACCCGGACAGCATACCGGCCGAGGTCTACGTCCCCCCGTGCTCCGCACCGGACGTCGCCGGGCTCGAGACGTCATTCGGGATGAGCACCTGCGTCACCGACTACACGCTGAACCCCAAGGCGCCGGGCCCGCACCGGTACATCAACCTCGTGCGCGGCGGGACCGTCCGGCCGCTGGCCGACTACGGCAAGGACGGGAAGCGGTAGAGCGGTCTGCGGGCGATTGCAGATAGAAGATTGCAGATTGCAGATGGCAAAGTTGAGGAAGCGGACGATGTCAGATGCGAGATGCTAGATGTGAGATGGCAGAAGTAACGAAGCAAACGAAGGCAGAAGGGGGGCGGGAAGCGGTGAGCGGGAAGCGGGAAGCGGTGGGCGGCCTGCGGGCGAGGGCGGAGCAGCGGAAGGGTTGATGGGAACGCATCCCGTTTGACGCTCGGGCCGGCACAATTATCCTGTATTGAATAGACCGGGGAAAAGAGGGACTCATCTATGAAGAGCCTTCTGCTGTCAATAGGCGCAGTCCGCTGACCGACTGTCGCTGTCCGTCTGCCGCTGAGGACCATCGCTAAGTTTGACACGAACTCATTTCTCGGCGTATAATTATTCCAGTGGCAGACGCACGGTCCAGGGGTCTGTCTCTGCCGTCCCGTCCTGCGCTGGCCCGAAAGCACGAGACGCGTACAGGAAATCCGACATTCCCGGCAGACGGGAACCGCTATCGGACCTGGTGCTCGCACCGACAATGATGGTCCTTGGCCATCCAACAGCTGAAACGACGCAATTGCAGCAACGCACGGAGGTATCGCTTGAATGGCAACCAGCGTGACCGCCTGGGTTCTTGGAGGACAGCATGAGGGCTCTCACAGTGCTGCTTGCGGGGCTGCTGCCGGGCATGCTCCTAGCGCAGCCTGCCGAGGCGAACCCGACCCCTTCGGGCACACTCAAGCTGCTCAGGAAGAACAAGAAGGGCTTCGAAGAGTACTTGTGGACCAAGGACAGTTCAGTGGTCATCCGGATACCCGCGGGCATGTTTCAGATGGGCTCGACAGACAGCCTCAGCAACGGAGACCAACGCCCGCTGCACGAAGTGTATCTTGCGGAGTTCTATCTTGACAAGTACGAAGTGACGAACAAGCAGTACCGGCGATTCTGCGACGCTACCGGTCACGGCTATCCCGCGCAGGACCCGGACCTCGTGGGCATGCCGGACCACTTCCTGAACTACCCCAACCACCCTGTCGGCAACGTGTCGTGGCTGGACGCCACCGAATACTGCAGGTGGGCCGGAAAGGGCCTTCCTTCCGAGGCCCAGTGGGAGAAGGCGGCCAAGGGTCTGAAAATGCGGCGGTACCCATGGGGTAACGACCGGCTGTCGACCGGCGACCTGGCGAATATCCCCGACAGGCGAATGGGCTCGGTGTATCCCGGGTGGGGCTTCTGCGACGTCGACGACGGTTATGCCAGTACCTCGCCGGTCGGGGCGTTTCCAACCGGGGCGTCCCCCTATGGCATCATGGACATGGAAGGGAATGTCGGCGAGTGGTGCCTGGACTGGTATGCGGATGACTACTACCGGATCAGTTCGGACACCAATCCTCCCGGGCCGAGCGCTGGCACGCTTCGCGTCCGCCGAGGAACGAGCTTCTTCTCGACGCAATTCCCCGGGCCCCGATGCGCCGACCGATCCGGCTTCCACCCGGATACCCGGTCCGCAACCGTGGGGTTCAGATGCGCGCTCCCCCCGCAGGGCACGGGGGCTAGCCGGGACTGAAATCTGGTTAACCGAGGGATGTCAGCCCCGATGTCAGATGTGAGATGAGAGATGTGAGATGGCAGAAGTGGCGAAGCAAACGAAGGCAGAAAGCAGAAGTCAGAATGCAGAAGGCAGGATTTGAGGGCCGGATAGAGCAGAAATCAGATAGCAGAGACCAGAGACCAGATAGAGGGGCCGGACGAAGCTAGAAGGCAGAAGCTAGAACGCAGAAGGCAGAATGTCTGACCCCGAACCCAGAACCCCGACCCCGGAACCCTCATTTTCTAGGCGAAGGCAGAAGGGAGGGGCGGGAAGCGGTGGGCGGCCTGCGGGCAAAGGCAGTAGCTAGATGGCAGAGTTCCGGGCAGATAAGTCAAAAGCCAGAACCGAAAGCGGGCAGCGGGGCTAGCCGAGGACGCGGAGGTTAAGCTGATAGCGGCCAGGCTCGGTCTGAGAAAGCAGCTTCCAGGTAATCAGTTTCCGCAGGTCTCTCGCAATCGTTCTACTGGAAACGTGGGCGTAGAGCGCCGCGAACCTGGACACGGACTTGAGGTCCTGCGCCGAGAACGGCACATCGTCATCGAGCAGCACCAGCAGAAAACGGTACATCCGCTCTGACAGGCTCCGCCGCTGGCGCAGGTCGTCGTAGTGTCGGCGCAGGGCAAGCCGGCGGATCTGCTCGGTCACTCGGCGTCGAATCTGCATCAGCGACCGCACCAGTCCGTTGAGCGAAAACTCAAGAAACGGCGTCAGGTCGAAGTGGTTCGCCTCGGCTGCGGTGAATGCCCGGTAGTAGTCATCGATATTCTCGTAGTAGTAGTTGGACATCATCAGCGGGGCGTACTTGCACCCTGCCTGTGCCAACAGTTCTGCTTCGACGACCCTCGCGAGCCGGCCATTGCCGTCCTTGAATGGGTGAATGAGCGCCAGATGATAGTGGGCCAGGAACGCGCGGAAGACGCTGAATCCACTCGCCATCATCGGCTCGCTGTTGGCCCACTCGACGAACCGCGCCATCAGCATCGTGACGTCGTTCGGAACCTTGGGCGGGGTGTACTTTCCTCCGTGCTCCGCGTCGCCGACCTCAACCGTCGTGAACCGGTAGGTGCCGGGCAGGTACTTGTCGTGGTCCAGCCCTGAACAGATCACCTCGTGCAGTTTCCTGATCCGCTCCTCAGAGAGCGGCGGCCGCGGGTGAGGCATCTGCTGAGCCTCGCCTACTCCGGCCAGTCGATACGCCTCCCGGAGATTGAGGATGACCTGTTCTCTCTCGGACTTCGAAGAGGCCCCCCGCTCTGTAGTGAGCAAGGCCGACACCTCGGGTTCTGACAGGGAGCTCCCCTCGATGGCGGCGGTACCGAATATCGAACGTACAATCAGGTCCTCATTCAGCTTCGCAGCCATGGCCGGTAGTATAGGCAACTCCGCCAGCATTCCATTCAGCAGCGTGGCCTGAAGCGCCAGGTCGTACAGCCTGTCATCGAACTGGCGGCTGAAAGCGAATGGGCCGTGTGACCGGACCTTCACATCCACGATGCGCTGGCCAGCACCTGCGGGGCCGACCCTGGAGTTCTTCACTTCATCCATGATGACATGATATCCAAGTCGGTCTCGGTGTCAATGATTCTGTCGCAGCATTTGTCATATCGAATTGGTGAGCTAAGATACGCAGGTGCGTCGTTTGTATCCACGACGGAACCAGACATGACGCACCTTTTGTCATTAGTCATGTCGTATCTTCTGCCAGCTAGCTCGGCCTACCCCGGCCACCGACGAGTGCGAGTCGGATGACCGCTCAGGCATATGGGAACACCGAGGACATTCCGTGACGACTGACTTCATACAGCGTTCGGGGATAGAGGACTGGTTCAGGGCTGACGGCCGGAGAGACGGACAGGCGGACAGACCAGAAATCAGACATCAGAAACCAGAGACGAGATAGAGGAACCGGACGAGGGCAGATGCGAGATGCTAGATGTGAGATGGCAGAAGTGGCGAGGCGGACGAAGGCAGAGCGCGAGAACCAGACAGATCAGAAAGCAGATATCAGAAACCAGAGACCAGATAGAGGAACCGGACGAAGCTAAAAGGAAGAAGTCAGAATGCAGAAGGTAGAGTTCCTGCCCCCGACCCCTGAACTCTGACCCCACGTTCTCGGGGCGAGGGCAGAGCAGCGGAAAGACTGACAGGAACCCCGGACGGTTGACACGGCCGCTTGCCGGTTTTACTATCCGGCCATGAACAGAGCGATTCTGCGGGGTGAAGAGATGTGGGGCCGACGCCGGGCGTTGCTGGCGGCTGGCCTGTTCGCAGCCGTCGCTTTCAGTTCGTGCGCCCTAGCACCGAGGAACTATTTCCCGTTGGTGGATAACGCGACGTATGTCTATCGCGGAACGGTCGACCACAGCGTCTACGTGGACACGATTGTCACGCAGGCGTTTTCGCTGGAGGGAAAGCAGGCCTACTACTTCGTGCCCATCGGCCGGAAGGACGAGGAGGAGGCGTTGATCGAGCGCATGGCCACCGGCCTCGGCCTGTTCCTGGAAGAGGAAAACAAGCTCAAGACCGTGCCGGCGCTGTCGCGCGACGCGCTGCCGGACGCCTCGTTGGCCACGAGAGAAACGATGCTCGCGTACCCGCCGAAGAAGGGCGACCGGGCCGAATTCGGCGGGCGGGACGGCACGTGGCGGCACGCCCTGACCGTGGTCGGGCTTGAGGACGTGCGCGTTCCGGCGGGCCGGTTCCGGCATTGCCTGAAGTTGCGGACCGAGGAACTGGACGAGGATGAGGATAACACGGGGTTCGTCTGGCTGGCGCCTTCGGTCGGCGTGGTGCGCTGGGAGCGAACGACCGGCCGGGTCGACGAACTCGTTTCTTACCGGATACCCGGCCAGGAGCAAGTCAGGCCGTGAGCGATGAGCCGTTGGCGATGTAAGGGCGCCCGGCTGTGTGCAATACCTGTGCAATAACAGCCCGGCGCGGCAGCCAGGGACAAACTAAGGCAGGGGAGGCAAGATGGTAAGGTCCGCTCTGGTCATTCTCGTCTGCGTGGCCGCAGCCGCGGCCGCGACGTGGACCGACACGACGAGCCGCCGGTTTTCGGCCGAAGGGCTGACCGGCGTCGGGTTCCGGTCGAGCGACGTCTCGGTCGTTGCGACCGTCAGGGCCGATACCGGCAGGTTCATATCCGTCCGCTGTTTCAAGAGCAAAGCGGCCGGCACAGCGCCCGGGTTTCGAACTGGGGAGCTGGAGATCACCGGCCTGGGCACAGGCAGTGAATCCCTCCTCGCGACCGAGGGCGCCTCGTGTGCGAGCGGGGATTCGAGCCCCGGTTGCTCGCTCGACATTGTGCTGCCGCATGGGGTCGGCTTTTATACCGACCTGAGCTGCGGGTCACAGAACCGGGTTCTGGCCGACGGCCTGCGCGCCATGGCGTTCATCAAGCTCTATACCGGCGACGTGCGGCTGCTCGACCACCGCGGCCCGGCCGACGTCTACGGCGTCAACGTCGTCTGCACGGTTGCGGACCAGCGACCGGCCGATACGCTGCTGCTCGAAGCATGGAGCGACCTCAAGCTCTACTACCCGGACAGCATACCGGCCGAGGTGCACGTCCCGGCCAGCCAGGTGCCGGCGGTCAGCGGGCTTAAGACTTCGTTCGGCATGAGCACCTGCATTACCGAATACACGCTCAACCCCGACGCGCCGGGCCCGCACCGGTACATCAATCTCGTGCGCGGCGGCACCGTCCGGCCGCTGGCCGACTACGGCAAGGACGGGAAGCGGTAGAGCGGGGGACAGACCGGAGAGCAGATATCAGAAACCAGAGAGCAGAGAGAGGGGCCGGACGAGGGCAGAAGGCAGAATCTGAGGACCGGATAGACCAGAGAGCAGATATCAGAAACCAGAGACCAGAGACCAGATAGAGGAACCGAACGAAGGCAGAAGGAAGAAGTCAGAATGCAGAAGGCAGAATGAGAGGACGGGACGGTGACTATTTGTGCCGGTGCGGCGGGAAGGTGTGGGGCCGGTCAGGGTTTTTCGGCGACGACCCGGCCATCGCGCCAGACGTAAATCGGCGTGCCGTAGAACCGGGCGGTTCTGCGGGCATCGCGAGCGGCACGCCGCAAGGCGCGTCCCGCGCGGACGGCAAGCGTAGCCTTCGGCTTCTTCAGTCGGGGAGCCGGTATCACTTGGCCTCCAGTCGTCGGGGAGTATCCCCGGAGTTGTCATAGACGGCCCACGTGTCGGCCAGTGGGCGGTAAACGTCCAGAAAGTTGCGCCAGCTTCGGTCGAACCGCCGCAGTACGTCCGCGGGCGGAACGGCGTGGCCGCCTTGTTGTACGCGGGCGGCAACACGGCGCAGGGCGAGTTCGGGTGATGAGAGGTAGAGGTAGACGATCTCGATGCGATAGCCCGCCGCTTTCCAGCGCCGCAGGCGGCCCAGCAGGAGCTGCCCACTCAGGGTGGCCTCGAAGGCGAAGTCGGCACGAGCGCGGGCCAGCCGGTCTATCTCGTCAAGATAGAGGCGGCCGGCCGCCATTGCCGCCAATTCGGGCTGCACCGGCGACAGGCCGGCCGCAATCGAGTCGGCGTTCACGAAGTGCACGACACCGGAATCCTTCGGCAGAAACTGGTGGGCAAAGGTCGTCTTGCCCGCCCCGTTAGGGCCGGCAATGACCACGCAGAGCGGCCGGCGGCCATTCGGCCTGGTCGGCGCGGCACGCGCTGTCTTGGCGTCGTCCGTATTCACCGATGTCAGTGTAAACGACGGCGCATTTCAGTCAATAGGCCATAGCCTGTGGTTCGAGATAGCCGGACAGAGCAGAGATCAGAGAGCAGAGACCGGAGAGCAGATAGAGGAGGCGGGCGAAATCAGAAGGCAGAAGTCAGAATGCAGAAGGCAGAGCGTGAGAACCGGACAGACTAGAAATCAGATATCAGAAACCAGAGATCAGAAATAGACGGACGACGGACGGCGACGGCGGACGGCTTGCGGGACGAGAGGCAGGCAGCAGGAAGAGAGCGATGGGAAGGCCGTCTATTTGACGCGTTCGGCCGGCAGCGTTAGCATTCGCCTGATGGCGAACCGGTCCCGGCTATCCGCGCCCCGGCGGGCCGCTCGGTCGCGCGCGCTATGAACGACGGCGCGGTCCGGCTGTGCTCCACCCGCTTCGGGAACGTTCAATACTGCGTTGTGGGTGAGGGGCGGCCGGTGCTCATCGCGCACGGGTCGGGCGGCGGTCACGACCAGGGCTGCCTCATCGCCCACGCGCTGCTCACGGGCGGTCGGGTGATTGCGGTATCGCGCTTCGGCTATCTCGCCAGCGATCTGCCGGCCGATCCGTCAAATCGCAACCAAGCCGAGGTCTACCGGAGGATCCTCGAAGCCGAAGCGCTCGCTGGCGCCTGCATCATGGGCGTATCCGCCGGGGGCCCGTCGGCCCTGGAGTTCGCGGTCAACTACCCGGATTCGTGTCACGGCCTGATCCTGATCTCGGCGGTCAGTCAGCCGCAACTGCAGGCCGGGATCAGGGTTCATCCGCTTCTGAGAGCCCTGGCGGGATCCGACCCGGCATATACGGTTGTCACGACGCTCTTCCGGCGGCGTCTGCTGGCGATGTTTGGCCTGTCCCGCCGGGTCGCCGCGCGTCTGACCGCCGAGGAGCGGGCTTTCAGCGAAGCCTTGTTCCGGACCACGATGCCGGTGAGTCGCAGGATCGACGGGATTGTCAACGACTGGCACCTGCCGACCATGGACGAGCTGGCGCTGCGGCAGTTGCGGGTGCCCGCGTTGGTCATCCACGCGTGTGACGACCAGCTCGTGCCGCTGGAGAATGCGGAGTACAACGTCCGCACGATTCCGGGCGCGCAGCCGATGACGATTTCTGACGGCGGCCACCTGCTCTTCAGTCATCACCGGGCAGTGCGGGAGCGCATCTCGCGCTTCCTTGATCAGGAAGTACCAGACGTCCGAACCGGCCCGCGCGATCGCTGCGACGACGCCGGCCGAGAGCGGCAAGCTCGGACCGTGGGCCAACCGGTTCAATGACTAGGGTGGTCCCGCCCGGGACGACCGAGTGGCTGCTCGGCGAGGACAACCCGTCGGTCCGCTACTTCGCGCTGACCCGGCTGCTCGGCCGGAGCGAGCAGCACGCGGATGTGCGCCGGGCCCGAGCGGCGACCATGACGCGCGGGGTCGTCCCGCGCATCCTTTCCTGTCAGCACCGGGACGGATACTGGGACCGTCCCGACCGGTTCTACCACGCCAAGTATCACGGCTCGGTCTGGCAGCTCATCGTCCTGGCCGAGCATGGCCCGGACCCGGCCGACCCGCGCATCCGCAAGGCCGGCGAGTTCATCCTGGACCGTTCGCAGGACCGCTCGAGCGGCGGGTTCGCGTTCCACGAGGCGGTGCGCACCGGCGGCGGTCGGCCGAGCGAGGTGATTCCCTGCCTGACCGGCAACATGGTCTGGTCCCTGCTTCGGCTCGGCTTCGGAACCGACCCGCGCGTGCGGCGGGGAATCGACTGGCTGACGAAGTACCTCCGGTTCGACGACGGCGAGTCATGGCCGCCGGCGGGCTTCCCCTACAGCCGCTGGCAGCAGTGCTACGGCCGCCACTCCTGTTTCATGGGCGTTGTCAAGGGCCTGAAGGCGCTGGCCGAGGTCCCGCCGCGCCTGCGGTCGGCCGCAGTGAAGCGCTGCATCCGCGACGGCGTCGAGTTCCTGCTCAGGCACCACGTCTTCAAGCAGAGCCACGACCTGCGCCGCGTGTCCAAGCCCGGCTGGCGCCGGTTCGGGTTTCCGCGCATGTGGGGAACCGACGTCCTGGAAATCCTGCTGGTGCTTACCCGACTCGGCGTCCGCGACCCGCGCCTCCAGGAGGCGTTCGACCTCGTTGCGGCGAAACAGGGCCCGGACGGCCGATGGTTGCTAGATGACACGTTCAACGACCGGTGCCTGGTCCGGGTCGAAGTTCGCGGCCGGCCCAGCAAGTGGGTAACCCTGAACGCGCTCACTGTGCTCCGCGGCGCCCGTAGTTAACTGCGGGGCAGCCGCCAGCCCGGTGCGACCCGTCCGCGCCCTCTGATCCCCGACCCCAGAACCCGGATTCTTACCACCAGGACCCCAAGCGGACAGGATGAACCACAGAGACACAGAGAGTTCGGGCCTCGAACCCCGTACCTAGAACCCCGTACCCTGTCCTCTAACCCCGACCCCAGACCCCTGCCTCAGAGCCCCGCGCTTTCGAGTTGTCTCCTCGGCTTTCTTCAGTGAGCGGACGCCGGGCGGTGCCCGGCGTCCGAGGTTACGTTCAGACGGCTACTCGACCGGTTCGCAGTACCCGCAACCGGTGCAACGCAGCATCGATGGGGACAGGATTTCCTCGCAGGAATCCTCGAGCCCGTCCGGGCATGGGACCGGCATCGGGCGTCCGTCTTCGTCCATCACCGCCGGGCCCTGCGATGTCACGCCGCACTTGGGGCACGCGTACTCGTAGTAGGTGCAGTCCGCTGAGCCGCACTGCGGGCAGGAAACCGCGCCGATGCGGTACGACTCAGAGTACCCGCAGTCCAGGCAGAGGAACTCGTCCGGGAACGTCGGCCGACCACAGCCCGGGCATTTCTGGCTTATAGGTTTCGAGCCGTCGAGTTCTTCGGCCGGGCCATTCCAGTCGGCCGAGCATTCGGCGCACATCAGGGTGTAGATGGTGTTTTCGCTGCCGCAACCCGGACAGGCTTTCCTACCTGGCAGCGAGGCCAGCGCTGCCCCGGTCAGCGCCAGTATGGCCACGAACGCAGCCGTTCTTTGCATACTTCCTCCTCGGCGCGGTTGCACTTGGGCGGGCCGGGCCAAGCCGCGCCGCCGGACCCGGTTCGCGCTTTCCCGGGGCGCGCCGCCAGAACCGGCGCGCCAGCCCCGAGACAGCGGTAATCTATAACACAACTTCCCGTTCCTGTCAATCCACCCGCCGCGCCCCCGCAACCGAAGTGGCGCCACGTGCTACGCGGAGAGACAACGAAGCCACGAAAACACGAAAGCACGAATAGCGAGAGCGAGAACCGGGAAGGTACGATGGGCAAGAGCGCGTGGAAGTTCTATATCGGGCTTCCGGCCGGTTTGCGCCGTTGACTTCGCGGGCAGCGGCGGTAGCCTGTAGCCAGCAGTCGGTTGTTGTGTATGCGCCCGCGATTGACTCGGAGGTCACATGCCCAGGTTCGATGAGTTGAGCAAAGCCTACGTTGACGCCCGTCATGATTTCTTCGGCCGTCGCGTCGCCGCCCAGGCGTTCGTCGGCGTGGTGTATGCCGGGCTGGAGGCATACTTCGGCGCCCCGCGGTCCGTGCTGCATTTACGGCCCGCGGGCGGCGACATGTCGTCGTCCCGTTCGCTGAAGCCGGAAGACGCGGTGCGCCACGCGGCCGGGACCTGGCGGTTCAGCCTGGGCCTGGACCTGAAGGAAGGCACCAAGGAGAACACGGGCCAGACGTTGCTGATGGATTTCGTGTGCGTGCCCGAGGGCGACGGGTACAACCTCGGGCTCTTGACCGCGGCCGAGCGGTTCCGGCTGCCGGCCAAGCCCAAGCCCGAGGACTGCGTGCCGCTGGGCGACTACCTGCTCCAGCGCATCCTGGCCAGCTACCAGCAGCCGGGCCAGGAGTTCTACGACATCGCGATGGTGTCGGTGCGAAGAATCGAGTAGCGGCCGGCCCGGACCGCCGGGAACCGGCGACCAGGTGCAGAATACCAGCGAGAAAACCGGCCGCCAGGCGGCGGTGAGCGGCGATATCACGAAGATGTTGGTGGACGCCATCGTCAACGCCGCGAACCGGACGCTCTTGGGCGGCGGCGGGGTGGACGGCGCGATTCACCGCGCCGCCGGACCCGGGTTGCTCGAAGAGTGCCGGAAGCTCGGCGGCTGCCCGACCGGCGAGGCGCGCATCACCGGCGGGCACGACCTGCCGGCGCGCCGGGTAATCCATACCGTCGGCCCGGTCTGGCGCGGCGGCGCGCACGGCGAGGACAACCTGCTGGCGAGCTGTTACCGGAACGCGCTGGCGCTGGCCGAGCAGGCGGGCGCGCGGACCGTCGCCTTCCCGGCGATCAGCACCGGCGCGTACGGTTTCCCGGTCGAGCGCGCGGCCGGGGTCGCGGCGCGGGCCGTGGCCGAGGCGCTCGCGAACCTGCCCGGGATCCAGGCGGTCTATCATGTGTGCTATGACGAAGCGACGCGCCGGGCATTCGAACGGGCTGTCGCGTCCGGGCGCTGAACTGGCGCTCTTCGTCGTTGGCGCGCTCCTGGTGCTGGCCTGCGGCCAGGCGCGGGTTGACAGCGCGGCGTCCGTGCCCGAGAATCGACCGGTGAACGATTCCATCGACAGACACTCGAGTAAGGTGCTGGTGCGCTTGGCCGGGCCGGACGGCCGGCCGACCGCGCCCGAGTCGGTCGAGCGGGTGATGAAGACCGACGAAGAGTGGCGGCAGTTGCTCACCGCCGAGCAGTACCGGGTCACGCGCCGGGCCGGCACCGAGCCGGCGTTCTGCGGCGGATTGCTCGACAACAAGCAGCCGGGCATCTACGCCTGCGTCGGCTGCAGCCTGCCGTTGTTCTCATCCGGGGTCAAGTTCGAGTCCGGGTCGGGCTGGCCGAGTTTCTATCAGCCGTTCGCCGGTGAGAACATCGTCGAGCTGACGGACGCAAGCCACGGGATGGTGCGGACCGAAATCCGCTGCGCCCGGTGCGACGCGCACCTCGGGCACGTGTTCCCGGACGGGCCGCCGCCGACCGGCAAACGTTACTGCCTGAACTCGGCCGCGCTGGTCTTCGTGCCGCGCGCCAGCCGGTGATCTGGGCGATTTACTGGCCGGTGGCGCTGGTGCTGGCGGTCGCGGTCGTCGCCGGCATCGTCTACCTCGTGCGCCGCTGGCGCGGCCGCGACGACAGGCAGCCACCCGGCGATTGACAGCCGGGCGGGCCCGGACTAGGATTTCGGCCGATGGCCGGTAGCAAGCGTCCGCCCCGCAGGATCGAGCTCAGTATCCACGAAATCAACCAGCTTTTCAACCTGATGGACCCGTCGCCGTTCGTCGACAAGGACCTCAACCAGGACGCCGAGGAGTTCATCGTCAACTGGGCGCGGGAGTACCCGATTGCCGACCCGGTGACACTGACCATCCACCTGGAAAGGTGGCCCCAGGCCGACCCGGGCCCGACGCTCGCCGAGGCGGTGCACAACTTCTTCGCCTACCGGGCGAAGCTCAACCGGCTCGAGTTCCGGCGGCTGATGGACCAGGGCCGGACCAGCCTGGTCATCGGCGTCGGCGCGCTGGCGGTCGGGCTGTTCACGAGCCGGGTGCTGCTGGCGCACGTGGCCGGGCCGTGGGCCGGGTTCGTGCGTGAAAGCCTGACCATCGTCGGCTGGGTGGCGATGTGGCGGCCGATCCAGATTTACCTGCACGACTGGTGGCCGGTGCGCCGCACCGGGCGGATTTACCAGAAGCTGAGCCAGATGCCGGTCGAAGTCATCCCCAAGACGCCGGCCGGCGGCAAACCAAACCCGCAGCAAACCTGCCAGGGAGGCAGCACATGACACGACTGCTGGTCGCCATTACCCTGCTCTTGGGCACGTCGCTGTGCCTGGCCGAGGACGACGAAGGCGACGTCGCCAAGATGCTCTCCAGCCTGTCGGTGATGACCACGCTCATCGAAGCCGACGACTACACGGTGTCGCACATCACCGTCGACCGGCTCGAAGAGGGCGAGGAGTACGTCACCTCCCGTTACCTGTTCGAGGGCAACGACTACAAGGTCATCGCCATCGGCGGCGAGTACATGAAGGACCTGGACCTGTACTGCCTGGACGCCTCGGGCGAGACCGTCGAGCGCGACGCCGACACGACCAACGTCCCGATACTGTTCTTCCACATCTCCGAGAGCGGCACGTACACCTTCAAGGCCAAGGCGTACAAGATGGAAGAAGGCCACGACGACGAGGAGTGTCTCTTCGGCTACGCCCTCGGCTGGAAGCGGGAGGAGTAGCCGGCCCTGACCCCGATTGAGCGCTGGCGGGCGGCGCTGCGGCGCGCAGCCGCGGACCGCCCGCCGACTGATTACTGGGCCACGCCCGAGTTCAGCGCGAAGCTCGTCCGGCACCTGGGCCTCTCCCGGCGGCCCGAGGCGGAACTGGTTCGGGACCTCAGCCGGCCGCTTGAGGACAACAACGCCCGGCCCAGCGACGGGTTCGCCGGACTGCGCCGGGCGCTCGACCAACTGGGCGTGGACTTCGCGGTGAAGCCGGCGCCGCGCTACTGCGGGCCTGAGCTCGAACCGGACACCGACGAGTTCGGCTGCCGGCACCGGGCCGTGGCGTACGGCGCGGGCGCGTACGATGAGACCGTCTCGCACCCGCTGGCCGGGTTTGCGACCGCCGCGGAAATCGAGCGGTCGTACCGCTGGCCCGAGCCCGGCTGGTGGGACTATTCGACCATCGCTCTGCAGGTGCGCGGCCGCGAGCAGCACCCGGTGCAGGCGGGCGGGTCCGAGCCGTTCATGCTCTACAAGGACCTGCGCGGCGACGAGCAGGCGTACCTCGACCTGGCGCTCAACCCGGACATCGTCCACTACTGCCTCGACCGGCTGTTCGACCTGGCGCACCAGCGCACGCGCCGGATTATCGAGGCGCTGCCGGCCGGGCTGCTCTGCTACTGCTACGTCGCCGAGGACCTGGGGTGCCAGCACGGACTGCTCTTGAGCCCGGCGCATATCCGGACGTTCCTCTTACCGCGCATGAGGAAGATGGTCGAACTGGCGCGCGCGCACGGGGCATACGTGTTCCACCACGACGACGGCGCCATAGCGGCCATCATCCCGGACCTGGTCGAACTGGGCATCGACATCCTCAACCCGGTGCAGTGGCGCGTGCCCGGCATGGACCGGCAGGCGCTCGCGGACCGGTGGGGTGACCGGCTGGTGTTTCACGGCGCGATGGACAACCAGCAGACCCTGCCGTTCGGCACCGAGGAGGACGTGCGGCAGGAGGTGCGCGACAACCGGCGCATCTTCGGCCCGGGCTACATCATCGCGCCCTGCCACAACATCCAGCCGATAACCCCGGTCGAGAACGTCGTCGCGATGTACGAGGAAGCTAGCGCGCGGTCCTGACGAGCGCGAGCCGCGGGCCGGAACCAAAAGAGCAGAAGTAGACGCCGGCCGGGACCGGCCGGTCCGATTCGTCGCGGCCGTCCCACAGCACGCCGGACGCACCACGGACGCCATACGCCTGAAGATTCCTGACGCAACGGCCCGAGGCGTCGTAGATGCCGACCCGGCCCGGGCTGCCGGCTGCGAGCTGCAGGCTGGTGGCCGTCGCGAACGGGTTCGGGCTCGCGAAGACCGAAGCGACGGCTTCGGGCAGCGCCGGCTCGGCCAGCGCGGTGCCGGCGACGTAGAAGCTGTCTTCCGGCGTTTCGACCCGGCTCATCCCGTCCGAGAACGCGAAGCGGAACCGGTGCCAGCCGATACCGAAACCGGAGCGGGTGACGTCGAACTGCGTGCCCTGCCAGTAGCGGTGCTGGCCGGGCTTGAGCGTGAAGGTGTCGGCGTCCACCACCAGCGAGCGGACCAGCGGCAGGTTCGAGTCCTCGTCCGCGTAGCGCACCGTGAACCAGAAGTCGGTTTCGGGCGTGCCGGCCTGGGGCAGGACCCGCGCCTGGTCGAGCGTCGGCGCGCGGTTCTGGTTGACGGCGCAGCCGGGCGTGCGGACGTAGAACCGGCAGGCGACGGTCGTGTCGTGCGGGGTCGCGCCGCTGATGCGAATGGTCTGGGTGTTGGCCGCGACCGACAGGAATCCCGAGGCGTTGGGCCAGGGCCCGAACTTCGGGTTGGTGGTCATGTCCGACGCGAGGCAGCGCATCATCAGCCGGTTGCCTGAGGTGCTGGCGTCGATGTCCGCGAGCCGGGTGTAGTCGGCGGTGTAGCGGTTGATGAGGTAGAGGCCGGTGGAGAACGCCAGCGGTATGTCGGCGTAGCTCAAGGAGAACACCCAGGTGTCGGACGGCGCTTCGGGGTTGACGAAGCCGACGGAGTACAGGTACCAGGGCCCGAGCAGGCCGCCGTTGAGCGGCCACGACGTGGAGTTGTTGGTCAGCGCGGCGTAGAACCGGTCGTCGGACCGGCCGACGTAGGCGCCGGTCAGGTCAAGGAACGGCCCCTCGGGATTCTGCGCGTCGCCGGTGGTGTCGCGCGCGGCCAGGGCGAGGAAGTTGTCGGTGACCGGCCAGGCGTTACCCGAGTTGTGGGGCGACTGGGTCGAAATCGCCGGGCCGGCCTCGGCCCGGACGTAGTAGCGAACCGTGCCCGAGCCGGGGATGGCAAACTGCGCGGCCCAGGTACTGTCGTAGCCCGGTTCGCCGATGCGCGCCATCGGCAGCTTCGTCCACGAGCCCTGGCCGTCGGTCGAGTAGCAGACCTCACCGGCCAGCGGCCCGGGGTCGCCGAAGTCGGCGTGGACAGTGACCGGGGATGACGGCTGCGGGGCCGAATGGCAGACGACGCCGATATTGGGCGCGGCCCAGAGAGCCGGTCCGAGCAGCGCGACAGCCAGTAGCGTCCTGCGCACCGCCGATGATATGCGCGGAGGCCGGAGTTGTCAAACGCGATTTGACACCGCCCGGCGCGATTCTACACTTGCGCAGGAAACACGATGAGCATTTCGATGCGACTGGCCGGAACAGCAGGATTCATCCTCGCGGCCGTCCTTGCGGCGCCCGGTTGCGCGCGCCAGCCGGCCGCACCCAAGCTGCCCGAGGCGGCGTACGCCCCGCTGGCCGAGGACGAGTTTGCCCGGTTCGCCGGCGCACTGCCGGCCGCTGTCGCTGCGCTCAAGTCGGCCGGGTTTGAGCCGGACAACCGGCCGAACGAAAACATCCCGGCGGGCATCGCGCGGATTGTCGGGGGAATGGAGAAGCAGTCCGGAGTCGCAGAGTCGCTGGCCGCGCACCAGACCGACTGGGCAGCGTTCAGCACTACGATGTATAAGGTAATGTCTGCCGCCGCCGCCATCGCTGTCGACATGGCGGCTGCGGCCGACTCGCTGAAAGACAATTCCTTGACCCAGAAGAACTTATCCGACGACAGGGCGTTCGCCGACAAGGTGCCGCAAGATAACCGCGACTTCGTCATCAACCACCAAGAGAAGTTGCTGCCGCTGAGCCGGCTGGGCGACAACTAGTAATCGGTAGATAGTTGTTTGTAACTAGTAATACGCCGCCGGTTACTGTCGAGCAACCAACGCGGCTGACAGTAAGTCTATTAGTATCTGAAAGCAATCACTGGGCGGGCGTAGTGTCTACGCCCGTCGCTGCATAGAAGGGAGCCAGTATATGGAAGAGCTGCTCAAAGACGACATCAAGCGCGTGCACGAGGACATCGAGCGCGAGAGCATCTTTGTCCAGACAATCACCGCCGAGGTCGGCAAGGTCATCGTCGGCCAGAAGTACCTGGTCGACCGGCTGCTCGTCGGCCTCCTGGCCAACGGCCACATCCTCATCGAGGGCGTGCCGGGCCTGGCCAAGACCTACGCGGTCAAGACGCTGGCGCGCGCCATCGCTACCCGGTTCGCGCGCATCCAGTTCACGCCCGACCTGCTGCCGGCCGATATCGTCGGCACCCAGATTTACAACCAGCGCTCGTCCGAATTCACCGCGCGCAAGGGCCCGGTGTTCGCCAACCTGGTGCTGGCCGACGAAATCAACCGCGCCCCGCCCAAGGTCCAGTCCGCGTTGCTCGAGGCGATGCAGGAGCGGCAGGTGACGATCGGCGAGGAAACGTTCAAACTCGACGAGCCCTTTCTCGTGCTGGCGACCCAGAACCCGATCGAGCAGGAAGGCACCTACCCGTTGCCCGAGGCCCAGATGGACCGGTTCCTCCTGAAGCTGCGCGTCGGTTACCCGACCAAGGAAGAAGAGAAGAAAGTCATCGAGCGGATGACGACCGGCAAGGAGCCCGAGGCCCAGCCGGTGGTCCAGGCCGCGGCGATAATGAAGGCGCGCGAACTCACGAACCGCATCTACATCGACGACAAGCTCAAGGACTACATCCTCAACATCGTCTTCGCGACCCGGTTCCCGAAGGAGCACGGGCTGGACGACCTGGCGCCGCTGGTCCGCTACGGCGCGTCGCCGCGCGCGTCCATCTACCTGGTGACCGCGGCGCGGGCGATGGCGTTCCTGCGCCGCCGCGGCTTCGTCATACCCGAGGACATCAAGGAGCTGGCGCCGGACGTGCTCCGGCACCGGGTCATCCTGTCCTACGAGGCCGAGGCCGAAGAGCTGTCGACCGACGATATCGTCCGGCGCGTGCTGGAGCGCGTCGAGGTGCCCTGAGGAAAGGGTCCGAGGGCTCAAACGGGCGGAGTGAGCAGCTAGTGGCGGCAAGCGGCAGGCGGCCGGCGCAGCCGGGCAAGGCCGGGTTCGCCCACATCCGCGACATCGAGATCCGCACCAGGCGGCTGGTCAACACGCTGTTCTCGGGCGACTACAAGTCGAGCTTCAAGGGCCGGGGCATCGAGTTCCTGGACCTGCGCGAGTACCTGCCCGGCGACGACGTCCGCACCATCGACTGGAAGGTGACCGCCCGCTACGGGCTGTCCCGCGCCGAGGCCAGCCACCCGTTCGTCAAGAAGTTCGCCGAGGAACGGGAGCTGGTGGTGATGCTGGTCGTCGACGCGTCCGGGTCGTCGCGGTTCGGCACCCGCGGCCGGCTCAAGCTCGAGCAGTCGGCCCAGCTCGCCGCCACGCTCGCGTTCTCGGCGATCCGCAACAACGACAAGGTCGGGCTGGTATTTTTCACGGACCGGGTCGAGCGCTACGTGCCGCCGCGCAAGGGTCGCTCGCACGTGCTCCGGCTCATCCGCGACATCCTCTACTTCACGCCCGAAGGCCGGGGCACCGACCCGGTGCAGGCGCTCGAATTCCTGTCGAACGTGGTGAAGCGCCGGGCCATCGTCTTCCTGGTGTCGGACTTCATCGGCGAGCGGTTCCGGCCCGAGATGCTCCGGACCGCTCTCGGCATCGCTGCGCGCCGGCACGACCTAGTGGCGATATCGGTCAACGACCCGGCCGAGTCCGAACTGCCGAAGATCGGCCTCGTCGAGGTCGAGGACGCCGAGACCGGCGCCATCGCGACCGTCGATACCTCCGACCCGGGGTTGCGCGAAGCGTTCCGCCGCCACCACGAACTGCGCCGGGCCGGTGTCGAGCGGCTGTTCCGGCAGCTGGGCGTGGACCACATCCCGGTCGAGACCGGCGAGGACTTCACGCCGCGGCTGCACAAGTTCTTCCAGAAAAGAGCGAGACGATACCGGGGATGAGACAGACCAGAGACCAGAAACCGGAGACCGGGAATCAAAGACTGACGAACTGGCTGGCTGTCATTCTGACTTCCGCAATCTGCATTCTGCAATCTGCAATCGCCGCGCCGCCGGATTCTCTCGCCGCAGACTCCCTGGTTCGCGACACCACCACCCGGCCGCAGTACCGGGTAGTAGAGTCCGGGCCGGTCGCGGTGTCGGCCAAGCTCGCGCCCCGGCGCGGCAACAAGCCGTTGACCGTCGGCGACCGGTTTCGACTCGACCTGACGGTCAGGCGGCACCGCAACCAGCAGGTGTCGGAGCCCTTCCCGGACACGCTGGGCAGCTTCCTCATCATCGACCGCAGCACGACAACCAAGTACCGGGGCGACACCATCGTCGACACCCACCGGCTGGAGATGGCGGCGTTTGCGCCGGGCGAGCTGGCGCTGCCGCGGTTCCTGGTCGCATTTCCCGCCGAAGGAGGCATGGCCGCGGTCCGGTCCGAGAGCCTCGGGCTGGCGTTCAAGAGCGTCCTGCCCGAGAAGATGCAGGACATCAACGACCTCAAGCCGCAGATCCAGTTCCCCTTCCTGCTGCCGATATGGCTGACCATCGGGCTGCTGGCGCTCCTGGCGCTCGGCTGGTTCGGCTGGCGGACGTTCCGGCGCTGGCGGACGATGCGGCTCTTGGCCAAGCCTTTGCCGCCGCCGTGGGACGAGGCGCTGGCGTCGCTGGCGGCCATCCCGGCGCAGGAGTGGCTCGACGCCGGGCAGGTCAAGCGGTACTACTACTCGGTGTCCGAGATTCTGAAGAGATACCTGACGCGCCGGTTCAAGTTCCCGGCCGTTGACCAGACGACCAGCGAGATCGTGCTGGCGATGAAGCGCGAGAAGGTCGAGCTGCGCGAGGAGTTCGGCGACTTCTTCCAGCGGGCCGACCTGGTGAAGTACGCCAAGCTGGTGCCGCCGCGGCCGGAGATGGATTCGGTCGTCGGCCGCGCGGAGGAGATGGTAAAGAAGACGACCCCCGCGCCCGAGCCGGCCGGCGAAGCCAGGAATCAGAAACCAGAAGGCAGAAGCTAGAATGGCACGGATTCCGACCGCACTTCTGACTTCTGAGTTCATCCTATCATGAAGTTTGCCCACCCCGGGTTCTTCGCGCTGCTCGTGCTGGTGCCGGCGTTCGTCTGGTGGATGACACGCAAGCGCCGGGGCACGCTGCGCTACTCGGACCTGTCGTTCCTGCGGGGCGCGCCCAACCGCGGCCGCTGGCTCAAGTACATACCGCTCGCGCTCTACGCACTGGCGCTGGCGGCGATGGTCTTTGCCCTGGCCCGGCCCCAGCGCGGCCGGCAGTTTCAGGACGTCGAAACCCGGGGCATCGACATCATGCTCTGCATGGACGTGTCGGGCTCGATGCAGGCCGAGGACTTCTCGCCGAAGAACCGGCTCAACGTCGCCAAGGAGAAGGCCAAGGAGTTCATCGGCAAGCGCGCCGGCGACCGCATCGGCCTGGCGATATTCTCGGCCACCAGCCTGACCCAGTGCCCGCTGACGCTCGACCGCAACATCCTCTCCGGTCTCATCGACCGGCTCGACTTCGGGATGCTGGAAGACGGCACTGCCATCGGCCTGGGGCTGGGCAGTGCCATCGCCCGGCTCAAGGACTCGCAGGCCCGGGACCGGGTCATCGTCCTCTTGACCGACGGCGTGAACAACACCGGTGACATTGACCCGCTGACCGCGGCGCAGGCGGCGGCCAGCTTCGGTATCAAGATTTACACCATCGGCGTCGGGTCCAAGGGCGAGGTGCCGTTCCCGGTCAAGTACGAGGTGTTCGGCCGCGTCGTGACCCGGTACCAGCGGGTGAAGATCGACCTGGACACCGAGACGCTGCAGCAGATCGCCGACATCACCGGCGGCCGGTTCTTCCTGGCGACCGACGCGCAGGCGCTGGGCCAGGTGTACGACGAAATCGACCGGATGGAGCCGACGACCTTCAAGGTCAAGCAGTACACGCTCTACAACGAACTGGCCGGCGTGCCGCTCTTGTTCGCGGTCATCTTCATGCTGGCCGGGGCGCTGGTGGTAAGCGTGCTGCTGAGGAGGCTGCCGTAGAACCGAATTCGAATAAACCAGATATCAGAAATCAGAAACGTGAAACCAGCGATGCCCGAACCGGACTCGGAAACATGATTTCTGGTCTCTGGTTTCTGATATCTGATCTATCCCGGGGGCTGCGATGATTCGGTGGGCTTCCCCGGTCTTCCTCTGGTTCCTGCTCGCGCTGCCGGTCGCGGCGGCCGCGGCGGTGGCGGGCGCCGCGCTCAAGCGCCGGCGGCTGGCGCGGCAGCTGGACGCGGCGCTCCTGCCCGAACTCACCGCCACCAGCTCGCCGGGCCTGGCGCTGCTCAAGCAACTGCTGCTCGTTGCCGCGCTCGGGTTCCTGCTCGTTGCCGCGGCCCGGCCCAGATGGGGCGAGAAGCTCCAGCTCTACAAGGGCCGGGGCGTGGACGTGGTCATCGCGCTCGACGCCTCGAAGTCAATGCTCGCCGAGGACGTCAAGCCCAACCGGCTGGCGCGCGCCAAGGCCGAGCTGTCGTCGCTGCTCGACGGCCTGTCGGGTAACGCGGTCGGCATCGTCGCGTTCGCCGGCGACGCGTTCGTGATGTGCCCGCTGACGCTGGACATGGACGCCGCCAAGCTGTTTCTCGACATCATCTCGCCCGACGCGATGCCGCTGCCCGGCACCGACTACGGCCGGGCCATTGACGTCGCGGCTACGCTGTTCAACCCGCAGGAGAAGAGCTACAAGGCGCTGGTGTTCATCACCGACGGCGAGGACCTGGGCAAGAACACGGCGCAGGCGGTGCAGCGCGCGGCCGAGAGCGGCGTGCGGATTTTCCCGGTCGCCTTCGCCACGCCCCAGGGCGCGCCCGTGCCCGAGTACGATGCCGCCGGCAACCTCGCGTCCTACAAGAAGGACGGACAGGGCCAGATGGTGATGTCGCGGATGAACGAGCGGCAGCTCATCCTGCTGGCCAAGGCGACCGACGGCCGGTTCCTGCGGGTCGAAGGGTTCTCGGCCGAGCGGCTGCTGGCCGAGCTGGACGCGATGCGCAAGAAGGACCTGGGCGTCGGCGCGTACACCGACTACGTTGAGCGCTACCAGATATTCCTTATCATTGCCCTCGTGCTGTTCCTCGCCGGTCTGTCGCTGTCGAACCGCCGGGGCGACTGGTTCCGGGCGGGTGGGACAAACACAAAGACACAAAGTGCGGGGCAGAATGACTAGGACCGGACGTCCGTTCTTCGGCCTGGCTCTGTGTCTTGGTGTTCTTCTCATCCCCGCGCTTGCCCGCGCCGACGTCGGCGGGCTGATGCGCGCCGGCAACCGCCAGTTCGGCCAGAAGAAGCACGACGAGGCGCTGGCGACGTACCAGCAGGCCGAGGTGCTCGAACCGGACGCGACCGCCATCCACTACAACATCGGCAATACCCTGCACCGGCTGGGCCGGTACCAGGAAGCGGTGTCGGAGCTCGAACTGGTGATGACCGACAAGAACACCGGCCGCCGGGCTAACGCGATGTACAATATCGGCAACACGCTCTACAAGGCCGGCCAGCTCGACCCGGCGATCCAGTCCTACATCGCGGCGCTGGTGATGAAGCCCGGCGACAAGCAGGCCAAGGAGAACCTCGAGTTCTGCCTGAAGAAAAAGGCCGAGCAACAGCAGCAGCCCGACTCGTCGCAGCAGAACCAGCAACAGCAGAACCAGCAGCAACAACAGCAGCAACAGCAACAACAGCCGCGGCCGCAGCAGATGGACAAGGACCAGGCCCAGCGCGTGGTCGAGGCGGTCGAGAACAAGGAAAAGGAAGAGCAGAAGGAACAGCAGCAGTCGCGGCCCAAGCGGAAGGTCGAGAAGGATTGGTGAAGGAGAGTGGCCTGGTGGTCGAGTGGCCCAGTGACCAAGCGAAGGACTCCGGGCACCTAACCGCCGGACCGGTTGACCGCTTGAGCACTTCCCTTTTCCGTGCTTTGCTTGTGCTTGGGCTTGCGCTTGGGCTGCCCGTCGCCGCCGAGCTCAACTTCTCCGCCGATGTCGACCGGACGACGGTCGGGCTGGGCGAGCAGCTCCAGCTGACCGTCACGGTCTCGGGCACCAACATCGGCGGCGTGCCCCGGCCGCAACTGGGCGAACTGCCCGACTTCACCAACCTCGGCAGCACCTCGTCCCAGTCCACCAACATCTCGTTCGTCAACGGCCGGATGACCCAGGAACAGACCATCAGCTTCATCTACTTCCTGTCCCCGAAGAGGGTCGGCAACCTGACCATCGGCCCGGCGACGCTCGACTTCAAGGGCGCGACCTACCAGACCCAGCCGATAGCGATTACCGTCACCAGGGAGAGCCAGGCGCCGCCGCCGCGCCAGCAGGCGCCGCCCGACCCGTTCGACTGGGACCCGTTCGGCCGGCGCCAGCAGCAGCCCGCGCGGCCGGTGCGCGGCGCGGTGCACCTCGCGGCCTACGCCGACCGAACCGGCGTCTACCAGGGCGAGCAGGTGACGGTCAGCTTCACCTTCTATACCCAGCGCCAGGTCGCCAGCCTGAACATGGCCGACGTGCCGGCGTTCACCGGTTTCTGGTCCGAGAATCTGTTCGAGGCCAAGGAGCTCGAGTACCGCGACCGCGACTACCAGGGCCAGCGCTACAGCGCGGCGACCATCCGGCGCGTCGCCCTGTTCCCGACGCGGTCGGGCGAACTCGAGGTCGGCGCGATGAAACTCGCCGGCCAGGCGCTGAGCTCGGGCGGGTTCTTCTTCCAGAGCGCCGAGCCGTTCGAGGTGTCGTCCGACCCGATCAAGGTGTCGGTCAAACCCCTGCCCGAGCAGGGCCGGCCGGCGAGCTTCTCGGGCGGTGTCGGCGACTTCACCGTCAAGGCGGCGCTGTCGGCCGACAGCTCGGTCGACGGCGCGCCGGTCAACGCCGTGTTCACCGTCTCGGGCACGGGCAACGTCCGGCTGGTGGGCGAGCCGAAACTCGCCGGGCTCTCGGGGCTCAAGGTGCTGAGCCCGGAGGCGAAGGACAACATCCGCACCGGCGACGGCCGCGTCGCGGGCACGCGCGAGTTCACCTTTCCGCTCATCCCTACCGCGGACGGCAAGCACGTCGTGCCGGCGGTCGAGTTCGGCTTCTTCGACCCCGAGGCCGGCGCCTACTACACCCGCACGACCGAGCCGCTCGAGTTCTACGCGGCGGGCGCGGGCAGCGCGGCCGCGGCCTCGACCAATGACCAGGGCGTGAAAGTGCTGGGTTCGGACATCCGCTACATCAAGTCCGCGTTCGCGCCCGCGGCCGGCTCGGGCCGGGCCGGCGTCGCCTGGTGGCACGGGCTGTTCGGCGTGGCGGGCGTCGCGGTGTTCGTCGCCGGCGCGCTGCTCGGCCGGCACCGCCGCCGGATAGAACAGGACACCGGCTACGCGCGCCGGGCGCGCTCGAGCGGGCTGGTGAAGAAGCGGCTGGCGCTCGCCCGCAAGCTGCTCGCCGCGGGCAACGAGCGCGACTTCTACTCGGCGCTCGCCCAGGCGATCACCGGCTACGCCGGCGACCGGTTCAACATCGAGGCGGGCGGGATGACCGGCGACGAACTGTCGTCCGAACTCGGCCGGCGCGGGGTCGAACCCGCGGCCGTCGGCGAACTTCTCGAACTCATCAAAGGGTGCGACGCGGCCCGCTTTTCTCCGGGGATGGTTTCCTGCAGCGCCGGCGAGATGCTCGAGCGGACGCGGAAGCTGATGGAGCGGCTGTGAACCACACTTCTCCCTGGCCCGTCCGATTATCTGGCGTATTGCGTAAAGCGTATGGCGTATCGCGCGCGGCGGCCCTGCTTGCGGTTCTAGCCTGCATCTCTTGGGCAACGCCGCCGCGGGGTCATTTCGCCCGCGGCAACCAGGCCTATGAGTCGGCCGACTACTCGTCGGCTATCGCGCTTTACGACAGTGCCTTGGCGCAGTCGCTTTCGTCCGCGGCCCTGTACAACCGCGGCAACGCCTACTTCAAGTCCGGCCAGGTTGGCCGGGCGCTCGCCGACTTCCAGCGCGCGCACGTCCTCGCGCCGGCTGATGAGGACATCCGCGCCAACCTCGAGTACTGCCGCTCCTTCCGGCCGGACAAGACGACCGACCTGCCCAACCCGATTATCCGGGCGCTGACGTCGTTCCTGCGCCTCGGCGACCTGGCGACCGCGCGGTTCGCGGCGGGCGCGCTGCTGCTGGCCGCGCTGCTCGCGCTCGGGCTCGCGCTCGGGTTCGGGTTCCGGCCGGGGTACTGGCTCGCCATCGGCCTGGCCGCGCTCTGGCTGTACGCGTTCGGCTCGTGGCTGAGCTGGGCCGCGGAAGCCCGGCCGAACAAGGCCGTCGTGGTCGTGCCGGAAATCACGCTCCGCTCCGGGCCGGGCGAAGAATACAAGGAGATGGTCATCGTCCACGACGGCCTGGAAGTCACCGTCGCGGGCCGGCGCGGAGACTACGTCCTGGTCCAGGCGCCGGGCGGGCTGGGCGGCTGGGCGCCGGCCGCATCGGTGCTGGCGATTTTCCCAATCCGGTGACAACCCGGGCGCGGCGCCGGCTGGTCGCGGTCCTGGCGTTTGCCGTCGCGGTGCTGGCGGCCGGAGGCTTCGCCGGCTACCAGGCCTGGAACCGGCGCACGATGCTCAGGACGACGCTCGCCTGGGCCCGGCTCGCGCCGCTGCCGCCGTCCTGCCGCAACTTCACCATCAGCACCGGCGGCTCGATGTTCACCCGTTCGTTCCGGGCGTCGTTTGTCGCCCCGCCGCCCGACATCGCGCGCTGGCTTCTAGAGTCGCCGGGCACGCGCGGCGTCGAGCCCGAACGGCCCGACTCGCTCACCCGCTACTTCCGGATTGCGCCCGGCGGCGGCGCCCAGTTTGCCGAAGTGACGGTCGACGACCGGACCGGCGCCGTCCTCATCCGCGTCTACTGGAGCTAACGCCCCGGGTTGACAACACGTCCGGGCCGGCCTATCCTTGCGCGTAGCCGCGCGCAGCGGCCAGGAGGAAACAGTGCCGGTAGACGAGTACTTGAAGTCGGTGCTCGAACGCTACTTCCTGCCGTCCGGCCCGGAATCGCCGGCGGAACTGGCGGCCAATGACCTGCTCGACCCCATCCGGCAGTGGGCCGGCCACTACCTCGTCGCCACCGAATTCGTCGGTTCCTACGCCACCAACACGCGCATCCGCGGCGGCACCGACATCGACATCCTGGTTTCCCTGGGCCCGCGCACGCCGATGGACGCGCCCCGGCTCTACGAACACTGCTTCACCTGGCTCAAACAGCACGGCTACAACCCGCGGCGGCAAAACGTCTCCATCGGCCTGCAGCACCACGGGCTGGAGATCGACATCATTCCGGCCAGGCAGGAATGGGGGAGCAGCGGCAACTGCACGCTGTGCGAGGTCGAAAGAAAACGCCCGGTCCGCACCAACCCGCAGGAGCACGTCAAGTACACGCTGGCCGCGGGCCGCACGCTCGAAATCCGCGCCATCAAGGTCTGGCGCGACTTTCACAAACTCCGTTTTCCGTCGTTCTACCTCGGGCTGGCGGTCATCGACGCCCTGCGCCAGCGGCCGCGCGACCTGCTCGCCGGCAACGTCGAACTGGCGCTCAAGTACCTGCGCGACATATTCCCGGGCGTGCCATTCCGCGACCCGGCCAATTCCGAGAACCGGGTGTCCGACGACCTGCTCGAACACGAACGGCTGGCCATCGCCGACGCGGCCAAGAAGTCGCTGGCGGCGTCCGACTGGTCCCAAGTCCTGAGATAGCCCGTCCGGCGCGGCCCTGGCCGAAAAACGTTTGCGGGGGAGCTATGCTCCCCCGCAAAAGCTGAATCGAACCGGTACTAGTCGGCGACGAAAAACTTGGCCATCGAGCGGGTCGCCCCCGCCTCGAGCACGGCGAAGTAGACCCCGCCCGCAGGCAGCGACAGCTCGAGTTGCTGGCTGCCGGCGCCCAACTGCCGCCGTTCCTCGCGGGCGACGCGGCCAGCAAGGTCGACGACCCGAAGCCGCACAGCCTGCGCGCGCGGGTTGTCGAACTGAAGCCGCACCCCGCCGCGCTCCGTGCTCCGGCCCTACGAACCCGGCACCCGGCGCCATCTCTGTCCGCCCTCCGCCACATCCCACATCACCCCTGCCGACAGCTGACAGCGACCCGCCCAAACCGGAATCATTTCCATATTTCTAAAAATATGGAAATGTGGGGTGAGGGGATAGGACGGGAGGGGGACGTGGGAGGACGGAGACGCGCGGCGGGACGGGCCGCGAAGGGAGGAAAGAGGAAAGCGGGAAAGCCCGCGCCGGCGAGGGCGGGACAGGACGGCAAAAGCGGAAGCGAAAAGCTGCCAGCATTGCTCGTCGGAAAGCTCGCCAGAAGCGATGCCAACAGTCACGCAGGGTTTGACGCCGACGGCCAGCGAAATGTCCTTGCTGACGTCCTCGCCAACGACCACGCCAACAGCTTCGGCCGAATCCTCGCCAAGGTCCACGCCGACAACCTCGGCGTCAGTCTTCCGTTGTCCCGCGCCTTGAAGCACGCCGTAACTTTCTGAGACAGCGAAGACTTAGGTCTCGATAACCGGCTTCGCAAGGGGCTAGCCGGGTGGCGGCCCCTGGGTCGTCCAGGTGGGCAGAGCATAGAAATGTAGTGTCAGGAGAGCTAAACACAAAGACGCCAAGCAGATAACCTACGCACACACTTGTCCGAACTGCGCCAGGGTCTCTTGACTCCTGAGTACGACTTCCGCCGCCGACTGCTTACAGCCACGGCTTACAGCTAACAGTCCACAGCTTCGACTTCCCATCACTGACGCCCCGCCCTAGCCCGCCCTTTCTATCTGGCCTCAGGTTTCTGATAGCTGATCTCTGCTCTATCCCCCTTTCCCTTCTTGGCTTCTAGCTAGAGTCCATTCGCCTCCGGTTATGGTACTTAAAGTCCGTGGACGTAAATACAGCATAGTGCCATACTGGCTCCGTGAAGAACAACATCTTGGTCCGTTTCGGACGCAGGGTCCGCGAACTAAGAAAGAAGAAGGGGCTGTCCCAGGAGGCGCTCGCTCTCGAGGCCGGTCTCGACCGATCCTATGTAGGCGGCGTTGAGCGGGGCGAGAGGAACATCTCGCTCGAGAACATAGAGAAACTCGCAAGGGCACTATGCGAGCGACCCTCGAGCCTTCTACTGGACCGCTAGGACAAGCATGGCTGCGTACTATCGGGCGACGCTGGCAGACTTCTACGCCGAGTCTTTGGACTCCATACAAGGGAAGCTGTCCCGGGGGGTCGCTGACGACGGATTCTTCTCCGTGCTTGGATCTCAAGTAGTAGTCTGGACGCGAGAGATTGAAGTCCTGAAGCGAGCGGTGGGAGCGATCATTGAGAAGTCCAGTTTCTCCCGTGGTTGGGCGTTGCTGCTCGAGTACCCGATCCCGCGGAGGTCACGCCGGGCGGATGTGATTCTGCTGGCGGAGGACCTAGTAGTAGTCTTGGAGTTCAAGGACGGGCGGGACGCTTTCGACCGGCCCGCGAAGCTACAGGTCAAAGACTACGCGCTGGATCTTCGAGACTTCCACGAAGGGAGCCGCGGCCGCACCGTGATCCCGGTGGTTGTGGGTCCTGACACTGCGAATGCAGGAGACCACCATCCAACTTCCACTGATGGCCCGGTCGCAGATGTGCTGACTGTTACGGCGAGCGGTGTTGCCGACCTACTGCTTTCCGTCTTCGGGCGGTTCCATGAACCTAGCGCGAAGCAAATCGACGCAGCCGCGTGGGACTCTTCGAGATACTGGCCCGTTCCCACGATAATCGAGGCGGCAGAGTGGCTCTTTCAGGGCCACGATGTTGTCCAAATAGCGCATGCCCACGCCGCCGAGGACCGTCTGCGGCAGACGTCACAGGCGGTCGTCGATATCGTGGCACGGGCGCAAAGAGAGAAGAACAAGATACTCTGTCTGGTGACTGGCGTACCCGGCGCAGGCAAGACACTCGTAGGGTTGAACGTGATTCACAACCCAGAACTTCGAAAGGGCGACCGTCCCGCGGGGACGTTTCTGTCCGGCAACGGCCCGCTTGTTATGGTACTCCAAAGAGCGCTTGTGCTCGACGCAAAACGCAGACAGGTTCACACGGTGCGTGATGCCGAGGACCTGGTCCGCACCTTCGTGACGGGCGTGCACACGTTCTACCGAGCCCACTACGGGGCCAACGCCATCCCGGACTCGTATAACAAAGTCATCGTTTTTGACGAGGCCCAAAGAGCCTGGACCCGTGAACGCGTGTATCGGAAGAGCGACAAGAAGCTCAACCTATCAGAGCCGGAAATGCTACTCGAGATAATGGACCGGCAGGACTGGGCTGTCGTTGTGGCGCTTGTTGGTACCGGGCAAGAGATCCACAGCGGCGAGGCCGGGTTGGCGGAGTGGGGTAGAGCACTGGAGAGCAGGTTTGTCCACTGGCGTGTAGTGGCCGCGAATAGAGATACCATCACCGGAGGTGGTGCGTCGACCGATAGGCTGTTTGGCAATAGCATACCGGTAGATGTTACGTACGACAGACGGATGCACCTTCCGATCTCGCTCAGGTCCATACGCGCCGAGCGTCGGGCTGAATGGGTGGATTGCGTACTTCGTGGAGACGCGCACACGGCGCAGCAACTGGCGTCTGTGGCCGCCGCCGAATATGGCATCGTCTGCACGCGGTCGCTGGGGGTTGCGCGCTCCTGGTTGCGCCGAAAGACCGGAGGATCCGAGCGTTGCGGACTTGTAGCCAGTTCCTCGGACAAGCGGATGCGATTCTACGGACTTGAGCTGTCCTCGGGTTTCACCCAACGCTACGAGTGGGACTGCTGGTACTTGGCTGGCGGTGACGACGTGCGTTCCTCCAACAAGCTTGAGGTAGCCGCCACGGAGTTTCAGCGCCAGGGGCTGGAACTTGACTGGGTCGGGGTGTGCTGGGGCAGCGACCTAACGCGGCGGCCCAGAAACGAAGGTTGGGAGTACAGGAATTTCGCGGGGACGGAATGGCGCAATGTGTCCAACCACGAGGACGTCGCATACCTAGTGAACGCCTACCGCGTGCTGCTTACGCGCGCAAGAAAAGGGATGGTTATCTGGGTGCCGCCCGGCAGCACAGATGACGTCACGCTGGACCCGGAACCGCTTGAGAGAACCTACCGATTTCTACTTACGTGCGGGGTAGTAGAACTGTCTCAGTCCGGTAGAAAGGCGGACTAACCTGAGCACCCGGCCAGCTAGCCCCTGAACTTCGTAATCGGGGACGAAAACCGTTTTCGTAACCACCAACATCATATAGAATCCGGCGGCGGCGATAGCGCCGCCGCAAGCCGTAAGTTTCAAGCCTCAAGCAACCGGGAGAATGACGCGCCGGGCCGGGAATGGATTAGGCCGGGAGGTCTAGCCGGCAGCCGGCGTCAGTCCGGCGGCTGGCACTCGAACTCGAACTCCATCGTGTGCCGGCGTTCGTCCGCGTCGCGGATGACCAGCAGCGGGTAGAACCGGGCGGTGTCGACGTAGGTCCGGCCGTTGTTGACGGTGGTCAGGACCCAGATGGCCTTCTCCTGGTAGAAATCGCCCTCGAAGCCGATGTTGACTTCCTGGTTCGGGATGTTGAGTTCGCCGTTGGTGTAACTGCCGTACCACGTCACGTCGTACGGCTCCTGTTTCTCGCCGTCGCGGGTGACGTTCATCACCAGCGTCACGGTGCCGGAAGGAACCGGTAACGGCCCGGGATAGTTGAACGTCGCGTAGCCCTTTATCAGCCAGTCGTGTTTTCCGGAGTCGTCCAGCAGGTCGCAGCTGAGCAACGCGAGCGGCAGGGCGGCCGCCAGCAGGGTGGCCGCCGCCGGCAGGCGGATTCGACGGTTGCGCACGTGTCCTCCTCGGTGATCCGACAGCATTGCGGGCACAGGATATCGGCGCCGGCAGTCGAGTCAATGTCACGGACAAGGGAGCAGGTAGAGGAGCCGGGCGTAGCTAGAAGGCAGGAGCGTGAGGACAGGACGAAGTCAGAAGCTAGAAGTCAGAATGCAGAAGGCAGAATGGGGAACCGGACAAACCAGAGATCAGAGACTGGAAACCAGAGAGAGACTGGACGAAGGCGGAATGTGAGGGCGGGGTAAGACCAGGGGTGGGAGAGGGCGAAGCTAGAAGGCAGAAGCTAGAACTCAGAAGGCAGAAGTGGGGACGACGGACAGAGCAGAGAGCAGGAATCAGAAACCAGATATCAGAAAAGGGCCGGGCTGACGGCTGTGAGCTGTCGGCAGGCGGCGGTCAGCGGGCGCGGGCGGCGACGGCGGACGCGGCGAGGGCTTCGAGGTCGTCGGCCGCCTTGTCCCAGGTCCATTGCCGGGCCCAGGCGATGGCCTGCGTGCCGAGCTTCCGGCGGAGCGGTTCGTCGGCGAGCAACAGGTCGAGTTTCTCGACGAGCTGGCCGATGTTGCCGTAGTCGTAGAAGAAGCCGTTGACGCCGTCTTTGGACGAGTCGACGAGGCCGGGCGAGCGGGCGACGACCACCGGCGTGCCGCAGGCGTTGGCCTCCATCACTATCAGTCCCCAGCCTTCTTTGACCGAGTTCTCGACCAGCACCGCGGCGCGGTGGTACCAGCTGACTTTCTCTTCTTCGCTGATGAAGCCGGTGAACTGGACGTGGTCGGCGAGCCCGAGCCGCGCGGCCAGCGCTTCGAGCCGCGGCCGGTCGTCGCCCGAGCCGACGATGACGACGCGCAGCGCCCGGCCCTTGTCGAGGAGCAGGCGCGCGGCCTGGAGCAGGTGGTCGGTGGATTTGTACTTCTTGAGCCGGCCGACGTGGAGGAGGACAGGAATGGGGTCAGGGGCAAGGGGACCAGGGGCGGGGCGGAAGCGGTCGAAGTCGGTGCCGGGCGGGATGACGGTGATGTTTGCGGCCGGGATGCCGAGCCGGACGACGTCTTTCTTGGAGCTTTCGGACAGGACCGCGAAGCGGCACTGTTTGTAGGCGAGCGGGATCATCGTCTCGGTCAGCCAGACGTAGGCGGCGAGCGGCGGCAGGGCTTCTTTGAAGATGCTGCCCCGGAACAGGTGCATGAGCACCGCCAGCACCGGCCGCCGGGTGAACCAGGGCGAGTAGAAGGGAATCTTGTTGAGGTCGTCGAGGATGACGTCGCAGTTGATTTCGTCCGCGAGCCGGCCGACGTGGCGGTAGGCCGCGAAGTTGAAGGTGTTTTTGCCGCCCATCCGGATGAGCCGGACGCCGTCGATGGTCTCGGCCGGTTCCGAGCCGGGGTAGCGTTCGGAGAGCTGGGTGACTTCGTGGCCGCGCGCCGCCAGCCGGCGCAGGATTTCGTGCAGGTAGATTTCTGCGCCGCCGGCGAGCGGGTTCTTCGGGCAGCGCCAGTTGACGGCGAGCAGTTTCACCGGGGTCAATATAGTGCGCGAGGGGGAAGGGTCAAGGGGACGGGAGGAGACGGAGGGACCGATAGAGCAGAAATCAGAGATCAGAAACCAGAGACCAGATAGAGGGGACGGACGAAGGCAGAAGGCAGAAGTCAGAATGGAGAAGGCAGAATGAGGACGATGTCAGAAGTCAGATGAGAGATGTGAGATGTTAGAGGTGGTGGAGCGGGCCTGCGGGTGATTGCAGATGGCAAAGTTTCTCAACCCTGACCCCAGAACCCCGACACCGGAACCCGCGTTCTCAGGGCGAGAAGTTCGGACGAACTAAAGAGCAGGTGGCGGAGCGGATATGGCGTACGGAAACGAGGGGCTAGGGTCTGTTGAGAAGAGCCTCGGTCCGGGCGATGAACTGGCGTGCCCGGCCGATCGCCAGTTCCGCGTCCTCGGCGGTCTGGGTGGGCTGGATCTCGTAGTCGCCCTGGGTGCGGCTGTCCTGGGCGTCGATGAGATAGTGGTGAAACTCGGCGGGAAACCGGCCGGTTTTGGCGAACCGCTGGCCGAAGGCGGCAATTACCGCCGCGTGGCTTGACAGCCGCACTCCTTCGCCGAGCAGCATCGCCTCGGCGGCATAGAACATGGCGTAGTAGGCGCGCGATACGGCGAAGTCGAACAGGCCGTCTTTCGCCAGCAGCTCAGCGGCGCGGTTGCTGTCTTTTGCTTTGGCAAGCAGGCCGGACTGGTCTTCGGTCAAACCGGGATACCTTCGGCCCGGACGTTGGCGAGGAGCGGTCCCCGGCTCGCCTCGTACCGCTCGGCCGATACGTAGACGCAGGAGATGACGACGTCGTGCCGGAGGGAGATGGCGGCAGTCAGCGGGCTGGCGCGGTGGACCTCGCGCGACGGCTGAACCGGGCCCTTGAGCACGACCAGCACGTCGATGTCCGACCCGGTACCGGCGTCGTCCCGCGCCTGTGAGCCGAACAGGACAAGCCGGTCGAGCCGGTCGCCGTAGAGGCCCTGCAGCGCGTGGCGCAGCTCAGCTAGGACAGTTCGGAGTTTCGGGGCCATTTCGGTAGTAATGTAATCCTCGGTCTTGGAGAAGTCAAGGGCGACGGGCAGGGCCGGTTGAAGCGGGATGCTAGATAAGTGGTGTGAGGAGGCGCAAGCTGGAAAGAGAGGACGACGGCAGAGTACGGGGGCCAGAGAGATCAGAAAGCAGATATCAGAAACCAGAGACCAGATATGGGAGCCGGACGAAGCTGGAAGGCAGAAGTTAGAATGCAGAAAGCAGAGCGCGAGAACCAGACAGATCAGAAATCAGAGATCAGAGACCAGAGACCAGAGACCAGATAGAGGGGCGGGGAGAAGGCAGAAGGCAGAGCGTGAGAACCGGACAGACTAGAAAGCAGGTATCAGAAACCAGAGACCAGAAAGCAGAGACAGAGGCGGGGCGGTCACCGTTGTCTTGACCGGGCGGGCGGCGACTTCTATACTGAGTCGATGAGACCGGTGAGGCTGGAACCTGCGCACAACCTGCTGGAAGAGCTCGAGCTGGAGGAGCTCCACCGGCTCGCCGACGCGTGCGGCGTCGCGGGCGCGCCCCGCGCGCGCAAGGCCGCGCTGGTCGAGCAGCTGTCGCGGCACATCGATATCGACGGCATCGTCGAACGGCTGCCGGGCATCTTCTCGAAGCAGGCGCCGGCCGGGGTGAAGCCCGCGCCGCGGCTCGACCGGGTCGTCCGGCGAACCGGGCCGGCGACCATCCAGGTGCCGGCGGGCGCGGACGCGCAGCTGGGCGAACTGCTGCTCAGGCAGGGGCGCGACTGCCTGCTCGTGCGGCTGGCGGGCGTGCAGTTGTTCCTCGACAACCGCTGGCCGGTGCTGGTCCGGGTCGAGGGCCGCGTCCCGGCCAATCGGCTGTTCGCCGCCTTCATCCGGCGCGGCCGGCTGCACCCGTCCGCCGAAGCGCCGCCGCCGCCGAGCCGGCCCTTCATTCTGGACGAAGGCGAATACGGCCTGCGGCGCGGCCGGCTGCGGCTGGACCTCGCGCGGTCCGGGCCGGTGTCGTTCAACGTCAAGTTCCTGCGTTTCCGGCAGTCGGGCGCGGCGGAGCACCTGCTGCTGCCGATTGCCTGACGACCCGGGCGGACAGACCAGAGAGCAGAAATCAGAGACCAGAAACCAGAAAGAGGAGCTAGCCCGGAGTGGTGCTGACGCTCCTGGCGCTCGCGCTCGCGCCGGCCGGCGCGCTGTTCCTTTTCTTCTACGTCCGCGACCGGCACAACCGCGAGCCCTGGTTCCCGCTCGTCGTCACTTTCCTGCTTGGCGCCGCCGCGCTGCTGCCGGCGGTGGCGTGCGGGTTCACGCTGGAATGGCTGACCGGCTGGTCGTCGGACACGAGCGCTTTGCTGCCGCTGTTCCTGGGCGCGCTCGGGGTCGTCGGGCTGGTGGAGGAGGGCTGGAAGTTCTTCGTCGTCCGGATGTACTCTTACCGGCGGCGCGAGTTCGACGAGCCGTACGACGGCATCATGTACTCGGTGATGGCGGCGCTCGGGTTCGCGACGGTCGAGAACGTGCTGTACGTTTTTACCGGCGGCATCGGCACCGGCATCCTGCGGGCGCTCCTGGCCGTGCCCGGCCACGCGTTCTACGGCGTGCTGATGGGGTACTACCTGGGGGAGGCAAAGTTCGCGGTCAGCCGCCGCCGCGCCGCGCTGCTGCAACTGGCCGGGCTGGGGCTGGCGGTGCTGGGACACGGGGTCTACGATTTCATGGTGTTCGCGCTGGACGAGCGGCCGCTGCTGATCCTGATGCTGCCGGTTTTCGCGGTGCTGTCGTGGGTGATACTGCTCCGGGCGACGCGCGAGCGGGCGCTGCAGTCGCCCCACCGGCACCCGCGGCTGGCGGCGCTGCACCGGACGATGGAGCAGGAGGCGGAACGGGCGGCAAATGAACAGGCGTTGAACCAGACAGCCGACAGACCTGAGATCAGAGACCAGCAACCAGAAACCAGAGAGTCGGGCGACGGCGGCCCGGGCGGTCAGCAGTAGGCGGTCAGCGGTCGGCCCGCGCACGCCAGGCGGCGTCGAATTCGGCTATCGCCTGGTCGGACAGCGGGTGGTTTCCCAGTGTTAACAGGACGTCGAGCGGCAGGGTCAGGTGGTGCGCGCCGGCCGCGACCGTGGCCGCGGCTTCGGATGAGGACTTGATGCTCGCCGCGACGATTTCGGTCGGCAGCCTGGAGCCGGCCACGACCTTGGCGAGCTCGGCCACCAGCGCCAGGCCGTCACCGAGCAGGCGCGTCGCCCGGTTGACGTAGGGGATGACGTAGCGCGCGCCGGCCTCGCAGGCGACCAGCGCCTGGGACGCAGCGTAGACCGCGGTGGCGGCGCAGGGAATCTCCTCGGATAGGCGGGCGACCAGCGTCATGTTCTCGGTCGTCGCCGGGATTTTGAGCACCACTTTCTCGCGGCAGATGTCGTGGAACCTGCGGCCTTCCTCTTCGCGCTCGGCGAGCGTGGCCCCGGTGACCTGGTAGAAGACCGGGCCGGGCGAGAGGCGGCAGATGCTGTCGATGATTTCCTCGGGCCGGCCCTTGACCTTGGCGAGGATGCTCGGGTTGGTGGTCACGCCCGATACCCAGCCGAGCGCGACCGCCTGGCGGACGTCGTCCAGGTTCGCGCTGTCAATCAGGATGCTCACGGTTCACCTCCGGCAGGAACACGGACGGATACGGACGGACACCGACAACGGTGACTGGTCATTGCCCTTCCACGGGCGCGCCGACGGGGACAGACCGGGCCATGAAGGCGCGCACCGCGGCGGCGGTCGGCATCGAGGGTTCGGCGCCGGCGACGGTGCAGGCAAGCGCGCCGCAGGCATTGGCGTAGCCGACCGCTTCGTCCAGGCCCGCGCCCCGCGCCAGCATCACCGCCAGCCCGGCCCGGAAAGCGTCGCCCGCGCCGGTCGTGTCCAGGACCTCGACCCGGTAGCCCGGGAAGGACCTTAGGCCGACAGAGTCGAGTGCCAGCGCGCCCCGGTCGCCGAGCGAGATGACTACCGCTTTGCGGTCTGTGGTGAACAGCACCTGGGCCCATTCTTCCGGGCTCTCGCCTTCGGCGATCATGTTGGCCTCGACCTCGTTGGGGACCAGGTAGTCGACCGGCCAGTCGGGCGCCGCGCCGGACATGTGCGCCGGCGCCGGGTCGAGCATGACCAGGGTGCCGTGGCGGCGGGCAATCTCGGCCGCGCGGCGCGACGCCGCCGGGTGGACCTCGAACTGCAACATCAGGATGTCGGCGCGGGCGATGTCGGCCTCGGCCGCTTCGACGTGTTCGGCCGACAGCCGCCGGTTGGCACGCGGGATGGCGATGATGGAGTTTTGGCCGTCGGGCAGGATGACGGGCGAGGCGACGCCGGTGCCGGCTTCGGGGTCGCGGCCGACGAGCCGGGCGTCCATGCCTTCAAGCGCGAGTTTCTCCAGAAACATGTCGCCGAAACGGTCGGGGCCGACCCGGCCGACGAGAAGGGTTTCCACGCCGAGCCGATGGCAGCAGAGCGCCTGGTTGAATCCCTTGCCGCCCAGGTACATCGTGAAGTCGTCGCCGAGCAGCGTCTCGCCCGGCCGGGGACGGTAGCGCGCGCGGAACACGAGGTCCGTCACCAGGCTGCCGACGACGACAACCCGCGGCTGAGAGCCTTTCATGGTAAGGGAATCATAGCGCGAGATGAGAAGGCCGCAAGGGGCGGAGGCGGATAGAGCAGAGAGCAGAGACCAGAGACCAGAGAGCAGACAGAGGAACCGGACGAAGTCAGAAGGCAGAAGTCAGAATGAAGAAGGCAGAATGAGAACGATGTCAGATGTGAGATGGGTGATGTGAGATGGCAGAAGTGCGAGCACAGACGAAGTCAGAAGGCAGAAGCTAGAATGTAGAAGGCAGAGTTCCTGACCCCCGAACCCCGACCCCGGGACCCTCGTTCTCTGGGCGAAGGCAGAAGCTAGAAGTCAGAATGAAGAAGGCAGAACGAGGGGGCGGGAGAGAGCAGATATCAGATATCAGAAACCAGAGAGCCGAGATTGGAGCCGGCGGCACGGGGCGCAGGTTCATTGCTGGTACTTGGTTTCTGCTTTCTGATTTCAGGTCTGTCCGAGTCCGCGCTATGCCCTACTGCCACAGTCGGTCGATGCGGGCGCGGATGTCGGTCCAGCCGTCGCCCGACTCAGCAACCGGCTCGACCGTGCCGTAGCGCACGACCCGCTGTTCGAACAGCGGCAGGTCGTCGGGCTCGACGAAGCGGGTGAGCTGCGCGTAGAGATGGGTGTCGGCCATCCGGTACTTGCGATGGTAGTAGCGCAGCGGGAACAGGACGTAGAGCCGGTCCTTGGCCCGCGTCAGGGCGACGTAGAACAGCCGGCGCTCTTCCTCGACGCCGTCCTCGTCCTCGGTCGCCATGTCGGACGGGATCATGCCGTCGGCGGCGTGGATGACGTAGACCACTTTCCACTCGCAGCCCTTGGCCGAGTGCATCGTTGAGAGGATGAGAAAGTCTTCGTCTTTGTGGGGCGGGCCGGCGAGGTCGGCGGTGGAGTCGGGCGGGTCGAGCGTCAGGTCGGTGATGAAGCTCTGGCGGCTGCGGTAGCGGCGGGCGATGTTCTCGACCTGCTCGAGGTCGCGGGCCCGGGGCTGGGGGTTGTCGTAGAGCCGGGGCAGGAACGGCTCGTAGAACCGGCGCAGCATCTCGACTTGGGACGCGACGCCGTGGGCCGATGACTCCAGCGCGGCGAGCACCTCGACCAGCGAGCGGAACTCGGCGTCGGCGGCCGGCGGCATCGGCACCGACGCCAAGTCGGCCAGCCGGAACCCGCCCGCGTCCAGCCGGTCGATGACCGAGCGCGCGGTCTTGGGGCCGACGCCGTCGAGCAGCTCGAGCACGCGGAACCAGCTGACCTCGTCGCGCGGGTTTTCGACGATTCTCAGGAAAGCGACCAGGTCCTTGACGTGCGCCGCCTCGACAAAGCGCAGGCCGCCGTACTTGTGGAACGGGATGTTGCGCCGGGCGAGCTCGACTTCGAGCATGTCCGAATGGTGGCCGGCGCGGAAGAGTACCGCCTGTTCCTGCAGTCTGATACCCGCCTCGAGGTGCTCGAGTATCTGGTCGCAGACCACCTGGCACTGCTCGGGTTCGTCGCGGCAGGTGATGAGCGCGGGCAGCAGTTTGGACTGCCGGTTGGACCAGAGGTTCTTGGTGTAACGGGCGCGGGCGCGGCTCATCACCGCGTTGGCGACGGCGAGCACCGGTCCGACCGAGCGGTAGTTCTCTTCGAGCGTCACGACGGTGGCGCCCGGGAACTGCTTCGGGAAGTCGAGGATGTTCTTCACCGTCGCGCCCCGGAACGAGTAGATGGACTGGGCGTCGTCGCCGACGACGGTGATGTTCCGGTTGTCGCGGCGCAGCTTCTGAAGGATTTCGGCCTGGACCAGGTTGGTGTCCTGGTATTCGTCGACCAGCACGTGCTCGAACTGCCGGTCGAGCTGCGCGCGCAGGCCGGGCTCGTCGAGCAGTCCGCTCCAGAACAAGAGCAGGTCGTCGTAGTCGAGCACGCGCTTGGCCTGCTTGCGGGCGGTGTAGCGGGTGAAGATTTCCTTGAGCCCCGCCTCGGCTTCGACGCACCAGGGAAAGTCGCGCTCGAGCACTTCTTTGAGCGGCAGCCGGACGTTGACGACCTTGGAGTAGATTTCGCGGATGGTGGACTTGCGCGGGAAGCGCTTGTCCTTGGACGACAGGCCGAGCTCGGTGCGGATTATCCCCAGGAGGTCGGCGGCGTCGCCCTCGTCGATGACGGTGAAGCCCGGGTCGAGGCCGACCGCGCGGCCGTAGGTGCGCAGCAGCCGGTTGGCGACGGCGTGGAACGTGCCGCCCCAGATCTCCGAGGTCGAGCGGCCGGACAGGTGCCGGGCGCGGCTCGTCATCTCCTGGGCGGCGCGGCGGGTGAAAGTCAGGAGCAGGATACGCTCCGCGGCCACGCCCTGGCTGATGAGCCACGCCACGCGGTAGGCGATGGTCCGGGTCTTGCCGGTGCCCGCGCCGGCGATGATGAGCAGCGGGCCCGGGCCGTGGGTGACGGCGCGCAACTGTGGTTCGTTCAGCACCGCCTGCCAGGCTTCGGGGATGGAAGTAGGTTGCGCCATCGGGTGGGTGATTATAGGGCCGGACCTGCCGGCGACAAGCCCCGGGTATTGACTTTGGCCCGCGCTGTTTTAGGCTGATGGCGTGATGAGCAAGCTGGCGTCTCGGGCGGCAACTCTCGTCGCCCTGGCCGGGTTCCTGGCGGCGGTTTCGGCGCAGGACAGCCCTCCCTGGCCGCCGCCGTCGCTGCGGGCCGAGCAGTACGGCAGCGCGGTGGTCGGCGGCGTCCTCCTCGGCACGGTCGCGTCCATCGGCGTGCTGGTGAAGCTGATACCCGGCTTGCAGGACGACCCGGGCGTGACCCCGGCGATGATCGCCTTCCCGGCGCTGGGCTACACGTGCGGCGCGGCGCTCGGCGTCTGCGCGGCGGGCGACGCGGTCCGCTACGGCGGCAGCGGCTGGTGGTCCTTGGCCGGCGCGCTGGCGGGCGGCGCCGCGGGCGCGGTGCCCGCGCTCCTGACCGGCCAGAACGGATGGTACAGCCTGAGCGTCGTGCTCGCGCCGGCGGGCGCGGTCGCCGGCTACAACATCGTCCCGTCCCGCAGCGCCATCGCCGGCGCGCGGTTCGCCGCGCCGTCGCTCTCCGTCGCCGCCGACCCGGCCGGCGTCGCGTTCGACTTCCGTCCCGTCAACATCCGGTTCTGAGAGCCCGGTCAGCCGGCGAGCGACGCGCGCACCGTGTCGGCCAGCGCCGCAGCGAGGTCGCCGGCCGAGAGCCCGAGCGCCGAGCGGGCCGGCTGCGGGTCGACGAACGTCTCTTCGGTCTGGAACCGGACAAACGCCACCGGGTCGAGCCCCGACTCACGGCCGCGCAGGCGGTGGCCGAGGCGGACGGCCCGCGCGCCCCAGCGTACGAGCGCGGCCGGCAGCGGGACGACGCGCTTGCGCCGGCCGGCGAGCGCCGATATCTCGCCAAGCAGGTCGGACCAGCTGCGGTTCTGCTCGACGATTGTCAGGCGGGCGCCGTGGCTGCCCCGGTCGAGCGCGGCCGCGACCGCCTCGGCCACCAGCCGGACCGACACCAGCGCGGTGCCGCCGCGCGTGAAGAACAGCACCGGCGCGCGCCGGACATAGCGGACCAGCGGGGTCCAGAGCGGCCGGGTGCCGGGCATCGCGCCAAACACCCAGGGCAGTTCGAGAACCGTCAGCCGCAGGCGGCCGGCGCAGGCGGCGAGCGCGGCGTCGGCCTGCTCGAGACGGGAACGGACATAGGGATGATGCTCAGCCAGGCGCCATTCCGGGTGCGTGCGGCAGAAGCCGGCAAAATACGAGCCGACGAGCACGCCGCTGTTCGCGCCCGCCGCCGCCGCCAGCCGGAAGAACCGCGCCGCGGGCGCGACGTTGCGCCGGCGGAAGAAGTCGAGCGCGGGCGCGGGCGGCAACACCCGGTCGTCGGCACCGGCGGCAAACACGACCGCGTCGTGGCCGGACAGGAGCGCCAGCGCGCCGTCGTCGGGCAGGCGGTCGAAGTCGCAGAGTTCGATGCGCGCGCCGGGCGGAAACAGGCCCGGCGCCGGGCCTGGCGCGAGGCCGACGCACGTCACCTGCCAGTCGCGGCGCAGCAGTTCCGGGGTCGTGTGATAGCCGATGAAGCCGGTGCCGCCGAGCACCAGGACGCGGCGCGGCCGGGTTTCAGTCGTGGGCAATTGTCAGGCGCGCAGCGTGAGCGCGCCGGGCAGCGCCTCGAGGGCGAAGCGCCCCGAGACCGGCGCGGGCTGCAGGTCGCCGTCGAGCTGGAGCAGCGTCGGCTCGGCCAGCTCCAGTTCCAGTCGGGGGCAGCGGAGCATGCGCACTTCCTTGAGCGTTACGTGAGTGCCGGCGACAAGTCTGGGCAGGCAGCGCAGGATCTTCACGCGGCCGACCTGCTCGATGACACAGACTTCCAAGAGCCCGTCATCGGGCCGGGCCCCGGGTGCGATTTTCATCCCGCCGCCGTAGTAGCGGCCGTTGGCGCAGGCGAGCAGCAGGATGCGTTGCCGCCAATCGTCGGGCCCGGGCGGCGTGGCGACCGCGCCGGGCGGCAGCACGATGCGGACCTCCGGGCACTGGTAACTGCGGACGGCGCGCAGGACCGCGACGAGGTAGAGGGGCAGGCCGCGCAGGCGCCGGAGCGACCGGGCCTCGGACACGACCGCGGCGTCGAACCCGAAGCCGGCGGCGTTGGCAAACAGAACGGGATGGGGGGCGGGGGAAGATGGGTCGGGCGAGGACGAGGACAGTCGGACCATGTCGTAGCGGCGGTCGGTGCCCGAACGGGCGACGGCGCACGCCCGGGCGACATCGGCGGGGATGCCGGCCGTCCTGACAAAGTCATTGCCCGAACCGACCGGGATGACCGCCAGCGGCGTGCCGGTGCCGGCGATACCGGACGCGACTTCCCGCACCGTGCCGTCGCCGCCGACGGCGATGACCAGTTCGGAGCCGGCCGCCGCGCGGGCGAGCTCGATGGCGTGGCCCGGGGCGTTGGTCTGCTCGACGCGCAGCCCGGGAAAGAGCCGTTCCATCTCGGCCAGCGCGACCGCCCTCAGAAGCACACCGCGTCCGCGGCCGGCCGCCGGGTTGACTATCGCCACTACCGGCATCGGTCAATCGTGCCGCCGGCCGCGCCAAAGTCAAGAGCCGCCGCCGGGCACGGCCAGCGACGTCCACCTGCCGCGTTGTTCGGTCCAGGTGGCCAGCAGGCCGGGGATGAGCGGGCTTTTCTCGTCATGTTACCTTGGGCCGATTGCGGCGCAGCGCGGCCGGAAAGCAGAACCGGGGCGCGCGGCCCCGGCCCGGCGCGGTCTTGCCGCTACCAGAGGTCTTCTTCTTCGGGCTCAGACGCCTCGTCGTAGGCCGAGCAGCCGCACTCCGGGCAGACGGTTTCGCCCGGCTCCCAGTGCGCGCCGCAGTCCGGGCAGCGCATGTTGGTGTGCGCCTGGTGCTTGGCCGTGTCTTCGTCGAGGTCGGCGCGGCACTCGTGGCAGACGTGCTCGTCGGCGGCAACCTCGGCCCCGCACTGCCAGCAGAGCAGCGTGGTGCCGACCGGCTGGGCGGCGGGTGCGGCCGGTTCGACGGGTTCAGCCGCCGGCGCGGGCGCTGCCTTCCTGGGCCGGCCGCGCGGCCGGGCCGGCTTGACGACGGACTTCTTCGCGGGCTTCTTCGCCTTCATTTTTCGCTAGATTAGCTTTGAGTTTCTTCCTGTCAAGAGGGTTGTGGTCGACATGCGCCGGGCTGGCTCAGCGCGGCGCGCCGGCCGGCCCGGCGCTGTCGCCGCCGTACAGGTAGAGGGCCAGCGGCCGCGATTCCATCCCGGTCCGCGGGTGAAGCGCGCCGGTGTCCGAGAACAGCGGCGCGCGGGCCAGCCGGTAGCTGCTCATGATACCGCCCGGCCCGGCCTCGGCGCCGGGCGGCAGCACGAGGCCGATGACGAGACCCCGGAACCGGCCCGACGTCATCGCCGAGTCGCGCTCGGCGGTCAGGCGCCGGGCAACCTGCTGCTGGTGACTGCGAGTGATGTCCGCTATCGCCTGGGCGTGGGCATAGCCGGGCTTGCCGGCCTGTACCGACAGGTAGGAGTGATTGGGGCAGTAGACGTCGCCGTCGACTGAGCGCACCGCCCCGACCACCTCCTGCCAGGCCGCGCGGTCGGCCGCGGTCGGAACCTCCGGTCCCATCCGGTAGAACAGCAACCCGAACTGGACGAGCAGGCCGAGCGCGAGGCCCAGCCGGGTGACCGGCCGGAGCGTGCCGGCGGCATCGGGTACCGCGGCCAGCGCGAGGCCGGCGACGAGCGCCAGGGCGGCGGTCGCCGGCATGATGACGTTGTCGTAGCCGCCCTCGTGGGCGCGCGAGAGCCAGGCGCTCAGGAACATGCCGATGAACAACGCCAGGTAGAACGGCATCGACCGCGACCGGCCGGCGGTCCGGAAGTACAGCACCGCCAGCACCGCGGCCGGGATCATCCGCTGGATATCGTTGGCCCAGAACTGGGTGTAGTACTTGAGCGTGAGCGAATGCTCGCCGGGCAGGGTGAGGACGTAGAACCGGTACCAGCCGCCGGACGCGGCGTCGAGCGCGACGGTGGACACGACAATCCCGGCCACGGCCGAGACCAGGAACCAGAGCGCCTGCCGGCGCAGGCGGTAGACCAGCCAGGCGGCGAGCGGGACGGCGATGAACAGCGCCGCCTGCTTGGCGAGGAAGGACAAGGCGAGCAGCAGGCCGGCGCCGGCGTGGTGCCAGCCGGGCGGCCGGAAGCGCAGCAGGTAGCAGGCGGCCAGCAGCAGCGCGAGGAAGAGGGTGTCGCAGCGGGCGATGTCGTACCAGCAGCCGCTCAGCGGGTAGGCGGCGGCGAAGAGACCGGCCGCGCAGACTGCGGGCACGAACCGGCCGGTCTCGCGCCGGACGATGGCGAAGAGCAGCGCCAGGCAGGCGGCGGTGGCGGCGATGGCGACCAGGCGCAGCGGCAGGTAGCCGGCGCCGGTAACGAGCGCGACGCCGGCGGACAGCCAGTAGAAGAGCGGGGTGTAGATGAACGGCACGAAGTCGATGGACGGCGCCAGGTAGAGCGGCCGGCCGGCCAGCACGCGGCGCACCGACTCGACCATGCCGCCTTCCATCCACTCGAGGTCGAACGGGTAGCCGGCGCGGCGCAGGGCGACGTAGAAGAACGCGATGACATAAAGTGCGGCCGCGGCGACGAGCAGGCCGTCGGCGGCGCGCAGGTACCAGCGGTCGGCCGGCGCCCGGTTGCTCACGGTGCCTCCGGCTGCGGCGGCCCGGGTTCGACGGAGTAAACGGCCGCGTCCGGGAACGTGTGGGCGGTCCGGACCGCCAGCCGCCGGCCGATTTCGTCGGGCGGGAGCAGGTCGGACCGGCCGGCGCCACCGAACCAGACGAGGCAGCCGCGGCCGGCGCCCAGCCGGCGCGCGAAGTCGGCGACGCCCTCGGCGCGGCGCGGGGCGGGGCCCGCATCCTGCCCGGCGAGCAGCCGGATGGCGAGCGGGTCATTTGACCAGACCGAAACGCCCGAGGGCGGCGGCCCGGCCCGCAGCCACCGGATGGTCGGAGATTCACGCCACTGGTCGGCGTTGTAGCCGCCCGCGCCGAGCGCCACCCATTCCGCGTATACCCGGGATACGTGGGTCAGCGGGTAGGCGAGCCAGACAATCGCGAGCGCGAGCACGGCCAGTTCCGGGACCAGCGGGTTGCCGAGCCGGCGGGCGAGGAGCGCGGCCAACCGGTCGAGGCCGATGAAGAGCAGCACGACTACCGTGACGAACGCCGGTACCAGCACCCGGTCGGGGATGGGGTCGAAGTTCATCGGCGGCTCGGGCACGAACAGCAGCGCGCCGAAGGCCGCCAGCCAGATGACGCTGGCTTGGGTGAAGCGCGCGGGCCAGTCGTCGCGGCCGCGGAACGACCGCCACGCGACGATGGCGAGCAGGACGACCAGCCCGAGGGCGAGCGCCAGCCCGGCGACGCCGAGCCAGGCGGTGAGCGCGGGCGGGAAGAACCACTCGCGCAGCGCCGTCAGGATTCCTTCGGCGAAGTTGATGCGGGTAACCGGCACGCGCGCGCCCGCGAGCGCGCCGGTCAGCCGGACGTTGCGGACCATCCAGGCGCCGACGGGGAGCAGGCCGCAACCGGCGAGCGCGGCCGCGTAGCCGGCGCGGCTGCTGAGCGGCATCCGGCGGCCGAACACCAGCACCGCGGCGACGGCGGCCAGCGGCAGGCTGACGGCGGAGTAGTGAGCGAGCCCGGCGGCCGCGCCGACCGCGCCCGTCAATACGAGCGCGCCGATGGTCCAGGTCCGGCAGAAGCGGGCGAGGGCGGCGAGGTAGGCCAGCACCAGCAGGTAGCAGACCGTCTCGGGCCAGGCCATCACCGACACGGCGGCGAGCGGGTGCGAGAGAAAGACGGCGGCCGTCCCGACGATGGCGAGGCTGCGGTGCTCGAGCAGCCGCAGCAGCGCGAGGCCGGAAAGCAGCACCGTCAGGCCGAAGCAGGTTGCGTTGATGAAGCGGACCGCGGTCCAGGGTTCGACCCCGAACCAGCCGGGAAGAGCGGCGATGGCCGGGAAGAGCGGCGGCCAGGCGGTCATCGGTTCGCCGCTTGCGGAGAGAAACCCGCGGCCCGCGACGAGGTTCTTGGCCGACCAGAGCAGGTCGGTGCCGTCAGGCCAGAGCCCGGGTCCGTACTTCGAGGTGCCGAGCAGCACGAGCAGCACGCCGGCAAGACTCAGTCCGGCGACCGCCAGGGCAGGACCGGGCGGAACCATCCTGTGCCCGGCGCCCGCCCCGCGCCGCGCCGTCCGTGCCGCTCCGCCACTCACGGATGGCAATATGCCACGGCCCGGGTTAGTTGTCAAGACAGCGGACCAGTCCGGACGGTTCTTGACAGCCGGCGGCACAGGGGTATATTGCCTCGACAATGGCGCCGCCCGGCAGTGCCGGCCGGTGCCCAAGACCGACAAACCAGAGGAGGCTAAATGCCTAAGGCCTGTCTTGTCCTCGCCGCAATCGCGGCAATGTGCTTTGCCGGCAACGCCGACGCCGTCAACGCGCTCGCGCCCGAATTCCCGGTCAACGCCGCGTCGGTGGTGACGCCGCTGCCGCCGTCCGAGCCCGGGACCGACGGCGGGTTCATCGTCGGCGACGTCGACACCATCGGCGGCACGACCTACGACTGGCTGGCCAACGGCCCGCATCCGCGCCAGCTGGCGCTGTCGCCGACCAATGGCATCCACGCGCTGTGGATGTACTCGGCGGCGAACCAGACGACGTTCCCGGACCGCAACATGCGCTACAACTTCTTCGACTTCAGCCTGGGGTGGAACTGGATTGACCCGGACTACATGACCTCGGGCGTGAACGTCTTCACCGACAAGTCCGGCTACGGTAACCTCGACAACGACCCGGCGACCGGGTTCGCGGTGGTCAGCCGGCACTACGGCACGACGCTGACCGTCGGCCTGGCACGCGATATGGCGCCGGGCGGCGGTATCTTCGAGTACTGCGCCGGGCCGTCCGCGGTCTGGCCCAACATGGTCATCGGCCAGAACGGCTGGATGCACATGGCGTTGGCCGACGCCAACCCCGAGACCCAGCTGTGGTACTCGCGCTGCACGACCTGGTGCAACATCCCCTCGCCGACGCAGGTGACCGGCCACGACTTCCCGACCTACTCGATGGCCGCGTCCAAGGTGAGCAACAAGGTCGCGATGAGCTGGGTGCCCTCGACCGGCCCGACCGGCGGGTACTATCGCATCTCGACCGACGGCGGCACGACCTGGGGTTCGAACCAGTCGCTGCCTTGCCCGACCGCCTACTCCGGCGACACGACGACTTCATTCCACATTACCGGCCTGTCGGCGTTCTACGACCGCTGGGACCGGCTGCACCTGGTCGGCGCGACGATGCCCTACGTCGGCGGCTCGGGGTACGTGATTCCGGCGCACATCTACCACTGGTCGCCGGACAATTCGCCGGCCTGGTCGCGCATCCACATCGCCCAGTGCAACCCGGCCAACCTGCTGGCCGCGGTCGGCTACAACGCCATCTACGCCTGCCGGCCGTCGATTGGCGAGGACGCCAACGGCGGGCTGTTCGTGGCCTGGGAGCAGTTCGACTCTTCGAACGTCGAGAACGGGTCGCCGACGCGGCTGCGCGCCGACATCTTCTATGCCCAGGACAACGGCGACAACGGCAAGACCTGGCAGTCGGGCGTGAAGATCACGGACAAGACCACCACTTCCAAGCGGTTCCCGTCGATCATCGACAAGCTGCCCGGCGACACGCTCTACATCTCGTATCTCGAGGACCAGAAGGCCGGGTTCTTCGTCCAGGGCGAGAACGCGGCCACCAACAACGCGTTCATCGTCCACAAGGTCAAGGTCAACCTGGTCGGGATGGAGGAGGAAGGTCGCGCGCCGCGCGCACTCGAGTTTGCGGCCCGGCCCAACCCGTTCGCCCACGCCAGCCGGCTGAGCTATGCGCTGCCGACCGCGGGCCGCGTCGAACTGGCGGTATTCGACCCATCGGGCCGCCAGGTGGCGACGCTCGCGGACCGTTACCAGTCAGCCGGCCGCTACACGGTCGACTTCGCGGCCCGGAATCTGAAGGCGGGCATCTACCTTGCCCGGCTGCGGGTCAACGACAGGCTGCTGACGACCAAGCTCGTCCTGACCGACTAAGACCGGTTCACCGATTCAAGCTGCCCGGCGTAAGCCGGGCAGCTTCGTCTCGGGAGCTTCGATGACCAGGGCGTCCTTGGCGTTGCCGGCAGTTGTCGTGTAGAATGAGCAGGCATATATCAAACCGGAGGATAGCCAATGAAAAGACTGATGTGCCTGTTCATTTTCCTGGTCGGCGCGGCAGTCGCCGGCCAGCTGGCCGTGCTCGAGCTTGCGCCCGCGGACCACGCCGCCGCGGTCAGGGCCGGGATGGAAATCTACCGCGACTTCGGCGACGCGGTGCTGGTCGACGCCGACCGGCTGGCGCCCGAGTTCGCCGGCCGGGCGCGGGTCGTCGACAGCGAGCTTTCGCCGGGCGACTACTTCCTCGCCTACGGCGGCAGCGCGGGCGGCCGGGTGCTGCTCGAGCGCGACGGGTTCGCGCTCCTGCGGATGACCGAGCTCGAGGCGCGGGCGCTCAAGGCCGGGGGCGCGCGGCTGAAACAGGTGGCGGCGCGGCCCTACCGCCTGCGCGCGCTCGCCGAAGAGCCGGCAGCGGTTCCGCTCGGCCCGGACACGACCATCCAGCGGCTGATGCAGCTCGTGTCAATCGACAGCCTGCACGACCGGATAGTCGAACTGCAGAACTTCGTCACCCGCAACACCTACTACGCCAAGTGCGAGTCGGCGGCACAGTACCTGTACCGCCGCTTCACCGGCCTGGGGCTGGACACGCGCGTCGACACCTACTACCTGACCCAGCCGACGACGCGCGCGTCCAACATCGAGGTCACGCTGCCGGGCGCGGTCGTGCCGGAAAGCATCGTCGTCGCCTGCGCCCACTTCGACTCCTACTGCCAGACCGGCCAGGCCAACGCGCCCGGCGCGGACGACAACGCCACCGGCACCGCGGCGCTCCTCGAGCTGGCGCGGGTGCTTAAAGACGCGCGGCTGCGCTGGACGGTGAAACTGCTGGCGTTCTCGGGCGAGGAGCAGTGGATGAAGGGCTCGTACCACTGGGTGGATTCGGTGGCGGTGCCCGAAGCGATGAAGCTGGGCGGGGTGTTCAATATCGACATGGTCGCCTACACCGCGGCCGATACGACGCGGCTGGTGATGAACACCAACACGCCGTCGCGCGGGCTGGCGGTGCTGTCCGAGTCAATCAACGTCTGGTACGACATCGGGCTGCGGCTCATCAACTACCTGGACGAAGACTGCGCCGGCGACAACACGCCGTTCTGGGAGCAGGGTTACAAGTCAGTGTTCGCGCTCGAGGACTCGGAATGGGGCATCTGGAACGGCTCGAATCCGCACTACCACACGACCCACGACACCATCGGGTTCGTCCGGATGGGCCAAGTGCTCAGGACCACCCGGCTCGTGCTCGGCTGCATGGCGACTCTGTCCGGCCTCGCGCCGCTGTCGGTGATGGAAGAAGCCCGGGGCACGCGGCCCGCATCGGCGGCCGGCCCGACCATCGCGGCCGGCACGCTGTTTGTGCCCGGGCCGGCCGACGGGCGCCAGCCCGGCTGGCTGCTGGACGCCTCGGGCCGGCGCGTGCTGCTCCTGCGGCCCGGCCGGAACGACGTATCGGGCCTGGCGCCGGGCGTGTACTTCATCAAGAGGGCACAAGCGCAGGCACAGGCGCGGGCTATCTCGAAAGTAGCGGTCCTGCGCTAGCCCCGGTCCGACGGCAGACGCAGTCTAGCCGCCAAGCTGCAGCGCAGACGAAGAACCACAGGCTGCGGTTCAGGCAGAACGACAGTCAGTCGCACACCCGACCGCGCAAACACCGCGACAACCTGGACGACAGCCGGCGAAACAACGAGGACGACACCTTCGCCGACAGCCAGGCCAACACCGAAGTCGAGAAATGAGCCGACAACCAGCAGGACAACCTGAAGGACAGCTAGACAGAGAAGTAGCCTGAGAGCCGGGCAGACAGACAAGGTCGAGCCCAGACCGAAAGGTAAACTGGCAGGCAGTTCCCCGGGTGTGGTGTTCTAGACCCCGACTTGCGCGGCAAGGTATTGATTTAGCAGCGCTTACCAGCGCCGTCCTGGTTGCACGGGGTTGTACTAATAAGGACAACCGGCCGCTGTCTTGGCCAGCGTCTGCAGGTTCTCGTTTCTGCCCGCTTGCGCTTGCGCTCGTGCCTGCGTCTGGACTGCTGCGGTCCGGCGGTGCTGCACTTGACCAAGCGCAGGGGCGAGTATAATTTATGGTAAGAGCGTGGGCCGAGGTCCGACATGGATTCTCGTCCCTTAAACAAGGTGTGTGGGCACGAATGCCCGGCGGGGCCTGTCTGCCGTAGGGGTGCAGCCTGAGCAGGCGTGCCCGCGGACGTGCCAGTTTCTGGCAACAGCCACCCGGCCTGACGGCGGTCGGCCGGGCGGGCATAGAGTTATGACCGCCGATAGGAGACCGGATGATAAACAGAACCACCGTCTTGCCGGCAGTGCTGCTTGCAGTAGCCGTCGGCTTGGGAGCGGTACCGACAACTGAACTGCCAGACGGCGCAGCAGTGGTACAGCACCAGAACCCCGGGGCGATAGCCGTGCACTGGGACAAGGTGTACGATGAGCAGGGAAATGTCGTGGCGACCGATGTCACGGACGCGCTCGACCCGACGTACCTGTACTGGAAAGACTACTACAACAACGGCTATCTACGCAGAAGCGACAAGGTGCAGAACCCCGCCCCGGCCAACTTCCTGGGAATGGCCTTCATGAGCCAACAGGATGTGGTCGGGATGGACCCCGCCGGCGACTACGTCTATGAAGTCAGCGGCACCACCATGAGGAAGTTCGACACCGGCACCGGGTCATACACGCAGTACACGCTGAGCTACAGCGGTAACGGCGCCTGCGGCACGGATGGAAACTACCTCTACGTCCCGTTTGGCAACACTGTCCGCAAGTACACGCTGAATGGGGGCTATGTTAACAGCACCACTGTTAACACCACTATCAGCCAATACAGTTTTGCGGTAGCCAATGACACGGTGTGGTGCAGCAACAACAGCGCGACGTACTATGGCTACGCCTGCTCCCGGTTTGTCGGCGGTTCGATAAGCAACGATGCCACCTGGAACGTGGGCGGCGCCGGGACGCCGATGAACATCGCCTGGGACGGCACATACTACTACTGGAGCGCGGGCGGCGGAACGAGCAACCAGTTCCGGCGGTTCTACGCGGACCGGACGCTGTACAGCTCCGGTACGGTGACCAACGACACCCGCGGCGTCATGGCGGTGGCCCCGCCGTTGCTGCCGAACGACGTGAGGGCGACGGCAATCACTAATCCGCCGTCAACCTGCGACCTGGGCATTTACACGCCGACCGCGACGGTGAAGAACGTCGGCACGTCGGCGCAGCCGGCGAGTTTCCAGGTGATGTTCCGTGCGACCGGCCCGGCGAACTACACCGACTACGTGACCTGCACGCCGCTGGCCGCGGGCAAGGAGACGACGCTGACCTTTACCCCGTGGAACATCAGCACCAAGGGTACCTACACCGTGGCCTGCTCGACGATGTCCGCCTCCGACGACAACCGCGCGAATGACAAGTTCACGACGACCGTGAAGGCCGGTGCGGTCAAGGTCGTTATCGCCCACGCCGAGTCGCCCGCCAATGCCTGGGGTCTGGCCGAGTCCCTAAACAAGTACTTTGGCGGCGACATCCAGGTGGACACGATGAACATCGGCACTTCCGGTTCGGGCCAGATGTTCAAGCCCGAGGTTGCCCACGCCAAGGGTTACAAGGCGGTGCTGACGTTCTCGAACTACGGCTACTACAACAGCTCAACTTCCCAGGGCGACTCGCTGGCCGCGTACCTCGAGCGCGGCTACGGCGGTGTCGTCTGGGCGGTCTTCGGCACAAACAACAACATGGGTAGGCTGTCGCAGGTCTACACGCCGGTCGCGCCGGGTGGCACGAGTGGCTCCGGTACCCTCGGCACGGTGCACCAGCCGGCGCACGACATCATGCAGGGCGTGAGTAGCCTGTCGATGGGTTCCTACACTGCCAGCCAGACGGCGCTGGCCGCCCATCCGACCGCCTACCGTGTCGCCGACTGGTCGGGCGGCAGCCGGGTGCTCGTCGCCTGCAACGACACCGTGT